>Ga0179593_1494337_pt1 | contig 17039 bp, 16 predicted proteins | sample CZODoug2_1_08_16_FD_185931 | JGI IMG/M metagenome (GOLD analysis project Ga0179593, IMG submission 185931) | Vadose zone soil fungal communities from Angelo Coast Range Reserve, California, USA - CZODoug2_1_08_16fungal (PacBio error correction) | ecosystem: Environmental > Terrestrial > Soil >...
AAGCCGAGCGCGCCCCATCAGCAGTGGACTTGATCTTCCGGACGATTTCCTCGCTCGGGAGGCTCGGATCTGGTAATAACGAGCTACTAAGTCGGCGGAGAGACGGAAGGAAGACGGGGTTCATTATTCGACCTATATGTGCACACTCGATTGGGACGGAAAATACGAAGGAGGGGATGAAACGAGGCGGGACTTCAAGAACCCGAAAAACTCCTCTCTCCTTAAAGAGCCCGTTGCAAAGGCAACTTAACAAGAGACAATAGCAACCTACCTCGAAGAGCGGCGAAAAAAAATGGGAGTCTAAGGGGAGATTAATGTTGGGAAATGAAGACTCAGTGAATTGGGGAGGTAGCACTCCTTATAACGGCACTGTGACGAAACGCACCTAAGGATTTAAGGTAGGAGTCTAGCACACTCTGGTAAAGTCTTCGCGCCTAGGAAGAAAAAACATGTTATAGGGAAGAAATGAGGAAAAAGAAAGGGGCACCCCATAGTTGCCGAAACTCACTCAGTTCTCAACCGCGGCGCCTTAAACAGGACAGCTGGGCTCGATTGAAGGGGTGGCTGTCTGTTGAAAACAAGAGGAAGGGACATCTGAGAAGGGAACAACGTGGACTAAGGGGCGTGATCATGAACGGGTCTTCTGTTTCGGGTCCGAGGTGTCCCGCCCAGGGGGAAGGACACAGGAGGAAAAAAGTAGTGTGGTCAGGGAAAAAAGAAAGGTCCAAGGACTGCCTAAAACTCCTTCCAAAAGAGTGTACGACGACATTACAGCGGCACCGACGGAATATGCATCGGATGGAGCAAAAGGGGAAAACAAAAAGATGAGAAAGCAAGGGGACCGGAAAAAAGGAAGGGGTGCTTGGGATAACCTGAGAGAGGTCGGCTTCCCACTCAGGCTCGTTACGCAACAGGTAAGACGGGAAGTCCCAGGAAAATCCGCAGGAAGAAAGGACCGTTTGAAGGGGGGAACAGTGTGGGAGGAAAAGAGGCAGTTTAAAGGGTCGGCGAGGAGGATGCGCAGTAAAAAAAAGTAGGCTAATGCGTCTCGGCGTCAAACGTAAACAGTTGAACATGTCCAGCAAGGTAGGGAGGAAACGCGACGAAAACTAGGAGAAAAAAGCGAGCGAAAGAGGGGCCGCCCGGGCGCCCGTAAACCCCGTGTATTTGAAACGCTAAAAAATAGTGGGGTAACCTGATGACTCTCTTCAGAAGGGATGAAGGGGGGGACCTATTTTCCCCGTTGTGGGCAAGTCTTCTGAAAAGAACGCGCGCAGACTCCTCGCTTGACAAGTCAATTGGAGGAAGGAAAAATTCACATTGCAGATATCCAAAAGGGTGGATAAACACGAAGACCTCCTTGGGCTAGACGGCATGGTTACACAACTTACTCAAGCATCGCGTTTAAGCCTCTTTGAGGCGGACGTGGCTTTGCAGACCGGTACGGTATCTTCACGGGGAAGGAAAAAAAAAGAGTCAGTAAAAAGGGGAAGACGACTGCGGAGGGAGCCCAGGACGGTGAAGAGTGTTTGGAAAGCGCAGGTCGCTGTAGCGGGGGATGAGGTGAAACGAAGTGGGGAGGCTACCAACCGGAAGGGTAGAAAAGGGTGCTAAGTGGTTGGGCTGCCACTCGTTAGGTGGTTGAGGCTTGTCTCAGCAATGAAAAGAGGAGAACTGCACCCCTGGATTTCCTCGCGAATGGGGAAGGGTACCTCCAGTTGTTAAAACGTACCGCGACATTCGTGGGAAAGAAAAAAAGGGGGGGCTTTCAACTAAAGAGGGAAAATGGGCTATATCGGGAAGGCCCAGGAAAAGGTACTAACTAAACGGGAGACTGGACGGTATTACTTCTTTGTCGGGGAGGGGGCTGCCTCCGTCTGCTACTCTTGGATGTACGCCTGAGAAGGAGAAAAAAGAGACCATGGTCGTGCTTGATTCAACTAAAGGAGGAAGAGACGAGGACGCGGGGGGTCAGACAGCAACCCAAAAAGAAAAAGAAATCCATCGACCGGGACGCAAATTCCTAACTGGATGTCGCTGCTCTAAGCCCACGCCGCCGAAACAAAAAACTCTCTACGCCTGAGGGGAGAAGGGAAAGAACAGACTTTCAGGAAGAACTGTGCTGACTAAAGAAAAAAAGAAAACTCGAAATATCATCAGGCTCAAGATCACATCCCACGCCCACAATTACCAGAAAGCGGGGTCCCGTGATGTCTTAGGAATGCAACAGGTCGGGGAAAAGAAAGCTTTGAGACTCTGTGCACAGAAAGGGGGGGGGAAGGCCGTTCATGACCGAATATGTTCAGCGAGAAGAGGGAAGAGGACGGGCGCTGCCACCTCAGAGCGGAACCTTCTCCTCCAATCGAACGGCGAGGCGGCCAAAGTTGCGATTGCCTGGAAAATCAGGGACAGCATTTGTCGGGAGGAATGCCATAGGAGAGGGGGGAAAATTGGTTAAAGCTTAACCAGAGGAGAGGGAGGGGGGGGAGTCCAATGAGCAGGGAAAGAAGACTGCAGAACCCCTCAACTCTTCCAACGAGCAGACCAATGTGTGAGGCAACCTCGTCGGAAGAAGAGGCGTCAGAGCGGAGAGAGGGGACGGTGCTTGCTTTAAAGAAAAAAAGGGAAATGGCTAGGGGAACGGGGAAAAAAACAAGTCAGTGCATATAAAATGCGAAAAAAACAGCAGCAGAGCAGTACCTCCTCCCTAGGCTGTGCAGAGGGTGGCGTTATCTCTCGAAAAAAAAACAAAAAAGGAGAAAAGTAAATACCTCCTACATCGCCTTTAGAAGGGGAGAAAAATTCCAGGGATCATACTGGTTGGAGGGACGGTTCGAAAAAGGGAAAAGTCTGGAAAAAGCCGCGGCGATCCCACGAACTTTCCTCGACGAGAAATCGGGGCTGCGCGAGGTGCTAATGCCCATGGAACTCTACGGGGAAATCAAGGTTGAGGAAAAAACTACCCTTCGAAACAAGAGGCGCTGCAGAGAGTAGCACTTGACGCAACAAGGACATTCCACTGAGTAACCAAAAAATGATCGCGGACTCTTCACAGGCCAACACTCGCAAAGGACAAGAGAATGTCGAGGAGGGGGAGAGAGGGATCCTTCAACCTCTGATGTGGAAAAGAAAAAAAAACCAACGCTAGGAGCACGGCTATTAACCCCGGCGATAGGAATAAGCACGACCTGGTGCAGCTCGCCAAAACCGCGAACCGCGAGTGTTCTGCGGCAAGGATTAAGATGATCGCAAGAAGGGAAGGGAGGGGCAATCCTCCCCCTCGTCTTCGAGCGGTGGATGCGCGCCTCAAATCGGCGTCCGATTTTGTTGAAAGAGAAGCAGCGCCATGCAAAGAAAAAGGAAAGGAGTAAAAAAGCGTGATCACGGAGTTACCCGTTGTTTGTTCTGTCAACCAAGCGAAGGAGCAGGACTCAAAAAATCAATGTAGGTGACTCCCAAAAAAAAGGGAAGGGATCGTAATAAAAGGGAGGAAAGGGGGGCCCGAGGAAAAAAACAACATTAACAAAACGAGGACGTCCAGCCTCTTCGCAACGGGGGTAATGGCTGAGAGCGAACAGCAGCGAGATGAAACAAATTAGGGGGCCACGAAGGGAAAGAAAAAGATGGGACCACTTGAAAAAAGAAAGAAAGAAAAGGTCAAGAAGCATTGATGCGCCCATCCACCGAAAACAACGGGGCCGAGACAACCAAAGAAAAATACGGAGGCGATGTTAATAAGCTAAGAAGAGGAAAACGGCGAGCAGCAGAAAGAGGAATAAAAAGGAGAAGGCGAAGAAAACCATCAGAGAGGCAGCAAACCCGTTGTCCATTTATTAATTGGCGGCATTCGACAAAGTACGGCAGGAAAAGAAAAGGGGAAGAAAAAAAAAATCTGAACGCTGAGGGAAGAGGGGATAAAACCCAAAGTCAAAAACCGAGCGTCGTGGTGGCAAGGCCCATAAAGTGAGAGAAAGTGAGGAATCATACCGCAAGACGCTACGCCACGAGCTTACGGAAGCGAAGTCTGCAGGCCGCCCACGGAAAAAAAAAAAGGGGGGAACTAGGGGTTCACAAGACATCGATTATTAAACGAATGTGTTCGCTGGACAACACGGGGGGGGGTCCGCCAAGACTTAGCTCTTTAGAGGAAGAGACTAGGGATCGTGCAAACCCGGGCGGGCAGTACACCTTTCAAGGGAAGGGGAAGAAAGGGAGAAAGCCGAATTAGAGGAAAGGAGAGAATCAAAAAGAAAGCAACAAAAGTGATCTTATCCAAACGCCAACGGCACAAGACAACACCTCAATGTCCGTTGTTAACGAGGTAAGGGGAATCAAGAAAAACCGTGGAGGAAACGGGTCAAATGCATCACCCTACTGGAATGGGTGAAGAAAGCAGAGAAAACGTCCGCTGGCCCTGCATATTTGAGACTCGGAAATTGCTGTGGTACCCGAGCCAAAAAGGGAGCAACCGAAAGAAAGTAAATGAAAAAGGAACGACGGAGTCTCCAAAGGAGCGGGGGGGGAGGGAAAAAAAAAGAAAACTCTAATCTGTCGTCTAATAACCAACACACGCCCCTCTAAAGAGCCGGCACTCCTCAGATTGAGAGCAACGGCGGACCCGAAAGAATCGTCCTGAAATCCACTCGCGAAAAGAGAGGACGACAGGGGAGGAGGAGAAAGGATCCAAATCAATAGCAAAGGAAGAGAACACCCGCTACCCGTTTCAGCTAAGCTGTTCTTGGGAACCAGGGGCGTCGCGGGAAGCGGGTGAATCTCGTGTTCAGCAATGGGGAAGGGAGGAGGGCACGTTTTCGGGAGGGAGGGGGCCAGCACCAATGTCAAACGATGGCGGCGATAGGACGACACGGCAACAAACAACTAAGGTTCGAGAACCGGCGGCTACGTTAGGGATCTCCAACATAAAGGGAAGGGGGTGGGCATAAAGAACTCGAAGAAAAGGAGAGGAAGCTGAGGAGGTGAGGTTGCGGAGGACTGATGACTTTCCATGGCCGGGAGCATTTCCGCTCGAAGGAACGTGTTAGGTGTTCCTCTGAAAAGAGGGAAAAAGATAATTCTATGTAAGGAAAAGAGAGGGAAAGGGAAAAAGACCCGGAAAAAGACTGAGCCGGCCGAGCAACTACGCCGTAGAGCCGCACTCTTCCCGAGCCGTCCAGAAGCCCGACTCCAGCGCGGGCCCGCGATCACTTCTACCTCCGAGCGGGGAAAATCGGTCGAGCCACTTCTCTCTCAAAAAAAGAGAAGAGAGAGAAGCGCCCAGATCGTCCCCATCGAGTCCCTAAGTGAGCAGATCGTCGGTCCGATCTTACTCCTTGTTTCAACCGCTGGGGACTAGGATACGGGACGCGGGAAGAACCGGGATAGAAAAAAAGGGCAGTAGGAGAAGGGGGTCAGGATCAAGGTAGTACGAAATAAGATGGGGGACCGCGCAGGGGTCCTTAACTCAAGACGATGCGGCAATCGAAACGTACAAGAGGGACCAAAGTCCCTGTGCGAGACGGAAAAAGGATCAAAAAAACACGTCAATAACATCTAGAACACAAAAACAAGATGCTGGGGAGGGGACATCCCGATTTCTGGGACATCAGACTGCATGTCGTGCACAACCAGGCATGGTGTGGAGGAGCAAGAATATCCTCAGGCCATAGGGAGAAAAATGGTTTCAAGGGGGGAGGGAGGGGGCGAAAAAGAGGAAGGGAGGTCGGCGCCCCTCTGTCGAAACATTGATCTCGAAATAAAGAGCCAAGGGCGAACAACTAGTGGCCCGATGTACCGCAAAAAAGAAGGACGCCAACCAAAGAGGCGCAGAAAAAAGAAAACGGTCTTTGCCGTTCTTCTTGGGTTGAGAGGAAAAAGAAGAGATAAAGTGAAACCACATGGGCGAGCATCGTGTGGAAAATTTGAACAGTGGAAACGGGGGATCGCCCAATCTAAGAAACCCTGACGCGAGCGCGCTTGTTGTGGCGAGGGAAAAATGCATTAGTAAAGCTTCAAAAAATCAATAAGAAAGAGACGGACCGACAGGGCACCGGGGACGGGCACGGGACTGTGGAGCGGGGACCAGCCAGGGTAAGCGAGCAGCGACGGGACCGGGAAAAGGGAAGAGGGATATTTTGACGAAAAAGAGAAACGCAGGTAAAGTCAAAAGAAAGGAGGCGGTAAGAAAAGGTCGAGGAAGAACAGGCCCTGCTACTCCGGACAAGGGGCGTCAAGGTGGCCGTTGGTGTCGGGGGAACGCGCCGGGCCCGTCAATTGACCTTCTTCTGAGGATGAGGGGAGAAAGGGAAAAGGAGTCTATTCTCTATGAGAGGCTCAAGAGACCGTTGGACAAATCGGCCACGAAAGGTCGTGCTGACAATATAGACACCGAGTCCATCCCATACTACACATACGCGCGCAGCCGCGTCAGAGCTCCTAAAACTATCAGGGCCCTCGAAAAAACGGATGAGGAAAACCTCCGATTCACCTCACGGAATGATCTGTACTCCCATTTGGAAATGGAGAAAAGTTGGTGACACACAAGGCTGCTGCAGAACGAAAGCTCTAAATCAAGAAAGTCGGCCGTCCGTGCGGTAGGATCTGAACTCTTCGGATCTCCCACTTGAATGGGAACCAAGTTACTCACCAACTACCTAACCGGGGAGAAGAAGGTGGATGACAACCGCGTACCTCGAGGGAAGAGTCTGTGGAAAGGGGAAAGCCGTGGAACTTGGTCCCATTGAAGGTTACGGCGATCGTCAGATGATCCTAAAACCTTGGCATCCTGTCGGTAAAACGGGTTTTTCAGGAAAGAGGATGTGTCACAAGGTAAAGCGTGATTCTGGGGGGAAAGAAGGATCAGATTCGGTGAAAAAAAGGAGGGGAGGAGGGTTCTCAAACCGAAAAAAATCAGCCATTGCGCAGTTGGTTGTAAGGTGTTATGCTGTCTCAATGATATTGACTAGCGTCGACATTTGCAAAAGACGGCGAAGAAAGAAGGGGGGGGAAACGTGGGAACCCAGGTGGCAAGGAGTCCGGGAAGTCAGGTAGTGCCACGAAAACGTGTACGCTGCTTGGGGGTGCCGATATAGATCGAAATACCCACAAACAAAACCCCAGGTTTTTTTGGAGACGACAAGGGAGGAAAAAAACCGGTCCGTCAATTTAACGGGACTTTGCGTCTTTGCACCGGCCGCCACAGTTAAAGAACGAGGACTGCGCTGCTGCCGATAACCATAGGCGGCTGGGTGGAGGAATCAAACGAATCCTTCTTGCGGGAGGAAAATACAAAGTCCTTTTTGCTAAAGGAAAAAACCCTATGAATTAACATGCTAGATGGGAAAGAGAGGGCCAGGGCGCAGACTCGCAATTTCCGAACTTGATGGAGCGGCTCACGCACACGCCGAATCCAAACAATAGCAAGAAGCCGAGTTGGATAGGGATCAAAGACTAAAGAAGGAAGGAAGTTAGTCTAACGGGGGGAAGAATAAAGAAAAAGGGGAGAAACAGAGACACTCCCCAACTCAATGACAAATCGACACGCTGCGTCGGCGAAGAACGGGGTGGGGGGAGTAGGGTTGCCTCATGTGAAAATCATTCTGAGGGGGCAAAGAGGGACCTGCCGAATAGTGGGGCGCCTCGACAAGAAGGAGAACGGGTCAGGCACCTCAGATCGGACAGGAATTTCTGGAAGAAAAAAGAGATAAAAGAGGCGGCCACCGTGTCTGGGGGGCAAGAAACGTCCGACGACATGGTTCTTAGGACTACTGCTCTCAGTGAAGTAGGGAGGGAAAAAAAGGGGGAGCGTGAATTCATACTCGAGTGGGCGGGAGCTGGGGATCAGGAAGAGTGCTGAAGAAAAACCAGCTTCCACACCTGAAAAAAAGGCAATGAGCCCGCCCAAATCGCAAGGCCAGCGGGCACCATCGTCGATGAACCGCTGCTTTAGAAGAAAGAAGGAAGAAAATCCTGGAACAAAAAAGAGAAAAAAAAAATCATGCAAATTCACGTCCGAGGGACCTCGCTCCCTGCCGTAGGGCGCTTTCGCGGATCCTCCAAAAAACTGGCGGAGGTGACGTACAGATATAGAAAAGACCGACATCCCTTACAGATGAATGTTGACTCAGAAAAGGACAGTAAGGAGGGGGAGAAGAAATCCCGTTGTGTTGGGGAAAGGGAGAGCGAGGGGAGAAGTCTTTGATCCCACGCCGCGGGCATCTCAGAGGGTGCCGCGAAAAAGAAGCTCGGGGGCTGCCTCAGTTAAAGGCGACGGTGGGGACATCTGACGGTTTTCTGCACGCACTGCTTCACACGCAAGAAAAAACTCTTTCAGTCTGTGAAGGGGGGGGAAACGAGACAAAGAAGGAACAAAAGGAAAGTGATGACATCCCAGGCCGGAAACCCCAATCGGTAAAGCGGAAAGAGTTCCAGGCCACATCTCAAAGGGAACCGTCACCGGAGGAGAGTTTGGAGCCGACGTTATCCAGGACCGGATTAGGAAAGGCGTCGCCCTATACGGACAAGGGAGAGACCCTAGCTGTACAGACTGAAAAGGGGCCCCCACATCTGATGAAAAAAAAAAAAGCTGTAAAAAGAAACAAAAAAACTTCGAAAAAACAGAACTGGACCCCGATAACCCTTGTTTTGGAAGCTGTGTGGGAGTGAGCTAGTGGATACTGAACGACGAGGGTGAGGGGGAGCGTAGCAGCACCGATAAGAAAAAAAAAAAAGAAAAAGAGTCCGGGGGAGAGGGCAAAAATAAGAGAGCTTTGTGGTGATTTCTGTGGATCACTGAAAGCGCGGCATTCAGAGGCGTCAGGTCCGAAGGGGTCGGCACTGAGTTTAATAGTCTTGGAGGAACCACATGAGAAAGCGGAAGAAGGAGAAGCAAGTAGGGGGGTTTACTCATCAACATAATATGGTGATCGGCAGCAGCGCTACAAAACGGCCAGTCGGAAGGAAGGGTAAAGGAGCAAATGAAGACCAACGAAGAAAAGGGGGAATACATAGTAGGAAACGGGTAGGGGGAAAGGACGACGAAAAAAAGCCTCGAGTTCTTAAAAAAAGGAGGGTAAACGAATGTCAGCGTCCTCGGAAAAACAACTGGAGTGCCCCGTTGACGAAAAAGGCAGATCGTCAACCTCTGGGTCACAGGGGGAGGAGAGGGGCAGGGGGAAACTAACAGGAACAAGTGCCACAACAACAAACTAACGAAGTCCTAATTCTTCACGAGAGAAGCAAAAAAGAACTCGTTTCCCAGCTCGCGAATCAGAAGAGAGGCAAAAACTTCACCAGGAAAGGTTGGAAAGAACAAGGCCAGGAGGTCAGCAAACAAAAAATTTTCCTGGAACTTTTTCAGCATCAAACAAGATCCGTACGTAAGACCATAAAGGGGGAATGCCGCCACCAGGGGTCAGGGAGCACGGGGAGAGTAAAAGTTTGAACAGAAAATCTCGCCAGAATCTGCGTCTGGTGGTGAGGCAGCCAATACAGGGGGTCGTCATTGAAAGTTCAAACAAGAAAATCGCCCGTCAGAAAAGATTAGACTCGTGAGAAACATTGGACCACAGCACAGGCCAGGCCAATACATCTAGGTGCGGCACGGAAAAACTTTTTAAGCGTTTAAAGAACGGGTGTTGGCAATGCCAAAGGAGAAAGGTGATCAAGATGTTTCTCTTTAGAGGAAAGGAACTAACGGGGGGGTCAGGGAACTGGAAACCGGACTTTAAAGGGGAATAGAAGACGCAAAATCTCCTAGTCGATCAGGAGCAGACAGCTCCTCAAAGAAAGGGAGAAGAGACGTAAAAAAAAAAAAGGACACAAGTCATGGGTAGGAAGGGGAAGTGACAATAAGAAGGTCGAAACAATATACCTGAGGCAGGAGTTGGCGGGGCAGGCGTCAAAACTATACCCTTCGGGCAATTGGGTTGGGAAAGCAAACAAATACCGTATAAACGGACGGTCCGAGTTGACAGGAAAAACGAAGAAAAAAAGCTTGACAACTGAGAGGAAAACGATCCCTAAAAGGTCACCTACGTGCCGTAGTTCCTTGAGAGGCGACTGTCGTCGACATGCGAGGCGAGGAAGGGGAGACGAAACGGACTCGGAGCGGAAAGGGTTAACGGTCATAAGGTAAAACAGTAAAAAAAAAATGTCGAGCCTCTCATATTTTTCGGACACCGGATTACAAAACGCAAGCCTCGGAATAATAACAGCGCAGGAAAGGAGGAAGCGAACCGAACAGTATCTCAGTCATCAAAAGGAGCAAACAGAAAAAGCACGCAATCGAGAGACTGCTGCCGACGTGCACGCAGCAGGGGGAAATAGGAATTGCGGGGCGCTACATCGGGGGGCCATCTCTTGTTCGAAAGGGGGAGGGGTCAAAGTCTATCACATTGAGGAAAAAGGAGGAACGGAATCCTGAAGACGCAAAGGGGGGGAAAAATAATCCTGAACTAAAAAAAAGAAAAGGGAGAGGCTCAATGCAAGACGGCTAACGGGCTTGACGTCCCTGAGAGAGCCTCCGTTGACAAAAGGGCCGTGGGGCACCCATTGAGCGCGTATGCAGCCATGCAGGGAAACCGGCAGGGAATATGGGAAAGGGAGGGAGCTGTAGTGAAAAAAGGGGCACGTGGCCTGGGGAAAGAGCGGAACAGGGCTTGGGAAGACGGGCGCCCGGCTCCTCATAAGACCTCGACGTAATACCAGCGATTGAAAACAAGATGTCAACGACTCTCGCACCGGACCTGAAAGGAAGAAAAAAAAGTCAACGCAAATCTTCAGAAATATCCTGCGGAAAAAAAGCGGGGAAAAAAAGAAGGACAACTATCCTTCGCAAGTTAGCGGGGCGCGAAAATTACGACGAATGGGAGAGAAAGTCTAGACTAAAAAAAACAAGGAGAGGAAGATGCTACTCCAGGATCTTCCTCTTGAGCCCAAAGAAAAGGGGGCGAAAAAACGTGGGATTACTTGCCTATAGGACTCGCACTTAGGGATTCAGGCGAAAAGGGAAGACGACTGTTCTGCTCAAGAGGGACGACCTAAGGAAGGAGAGGAGGAAAGAAAACCTGTCGAGAATCCGTCTGTTTAAATCGAGGAGCGACTCAGGACGCCGCTGACCAACCGAACGCGGAGCGAACGATAAGAACCAGTCAAAAGGGAACGGAAAAAAGCACAAATACATCATAACTACCATCGGAGGGAGTCCGAAGGTAAGGAGGGAGGGCTCGCAATGGGAGGGAAAAACGCCGGATGGCGTGGAGGGACTCCACAGCTAGAAAAGGGGGTCCTGTAGTCACCTACTTGCTGGGGCAGGTGACGGCGCGCTCTCCAAACAAAGTCGGTAGGAGCCGAGTCTCAAATTTTGATAGACAAAGAAAAGGGGGAGAAGAAAAAACTGTACCTACATCAGAGGAATCAAAGAAAAGATGAAAAAAAAAAGGGAGGATAAGTTAAGTGCTTTCTTTGTAGTCATTGCGAATGACATACAGGGATCCGAATGGAGAGAGCGGGGTCATGCAGGAAAAGTAGGGAAGGAAAAGGTGAAGACCAATCTCAATTACCTTACTCGATTGCGGAGGGAAAAGGATCCCGACCAAACTTTTCAAGAGGAAAGTGACAAAAACTTACCTACCAAAATAAGGGGGTCGACGACATTCCCGTCGAACAGGGCACAAGAAAGGAAGGTCGGTTTAGTCCGGAGGTGAGGGGGGGGAAAAGGCCTCGGGAAAAAGCTTGAGGGGGGGGGACAGAGGAAGGAACTGGGGGGATCTTGAACTCAAAAAATTCGCACGAAGGGTGAGCATGAAAAAACAAAAGGTCGCAACAGTCTCGGACAAGGCAAATTACTCCTGGAGACCGATTGGGGAGGTGCAATTTTGTTTGGATCTCAAGGATCAAGAAAAAAAAAAACTCAAGGATTTGAGGGAGCGACGGGGGAAGGCGTATCTTCAATGGGTACCCCAAGACCGGTGGGTCCACAGGAACGACCCGGTAAAAAAGGAACCAGTAACGAGAAACCTCGTGACTCCAAGATAAAGGACGCAGAAATAGAGATTCCTCAACAATGTGATAGGAAAAAAGGGGACTGCGAAGCAAGAGTGCTAGTTTCAATTTACCCTTCTTGGGACAAAATTTGGGGCCCCCAAGGTCTGAAGAAGAAGAGCTCCGAAATCCTCTTAGGAAGGGGACGGAAAAATCCTTGGGAGGAACTAACGGACTTCTCACCAATCCCGTGGACTTTTATCTTTTAAAAGGGTACTTGCGTCAGTGATCACCCACGGAACCACTGTCCGTTGGAAAAGCGCACGGGAGGTTAAAGAAAAGACAACAAGGTACCTAGCGTTTCAGCTCGGTGGCGGAATGGGAGAGGAAAAAGTAACCTGATCTTAGGAAGATCGGCTGTGGCAAAGATACGTCCACCCTCGACGGGGCCATCCAAATGGGGGTGTGGGGCTCGCGTGAGGGGCAGTCAGGCGACCCGCGGAAAATGAAGTGCTTGTTTGTCATAGATTTATCAGGGGACGCCGATGCCTGTGAAAAAGGTACTTTGAATGCATGAGACCACCTAAAAAGAAGAAGAGGGGGGAAAGGGGTTGTCTAGAAATCAGGGGTGGGGACTGTAAGAAGTGAACGAAGAACGACCTTGCCCCAGGCCGGTAGCCGGTGTACGTGGCACAGACCATTGGTGAAGCGTCCGAGACAAGGGGCAAGAGGGGTCGGGCCACGAAATCTACGCTTCTGTGAAAAGAAGAGGAAAAAGAACCAAGTTTCTGAAAAGGGAGAGTTGAAGAGGAAGGAGTGCGGGCAAATGCTGCCCTCTGCTAAAAAAGCACAGGGTCGCGAGTTATGACCGGCAAAAGCGACATTGTATTGTTTCATCGGAAAGATGGAAAAAGTAGACCGATTAAGTGAGGAGGGGACAGGTTCGAGCCCTTCCAAAAAATTCAAACACTCGGGTCACTCCGTGAAGAACTGACTCAGATTCCAGAAGCATCTCTCAGAAAGCACGGGATGGCGAGTCTCTAGCCCAGCAAGGGAAGAAAAAAAAAAACGTTTTGGGGATCAAGAAGGTACAAAAGGACTGGGAGAGGGGGGAGGGAGAAGCCTCAGAGATTTCGCGCTGCATCACACGATCCTGCATCGAGGAAGCCGTTTACATTATTCGAAAAAAAGGAAAAACTTACCAAGCATGAACCAAGAGCGGGGGACAGAAAGGAGGGAGAAAAGGCAACATTCGTTTTGCGAACACGGGGGGGGGGGCAAACGGGAATCAGATCGCAAGGAGGTAAGAAGAAAGGGGAGACGACTGTGAAAGGCGGGTCAGTCGACTGCGACAAGACCGCTTTTCTCCATGTGGAAACGCCGCCAACCGAGACGACGGAGAAGGCGAGCATAAAACGTCGATGTGTGCAGGAACAAGAAACAAAGACGGAAAACGAATGTCAGCATGTGGGTCCGGGTGTCTTGGTTTTCCCGGCTCCTAAGTCCCTTTCCTTCCGACATCGAGGGCTTTAAATGGGAGATTGGACCGCCAGCAGCCGCGTGACATTCACGTCGTCCCCGGGGAGCAAAAGGACGCCGCAGAAGCAGAACCCATGACGATGTCACAACACCAGGATTCATACACGATACGCTCGCCAACACTGCGTTGGAGGGAAGAACTCACCATCAAAGTATCCTCGAGAAGGGAAACACGGAGGAAAACGATAGTTGCTGAAAACAGCGCGCGAATGTCTATCCAACGAACTACACACAACAACACCTGACGGTCCAATCAGCGGGATGACCTATCTTCATGCTGAAGCCCTGCTCTCCTCGCTTACCAATTGGACACGAGGCTGTCTGACGGTATATCTACTCAAAACCCACGTGAGCGAGGCGAACAAGGCCGCAAAATGCCCGAAGAGTCCTGGAAGGCAACGGGGGCATACACGATGATCCCCGGGCATCAAGCCCTGCTCCATGCATCCGGTAAGTTACTTAACGTTGTGTTCCAGATGATACTCCTCGCTCACTAGAGTGTCTTCTCTGCCTGTATACTTATGTGGCAGAGGTGTACTGATACGAAAGTCGCATAAAATTGCATAGCTATCGCTTAATGCTCCTTCCAGAGCCACGCGCTACCCGTCGAGAGCTGGTGAACAGCAGGACCCGCAAATGGAAGCGAAAGGGGGTGGAATGTGGGTCTATGGTGTGGTCTTCCCACTAAGTGCTGTCTGCAGCGGAGAATTTCATTTCTCTAAGTAACAGCCCTACAAAGCTAACGAGTGATTCTGCAATTCGGGGGAACGAATATAATTGACCATCAAAAAGGACAAACTCCACTGAGGTGGGATAGGAAGTTTACCAAAAACAATGCGTCGGGAGGGGACTTCTTTCACACACCTACATGTAAGTCGATAAGGTCGGGCCGTGAACATATAGGAAGAGAGGCATCTGACGAGGTGTGAGTCGCGAAGTGATCCCTAAAACCTCTTTGTGAGGTTGCAGCTTAGCCGGGTGAGCGCTACGGAACATCCGTAAACAACGCAGGAGTCGACCACAAATGCAGAAATGTCCCCCTGGCGAGGGGAAAAGGAAAAACAACGCTAGCAAAAAAAGAAGGGCAAAACAAGAAAAAGCCTTCTGGACCAACGCTCTTGGTCATGCGGGCTTTGGCAAAGAGTGGAAACCTTGAGCCGATGCTCGGGCGGCATCAAGGGTCGAGACAACCTAGAAGGAAAAACTGGAGGAAAATGTGATCGCTCAGAAGAGTCAGGGAAAGGGGGGCGAGAGTCAGTATGGGGGATAGCAGCTCCAGAAGCAGCGAGAAATTATGGACTCTGTCTAAGCTTTTCGTACCACACTTCTGGGGTAAAGGAATTAGTGATAGTGTTCGCTGAGGTACTCCTGTCAGGCACGACTACCACTGAGACAAGCGGACTCAGTCCATACTCTCATGCAAGCTGTTTTTCAACTACCTAGGGGGCTAAATGCGTGAGCGGCCAGCACTCAACAAAAAACCCAGTCGTAGTCCGAAAAAAGCGATCCGTAAAAACCGTAGACCTACGCAAGGAAGTAAAACTGGTAAATGCAGCAGAAATTCAGTCAGGACAGTTTCAGGGTTCAAGAGAGAGGTCAGAGCATAAACTCACAATGCTTCGATTTTCTGGCGGCAACCTACAGACCGGGGACCACTAAAGGAAAGACAGTGAACCCTTCACTACAAAAAAAGGAAAAATTGACCACAGGTTTTAATCTTCCACGAGGGGCAAAAAGGGGGGTCGTTACGGGTGGCGTTCCATTGTGGGCTGGCGCAGCAGAGGGGAGTCTCCGGCGTTCACGAGGGCCGCGACAAAAAAAGCACTTCCAGAACGTTAGGAGGGGACATCCCATACATTCGGGGTAAAAATAGGACATCAGGACGAGAAATCAAAGACCTCGGTGACAAACAAGCACTCACATGGTACGGTAAAAGAAAACAAGGACGCATAAAAGGAGTCATCAAACCCGGGGGGCAAAACAGAAGGTGCCAGGTGGTGTGAGAAGGCGACAGAAGAAGAAACAACCCCGGCCAATCAACGCCAAGAAACCGAGCTGATATGACGCTAGGGACTGGGGAGGTGCTTGGACAACCAATAACGGATGAGAAATAGGGTCTGCGTCATTGGGAAACTTCCAGAAAGCGTGGGAGAAGTAAAGTGAAGGGTCTAATCCTCCGCAAGGACGCCGACATAAGCGGGGTAGGCGCGCTTCTCTCAAAAAACCGAAAGGGGAAAACACTACGGGTACAAACAAGAAAAGACAGCGATGACGGAGCAGGAAGGTAAAAAATTTTGGCATACGGGGGAATGTACATTTAACAAGCCCGGGTGTGCGGCCTCCACATCAGTCACAGCCGGTGGAAGGATCACGTCGGTGAGGTAACTGATTAGGAATTGGACAAAAAACGACAGAGGGGGCCAGGGAACCGTCTGGACAGGGAAAGCCGGAAAAAAAAGGACCTCGGGACGATAACTGCAGCATCCTCTCGACCAGGCAAACTGGGGAAAAAAGGAAGAGGGAGTCAAACGAACAAGAAAAAATTACACAAGTACTTCTGGCGGACGGGAGCCAGTGGCAATCAGCGAACCTTTTGCGGAGGAAAGGCTGCAGGAGGGTAACGAAAATAGAAAGGGATCTATTTGGGAAGACTAACAAAAACCGTGTCAGAGGGCAGGGGTACCAAGATGGGTAAAGAGAACCTGGCTGGGTCACACCATCCATGCAGAGGCCTCACACGAAAGGGAAAGAAGTGACCTTGTGAGGCTAGTGGGAGGGAGAGGGAAGTACGGAGGACGGGGCGTCAGAGCGAGTTACTAGGGGGTATTAAAGCCTCGCAATAAAAAGACTATAGAGGGAAAAGTTCTGGGGGGAGGAAAAAATAAAAAACTAACGAGCGTCATGATCCACCGAGCGAAAAAGTCGTACGCGAAGAATGATCATTCTGAACTTATCAAAGAAAAAAAAAAAAGCGATTCCTAAAAGTCAGGGACGACAAGTAGGCAGTCGAAATTATTGAGAAACATGCGTGTGGCCATCTAAGGGTGACCCTTGCAGCACGGGAGAGACCATGGTGTTTCAAGGGAAAAGAGCTAAAAAAAGGGGAACGCGTTGATCAAACGCTAAATGAGAAAGTAGGTGCGAAGGATAGGACCGGCGGAAGCGGCGATGCTCAACCTCACGAACGGGGATGGGTGCACGCCATTGAAAAGAAAGGAGGGAAGGATGGGAGGCGTAACAAGCGAGAAGGGGGGGGGGATGTAGCTTTTCTTGAAGGGCACGAGACGTTTCAGATGCGGAGGGTGGGACCGCGGACTGGGGCTGCGATGCACAAAAGCAAAACTCTATTTCCTGAAAAGCAAAACATAGAGGGGAAGAATCCAGTTAAACTTACACGGGACCGACTAAAGAGCACGCAAGCGTCTTCTTCAAGAACAGGATAAGAAAGAAATAAAAAGGAAGCAAGAATCGGAAAATAACGTCAAAGCCGAGCGGGGAAGGGTGAGTGACAGACTGGCTAC
>Ga0179593_1405744_pt1 | contig 17038 bp, 18 predicted proteins | sample CZODoug2_1_08_16_FD_185931 | JGI IMG/M metagenome (GOLD analysis project Ga0179593, IMG submission 185931) | Vadose zone soil fungal communities from Angelo Coast Range Reserve, California, USA - CZODoug2_1_08_16fungal (PacBio error correction) | ecosystem: Environmental > Terrestrial > Soil >...
GGGAACGCCCAACTTAGTGACAATATGGGTGAAGGAGGGGTGTGGAGGTACTCTCTCGGGCTGAAAAAAGGAGGCAGGAATAGGGCTCACAATTGAAACGTCCCGGCGGGAAAAAGAAATGAAGAAAAATAGCGGGTCTCTGGAAAAGGGGGGAGGTGTCTAATCGGACTATCAAAAATATCAAATAGGCCAAAGCTTGAAAAAAACTAAAATTGGGGTGATGGGGAAAATTGTTGGTAAAGGGCAACAAAAGGAACCAGATCGGGAGCCGTGCGCGCCCTGTGGGGAGGCTCCGAACAACGTCAACTCAGAATTGGAGGGGGCAATGTACTGGTGGAAACAAACCGGGACGGGGTTCAGGATCTCCAGGGTTGCAAGCGTACAAACAGGGACCCAAACGGGGGCTCGGGGGCCATGTCATCTCATGGCAGGGACCGGACCGGAAGGTGGTATAAAAATAAAGGCGGGGAAAAAATTATATCACCCCCCCCCACCCCCCCACACCCCCCCACCCCCCAACCAAGACGAGACCGTATTGAAACAAGGAGCGGCCTTTGAGGAAGCGTTGCCAAATGTGAGAAGGAAGAGATGGAATGCAAGGAAAAGGTCGAAGAAAAATCATCTAGGGGGGGTTTCAACTCGAAGAAGGGATAAACGGGGAGGATTTAAACATTTGAGCGGGGGTTTCGGGGTTGAATGTCCGGAGGGGCACAAATTGCCGAGGGGACGAAAAAAAATCTGAAACTTTTCAAAACCAGGTAAAGAAAAATTGAAGGTCATGGAGGGGGGAGGGGTTAAAACGTTCGGCAAAAAAAGACCATAGATTATGGGTGAAAGCGGCGTCGGCTGGGGGGACTGCAGATAGGGTCAGGCACGGTGAAACCTAAAGTTCAGACAGGAAGGCAGCTGTAAACGAATTTTTGTAAAAGTAAAACCGAGAGGTAATGCATAAAAAAGGGGGGGATCGTTGGGGTGAAGGAAGGAGAGGTTCAAAATGAAGACATTTGAAAACGGGGGGGAAAAAGGAAAAGGACTAAGGTCGCCGGGGTGCAAAGAAAGGTATAGAAGAGAAAGTAGGAAATCGGGTGGGGCAAAAAAGAGGATAAAACTAAACTGTGATCAAAGAGGGTGGGAAAAGAGTCAAAGGACAGAGCGGATAAAGTAAGAGGTTTCTATGCTCAGGGCATCGCGCAGATGGGTGTGCGGGGTTTTGGATATAGGGGCGGGCACGGGGGGGGGGGGGCGAGTGAACTTTGAAGATACCCATAAGACACGATACAGTGAGACAGGAGGGAGGGAACGCGAATGGGGAATCGTAAAATTGAGGAGGGGGGATTTTTTATCATAAAAACTCAAAAATCCGGGAGGGAAATCTAAGTATAAAAACTAACCAAGGGAACATATGGTTTTATCAGTAAATCGAGGAAACAAGGGGTAAGAAGGCTAGGAAGTGAAAAAAATCCCTAACCATGGGTTCAAACTCGGGCAAAGGCAAAAAAAACTACCGGGAAACAAAGAAGTCAGCGCGGAAACCTGTAGATTAGACAATTTGTGGCTGTCTGCCTGGGAGAGAGGCGAATTACGGATAGGAAAATTCAGCAAGACCTCATCAAAAACCTCAGGACCTGAAAAAAAATTTAAATTAAGAGAGAGAAAAGTAGAGAAAAAAGAAGGGGGGGATACTATCTCTCGACCAAAAAAACCCAAACCGGGGGAGGGTGGTGAAAAAGTCAAGAAGGGCGGAGGGGGGGGTGTAGCCGGGGAGAGGAAAAACACTGAAGGATTCTGATCTCAACTTAGAAGAAAGGAACACTAGGAGGGGAGGAGGATGAATGGAAGGCAGGAAAAGAAAGATGAGGAACCGCAGACAAACAAATTGAAGCAGAAAGAAAAGTAGCCAGTATTTGTTATAATCGATAAAGGGGGTGAAAAGAGGAGGGGCAAAACATGGCTTGGGGCGGCGGATACGGTTTGTTGCAAAAGGTCTGAATCACATTAGGCGAGGAGGGGAGGACGAGGGCTGAGTATCGGGCAAACTAACGTCATAGTAAACAGCAGACTGAAAGGGGGTGAAGACAAAAATAACCAGAACGTTGGGGTCTTTGTCCGGGGTTAACAAGAAAAGAATTGTATAAAACGGAAAGGGGTGGCGTTCCATATGGCGTGCAAGTGAAAAGCGGGGCTAGGGCGCGACCATAAGGCCAAACAAAAAAAAAAGAAAAAAACGCCAAATTTTCCATGACTTCGGAACTCCTGACGCGAAGGATAAGAGATAAGGTCAGAAGGTTCCTCTATGGCTAAAAAGAATCCCTATGGGGTCATAAAACTTTCGCGTACAGTTGGGGAAACAAAGCAGAACTAGAGGTAATGGCTAACTCGCCCGTTTCGATAAAAAGGAGCAATAAGAGTCAAGCAGCTAACTAATCTTGACAAAGATAAAGTGGAATCAAGAGCTTCTAAAAAGGGTGTATAGAAAAAGGAAACAAACGCAAATAAAAAACACCCCGGTGGTTGGGGTTAGTAAGCAAGCCGCGCCAGGACCAAAACGGATGAAAAAAAGGTGGATGCCTGAGCGGGAAGGCCAACGCCGGCCTGACAACACGGGAAAAAGCAGGGAAATCCAAAGAGGTGTTTGCCAAAAACAAAAAGCCGGAAAGGAAACCAAAGAAGGGATTGGCAAATGGTAAAACAATGAAACGCGCGGCTTGGGGAAGGAACCGGGGTCTTCAGTTAGAGAAGCCTGCACCCCCCAATGAAAAATAAAAACGAAAAAAAAGGAACGCATAATCCAGAAATAAGAGAAGAGAACCGCGGCAAGAGTCTCTGGGATGACAGGAGAGAAACTGCATCAGGGGAACAAGGACAGGAGAGGCCGTCGCAAGGGGTCTTGGCAAAAGAGGAAGCGAAAACCAGACCGATGAACTGGGGAAAGGAATGGGAGCGAGTAACGTAGATGGTTGTCCCAGCCTGAGGAGGGCATACGCGAGGGGAAAATGACCAAAGGACTTGATCTAGCTAACGTGTTGGAGGGGAAATTTGCAACTAGCACTGGAAGTTGTAAGGCGAAAATCAGAAAACTCTCCAGTTGGCTAAGCAAATTAGAAAAAGCGGTAAAAAAGATAGATTCCTCTTAATTTGGGTCGGGAGCGAAACATATCCTTCCCGACTCATCGGGAGGGGATAAAAAGGTTAAACTACAAAGCACTAAAATATCCGTGTGGGCGGCCAGGGACAAAAAAAGGGTTTCGTCGAAAGTCGGACGAAAATACCGCTAAACGACCGGAAAAAAAGTGTAAAATGAAGGCCACTGGAAGGGAACACGAACCTTGAGATCTGGAGGTACAATATTCAACTAAGTGACGGACTAAAGGGCTAAAACAACCGTACAGAAGCCCAGCGGGGAATGGGGGCTTTTTTATGGCACGAACAAACTATGGATAAGCAATCTAAAAAACTTCCCTAACTAAGGGTGGTGAGGGGATGGTTAAAGATAGCCGCGGTAAGGCCGGGAGGGGACTTAGGGGCCAGAAACGGCCATTCTACAGGCTGAGGGGGTTCTCCAACTAAGGGAGGGATGCGTCTGAAAGAACTAACCACACAATAGTCTGTTAAAATCGGAGCGGATGCAAAGCACAAACAGGAGAAAGGTCTAAAAAAATCCTTAAACCATACTGACCATTTAAATTGCTTGGCTGCTGAGTGTCTACTATGAATGATCAAAGGACTGAAGTGGGGAGAAAATAAACTCATTTCTGCTCCGTTCCTTCTTCGCGCATAAAACTTAGCTTGGGGGGAGATCCTGGGAGCCGTGGGTATGTTGGGGAAAACTCCATTATTGCGGGCGTAAATCCCGTGGGAAAATTGGAACCAGGGTGTGGGGCGGTCAAATAACAAACCCTCATACCAGCAGGACGGGGTTTGGGAGGGAAAAGACAAACATCTTCAAACAACCCTGACTAAGCTCGTACAGTCGATCAATGCAGAGCTTCGGCATTGTTTCAGGTGTACTAGGGGGGAGCTGAGATTGCATCAAAGGTCAGAGAAATCCACACCGGACGATAAGTACATCCCCTTGTGCGAAGAAGTTACTTGGGACGCTCAGAGTCGAACAACACCATGACCCCTAAATGAAAGGAGCAAAACCACCCAGTGGAACCTTGTCATCTGACGACCGGAGTTTCCTCAGGGGTCCTAGATTATTTGGCTCAACTATCCAAATTAACAATTGTGATAGTCAAGGGCCTCTCTCTCTCCTTGTGTAACCTTGGGTCCTTGATCCAAAAATCCAAGACCATCAGCGCAACCAGGCTCGTCACTCATTTCCTTAAACCCTTCTCTACCTTTCCGGGACCGGAAGAAAGAAAGAGTTTTATCCAGAATCGTGCCTTCCAAATTTCTTGCGTCGCAACAATGCATGTCCCGCATTGCCGAAGCGTTCTCGAGACCTCAACCACACCGGGGAAACCCTATCTATCTCACGGGTGATGACCTGGGGAAACGGGAGGGAGTGCGGACAAGGGCCACTAGAGAAGAAAACGATGAAACAAGGTTCCACTGACAGTGATCCTTCATTAAAAATGGGAGCTCGTTGGGAACTACTGATTTGAGGTCACTGAAGATACCGGAAATTGAACTAGGCTTTATGTCTTGTAATAACCAACCTGCCAGGGACTGGATCACAAAAGATGCGATTCAAAAAAGGTCCGAAAGTTTCGAGGTTAGGGTAGGACTTTGCATTTGTTAATGGTCGATTTGGATCTGCGCGGAAGCCCGCTGTACCCACGGTGAGTGTATCCGGAGTGTCTTGCGTTTGGAATGCTGAAGGGGGGGCCACACACAGTACCCCTGACCCATAATCCTCGCCTTGATGCGACACTTCCCAGCAGCAGTTTTCGGCCGTCAAGGATTTTGTCTTGCCAACTCCTCAATCCAACTTGAGCTGGGCATCATAAGAATTTGGGGGTAACCCAAAAAAAAAAAAAATGAAAAGTTGGGGGGTCAAAACTGCTTTTTGGCACTGCCGACATGTTTGGGTCAACAAGAACAAATAAAGTAGAGACATCTCCCTCGGAGAATAATCGCGGTCGGGCGACAGATTTGGGAAAATCCATATCCTCCAAAGAACGAAGCGGAAAATCGTTGTCAAATGTACGTACTCTGCCAGGGTCATGGGGTGTAAGGATTTAAGCGAGCATCTCACTTGGACTCCTCGTTGGAGTTTGTCAGAAAGGTCAGGGAGAATAAGTTGTAGACGTAAGACTGGAAAACCGTTTATGGTCCCGCGCCTAGGTAGATGAGGAAAAGCACCATCCGCAATATAGAGGACTGCCTCATTTATGCAGGAGGGCCCTCTGACCTTCTGCCGAAAATGGAGAACAAGCCTTCATTCCAGCTGGGGTATCGCAGTTTGGATGCAGAATCTAAAAAAAAAAGAACGCAGGAATAGGGTATACAGGGGAACTGGCCCGGCGGGTACAAGAACTGGAAAGAAATAGGCTGGGAAGCATTTCGTTGGTAAGTCGTCGCGAGCAACCCTATCCGGGAGACTCGCCAGGCCACATTGCCCTAAGGGTTGGTGTGTCCGTGGCAAAATGTTGTGGTCCAGAAAAAATTCCAAAGGATCCATTAAGAACTGGGACGGCGCAAGGGGACGAAAAAACAAAACTTCATGAGAAGTGTGCGGTGGGGGCGGTTCCGATGCGGGGGGCTCCAACAAAGTGAAAAAAGGTATGCTTCGGGACAAAATTTTCCTTTCTCTCGATTCACACGGTTTGGCACACTGTTTCGGGCGCCGTCCGAGTTCTCTTGAATGTGCCCTCACTCGCCGGGGGGGATCTCCTGCCTACCGCCTCTTCTGAGATGGCAGGCCCCGTGCTACTGCGCTGCGGCTCCAAGGAGGGGCACCCCTGAAAAGAGGGAGACCTTTTGAGGACCGGCAGAAAGTTATGTGTCACACGCAGGAAGTGAGAGAGGTCCCTAAAACGCTCTTTGAACTGCAATGTTCGAGGGAAATTTGGGATTCCAACCAGCTTGAGATAGCTCTGCGGTCCGCCGCTGAAAGATGGGCGTGCCGCTTTGCTATCGGGGGGTATGGGGGAATTTTCGTACATGTTCAGTCATGGTGCGTTGGTTCTGTTATTTTACGGTTTCAGATCTGGAATCAACAGTAGTATCATATAGGGAGGGGTGGTGGACCTGGCGAAGGGACAGAGGGCGCATCATGGCTAAGTGCCTTGTTGGGGGAAAAGCCTAGGTGGGAAAGGCAAGGCCCTTCACGCTGGGGAGAGGTCATTTTCTTTAAGGAAACGCGGACAAAAAAACTAAACGGCTCCAGTCAGTGTACCCGGGGGCGGCGCGTCGGGAAAGGACAACTCGGGGCAAGTACCTCCGTGGTGGCAGACGGCAGCAGCATACTTTTTTGTCGCATATAACCAAGGGAACTGATACTGAAAACTAAAGGAGAACTTTGTAAATGGAGGCTGCTGGCCGTCCGCTGGATGCAATGGTGAGCAAAAAAGGAAGCTTAAAGCCCGCTTCCAGCTTGGGTCAAAACAAAGGTAAGAGGACGTTTGATTGCAGTCTCAAAAAGATGGGCACTAAATAGGAAAGACGGGGGATGGGGAGGTTAAGGGAGGAGACAATCGTCTAACCGAGTGGTTGGCTGGGTTGGGGGGGAAGGTAGAAAAAGAGCAAGAGGGGTAAATTTTCACAACTGGCAAAAGGAAAAGGTGAATACGTGAAAAAAGGTGTGATACAATAGTCTGTAACGAAGAAGATAAAAAGGAAGGGGGTCTAATTTTGCGGCTTAAAATCAGGTCCACTGGGGGGGCAGGAACTATGAATTTAGGGAAATCCGCATACCATGACTTCATCCTGAGCGATAAAAAAGAAGAAGGGCAATAATGCTAGAAGGGTAAAATGCTCACTTCAAAAAAAAAGTGGGAATGCACTCGTCACGGCTGGCTCAGAAAAGAAAAGGGATAGTTACAATAAGCACTAAAAAAGAGGCAGGGGATAGACTTATAAAAGTGGGGGCTGCCGGCCGTGAGCATCGGGGAGTGTACTCACAAGGTCCGACGCAAATCGCCAAGAAGTCAGCTTCAAAAATGTATGTAGAAGTATGAAGCGTCTACGAAAAGTAATGGGAAAAAAACAAACACACTTTATTAAATAAAAGAGAGAGTCAGGGGAAGGACGGGTCAGGATGCTATCAAAGTCAATGAAATTGGTTTTACATAAGACACTTCGGGAATGTTAGTGCCGCGGTCACCGATGCGAACGGAACAGAAACACTTGGGATAAAGCGGAAGCCGGTAAAGAAAAGAAGATTAGAAGAAAAGGGGAGCATCTTCGCACGTAGGAAAGGTCAACCTGGGTCAGGGCCGGAACTGTGGGGACAATTACTACCCTTCGGACTCCAGAGGGGTCATGGGGTCTCCGTGTCTTAGGAAACGATACAGCAATCGGCAAAATTGAGGGGTGAAGACAGCAAATGAGGAAACAGAACTTTTTACGGAAAGGGCCGATCAGGGGACACAGAAGTGGATCAAGGACGGGTTGGTCAGGGGGGTAAAACGGCAAAGTTGAAAATCTAAAAGAAAGTTCGCCGAAAAGATATCAAAAAAAACCTCCAACCCAATAAGGGAAGATAAAACGTAGACATAAAGTCCTACGAAGTGATCCGAAAAGAGTGTCGGGGCCAATAACAAGCGTGAAGAGCTGGGGCAGAAAAGCGTTAAGAAGGCCCGGAACCAATAGAAAAAAAAAGGAGTCTGGAAGAGGTCGACCTAAACATTTAGCTTAAAACCGTGGATAAACGGAACTTAATTTGGAGTTTAAAACAGATACTTGTGGATGGAAAAGATACGTATCATTGGGGATCAAAACATGCTTCTGTTTGTCAGCGACCGGGGCCTAAAAGAACAGGCTTTGAAGGGAAGGGACGCGAGGGGGGGGCGAATACGCCGAAACGGCAATCCTTTATCAGGGGAGGCGATTTTGGGGTGGGAGAAGAAACGAAAAAACAGCCCGACCGCAAAAGAAAAGGATGCACACCAAAACCAAACATCACTTTAAGGGAGGGGTACCCTTAAAAATTACACTACTCGTCTTCGTGTGGCCGAACCCGTGGGGTAAAATTTGTTCGGGATCTAGGGGGAACACACACGCCCCACCTCCAGGACCGTACGAAAATGAGAATACCGGGCTCCGACCCTAGGTAGATTTGAAAGCACTGGCTGATCAGTCTGACATCCAGGATATCATTCGGGCCAGAGAGTCGGCCCAAGGCTGTGGGAGCAAAGAGTCCGCCACCGCCTAAATACTTAATTGGTGTCATACATGGATCTTTAATAGGTTGTCCCAGGGCGATGGGAGAAAGGAAAAAGTTGAAAGAGGGCCCATGCCTACGGGAAAAACTCAACTGTACCAATGGGACGAAACCTCGCTGGAAAAGGGATCAAGGCCTACCGAAATTGACGCAAGAGATAAACGCCCAAAGCCAAAACAGAAGATTGGGGGAGAGCGCCCGGGATGCGTGTCCGAGAGTGGGCCGGGGGGGGGATGAAAAAATTAACCAGGCAAACACAGGGGGGGGATTACCAGTGGGGGGACATCTCCTTTAATTCACGGGGGAGGGACCTCGCTTGAAACAAACAACGCAAGGCACGCAGATTCGACCACGGCAGGGGGAAAAGCGGAGGGGGTCCGGTCCATCCTGGGAGAAACTATGCCGTCAGACGGAGGGGCTTACTAAAAAAACAACACCTAAGGGCTCAGTACCATAGGGAGGTCTAAATTCTGGGTTGTTAGGCAGTCGTACGATGCCTCATAGAGGGCGAAACAACAACATCCTCGAACCCGGGGATCTGCTATTGTGGTTGAGGGAAGGGTAATAATACAAAAGGTCGGGAAAATTCAATTCCCTATAATGGTTCCGTCAGAAAAAGGGACATACACGAGCGTCCGAATCAAAACAGCTCGGACGTTCAGCCAGTACAAACGAAAGACGGAGGGGAAGAGCAGGAGAAAAAAGGCAAGGAAACCAAGGAAATGGTCAGAAACTCCTAACCCCTGACCCTGAACGAGGGGGCGTGACGTAGAGTGGTCAAAAAAACCTAGTGATGGCGGAATACAACAATCTGGAGCGCGATTCGTTAAAATCAAACCTCTGAATTCTCTACGGGGGGAAGGATTTGAAAACAAACAAATGACGGATGAAAAGCAGGGTGGAAAAAAAACTGGTTCACCGTCTGTCGCGTCAAGCAACCGATAAAAGAGGCTTGAAAAAGAATCACGCCAATCGGAGCCAGGAAACAAGAAGCGTCATTTTTAGAGCAACCGCAGGGTATGTTCAGGGTGAGCTTGTTAGGAAATCTTCCTGAACAACATCACCGACGAAGGATTCAAACTACAAACGTGAGTCCTGAAGCGCCCTAAAACAGAGCCCCTTCCCCCCAAATTTAATCAGCCAAACTACCACTCAAACCGTAAGATGGACTACCTGCCGGGTGCATATACAGATGCTTTCTTAAGTATCCACCGGACAGGGGGAGTCTCAAATGCGTCAATTTCACAGGGAAGTTGGGCGCGGCAGATCCAATCAATCAGCGTGCCAACCAAGAGGGGAGGGGAAAAGTCAAAAGGATGATACAAGTATCAGGGACGTTTAATTTCAACGGGCATCGGGCCTGCGTGGGGCGGCGAAAACATTCGAATTGAAGAAGGTCCCAGGGAGAAAGATCTCTAACAAAAACACAAGGGGGTAAGGAAAAGGAATCACGTGACAGGGTAAAATCGGAAGATTAAGAATGAACCATCCGACAGGCAGTAAGCCCAGGGAAAAAACTGGGGGACGTCAAAATATATAGAAAAAGGGCGATGCAAAGTGAACGAGAGGGTGATTGGGTATTCCTCCTCACAGGGGGGGAAGGGAGGGGAGGAAGAAGGTGGTAGAGGATAGGACGGATGGAGGAGTAAGGAAGGGGGAGGGAGGAAGGAGAGAGAAGAACAGTAGAAGATGGTGGAGGAAAGAAAAGGAGGAGGAGTAGAAAAAGAGGAAAAACGGAGAGTAGCATGGAGGCTATAGAGAGGGCGAGTAGCGGAGGGGGAGGAGTATAGGGGAGAAGAGGGAGAGGGGACCGGAAAATCGGACAAGGAGGAAAGAAAAAACGAAGGGGATGTGACGGGAGGGGGGGGTAGAGGGTGCGGTAAGAAAAGAAGTCGGAGAGAAGGGGGGGTGAGAAAGGGGGGACAATTGGAAAAAGGAGGTGAGAAGATACAAACCTTATAACCGTATCTCCTATGGGGAGGAATAAAGTCATGGAGAGGTAAAACATTCGCGATCCCATCCCGGTCTAAGCGTCACTTGGTTCAAGTTTGATTTTCTAGAACGAGTCAGGGGGTGTCAGGATATGGTTGAAGTGCGCGGGAAAGCAACGCTGAAATGATGACCCCATGGACGGGAGGTGAGGGGTTTGGGGGAGGCTTGGGGGGGGGCCAGCACACACGGCCTCCCCTGCCCAGAATTCACAAAGGAAAAAAAGTCTCTCAAACAGCACAAAGGAGGGGCAATGGGGTGAGGCGCATTTGCATGCCCGCCGCCACGAAGAAGGGAGAGTTGATGGAAAAAAGTTGGTGGGATGTCCAGTGTCAACATTTTCCTGGCACCGAATCACTAGGGTGGGGAAAACGCACAGCCGGCGCACAGGAAATCCACCTTAGTGGAGTAATAAAATCAGCCATATGTGGGGAACAACGGAAGCAGTAATAGAGGAGAAAAAAAGACTCGTCTTGCCATTGCATGGGGCCGGATAGACAGAAAAAAGTGGGGGGAAGTATGAGCCGCTCCGATATGGAAAAACTCAGAGGGGAGTGTGGCAGGGAGGAGAGTCTAAACACGGGAAGGGTGGGAAGGGCAACTGTGTAGGGGCCGTTGAGGAAATTTAAATACCGTCAAAACGATAGTTCCTCAAAGGAAACCCAAAAGAGAGCGATGTCAGGCGGAGGAATCTTGTCTGGTAATCTGAGGCTGTTAAAGGCCGAAAAATCATGTGCATGCCATCTTTGTGCTGCTCCAGTGGAAGTGTGGTTCAGAAATGTTGCAGGGAGCAGGGTCCCCATACTCTTCAGTAATATTTTGTCCCGCGACCAGGGTGGGATGAAATGCTGTTCTCCAGTTCCTTTGATCCTGAACGAGTCAGGTTGAGCTGGTAGTGGGGATTTGTCCATCGCGAAAACAAATAAGGGAGAACTAGAGATGCACGGGAATATGTTGCCTTGTTGAAGGGTGGGGAAATAACACCGACCCCCGAAGCGTGCCTCACGCGGTAGGGGCCCGTGGCGCGTTCCAGCCCAACGGGCCATGATAAATTACGTGGGGGGGCACTGGTAGAGAAGGGTCTGTCGCGAAAAAACTGGGGAGGTTTAGGTATTCAGATACCCTTTGGCCAGATTAAGGGCCATTGGTTATAAGTGCGAGAAGATGAGATCTCGGGGTCATACAGAGAACTGAATCTCCATCCTGCAACGGCGGAACCCAGAGGGGAACGGGAAGAGGGGTTAAATTAATTTGCGACAGTAAAGATGTCACAGGCTAGACTTGGTTAGAAGTAACTCTTTGGAAGGTGTGGGGTGGGGGGGGGGGTAGTTGGTGTGTGGGGGGGTGTTGGGGGTGGGGGGGGGGGGGGTTGGGGGGGGTTGGGGGGGGGGGGGGGTGTTGGGGTTATTTGTGGTGGAGCGGGGGGTTGGTTTGTTGGGGGGGTGGGGGGGGTGTGGGGTGTGTGCTAGACTAGTGGGGATACCGAAAACGCAGCTGTTCCACTTCATGGAAGTCCGTTGGGCTCAATCTGCAGCCCCGAGTTCTACGAGCTCGTGGGGAGGTTTGGTCAGAGCAAGGTCTGCCTCGTTGGTGGGCGAGGTGGATTAGTGTTCTGAAGGGGCAGGGAAAGGGGGGGGATTTTGAGGGTTGCCTTCGAGAAAAAAATGTAAAGTTGACTGCAAAGCAGGCGCAGCAGGATGGGGAATTCCACATGAAAGCCCGGAAGCGGGGAGCGTTTTGGCGACGGGCTTAAAAAACAACGAGAAGGGGGGGATGATGTTCCCGGGATGAGCTGTCTCGGAAGGGGGAGCGCGGAGACAAAAAGATGTCAGGTTCCGGTTGGGCAGGGAGCACAACTCAAAGGTGTGTGTAGAAAAGTAAACAGAGAAGGGACGGGAAGAAGTTTAGCTGGTAAAGGATATAGCGAAGGTGCCGTGAATGCTGGTTCAGAATGTGGCACGGAAAACTGGAGGGCGAAGCTTACAATCCCTAATGACCAGTTGGGGTCCAAAGGAAAATAAGGGGGTTCTGCAATCGGGGCACCCGAGGTGAGCAAAATAAGCAAATCTTACCAATAGAGCTAGAATTCCGTTCAATGAGGAAAGAAAAGTGCCAGGCGAACAGATTTGTGGTTGGTGGGGGAAGTCTCGGGGGCGAGCACTGATGATTTGTCAAACTACTTTGGAACGACCCCCTGGGCAACCCAAGACTACAGGTAACGTTGGGTGTCTCGGGGGACGAAGGAAAGAGAAAAAAATTCTGGTCTAAGGTGCTGGGAGGAAAAATCAAGTACGGAATGGAGGAAATAAAGATAAGGAATACATTTGAAACTAATCCTGCGGAGAAACGAAGGGCAGAAGTCAGAAGGAACAACCTCAAAGAAAAGGGAAACTAAAGAGGAAGAACGCTGTCTCAAAGATTGCTAATGGTATCCCCATAAAATAAGTCGGGCTGCACCGGTAGGCAAATTTAGCCAAGGGGGAACTGGAGAAGGGAGAAAGGGAGGGTGTAATGCAGGCAGCATAGGACGCAAACTAAATCAAAAAGGGGGGGTAAAGGTCGCAATTTAAGGGGAGAGAGACATGATCGATACGAAAAATGGGAAGGGCTAAGATGCGAAGACAAAACAACAAACTTACTACGGAGAAAAGGAAAGAATATCGGAGAATATTGGTAGCAAAAATAGGAGCATCAGGAAAATTTTCCAGAACGGCACACGTCGGGGGGAGGAGTTGGGGGTCTCTATTAGGGGATGAGGAAAATTCTACCAAGTGCGAACGGAAGGGGGGGATCACCAAGGGTGTGGATAAAAGTATACCGGGGGGACGATAAAGCCTGAGAGGGTGTGTAATACGAGAAAGCACTGGATCGCGACTCAATTGGCAGGTAGTTTCAGACCTTGTGTAGTGGGGGGGGACTGAAGGGTTGGTTGGGTGCAAATTGAGAGCCTGAGGAAACTGCAAAAGAGATCGGAGGATAACGGGAGGAGCTGACTGCATGGAATAGCAGCCCGAAATGCCGGACATGGATGGGGGAGAAGGGGGGACAGGGACAGAAAAAAAAACTTTGGGGACGATTTTACGGAGAGTTACGAAAAAAGTTTGAGAAAATTTACCTTTATGAGGGAGCAGGATCGGGAAAAATTGCAAAATAGTGCCAGAACGATGCGACAAAACAGAGTCGTAAAAAAAAAAACAGACAACGCAAGACGCAAGAGGAATAGATTATTGATGCCGTAGCTATCCATGAAAGCGAACTAGGAAGGGACTCTAGAAGTTTTCAGATTATGGTCAAATTTTCTCCAAGGGCTGGCAATAAGGGGGGGCCCTCCCAACGGTATCAAGGACAAATTGGGGGTGGTGGTGACCCACGCGGGAAGGCGGTCGGAAGAGTCGACAGCAAAGTTCGCTGAAATGGCCAAAGGAAAGGACAAAACTCATCTGTAAAGGATAATTTTGTAGGAAAGAGACGGATCAGTGGGAGATGCAAAATGATGCGTGGAGCGGGCAAAGGCCTACTCTCCAAGGAATAATGATAAAGGCCTCAGAGACTGTAAGCCCAGAGGGGAAGGCAAACACCAGGGAAAAATCTTGTAATCCGGCGAAGTGGGGGGGGGTTGTAAAAGGACTAAACCCCGAAACCGGGTCAATTAAAAGGAGAACGCAAAACGAAGAAGCTTTTCCCACCTGGGAAAAAAAGAACGCGCGAAGGTGGCGCAAACGGGAAGGGCAATGTAAAAATGAATAAGATCGACGGAAACAAACAACGCCATACCGGGATCAAATGATACAATCCAAGAGCAGAACCCGAGGGTCTATGTGGGGTACCGCATCGAGCGGGGAAAGAGGCTAGAATAAAAAAAGTAGAAGAGCTAAGGGAAAGAAAGACTGGGCCATGAGCCGATGAGTAAAAGCTTAATACAAGAAACCTGAGAAGCCAAAAAGGCCAGTGACCTTTGCAAGAAGATGGATCTGAGGAAGCTGCGAATAGAGTTGCCGCAACGTGCGGGAGGGACGACTAAAACTGTAGGGACAGCGGCGTGGGTATGTTAGGCGGCCGAAGTAAAAGCCTGAGTAATATACCTGGATAGCAGAACGTGAAAAAAGAGGTGAGAAATCAGACTTTCAAGAATTAATAGGCCCGACCCCGATCCAGGGGTGGTGAAGAAATTCCAAAGAGACCGACGAAAAGTGACCCCCTCTAGGGAGCCAATATCCGGTGGTGCATGTGTGCGAAGGGCGTTCGCGGACAAGAGTGCTCAAAGGGTCCTGCAGAAACAGCATGGCTTGCGGAAGACAAGTCCCCCTGAAAATCAGGGGATTATTCATGGAATAGCATTTCCGTGAGAGGGGTTTCTCGTGGTGACGCTGCGAAAAAGTACACCAAAAACGACAGATCTGCAAAAGGACAGGACAACAATCAGTCCCAAAGGTTAGGTCACAGACTGAAGAACACCTATTACGTGCAAATGCGTTGTGGCGACTAGATTGCCTGGAATAACACCCGTGACGAGAAACCAGCGTGTACTGAAGGTCTGTTTCACGCAAGACCAGCCGCTGTCGAAAAAAACCAAGGCAGACCTAGCCGGAGTAGAGACATATTTTGGGGGCGGAATTACTCTATAGTGTACAGCTGATTGTAGAATCGGCCTAAAGGTTCCGCAAAAATTCTCAGTCTACTCTTGGCCTGCTCAAAGAGGAGGGGGGACGATAATAGCTTAAACAAACGCCATCTGAGGGTGAAAGAGAGGATGAAAGCGAGAAGAAAGTGATAAGTGTCACCAAAAACCTGGCATATCCGGAAACAGCAAAGAAGAAAGGAAGCGGGAGGTCAGTCTGTAGGTCTCAGAGGAGAGGCGGGCGGGGGGAGATACAACACCGGGGGAGGGAAGAGTACTGCTATGCAAGGGAAGAGGGAAATCAGAACCTGGGAGAAGATGGGGGGGAAACAAAAGACTCTTCGCGGAAGGGAAGGGGGGGGAAGACTTGATTTCGCAGGTCTGTAGTAGGGGAGGGCAAGAAAAACTATCCACCTTCGGAGTGGCGCATGAACACAGCCAAATCTGAAACATGACCAAAAGAGAAAGTTGGAGGACCAAGGGGAAATCTCATGGAGGGGGGGCAGGTCGACATTGTAGGCGCGTCATGGTAGGGAAAAAAAAACAAAAAAAAACAGGACCCGGAGAAAATCACCCGTTGGGGGTATAAGCTGGGAGACGGCGACACGAAACAGAACATAGGCAAAAATGCAGATATCCCACCATCAAATCCCCCATTTCCTCTTAGAGGGCCCTGAGGTCAATAGAAGGGAGCAAGGGCCGAAAAAATAAAGAAAATGTGATACGAATCTTAGCGTCACATTTCACGGTGCATGGGGGAGATCAGGGGAAAGACAAAGACTAAAAAAAGCGCGTAAAAATAGAGTGAGTACAACGATTCTAGCAGGTTTGATGACAGATGTTACTCAGGCTGCGAGTGCAGGGGGAAAAAGGCGGTCAGAAGCAAATTTCAGCATTGCAAAGGGGGCAAACCTTTAATAGTATAAAAAAAAAAACAGAGGAAAATAGAAAGGGCTTAAGGGGAGGGAAGGGAAAAAGCAAAATGGTGCCGGACAAAAAAAGGGGGGAATTCCTCCTTGGCAAAAGCTTTGGGATTCAAATCAGGGTCCTTTCCAAGGGAAGCTTGAACAGCGTTTCTACTGGTGAGGCCTCCGAAAGGCAGTTAAAAAGGAACGGGATCAATCGTACAAAAGAGTACCAAATGGTTCTATTCATAAGCAATCGGGGGGGGGGAGGATGAAACAACTGTAAAACAGGTGCCGCGTGGGGTGAGCTCTGAAGGGGGTCATGGGGGGAAAGTTGTTTCCGGGGCGCATGGCAAACCCCTGGAACACGGTGATGTACGACGCAGTTCTGGATTGGTTAACTTCAGGAGTACCCAACAACGGGAGACCCAATGGCCCTCCTACGGCCGGGCATCTTGCCGGGAGGCTCAAATTCCAATCTGTCAGTGCTGAAGATGGGTGGAATTGTACCTCCGACACGCAGGAGGTTGAAACGGTTCGGGGGACGAGAACGAATGGGGGTGCCAGCAACAGGTGGTCCCACTGACGGTTGGCAAGGACCGCAACAGCAGGTGGGGGGCCAAACCATCCTGAACCCAGAGCACGCGACCCGATGCTTGGGGAAGAGAAAATCAATGTGCAGAAAGATGTAGTGAGCGACCCCGAAGCGAGGAGTCTAAAAAAAGACAAACAACTAAGAGGGAAAGGTCAGCAGGGGGACAGGAGATTACAAGGGTCATTGTGAAGGGCTTCGCGCGCCCCAGAATCCCCCGCAATGGGAGTGGGCATTGTGGGTAGGAAAGGAATGGGGACTGACGGAAGGGCCAGGGGAGAAATGAGGGTCGACGTAAAAAAAAACGAAACAGAAAGATGAAGATTGGGACAATCCATACAACAAGAAAGCGGGGAGGCATGAATCTTTCGACGCTGCTCAGTGTACGCCGAAAGGGCCTACAGGCCAAGCGGGTAGGGACGGCGTTGGTGAGGCTCGGCTCAGGGAGGGGGGAACACGCTACGGAGATGGGGCAAATAAGTGAGAAACTCCCCGCGGGGCCCTGGACCAAAGGATGTCCTAAATAGGCTTTGAGAGGGGGCCGGGGGGGGGGTCAGTTGTGCGCACAGGGCGGCGCCCCCCTCGCCCGGCGCACTCAGGGGCAC
>Ga0179593_1259803_pt1 | contig 17036 bp, 26 predicted proteins | sample CZODoug2_1_08_16_FD_185931 | JGI IMG/M metagenome (GOLD analysis project Ga0179593, IMG submission 185931) | Vadose zone soil fungal communities from Angelo Coast Range Reserve, California, USA - CZODoug2_1_08_16fungal (PacBio error correction) | ecosystem: Environmental > Terrestrial > Soil >...
TGGGGGGGGGGCAATTATAAGACGACAGAACCATCGTTCATGGCAGAACAGACAATGCCAGGGGAGAAAGACACCATGAGGAAGAGGACGTCGTAGTTAAAAAAAAACACTACCACACACAAAACTGCCACTAACTGTCAGCGGTGGAAAAAAAAAACAAAAAATCCCCTGACAAGTCATACAATAAGCGACGAAAGCGTCGAGCCCGGACAACGGAAACTCAAAATATACCCGTAGGGGGAGGACAGGAGGAACCAGAGCGGTGACATCCACAAAGGGAATTGACAGAGAACCACGGAAGACAGACGTCTCGGGTGAATCCGGCGAACTAAAAAACCCTATAGAGTATGGGGATGGTCAGAGGGGAACTGGAAAGGGTAGTGTTTTGGGAGAAAGTGGGGAAAGGAGAAAAAAAAGGTTCAGGCTTGTTTTAACCTTTTCTCACTAGAATTTGACGAATTTAAAGTTCGAACAAGTGACAAAAGACTTTCAAAAGGGTCAATGACCAAAAAGAAAAAAATAAAACAAACAGTGTCTAAGGTAATTAAAGAAGGCAGAGAATAATGAAAAAAAACCAAGAGAAGAGAAAATGAAAACGTGTATCCTCCAGAAAATAGGGGTCCATTTTCAAGGGCTTGAAAAAAAAAAAAACAAAAAAAAAAACATTTGTGAAAAGTGAAGAAGCTTCATTTCAATCGAAAAGAGAAGATCCAAAAGGGGGGGCGTGTGAAAGGGCTTTGGGAAAGTCTGAAAGAGAGGAATTAAAAATTCGTGGTTTAAATGGAAGTGGCAGAACCTTTAAAAGGGTCGGACAGACCTGTACGCAAACAAAAAAAGAATATTTGTAATGGGTAGGAAGAAGGTGAAGGGGTTGGGAGAGATCACCTTGAAGCAGGAAAAAAGTGAAGCCAAGGGGATGAAAAGAAGACTAAAATAAAGAGACAGGGGGAATTCACAGAGGGAGAGAGGGGAACCGGGGAAATAGATGAAAATGGTTGAAGGGGGTGTAGTTACAATGCGAACAAAAAGAAGTAGTGAAAAAGTCCTACAGGGGGGATGATGTAAAAGAGGGTGAAAAAGCTGAAGAAGTAGCGGATTGGATATGGAAAGGGGTATGCTTCCATGGGGATAGGGGGAAATATTCGATAGAAAAGTCCAGCAAGGGGGGGGTTGGTTGTGTTGTGTGTGTTAGTGAGAGAGAAATAGGATGGATAAGAAAAAAGAGGAATGAACGAAGGGGGTTTGGAAGAGACCTAGGGTGTGGGACAGAGTGTACGACCAACAAAAATCGTGTCTAGGAAAGGAAATGGACGGGAAAAAGGGGCGCTTTCAATAGAAGATGCACAGGAAAAAGAAGGAAAAGGGTCATTATAAAGAAAGAATTGGAATGCCGGAGTGCAAATCAAAACAAAGGAGAAGGAGGAAAGGGGAGAACAAAAGAGAGAAGAAAACCAAACAGTGTAAAGGGACTCATTCTGAGAAGAAGTGGAAGGAGAGAAGTTACGTCGAAAAAAGAGGGTGACTGAATAAGGAAAAAGGAAAAAAGACTGTAGGAGCCCCAAGCTAGTCGCGGACAGGATGGAGGCGGACCAAAAAAGACAAGGGCTGGATTTAGGAGAAGTTGTCATTTTTGGGGTAAAAGAGGCCCAAAGCAGGGGAAAGTGACGAGGGTCAGGAAAAGGAGGGGAGACGGCAATAACTAAAATGAGAGAAAAAGAGAAAGAGAAAGTCGTGAAGGGGGGTATTAAGTTTTGAGGAAAAAGGTGCATCCGAAAAACACATCCTATGTGATTCGTATTGGGGGTGAAAATCTAACCAAAAAAAAAATACAATAGTTGTCAGGGAGTTCGTAGAACTTGGGGGGGCGAAAGGAACGGTACACGTAGAAATATGGGGAGAGATATTAGGATAGGGTAAGAGAAAAGGAAGAAAAAAAGAAAAGCACTTATAAGCTGGAGGTCGGGTCTTCGCTGGTCACAAAAAAAAAAGATGAAAAACAACAACGGAAGAGTAGCAAAAATAAGGTGGAAAAAAGAATCACAAGGGGGAAAGAAACAAACGCCGGTCAAACGGGGGAAGCAAGAAGCCAGGGGAAATGAAGGGACTGGGGCCAGGCAAAGAGATGAAAAAACTCGGGGGGGAATCCATACTACCAGGAGAGGAGAATCTGAGGGCCTGGGACTGAAGAAAAGTAATGATAGGAAGGACGTTTCATAACTATAAAACAAGTTGCAACTAAGTTGGGCTAGATCATCGAGATGAAAGGAAAACAGTACCTGATGGAATAAGACCCGGAGCCGGGAGAGGGGAAATCAAAGTGGGTGACGGGGAAGACCGCACATCAAAAAGACAAGAGAATTCGTAAAACCGAACAAATTTAATAAGGTTTTAAAAACAAAATAGGAAAAGACGACGAGGGCAGAATATTTAAAGGGGGAGAGCTGCCGTACAATTTAAGGGGCAAAGCACATTCTTTATAACATGGTTGCACAAATGGAAAAGCTTAGGTATTAGAAGAAGGTTAGTGAAATAGAGGGAAAACACCCCTAATAAAGTTTTGATAGGATTCAATGGGGGGGAGTGCAAGATAGGGGGGGTAGGGGTTGATAGAGAACAGTTACAGATGGCCAATTAAATTACCAACTTCTAAAAAACAATATTTCCGGAAGAAGGGGGATAAAATTGACAGGGAGGAAAGAAAGAAAACTAAAACTAAGAGAGGGGAGGAAAAGGGAAAGTGCTCTTCGATGGCAAGGAAGAGGGGGCCCCACACAGGGGGAGAAAAAAACCCGGGCAAACAGACAACCCAGGGAAAAGAAAAAGCACAAGTCTCGCTCACCAAGACAGGTAGTTCCTTCAGGGGGGGTCAAAAACTGGGGACTGCTTAAAGGGCCGTCGTAAACTAAGTACATCAGGCAAAAACATCACTAATAACACCAACTCAATCTAATGGATCGGTGCTATAAAAAATGAAATAGTTAGGAAGAAAAAGACGGACAAAGAGGGGAGGGGATGTCACCAGATCGAGTCTCAGTAGTTTTCAAACAGGGAGAAAGGGACAACGACGATAGAAAGGGGCGGAACAGTTGGGGGGAAAAACAAAGAAAAAGGAATCTCTTTAGAAGAGTGATGACTGGACGCAGAGTAGAAGTTTAGCAGAAAAAGAGGAGTAAAAGGGGAGGAAAGGAAGAGCTCAAAAAAAAGGCCTAAATGGATGTAAGAGAAGAAAATCTTTACTCCAGACCAGCCCTCGTCCTGCGCCTCCCTTGCGCCAATGGATTGAGTCCCACCGAGGATAAAGAAAGGGAGGAAAAAGGGGAAAAGGGGGAAAGAGGACCCATCTAATACAACGGATGGGAGGAAAAAACAGCTGGGACAGAAAAGGGAAGAGGAGGTCGGTTTAGTAACCTCTACTCTCACTCTTCATAAAGCAAGAGTAGGAGGGACGAGGACTATCACCAAGATCAACGAGTGTGGGAAAGTGTGAGGGGAGAGATAATAGGATAGAAAGACGATAAGCAGATGTGCGTACCAAAAGAAGGAAACAACGGAGAGATGGGGGGTGGGGAGGTATGAAAAGTGAGAGAAAGAATGAGGATAACACCACCAAAACAAAAAAAATCCGCCCAGAGGAAGTCAACAAACAGCCCCTTACCTTACTAATAGTTTGTTAGTACAGGAACAATGAAGGGGGACAGAGGGAACAATTTTGGGAGCTTAAGTTATGGGAAAGTGGGAAGGGTAACGGGGGGAGAGATCTTATTGCGACCACCGGCATTATCAGTGGGGGAAAAGACAAATAAAAGGCATCCCGTTGGTAATGGAAACCAAATAGGAAATACATACAAAAATCCGGGGGGGAAAGGGTGAGCCAAAATTGTGCTTTCTGGTTAAATGGGGAGTACGGGCAGATCATATTTAAAGAAAGGGGAATGAAGCCTGGGGGTAATATTTGGTGGTAAAAAGCTGTTAAAGGTGTCGTACTCGGAGGAAAGTATTTGACGTTGTGAGTGATAACTGGAAAAGGACAAAAGGAATGATATAGGGAGAAAGACGGGGCATGGCACAAGAAGGGAACAACAAGTCACGGCAGGAAAGAGGAAAAAGAAAAAAGGAGAAAGGGGTTTAAAATTTATGAAGGCAAAGGAAAGCGAAGCGGAAAATAATGGGAAAATTAGAGCAGACTCGGGAAAAATAAACTTCCGGTTCAGTAAAGAGAGAAACTGTAAAAAATAGGACACAAGAGAATTGGGTAAGTAGTTGAAGGGACCTGAGGAAACGAAGCCACAATCACTCCGCTTCTGGGAAAAAACAGGGAAAACAGAGACGAAACGGGGTAAGGGAAAATTGGAGCGTGGGGGAGGAAGCAAAAGGGGCTCAATGACAATAGGAAGTTTGTTTTCATCAGGGGGGGAGGGGGAGGGCTGAGGTGGACAAGGAAGAAAGACACAAAAAAAGGAGAGGAAGAGGGATGGAGTAAGTTTAATTTAAAGAGAAAACAAAAATATAAAGAATAAGAGCAAGAGCGGCAGAATAGTATAAAAACGAGAAGCTTGCACAAGGGAAAAAAGGGGTTTTAGAGGAGGAGGGAAGGGAATCAAAGTAGGGGTCGAGAGGGCACAGTTTAACCCAAAATTCAGCACAGGAACGGGGGAGAACTTGCATAAAGATAAGTGCGAAATAGAGTTATAAATTATCATTGCCAAAAAGACAAAGCAATGTGCTGTGCACGGTCCCACAGTAAAAAAGATACTGTAATCATCACAAAAGGTTCCGGTTGGTCGGAAAAAACTAAGACAGGAACAGAGGATTCGTGCGTGTGTGGGTAGTCAAGTAACGCGGATGACATGGACTGCATCCTCTAAAGGTGGGAAGGAGGGACAAAAAGAAATCAAGTGAGGGGACCTCAAAAAAAGTAAAAAGGCTTCAAAAAAGAGGACAATTTCAGGCTTCTGAGAGGGGATTAAATCAGGCAAGACGGTCATAGGGTGGGGCCAATAAAGAACTAAGCCTATCTCATTCAGGACAATTTTGAAAAAAAAAGGGAGGGAAGGGGGGCACCGAGGTGAATTAAGAGGTAAGGGAACCACGTAGAAGAAGAGTATCCAGACAGATATGCATGGAAAACGAATTAAAACATACTGACGAACTGAGGAGAAAAAAAGAATTCTTCTTTCTGAGAGCTATCAGAAAATCTTCACGGGCACTCGAAAAAAAGAAAAAAAAGGAGACAATTATGAGAATAAGGAGAACAAGGGGAAAAAAATGGACGACAAAAGGACACAGAGACATTGAGGAAGTGAAAATGTGCAAACAAGGAGAGAAAACTCATGAGACGGAAGGGAGGGCGATCACGCTCCTTGGTGGGAGGAGAGACCCAACCACATTCCACACCTTGGGAAAAAGAAATGCTCAAAAGACAAAAAAAAAAAAAAAACACTTCCCATCGGAAGGACGTCTCAAAAAAGGGGAGGTCAAAACTTTCAAGGGGAAGGAATGTGAGTCAAAAAAAAAAAAAACAAAGAAGTGGGATTGAACATAAAGTGATGCATAAATTCATCCAAAATTAGTAAAACTCACACTTATGCATAAACAAGAAGGGTAAATCATCTGTCAGAATTCAACAGAAATGAAAAGGGGCTTGGAGAACCAAAGAAAAGAAGAGAGCAGGGAGGGGATGAAAAGGAGATGGAGACAATAGGGTAACCAAAATAGGGTTGTGGTGGTGTGTGGTGGGTGCAGAAATAGAACTGACACACATATGAGGGAGGGAACAAATTTGGGAATGGAAGAAGGAGCGCAATCATGTTTCTTTTTGATCAAGCTGAGTCACAATGACTAGGAAATAACAAGTTATTTGGGGGTGAAGGAGGGTAATATGTGTATGGGGGAGGAAGGTTGAATGCAGTTTTCCATGGAAGGAAACAACCATTAAGACGTGAGGAGAAATGGTAACACAAAGAAAGGGGGGAAAAACTTCCTCCCAAAAAAAGAAATATAGGAAAGAAGAGATACAAGGCGAACTGATCAGAGAAAAAAAGTAGACAGGGCCCCGACGGGAAAGAAAGCAGATGGGATTCTGAAAGTATCCCAAGTGGTGTCCCCATAATCAGTGTCCACTAGGAAGGGACAGAAATGGAAAAGAAAAGAGGGGGAAGCTGTTATTCGAGTGATCCAAGGAGAGCCGTGAACGCAGAAGAGGCCCAAATTGTCAGGGGACGATGGGATCATGGGGCCGGGGCAAGGGGCGGAAAAGGCGGAATGGGAGATGACGGCACAATAGTCTCCAAGCTGAGTAGGACCAAGGACGCAACATGGGAGGAGCAGCAGATAGCAAGTAGAAAGGAAATGGTATATAGCGTCTTTATCCGAGGAAAGAAAAGAATCACAAAAAAGAAGAAGGAAGGAGAGAGATGGAGATGCAGAAGAAAGACGGAAAAACCAGCGTGAGGAAAACAGAGAATAGGTACGGGGACTAACGAGAACCTGTGCACGACAGCACGCTGGTAGACAGTAAAAAAAGTACAAGATTCAAAGACTAGGCCCTTTTCATTCACACTGACCAGAAAACATCAAAAAATGAACAAAGGGCATCAGACGCGACAGGCGAGAAATCCGGAAAGAAAGAGGACACCAAGGAGTGCAGGCGTTACCCAAGAGCCACATTCAGGAATGGGGGGACAAAGTCTGGGGGCGAACGGTATCATAATCGTTTACCCTTCTAAAAGCGCTACTAGGGTAAAAAGGAACTGTATCATGACAGACTTGAGGGGGAAAGGCTATTTGTGTTTTGAGTGGCGAGAAAATTTGTCTGGAGAAAAAATGTCAACATTTCTCTCACAAGGGGAGATTGGGTAAGTCTCAGGAGAAACCCCAAGGGAAAAGTCATGAAAAGTCAATAACATAAACATAAAAACAAAAAGGAAAGAGGGGGGTAAATTAGAAGGGAGAAAAAGCTTTGATAAATAAAAAGGAGTGAAACTCAACCTGTGGCTCCTCAGGGAAGTCAAACTTAGGCATTCAACACAAGAACCACAAAAACCGGCATTTGTTGCCCAGATAGAAAAAAAAGAAAAATCTGCAAACCCTCGGAGAGGCTCACGCATTGGGGACTCGGGAAAAGAAAGAGTGTCAACTAAGGCTTGAACAATTATTAGGTGGTAGAGATCAGTTGAGGATGGAAAGAGAGGGGCTGTCTGTTTGTTTATGAGGGGGGGGATGGTGTCTATGTTGTGATAAATGTGGGAATTTGGGAGGGTGGTGCCGGGGGGGGGGGGGGGGAAGGTGGAATAGGGCACGGCGGGGGGGTCGAGTGAGGGGGGTGTTGGGTGGTGTGCTGTAGAGAGGGTGAGGGGGTTTGGGGTCTTTTTTGTTTTTGACCGTTAAGGAAAAGATAGACCAATGAACAAAAAAAGGGACCGTGCGGGAACATTGGGTGAAGGACCCCATTGGGGTAAAGGGGGGTGGAAGGGGATGGGGAAAAAAGGGGGGGGGAGATAATTCTCCAAAAAGGCAGAGACCGTTCATGAGGGGGATAAGGGAGTGGTGGAAACGCTGAAGAAAGGGAAGTTTATATATTGGACCTGTGGGGAAAAGTCCATTATTTGGATTCAGCGGGGGGAAGAAGGCGATTTGCCGATGGGGGGTGTTGGTGGGGTAGTTGACATAAGAGGATTAGAATCATCAAGGGGAAAGCAAACAAAGGGTGGGTGTTGAGCATTCGAGAAGGGAAAGGGGGGATGCTCCACATGTCCTCTATGTAAGAAACCGGAACGAGGAAATGGCGACTAAGCAGCGAAGGCCTGATTGAACAGCATCAAAAAGGTCATAAAAGGAAAGCGAAGGAACTTGAGGTAAAGAAAAAAATACGGACACACAAGAAAAAAGAATAGATAAAAGCAAAGAAACAAGAAGAGGAAACTACGGTTCGTGGAATAAGCTGACAAATGTCTGGTATACGAATGGGGACTGAGTGGTGTGGAAGTGGAAGGACAAAAGATGGAAATTCAAGATAAAGACATAGAGAAAAGAAAAAAACAGCACTACGAAGAAAGGGGTCGGAGAAACTGGGATGGGGGGCGACCAAAAAGACGAAGCTGCGTTATAAATGCATTGGAAAAGAGACAATGGGGTGTCGAATTGTGGGATGGTTTATCGGGGGGGAAAGGGGGCCCCAAAAGCGGGATCTGGAAGAGGTCACAAGAGGGGAGAAATGATATATACTTGAGAAGAGAATATGAAAAGAATAGCTTTAATGCTAAGAATTTTGGGGAAAATGGCACAACTCACCACTATCTTGAGGTCTGTCAGGGGAAAGGAAAAACCAAGGGGGAATGAACTTCCATCGTATGGTACGGATGGTGTAAGTAAGGGCTATTCGGTGAGATAGAAGAAGAGAGAGAGAGGCGGGCCTTAGAAAGATTTGAGTCTCAAAAAAAAAAATAATGATCAAGAAAAAGGGAAGGTCCCAAAATTTTCGGAGGTAGTGGGTCACCAGCGGAGGGGGGCGAAGAAAAGGAACAAAAAAAAAACTGGAAATAAGTCATTGGGGGCTAGGTACGGAAATTGGAACATAAGACACAAAAAGGTGACGAACAACAAAAAAAAAAGGACCCGTTGGAAAAGATCAGGAAAGGTTGGAAGGCAAAGGCGGGACCAGGAAAAAGGGGAGGAGAGGGCAAGCAAACTCTAAAGGAAGTGCATACTACAGAAGAAAGAGGTTAGAAATCAGAGGGTGGGGCCTGAGACTAAAGAAGGGAAAAAGAAATCGCTTCCGCGAAAGCTATAAAAAACGAAACCTGTAGGCGCTTTTGTTGCGGGAGAGGCAGGAAAGCAGGACTTACGGAAAGGAGTTGAGAGCCAAAGAATTTCATGCAAGGGGGTCATGGTTAAGAAAGAAGCAACGATAATCTTCCTTCTTGCAAGTGCCGGACGGATAACAGATGGGGGTAAAAAAGAGAGACAGCGCAGAGGTAATTTAAGGAAGAAAACAAGGGAATGAGGCCGGGAAAAGTGGGATGGGAAGGGAAACATTCCTTTGGAACAGGGGGGTTCAACACAGTGCTGAGGGGGGGTATTTAAGACATATGGGGTCAAGAATTCAAAAAAAATCCTGAGTTTTGGGGTTTAATGTGGGGGAAGAAGGCAACTATGGGGTAAAAAGAAGAAAAAATGCTAGAGATACGAGGACAAAAAAAAAAGTCCTCCAACATTTAAAATCAAAATTCGGGGCCTTCCTTGGGGCGGGTAAAAGAAAAAACTAGTAAGGGGAAAAAAAGAAAAGAGCGTCGTTGAAAAATAGGACGGAAGGACAGCACATAGGCCCGTCCAGAAGAACTGCAAACTCATAAACAAGCAAAACAAAAAGTTCCAAACAACGCGAATTACCGGGAAAAAGTTGGGAGCAAGAGACTTATCGCCACCCCAAAAACAAAAAAAAAGTGAAGAAGGAAGAAAATCTCAAGGCACAGACAAAAAATAAGCCTAAAAAAACAGCGGATCTGGGTTGATGAAGAAGAAATGAGAGAGAAGAAAGGATCACTAGAAAGAGTAAACAGGTTCCCCAAGAGAGTCTCCGTAACGTGGGAAACAGCGGGGAGACATCAAAATCTTAAGAAGGCGTAGGCCGGGCAAAAAAAATCGGCCCTCTAATCCTCTTGAATCCGTCTGGGTGGACGAAAAGGAGCAGAAAGAGGAGGAAGGATCCCGATGAAAAAGAGTCAAAGAACTCGAAAAAAAAAAAAGGAGGAGAGAGAGATGATATCTCATAAAGGAGAAGCAGGCAAAACTCAAAATCCAGAGGCAAGGAGGAGGACTCCCTTCAGAAACTCTCCTTCAAACAGAACAAGACGCATAAAGAGAAAAAGAAGAGGTTACAGGGGCTGAAAAAATGGAACGGGAATAACAGAAATGAGGGAGGGACCGCAAAAGGAAACGGAAGTGAGAAAACTCGCCTCTAGAGGGAACAGGTCACGCATAAAAGGGGGAAGAGTGCGGGTCCGACTGAAATCGGCATGTTATCGTAATAACAGATCAAATCGATGGGAGGTAGCGAGGAGGAAAGTGCCTCGGAAAATCTAGAACTGAAAACAGAAGAACCAGGGAAAAGAAGAAAAACGGAAAAGGGGGGGAAGAGAGGAATGGGGGGGGGTATGCGTCAACGGTTGAGAAACGGTAAAAATTGCCTAAAGGTGCCCTCGCGAAAACCTTAACTGAAAAAAAACAGGCCCAGAAAAATAAGGAATATTTGTTGGATGGAAAATTAACAGAGGGGACAAGCGAAGAAAAAGGAAAAGCGCTGTGGTAGATATTATAAGGGGGGATTAGGTACGAGATCAGCGATATAGGAAAGACACCATAGATGCAAAATAGAGAAATGCAATAAAAAACAAATCAAAAAAAAGCCTCCATGTGGTGTAAAATGGGGAGAAGTTGGCCCAAGAAGGGAGGGAAAAAGAAAAGAAGCACTGTTGTGCAAAAGGGTAAAAGAATTGGGATTCGGGACATGAGAGTAGTACTGGAGCAGAGGTGTTAAAATAAGGAAGTCAGGAATGGAGGCGGAATAAGGTGGGAAAAAGAGGGGAATAAGGGGGATTAAGAGGCATAACGGCAAGAAAGAAAAGAAGGTGGGGATTTTGCTGTTCATGGCTAAAAATAGAATGAAAATGCACTGAAGAGTATACGGCCGAAAAAAAAAGCAAAAAAGATGGTCCTATTAAAAGGGGGGGGGTGGAAGGTTGTTTACTAAGAGCCTCGGACGAACAAAAGAGACAAAGATAGAAAGTTGTAGAAAAAGAGGCCGCAAAAACTTGACAAGGATAACAGTCGGCGGAGGAGCGACTGAAAAGAAACGATGAAAAATCTAAAACTAAAACTGATAACGGGAGGGTCATGACGTAAAAAAAGGTGTTGAAATGGATCAAAGGTGTTGACCGGAACGAAGACACTCAAGGCCTATGGAATAAAAAGCAAAAAAAAGTCCCGAAAGATTTTTCTCCAACGGGGTGCGGGGGGGGTGATCAAAAAGATTGAAAGAAACAAATGGATCAATGACCATATTACAAGGAATTTTTACAATCTGGGGGTGTTGGGGAGGCTGGTGCAAAGGGAGAAAGAAAATTGAAATAATGGAAGGGAAGAAAGTTGTAGGGAAGCAGGAAAAAAAAAGAAGAATGATACGATATCACTAATGCCTATAGAGAACAGGAATGTCCAATAAAGTACCAAAATAAAACGAGGAGTTGTTTTGGGCGCGTATTGTAACAGCTTTGTCGGGCAGTTTCAAAAAAAGAGCCAGGAAGTAACGATAACGAAGGACAAAATAAGATGTCAAAGGAAAGTGTACAGCATAATCGGCAGGGGACTAAAAAGATCCTGGGCTTGGGCAGTGAGACAAGATAAAAAAAAGAAAACAAGGGTACTTGTCAAGGGTCAAAGAAGACAGTGGGACGTTGGGGGTCGCCACCCTCCTGTCAAACAGAGGTCGTCGGGGGTCTTAGCGACTTGCAAAAGGATAAGCGGGGTGGTATCATCCTCTGGGGGGGGGGAAAACTTCCAAAGTAAAAGGAGGGATCAAAAACATAGGTCAAGCGTCCCTCAGATACGTCGAAGGGTCAAGGCATAGGAGTCTTCCGCGGAAATACTCATACATTCAGCAATTCCTCTTGGGAAGCCAAAGACAACAAAAAATCAAAAAAACCAAAAAAAAAAAAAAAAAAAAAAGAAGGAAAAAAAAAACACCCAAAAAAAAAGACACAACAAGGAATCATCGCAAACAGGTGAATGCTTGTCTAAGGCAAATTAAAGGATATCGCCAGGGAACCGGTCGTTGGAAAAAAGGGCAGAAGGAAAATGAGGGGGGGGGGAGAGAAAAAAAATCAACATACTAATCGCGAAACTGCTACAAGCACAACGACCCTTCATGTAACCAAAAGCAGGAAGGACTGAAGCATCATGAATGACTCTAAAGAAAAGGGATTACATTCGAAACCAGATAAAAAGGAGAAAAAAAAGGAGAGAGCGAAGAAGAACGAAACTCCACTTGTCAAACAAGGGAAAGCAACGTGACGATCTGGAGGCTCACCCTACTTTGGTGGGTAGAATGTGACCAACACATTCAAACACAGGGGGGAAAGTGGGAAACAAAAAAATCACAATGCGATCCTCCGGGACCTAGTAGCAGGGGAAGAAGAAGAGCTGAGACTTTTCCTAAAGTTCAAGGGAATAAAAAAAAGGAGAAAAATATCATGTGAGTTATTGACGGAGAGAAGGGGCCAGAAGAGGATATAGGGGGGGGACCCCCCAAACTCACCTGAGACAGAAAACCTGTGGAAGAAATCTTCAGAAGAAAGAAAAAGGAACGTAGGGTTTAAAAGAAAAAAAAAAGGCCACGGATGATGGGGGAGGACAAACAAAGGAGTGGTGGGGTGGGTGGTGGGGTTGGGAGTTGTGAAGAAGAACGAAAAATTGATGCTCAACAAAACCCCAATGGTGGGGGGACAGGGTGAAGGGATGGGGCAGGGAATATGGGTTCTTTTTATCAAGCTCTCATTGAATTTTGAGACAAGTGGGTATAGAGGATTTGAGGTGGAGAAAAGGTTTGGGGGTGACTGGGGGAGGGGGGACACGGAAATGGAAAAGGGAATAAGAGCAATGTTCCACAAAAAAAGAAGGTGGGGAGGACGACGTTCGAACATAAAAAAGAAAAAGGGCAAATTCAAAGGCTAAGACAAAGAAAGGGGATCGCAACAGCTAGCTGCATGAGTGAGTGGGCAGAGACCAAGTGGGAATTCTGCAGGAAATAACAAAGAAAAGGTACTGGCAGTGAGTGACTGGGGTCAAAGGACGGCTCCCCGAAGGGACTAGGATAGGTGAGAGAGAGGGGAGCAAGGCGCCGCCGGAAAAGGCGGAAATGACCAGTTCATGGGATCGATGGTGTCGTTTCCCAAAAAGGGCGTGCGTAGGGAGAGGGGATGATGGTCGTGGGAAGAGTAGAACCTCAGAACCGGGGCGTTTGAAAAAAAATGAGAGAAGAGGGGGATGAAAGATTTAAGCGTCGGGACTGAAAAGAGATTCAGTCCATACTAGCGAAAAAAAAAAGAGAAGAGAGATTGAGTGCAGAGTAAGAAATCATAACCATCGAAGCTTGAAGACTCCCCGCACCATGGCGGAGGAAAAGGGTGAAATTGAGAAAATTACCAGATCATAGAGGAACGAAAAGCCGGTGAAAGAAAGGACAAAAAAAGGACATCGAAAAAGAGGGAGAGGAAGTCATCACTCCGCGAACGGGAGGGCCAAGTTCTCACACCAAGTAATAAAGAGGCCCGTCGGGAAGTGGTCGGACAGCGTGGACTCAAAGGAAAGATATAGGAGGGACAAAAGAACAGAGCCCCTTATAAGCAGCTCGTTGACTGGACGAGGAAGAGAAGTGATAGGTGCCTGGAGAAACGGGAAATTTTACTTGTACTTGAAGCTTAAATTTTGGGGGGTGAAAGTCCACATTTTTCTTTCAAGGGTGGGTCATTTCTCTCACTTATTTGAAGGAAGCAAAGTGGATGACTCACGGAAAGGGCAAATTCATAGGGCAACCATGTTTCATGAAAAAAAATAAAAGGGAATCTAATGTGAATGGAAAGGGAAACAGTGATAAAAAGAAGGAATACATAAAAATCACCTGGTCTCCTTTGGCAAAGCACAAAAGAAATTGTGGACCAAAAAGAAAACTTTCAACAAAAAAAAACAAAACCTCAAAGGGGGCCCAGTGAAAAAAATCAAGCATTCAGCCTCGAGAAGTCGGAAAGCTCAGTTGGGTGTCTTGGGAAAAAGGAGAAGGTTCAGGGAGATGACGTGAAAAGGAAGTTTTCTTATAGAAGGAGGGGTGGACCTATAGTTGAAAGAAAATGGAGAGGAACTGCATCATTACGGCGAGAAGGATATATGTGTGGTTTTGGGGGGGTTTGGTTGTGATAACTTGAAGGCTGAAGGTCCAAGGGGGGCCAGAAAAATATGGACCAAGGCAAACATGGAGAAGGGGAAAGAGGTGTTTGGTTGTGGGGGCAAATTCGACAAAGTAAAGGTAGAGAGGAGAAGCGCTGATGAGTGGACGGAAGAGAGGAAGAAGTAAGCGATTATTATTGTACCTTTTTGGCCACATGTTTGATCGAAATAAGTCCGGGACGAGATAAAGGTGACATCCATTTGTGGGAATTGGTGAGTGGGGGGTGTAAGGGGACGGAAAGAAGAAGACAGGAAAAAAGATACAGCAAAAAATGGTGGTGAGCAGGTTTGATCAGGGGGGTGTTGAAGCGTGTCCGCCAAAAAAAGGTAGAGAAAAAAGAAAAAAGGGAGAAACGAACGGACTGTGAGGGCCACCAAGGTGCCTGATAAACACAGGAAAAAATTGTCCTTAGGAGCGAGACGGCCTGGAGCTGCAAAAAAAAGGATCAAGAGGAAAAACGAGAGGAGAACCGCATAATAAAGCAGAAAGCGGGGAAGAGTCCGAAGACTCGCTGGGAGATGGGGACTCGTAAGTTTGGATAATAAAAGGAGAAACTCGAAATCGAAAAAACAAAACACGAAGAGACATTGCCTACCCGAACGAATCTCTGTCGCGAGGCTTGGGGGGCGAACCAAAAAGACAAGGGAAAAACGTGATTATTAAATTGTGTACAAGGGGACAGTTGTCATGGAATGGAGGGGGGGAAGAGTTGAGCATGGGAAGAGGGAGGGCGAGTGTGTCAAAAAAAGAAAAGAGAGAGATCGACTAGGGACAGTAGCGTACTTGACTTAATTTTGGGGGGGAAAGGGAAAAATCTGGGGAATTCATGTCTTTTCGGGGATAAGAAAGAACGGACTAGGGGTCCGGGGGGGAAGGTAAGGGGGAGAAGAAATCACAAATTATACCTATAGGAATATATGTTCGAAGGAGGTAGTGTGTTCCTAGTACAAAGATTAATCAATCTTTTGGATCATGTGGGGAGGAACCACAGATCAAACGAAATGAGAAACAAAAAGGAAAAGGGTCATTGAGTAAAGTATAACAGTGGGGACCTACTCGAGAAAAAAGTGGCGGGACCATCAAGGCACCACGGGGAAAGAATCCATGAGATGTGGTCAACGTCTTTCATGAAAGTGGGGAGTAACACAAACAAACGACGGGGAGGAATGGCCACAGAAAGAATAAAATCAGTCCACGGGGGAGGATTTTTGCCGGGGGGAAAAATGAAAGGGGTACAAGTGATAAAGAATACGTAGAGGACGAAAACCAAACCTTTGTCAGGGGGATTCGTTGAAAAAATCGTCTGATTAGAGGGGAACTCGTCCCTGGGATGAACTGACCAGGAGGCCGTATACGAATGAAATGCAGGGGAAGGTATAAAAGACCAACCATCAAAAAAAAAATCAATAGTCGGTGGACCACGGTCCACCAAGGAAACGGGGGAGATATTAAAACGGGAAAGGCTCAATGAATTTCCTTTAAAGTTAAAAAAGGGGTAGGAGCAGGACAAAGACTACAGGGGAAAAGCACATTAATTTGAGGGAGAAAAAGGGGGCTTCTTTGTATGTCCTAAGAAAGGTTCAAACAACGGGGGGAAGGAAAGATTTGGAGTTTAAAATTTGGGAAGGACATCTATGAGGGGTAAAGACTGGGAGAGGAAAATCGGTACTAATATCAAGAGGATGTCACGAAAGAACATTATTGGAACCCTGAAGCACAAGCATTGACCTTAACTTGTACAATTGGGTAACTAAAAACGAATTATGGAGAGTCAGGGATTATAGGGGGAAGGAGGGAAAGGAGGAGAGCCACCTGCCCGTTCCATCCGAACGAAAACAGAGGCCGAATCTCTACCCAACACAACGACCACACAGAGAGAAGGTGTTTCCGAAAAAACTGGGGTATGCACAGTCTTGCTTATCATCGGAGAAAGAGGCATAAGGTACGCAACTCTCATAAGAAAAAAAAAAGCCCTCGTCTTGAGGAGGGAAAAAACCGGAAGGGAGGAGGCTAAAACGTTCAAGAGAGAGAAGAATCGGTAGAGACTGGGGCAGGGGAAGGGGACGAAAAAATCAAAGCATGAGGGCATCTTGTCCCAGAGTCAAATCTCAAATCATTCTCTGGCGTGGAAAAAAAGTCTAAGGGGAAAAAGGCAAGAAAAAACATGATAAAAAGGATTACATCGTCAAAACGGGGGCGAAATAGAGAAAATGGTGGGAGAAGAAATCGGTCTAATAATAAAGAAGACTTAAACTGACAATCCGATCGAAAATGGGAAGTCCATACCAGAGGGGGAGAAGAGACAGAGTGAGGAGTTCAACGAGGTGGGACAACTGCCCCCAGGACGACTGGGCAGCTTCATTCAGGAGGACAAGAAAGTCAGAAGGAAACCGAAGGAAGAATCTAAAAGAGGGAGGGAACGTGAAAAAAACACTTCAATGGGCGTCAGCTAGTCACCAATAAAAGAAGGGGAAAGAGAAGAAAAAAGGAAAGATGAAGTATTAACGACGACGAAAATCAGAAGAGGCTCCCAAAAGAAGAAAAACGGAGGATTGGGGATTGGATTACAAAAAGATCTGGGGAACGGGAAAGGAATGCTCCTCAAACCCCGATAGGGTCCTGAACAACGCCAGCCGCAGGAAAACGGAGACGAAGTTGTTTATTTACAAAAATGAAAACCAAGTTACAACAAGGTTGAATGGCAATAGGGGGGTAAGGAGGTAATTAGTGTATTTGGTCACTGGAGAAAATCTAGGAGTAAACCACAAAATAGAGGGCATTGTCAAATGAAAAAAAAAGCAGAGAGCAGAAGGGGGTGAGTTGAATCAAAGATTGAAAATAGGGGTGGAATAAGACAAGAGAAATGTAGGTGCAAAATGTATACATTGGGCTGCGGAAGGGAAGGGGAAAGGGAGGAAAGAAAATCTGCATAAGGGGGGGGGTCCTTCATTTCTTTATGTAATAGGGTGGTGGGGGTAACCGAGGGATAAAAATGTGGTAAGGGGGAAGAATTGATGTCTTTTTGATTGCGGGCTTAAAA
>Ga0179593_1361209_pt1 | contig 17036 bp, 27 predicted proteins | sample CZODoug2_1_08_16_FD_185931 | JGI IMG/M metagenome (GOLD analysis project Ga0179593, IMG submission 185931) | Vadose zone soil fungal communities from Angelo Coast Range Reserve, California, USA - CZODoug2_1_08_16fungal (PacBio error correction) | ecosystem: Environmental > Terrestrial > Soil >...
GTAAACCGTTTGTTAGGAAAAAGAGTCTTGGTGGGCTAGGTTGTATGGTGGGAGAAGGGTAAAGCGTGAAAAGCTTTGGTGGGGGAGGACACAAATCGTGAAAAACCAACTGAGGCTATCCACCTCCCCCCACAGGAAGTTCCCCTGAAAGAATCAGCGCAAGGGGGTTGTTGGCAAAAATTAGTAAACGTCGGAGGGAACTGAATAAGAATGTCCTGGATAAAGCGGGTGAAATTCCGGGAAAAAATTCCTCATCTCGCAGCAACATCGCCATTTTGGAAGAAGCTTGCAAAACATAGGATTGTGGATGGTCAGTTTGGGGGCGTGGGTCCAAACAGGCCAAATCGAGAACCTGAGAAAAAGCCGGCTTGAAAGAGATAACCCAAAACAGAAAAAACGAAACAGGAAGTTTAACCCATCCAAGAATGGAAGGGCACGAATGGTTGGGTCGCAACAAAGGTTTCAAAAAAAGGTAGCGATAGACTGAAAAAAAAATTTGCAAACAACATGAAAAAAGTTCAAATACGGCACAGCAATTTACAACGACCCAAACCAACCTTTTTTGGGGAAGAAAAAAAAGTGGTCAGGGATCGCACTTTCCTGCGAGGGTGAAGGAGCAGGCAATGCAAGGACGGAAAGGGTTCGACGACATAGGAAGAAAGAACGAGTTTGTCAAGGGAAAGAAGTAGGGGGGAGAGAACCAAGAAAAAGATTCTAACGGAGAGGCCTCGGAAAAAAATTTTGGGGAAAAAAGCACTACTCTTGCCAGGCAACTGGCGAAGAAAACAAGACAACGCGAAAACTACTGCCACAATGCGCCCTAAAAAAAGTCTCACCTTGTTCGAGAGTGGGGAAAATGAAAAATGGAGAGTGGGCGCGCAGTGGGGGGGAAGAAAACAACAAAAAAAAAATCCCCGGGCTAAAGACAAAAACCGCTGGGTACTCCATCGGAAATATAAAAATAAAACCAATCAGGGTCCCCTGAGCCCAAACCCGGGAAAAACTTCTAAAAAAGGGACCATTCAATAAAAAAGGGAAACCAAGCATGCAAGAACGGCAAAGAACGGACGGCGCCACCGGGTCCCTCAGAGGAGGGAAGTCGGTCAACCCATGGTCCACACTAGACCTCCCAAAACACAAAACCCAAGGAAAAAAAACGGTTGGGGGGCAAAAAAGGGCAATGTGGCGGGGGGTGTGGTGCAAAAGCACAAGATAGAGATCGAAGCTTTTAAGCTATGCGGAGGGTCCTTAAAATGTTTGTTTTTTTTTTGTTTTTTGGCTACCTCGTATCTCAACTCAACAAAAAACCAACAGGAAAAAAAAGAAAGAGAAGAGGGGCGCAGAAAACGCCTCAACGCCTACATCAAACAAGAGCCCCATCGTCTCCAAAATTTTTAACTTGGGGTGGCGGGGGAACAGCTACGGGGGAATGCATAATCGGCATGGTTGGGGGGTGGGGTGTGGAAACGAATGACAACGGGGCGGTTCGCACACAAACGGTGGGACTGGAACCCGTGCAAAAAGGGGGCCGTGCGTAGCACCATCGGGGCAAGGGGAGGTGGAAGGGGAATGCAAAGGCACTGGCCAAAACGATTTTCTTTTGGAAGGGAACCGGAGGTTATTAATCCGAATAACGGAGTGGTGCTTAGGCAACCGGGCGCGAGGGGGGGTTTTTGTTTGGAAACTTGACAAAAACCTCGTGGGGGGCCCCACAAGGCTCAGGGTCAATTGACACTGGGGAACAATTAAAAAGCACGTGTGGGGGGGGGGAAGAATCGAGGGTGAACGAAACGCCCGGAAATTATGATTGCTCGCCGAAAAGGGGCCGATGGGCGCAGTTTAAAAACAGCGGACATGAGCGGGCAGACAACCTTTCGACTTTTCAGGGGGGGGCCAAAACAGCGAAAAACTCCGCCCCGGGCGGTAAATCAGAAAAATCAACGCTTGGTTTCCGTATCGGATGGTCCGCCGACCCCTTCTTAATCGGCATCAAGTACGCTCCGCTCAAGAGGACTCGGGGGGGGGAAAGGGGGGAAAGAAAATCCCTGGATTAATGCAGGGCAGAAAAAAATGGGGGCTTGTTGAACGGACCAGTCCATCGCACGAGGGAAAAAAACGAAAAGGGGGGGGGGTTGGAATGGCGAAGAAAAAAAGGGCCACCGGGAAAATAGGTGAAAGAAAAAAAGTTGTCGAAAACAACCAGAAGGACAGAAACCGATTGCTGGAGGCTTAATCTCGGGGTTAAGGAGAAAAATTTGAATGAGGATGTTGGGGTTAATAAATATTAGGCGATTGATCTTGGGGGAGAAAAGTGACCCCCCTCGAAAAAAATGAAAAAAAAAGCCGGCCAAGCAAAAAAAAGAACAAGAAACAATCTCGGCAGGGGGGGGACGCGGTAGCTAAAAAAAAAAACCCAAAAAAGGCGAAAGGGGGGGATTGGGAAAGGGGCGTTGAGCCCGTCAAATTCTGGAACGGGGGGGGGGGGGGGGGGGGCGAAGGTGCAGACTAATCCCGAACAAATGAAAGAATAAAGATTTTCGTCGGTTGGTAAGGGGGGTGGGGGGGGGGGTATTTTGGGGCTGGGTATGGGGGATATGGGGGGTGGGGGGGGAGTAGGGAGGGGGTGGGGAGGAAAAAAGGGGGGACGTAGCTACAACTGGTTTTGACAAAGGGGCTGGGTGCCAGAAAGGAAGCCACTTCACGAGGCCGAGGTCAGGTCAACCCCAAAAGCCGGTTTTACAGAAAAGCGCAAAAAAAAACGCATGCAGAGAGGCTAGCTCACGACGCTCACGGAACTCAATTCCAAAAAGCACGACCGAGAAAATTTAAACAAAAGAAGAATTGAAAAAACGCATCGCAATTCCGCCATAAAGGAAACCTCACTCTACTGAGGCCGAATACTTGGTGCAAAAGTAAAAAAAACCGGGGGGGGGAAATTGTCGAACCGAGTACGGAGCCCCAATACAAGGGGTGGGGGGGGTGGGGGCCAAAGCGGGGGGGGGGGGGACATTTTTACAACACTCAAAAGCGAAAGCAGCGGGGGAAATTTGAGTCAGGAAAACGAGGGAAAAAGTAATCTTAATCTGTTGCCGGCAAAATAAATCTGTGGCCTGCGGGGGCCCCAATGGGGGGGAACTGCATCCTTGCAGGGGGGAAAACTCCTGAGGGGGAAAAAAAAAAGGGCTAGCGTACAGGAGGGGCCTAGGAACACTTAACGGACATGACGTTTTTTGAAAACACACGGGGGGGCCCTGGAGGGGACTTGTGGCGCTAGAAGGATTGGGGAAACGGGGGTGTACAAAAAAACCACCCAGGCGGGGGGGGGGGGGGGGGGGGGTGAGCTGAAAAAAAAAAGGGGGCGGGGGGATCTGCAAAAACACGGGCTCGGGGGGGGGTGGGAAAGGGGGAGATACGGTGGGGGTCTTAACCGGGGGGCAAATCACATCTTCATCGGGGGACGTCGCAAAAAAGGGGGAAGAAGTAATATCGAAAAATCATCCGTATACCAGGCGTAAAAAGGGGTCCCAAACACCGGCCGGGGCCGTCAATGCGGTGTGGGGGGGTGAACGGTTATGCGCCAAGGGCCACCCGACGCCAAAAAAAAATGAAGACGGCAGGCAGCGCTCTTCCTCGGAAAGGCCAAACTGTGACCACAGGAAAAAGACTAAAGGGGGGGGAGGGGGAGAGAGGCCGGGGGTGTGAGTGAGAATAAAGGGACACATCGGGGGGGGGGGCCTGTTGGCCGAAAAAAGGAACATGGGGAGGTGCCATCCACCAGCAGTGGGGACCAGGGACAGTTGGGGGGCTGCGATTGGGCGGTGGGAAAGAAGGGAGGTCGGGGGACTGGTAAACTCGTGCCTTGAATGGGGGGGGGGGGCGTGAAAATACCGAACTTGGGGGGGGACGGGGATGGGACACTGGGGGCTGGGGGGAAGGGACTAAAAAAATTCCCGGTGGGGGGGGGGGTGTTAAACGGGGGGACATGTTGTTCCAGCACCCCAAGAGGGAAAACGTTTGGAAAAAAGCGAGCGGGAGCCCAGTGTAGATCACCATTGTCCTGAAAAATCGAAAGACACCTGTAGGAGACTCATGTCATGAGTGGTTGGATCGGGGCACGCTGGAAAAAAAGAAAAAAAAAAAAGGTCAGCCCAAAATGGGGAACTCATGAGACGGGACTACTCTCCACGGGCCACGAACCGGAGTGAGAATCTAGCAAACGGGCGAGCCACTAACGTATGTTCGAAAACACAAAAAGACCCCCGCTTCAAGGGACAATTTTGGGATTACGGATGCGCGGGAGGGGCGTTGGGGGGCGTTATGGGGGGGGGTACTACAAGGTGGGGGAGTCTGCAGAGCGTGAGCCAGGAAATTAAAAGGGTTGGGCTACCAAGCGAGGTGGGGGTGGGAAAAGGGGTGTAGTGTGGGGAGAAAAAGGGTGAACGTTTACGTAAAGGACTGAAGCATGAGCGGGTTCGGAAGCAAAACCCAAATGACCCGAAATCCTTGGACCGAAAACTCACTTTAGGGTCAAATGTACCGGACATCCGAACGGCAGTTTAAAATCGAAGAGGGAAAAACCGCTGAAGAAGCACAACAAAAAGGAAGGATGAAAAAAAAAGAGAGATGTAAAAAACGAGGGCCCACCCGCCCTTCGAAATCGACGTTCCGCCGCAACGAAATGAAAGGGCGCGAAACCAAACGTCCCAGTAACTTTCCGGGGGAAGGGCCGGGCGAAAAAAGTCAACAGGGATCAATCTCCCGATCCCGTTAACGGGTGAGGGTGCGAAACTGAGGTAGCAAAAACTCTGAATTGGGTCCTGGCCTTATACATGTGGATGGTCGGACTCAACGGCCACCGTGCGATCCAAGACTTGTCGAGGAGGGAGTTGAGCAGCCTTTGGGGGTGACGAAGCCGTATTCCACCGCCCAGAAGTCCAAAAGTCCTGCGAAAAAACGCCGTGTAGGAGAAAACGGATCCACTTAAAAAAAAGTACGTAAACTGAGGCAAAGTGGCCAGGAAATTTAGACTTTTGACACCCGAACAAACACACAGCTACAGATCTCCAACTGGCAATGGAAAACCTGAACGGTGACTCCCTGCAAGTCTAAGGGGGGGGTATGCTGATTGAGCGGGGGTAAATGCTCAGTAAAAAAAAGGGGGGCAGGGTGAAAAGAACAGTAATTGTGTTGCGCCCACTGGTGCAAATGTTAACAACGCACAGGAACGGTTACTCGGGAACTATCTCCGGCGCGACGCATGACCCGGCCGGGCCCGCGTATTTGGGGTTTCGTCAATATCCAACAGCACAAAGGCTCTCCCGGCGGGATGGGTGGATGTGGAAGGACATGAGGTAAGGGGCACAGGGCAAGGGGGGGCGATGTGTCGCCATTTTGTGATTGAGAACGAGCAAAAAAAACAAGCCCCCCAGGAGGAAAAAAGAGATTATTACGACGGGATTCTTTCGCTTGAAAATTGGCAACTTGGGGATTTCCGAACAAGCGGGATGGGCCGTCTAAAAGGGGAGACATCAGAGTGTGTCCGTCGTCTTGGCACCTGGATAAACACCCGACTGGGAATAATAAAGCGTCGGGGGGGGCTTTCGGTTGATAAGCCAGCCGGAACTTTCTCCAGATCAGGATCAGTTGCACAAAAGGCGAGGGCAAAGTCGAGAAGAGTGGATTGACCCGTAGGCAACAAATTTGGGGCGAATGAGAGCGGAGGGGCGGGGACAGGTGGGAAGGGGGGGGGAGGGAGGGGGGGGGGGGAAGGAGGGAATGTGGGAGGGAGGGGAAGGAGGGGGTGGAGGGGGGTAAGGGGAAGTGGCGTGGGATGGGGGGGAGGAGGAAGGGTGGCACTAACTGTTGGTCTTTTTTGGTTACCTGAGCGTGGTTCGTGCGCTGGGAGGGCGAGGGCGAGAGGTTTATGGTTAAAACACGGGACAAGGCAACCAGTTTGTGGGAATGGCACTCGTCTGGGGACGACGTATGACCGGCCGCGAGGGAGTGGAGACGGCCACGGTAGAGACTGTGTGTGGATAAGATTCGTCCGTGCTATGGGAACTATTGTGAAGCCAAAACTAGATACGGCCTGTGGTTGGGTCCCATGAACTTGGTGTGTTTGGGGGTAAATAAAACAGTTTGTACGGTTGGGAAAAAAGAAGCCCTGCACAAGAGTTTTGGTGGGGGGCTGTACCAAGGGACCGGGATTACGGTTCCAGGAAAGGGCGGTGGGCATAATGCACGCAACAGGGGAGTAGGTGCAAGATCATGAAGGGTGGGCCCAAGGCGTGTTGGCCACCAAAATGTTTTGGTGTTGTGGCAAGAAATGGACCGAATAAGCAGAGGGGGGTTCGCAAGGGCCAAGCCCGGGGACGAGCCAGCAGTTGAATCAGGGACTACAGGGAATAATTTGCACAGTCTTGACCGGTGAGCAGAATCGGAACTCAAAGGGGGGGAGTCAGCAGGGAGGCTAGTTCTCAAACCTCCGGAGCACGAATCAACTGCCTTAGCGAAAGAATTGGGATACATGGGAAAACACGACTGTTGCCTAGAGGACGCGTGGTCCTGGAAAAGGGTGGCACCATTGTTTGGCCAAGGAATTGTGCAAACAAAAAAAAAGAGATCGCCATACAACTAGCAAAACAATCCAAGAAAAGGACAGAGGGGGCAGGGATGGGAGGTTAAGGCACCCGGGGGGTGGGTCCGGAAAAAGGGAAATCCTGAGTGTCCATAGAAAGTTTTGGGGGGGAAAAAAATTAACTACCCAGCACAAAATTCAACCAGGGAGGGCCCGAGAAGAGCCTTAGACGGGAGGGGGGGGGTCTGGTGGGAAGGGGGTGGGGGGGGCACAAGGGAAAAAGAAAAGACGTCCGGGCCATCAAAATCGTCAGCTGAGGTTCATCGATAAACCCCTCATAGAGAGGGCAAGAGGCGAAGAATCGGGATTGAACATACATTAAGCAGAGGGGTATGTCGACCCATTTTGGAGGACCCACGGAGGGGACAAACAAAAATGGGGGGGGTGTTCCACTGTAAAAGAAAGTGCAAGAAAAACAACGTCGCGAAGAACTGGGAATTGGTGGGGGGGGGGGGGTCCCAATAGAGTGTGCAAAATTGCCAATTAACACCTCTGGGAAATCAAAAAAGTTAGGAATACCAGAAAAAAAACAAGGGGGGTTGTTTGGTGAGGCAATTTAGCCATGGGGAAATCAGGTCAGGCCTGCGGCGAAATAGTGGAGCAAGGGAACATGCCAGAAAAGGAAAGGGAAGGCGGCAAGAGAATAAGAGAACTGAAAGGAAAAGGGGAAAGCAAACAGCAACGAAAAAGGAGGGGGGGTTATACAAACATCAACCTAATTTTGAGCGAGGGAGAGGTGAAAAAAAGAAAGTGGCAAAAAAAAACTCCGAAAACAAGGTGAATGGATGAAAGAGAAGAAGGAAAAGCACCGAAGGGTACTAAAACCCACAAAAACGGTGACAGATAAAGGGGTTTCTATCGTGTGGGGGAAGGAAAGAGATTCTTTGGGCAACAGCGATAAACGGGTAAACCCAAAGTGAGGCTTGGCAGAGACAGAAAAACCGCATTGTAATACTAGGTAAAGTGAAAAAAAGGGCAAACCCCCCTGTGAACTAAACTCGCAGGCTCCCGCATTAAAATAAAAAAATCCAACCGGGAACAAACCACTCCATACCCGTCTGGGCAAGAGAAACCGGACGAAAAAGGGCTCACGTTCAACTCAAACGCCGGGAGAACGGTTATCTGCAACACTTCCAAAAAAAAAGCCTGGTCTACGAAAAAAGGCAAAAACTTTGGTAAAAACATTGTGTCCACAAAACCACCACAAAAAAAAAATCTGCACGGGAAAGAGGGTCAGGGGGAAGGGCGTAGGGGGATTTCTGAGCGAGAAAATACAGAAAGAGCAACAAAAAAAGAGTGAGGAAAAAAAAGAAAAGACAGCCGAGACGTCAAAATCGCCGCCTACATAAAAGCGCCGAAAAATGTTTTTGATCAAGGGTGTTAATGGGGGGGGCAATACAAATTTCCCGTGAGGGGGAAAAAAGAGCCTGGGGGGGGTGGGTGGTTGGAAAAGAACAGGGTCACCGGTGAGGAAATGACGAAACTTTTCACGGGAGGGCTTCGTCAACTACGTGGGGCGGGGGTGACGGAAAAAAATTTTTTGGTAATGAAACTCGAGCGAGGTTTCGTCGGTGACAGGGGGGGAAAAGAGGTGGGTACACATTTATCCTATATAAGAAAAAGGTCAAATTTTGGGTTAGTCGCGGAGGCTCCGTGGTTGGGGGGGACGGGGTCGAAACTCGGGGGGAACAAGAAAAAAAAGACTGAAAAATTTAGTACCAACAAAAAAAAGGGGGGGGCAACTAGCGGCAGGGGGGGGGGGAATTAGGTCAAAACGGCGAAAAACTAAATATCTACAGAACCAGGGGGGGGCCTGGGAAGCAAATTAGGCGCAAATTAAGAAAGACAGAAAACGCGGCTACAACTTTCGTTGGTCGGGGGGAATACTCCTAAAACCCGGCCCGCGGCGGGAAAAAAACTAGTGGACAAAAGTGTTGATAAACGATCTTTTTTGTGAGACAACAACGTTCGTGGGAAATCAATCAAAGCGGAAGGGAGAACGTAAATGTCGCCGCCCAAGAGATGGGCCTTATTCAAAGTTTGAAAAAAAAAAAGAAAAAACGGGGGTTCCTGCGGGACCAAGGAAGATTCCATGGGTGGCCCGAGGTTTTAGTGAACTTGTACGTGGGCGTACCAAAAAAAGGATAGCGCGAAGGGGGGGAAAAATCTTGGCAAAAAATGGGCACAACCATTGGAGCTCAACGGGCACTTGGATGGTTAACAGCAAGATCCGAAAGGGTAAATGCACCGAATAAAAGTGAAGGGGGGGTATCGATTAGAGGAGGGGGGCGACGATGGAGAAGATTCGCTCGTAAAGGGTTGATTAAAAACCAGAACAAAGCCCAAACATAGGGAAGGGCGCGGTACAAGGGAAAAAAAAGAAGGGGAGGGACGATTGAGGCTGTCAAAAATGCAAAAGGTCTGTTGGCTAAAAAAAGGAGTACGAGGGAAAAAAACGAAAGATAATAAAAGAGCGCTTAGATTTGGAGGGAGCGATGGGGTATGAGGGAAAGCTAAAATTTTGGGGGGCAAAAAGGGTCCAAAAAAAAAAAAAAAAATACCTGGTGTGTCAAAACACACTAACGCAACATCAAACTCTCAACCGGGGCAGGGGGGGGGGGGAAAACCGATCTGAGGGACAGGGGGCGGGGATAGGGAACTGCCTGTCCGAAAATACCTCCAACGGCCAAGTAGTTCCGGGTCCCCTTCAAACACAAAAAAAAACCCACGGGCAAAAAAAAAAAAGGGACACAAAAAACCAACACCCAAACCGGGAGGCGTAGTCAATCAAGAAGTAAAAAAACTTGAAAGCGTGGGGACCGGAAAAACACTAAATGAAAAAGAGCTCCAGACAGGAGTGGAAAATTCCTTACGGGTAAAAGGGCTCTGGGGGGGGAAGGGGGGCCGACAGGAAGCGGATGGCAAACACAAGCTCGCGGATGAGGTAAAAAACAGGACAGATGGAATAATAGGTGCGGGGGGGGAGAAGCCACTCTAAAAGTAAGGACTGTATACTTTGTGTCCAGACCGCAAATAGAAATGAGGCAAAAAAAGTCCACTAAGACTAAGGGAACGGAAGCCTTGGAAAAATTTCAAAGTTATAGGGTGCATGAGAAAAAAAAGCGATGACGACTCACGTACGGGCTTGCTTGAAAAAATGGGTGGAGGTTCGGACCCGATGATGCTTCTGACAAAAGGGGGTGGTCGGGGGCACCAAGGCGTAAAGCAGATGCCAACAAGAGAAAACTCCTAAATACACCAGGTAGAGAACTTCAGCAAAACTGCACAAATACCCTACAGGCTGCTAATGACGGCTCGACGACTGGTTGACCAATAAAAAAAAGGAACGGATTATCACTCTCACACCGGACCGGGCGGTGAAGGGGTCCAGGGTTGGGGGCCTTCTCGGACCAAGGAACCACAAGCACATGGGAAAAACGACAACTGAAAAAAGAGGCCTCGTGCGGTTATAGGGGGGAAAAAAAATTCCAAAAACTGGGGGACAATATACGGGTAAGGAAAAAAGAGACAAAAAAGGGTTGAGGGGGGTAGAACGAAAACAAAGAGGCAAAGGCAAGAAAAATGACGGGTAGGGGGAAAAAACAACAAAATAATCCTGAAAGGGGAACGAAAACCAGAACATAAAGGTGGAACCGGCAAAGAAGGACACGAAAAAGACGGGACAAAAAAAAAAGGGGGGGGACTACGGGGCCGGTTTACCTGTAAAAGCCCAAAACCGGGAGGAAAGAGAAAGCGAACAATGGGGGGGGGGGGAAAAAAAAACGAATGGTGGCCTGCAGTTAGGCCTCAGGGGAGGACAAAGAAATTGAGTGACGACGGGGGGGAAAAAAAAAAGCCGCAAAAATCACCAACGGTTGAAATGAAATTGAAAGGCACGCGAGGGGCAGCGCCGAAGCGATGAAAAACGAACGCTTGCACCGAAAGAAGGTTCCAACGGGGAAAAAGAACGAGAGGTCGAAAAAAAAAAGGGGGAAAGTTCTTGGGATCTCAAACCAGGGCCAAAGTGGGCGAAAAGCAAAAGGGAGCAAAAAATAAAAAGGTTGGCAACAGCAGTTGACGGGAAAGTTAGCTCGAAGAAAGAGGAATCAGTTATGCAGACAAAAAGAACCTGCAAACCTAGTACAAGGGTTGGGGGGGGATCAAGTAGCCGAAAGAAGAACTTGGGAAAAGCGAAACGAGAGTCATGCCTCGTAAAAACCACAGAATGGGGAAAGAGAGAATTAACCGAAGGTGAGAACCGGAGATGAAAGGGTGAAAAAAAAACACGATGACGGCGGACGGATTGACTGAGGGGTCACCAGTACGTGCCGTGAAGGACCGGAGAAAAAAATCACAATCAGGGGTCTCAGAAGCAAGTAACGTGCGGACCCACTTGGGAAGGCAAACCTGCCTTGTTCCCAGGTGGGGGGAATGTCATCAAGAACAACGTGGGGTGAAGAAAATACAGACCATTGAAAAAAGTAACGAGTTCGAAGTTTTTGGAAAAAGACGGAGGGAGGAACAGGTGTCCAGAAACGCGTGGGAAAACACGCCGGGCTCACCTCTGACAGTAGGACTGATAAATTGCCCCGGCGGGGGGCAAGGGTGGGTACACATCCAGAAGGGGACAGCGGCTGCCGGCGTCCTACGAACGAGAGCGCGGAAAAATATCGACATGTGGGAGACACGAGACGTAAAATGCGCCGGGGAAATGTCAAAAAATTCCACGTAAACGGCTGAGGTGTCCTAGGGGTAAGGTCAAAGGCTGCTGGTCAGTAAAAACAAATGGGGTTGGTGATCACAAACTAGGGAGGAGTGGGGGTTGGAGTGGAAAAGCACTAGTTATTAGGGAAATTGCCGGGGTAAAGGTTCTCCCAACTACGGCACAAATCGCAGTGACTTGGAAGAAGGGGAAAGCAAAAAAAGGGTTTGGATCACAAAAGATGGCAGACATTGACAGTCAGAGGTCCCGGGGCGCGGGGCCTGGAGAAAAAAACAGGGGCGAAAACCGGCAACAACAAAAGAAGTCTCGGGATAAAAGCCAGGAAAAAAAAAAAAGCAAGTGGGTGAGGAAGAAAAGCCACGACCGGACTGGGGGCGCAAAAAACGAAATCAGGGGAAAAATAGTGTGCGTGAGGAATGGGGAAGGTTCAACAGCGCGTTGGGGGCGTCATTAGGTGGGAAAGTCCCCAGATTTGTTTTTAGAGGAGCAAATCAAATACTTGGGTTGGGGAGATTTCACCTATTGGCCAAAATTCCGGGGGGACGCACGGGCCGTAGAGACCAAAGGGGTCCGTTGGCCCATTACCTGAAAGGGGTGGATGAATCACCGTTGCCCAAGGAAACGCAAAGTTTTATTTGTGCTGGACATAAAAAAATTATTACTTTAGAGCGGCCCTCAATCGCACATAACACGCGGGTGTATTCGGATCTTTCCGGGGGGGGTGGACCAGGTGAGGTGAAAAACAGCATTGTTGAGGGCAAAAAACTACTCGGGGCGCAAAGGGGGTCCAAAGGGAAAACCAGGCTGGTGAAGGCAAAAAGGACGGGGAGAGGTGACGGGTTAAACTGCGGCAAGTGAGGTTGGGGAAAGGCGGGGAATGGGCATCAATCGGCGTGATCGAATAGGGAAGAGGAACAGGGGTAGTTCGATTCAGACGGGAGGAAAAAAAATGTAAAAAAAAAGAACCAACAGTTTTCATTTAAAACACGCGGGGGCACGGGATTCGCTGAACTTGAAAAAGGTAGGTGGTCAACGGGCTTGGGTGGAACAAAAAATTGAGATCGGGAACAGCCGTGAGAAAGGGACTTCGAAAAAAAAAGAGGCGCCGGAGGTTATTTCACGGGGCTTTATGACCCAGTTCCAGGAAAATGGGAAAGGTAGCAGTTTGAAAGGTCGGAGACAGGCAAAAAAGGGTCCCAAAAGATTGAAAAAGAAAACGTTGAAGAAAAGCAAAAGGACCGAGAGGTTTGGGTGGGAAAAAGGTCTTGCAATTCTCACAAATAAGAGAGAACTAAATAGAAAAAAAGATGCGGGGAAAATAAAATACCACGGAAAACCGCCGCTACCAATTCGTTGCAAGACGGAAGCCCCGCAGACAGTGCAGAAAGAAAGACTGGTGAGCACGAAGGTGGGGTTAACGAAAAAAAGATTTTCAGACAGGCGAATAAGGAAAAAAGGCTTTTGTGGGCGCCGAAGTGACAACATTCCGCAAATTAAAATGCGAGACAAGAAAGACAGGCCGAAAAACAGAAAAAACCCGGTTTGGTGGAAGGCGAAGGGAATCCAGGGGAACATGTCACAACATCCAAGGGGGAGGCGCTTGGGAGCGACGAATGGCTGGGGGGGGCTGATTGGGTGTTTCTTCTGAACAGAAACCGGTCGAAAGATTTTGATAAACCGCTGCAGGTGACCGGAAAAGAACTGGGGGGGAGAAAGAAAATCAACGAGAGGTCCGCTAAAAAAAAAACTTGCTCCAAAAAACGAAGGTTCAACAACATGCAATGGAAGAAAGCATAGAATAGACTTGCCTTAACTGAGATGGGGGAACCAACCCAAGGGGGGGGGGGGGAAGAAGAATTACTAAACCAGGGGGTATTACTTCTCCTGTGTTAAGAAAAAAGAACTACAGTTGCCCCTTTAAAACAAACAAAAGTGCAGGACCCAAAGGCAGATAAGCCACCCAAAAAAGTTGGCAAAGGAGGTGGACACGCGGGGTACAAAAGGGGGGGGGCACCGCCTACACAAATGTGACGCGTTCGGGGCTCCACAGCGTAACAATGCACCGAAATAAGCAAGAGAAGCAGCAACGCGTCCAGGGAGAAACAGCGCCCGGCCAAACCCCGTCGTTAAAAAAAAAAAAAAACAAACGAAAACAAACACGGGCCCCCCCAGCACGAAGGGAAAAAAGATTATTTCACGGGGGGGCCTGGCCGGGAAAGTCCTTGACAGGAAAAACCCAAGAAGAGGCGAAGCTAGCCTTTTATTGACAGAGTGCGGTTCGCAATCTAAGGCGAAGTCATACCTCGAAAAAAATCAACAAACAAGACGGGATTGAGTGAAAATGAGAAAAGAAGTACCTTCTGAAAAATAAGTACAAGGAAAAAAACCTCTATCATTGCCGCTTTCTTGGGGGGGGGGGGGTTGCGATGGGAAAACGCAATTGCCCCTTTGGCACACAATAATGTACGAATGTTGGTGGGGGGTGTGTAGCGCTTTCACGGCGTGTGGGACCTGCTCCAACGGGGGGCTCGTCATCCGGAGTAGGGGAGGGAATTGGGGGGGGGCAATTCCTGTACAAAGCGGTTTTAATGTAACCTTGTCATGGCTCGAAGGGGCGGTTAGCGCCGGGGGGAGGCGGGGGGGGGGGTTGGAAGGGGTGTAAAAAAAAAGGTCGTGGCCCCGACAAGTCAATGGGTCATTTAAAAAACAACCAGAACCATAACCCCCGGGGTGGGCAGTGTGGAACGGCAGGAAGGAAAATAATGAAAGCAAAAAAGGAAATGTACGCAAAAAGGTCGCGAGAAATCATAGCCGTGTTTAAAGGTGGGGTCATACTCAAAAAAAACCCATCGCCGGTGCCAAAGGACGGGGGGGGGGAAACCTTTATCATGGGAAAAGGTTGTGGGGTGAGAAACAAAACTCAGTGGAACAAGAAAAAATGGTCCAGCAAGACCATCACACTAAAGGGACACGCCGCGAAACCAACAAACCCCCCACCCCGGGGGAGAGGGGGCACCAACCTTCCCCCCAAAAACCCAACAACAAATCACAAGCAAAAACCACCAAAGTGCACCCAGGTGGAAATCTAAAAAAGGGGGTTCGGAATACGGCGGCCAGGGGGAAAAAACGGGCGGATTGGAGGATGAACCAGGGTGCGGACGACAAAATCCCTCAGAAAAGAAAAAACGTTTACTGGGGGGGGCGCAGGGGGAACGATACTCCATGTCGTATTGGGATTAAACCACCACAAAAAAAATTAAAAAAAAACACAAGTAATCCGCGGCCATTTTTCAGGGCGAAAGGGGGCGATAGAGGGGTGTCTCTGGATTAAGGCGAGAAAGAAAGTGGGGGGGGAAGGACAAAGCAAAGCACCAGAAAAATCAAAAAGGGCACGTGCCAAAAGGTAAACCGATGATGCTATGTGAGGTGTGAAACTGAGATCAATACTGTCAAAAAACGATCAAACCAGGGAAAAGGAATAGGCAAAAAGCTGCTTGATGGATTCATTGCTTGGACTTATTCTACTAAGCAAAGCTCCAAAAAAAAGCCACTGTCAAAAAAGAAAAGTATACTGGGGGCCCCAGGCGTTTTTGGACAGAAAGGCGCGAGAAAGCGAGCGATCGAGGGAAAGCCAACAGGGGCGAAAACTGAATCGATCGACCAACGCAACAGAGCCATGGGGGGGGGAGGGGAATGAAAGGATGTCAGCAGAAGTAAGCTCAGACGAGGAGTAACGGTCACCGCTCTGGAAGTGGGAGACCACTCTTAACCGAGGCCCGGAAGGGAGTCAAAAGGGGGGGGATCCCGTCTTTCCCGCAACCGAGGCGGGGTACCGTGTGGCAGAAAAAAGATGGTCGAAGGAAGAAAACTCCTATGGGGGAGGTTGTGCCTCTATGCTGGTCCTCTCTTCTCCCTGAGAAGAACTGTTTCCTCTGAAGTTCTTGGCAGGGCGCAATAAAAAGAGAATCTGTTCATGGTCGAGATCGTGCTTGTTTGGAAGCCTGTCAAAACAGTTCTCAAGAACAAAAAAGAGGGGTAAAAAAAAGGCCATGTGGTAGCTGAGACGGAACAGGGTACAAAACAGAACACGGAACGGAAATAAAGTCCCTTGACATGGGCTTTGGTGGGAGGGTAAGAAAGAACGGGAAGGTGCCTTCCAGAAAAGTGGGTACTGGAAAAAACAAATGCCTAGACCACTCAAACGAGAGCCACGAATCGCCTGCAGGCATCCCGGAGTCCGAAACGGGGCGAAGTAACTCATCTGTAGCAAATTCCTCGGGCATTATGACACGACAACACAACGGCGGGATGGGGGGGAAAAAAATCATTATGCATAGCCCGGGCCCAACCCGAACTGCAATCAAGACAGAATGATTCTTCCATCGCGAGTCGAACATGCGAAACGTTGGAAAAGCCTTAAAAAACAGTACATTCGAAATGGGGGAGGGGGGGGGTTTTGAGTGAAAGAAATGGGGACCATAACCAATTGGGCCCGGGCCCCAAATTACACTCCTGTTGCCATCAAAAAAAAGCGCGAGAGTGGGACGGAAGAAAAAAACAATAACGCGGGGGGAAACTAATCGCAGGCCTCCGAATACATGACGAAAGGAACCAAATCGGGTTGGGAAAATGGCCGACAAAAGGGTTGAAGTATGAGTGGATAAGGGAACTTTCCACCTCTCCCTGCAACTGAAAAAGGCAAAAGCAGGCATGCAGGGGTTTGATTAAAAAGGGAAAAAACTGTCCACACCTATTTGCATCAAGGGAGACGGGGAGAACGCATCGGCGAAAACGTCCGAATTCTGTGGAAAAAAACGCGGGCGCAAAAAAAAACGAGGAAACCAACCACGAACACGTGACACAAGGGGGGGGGGATGCCTATCGGAAAAAAACACGTCAGACCAAAAAAGGGGGAGGCAAAATCGAGGGTGTTTGAAAGAAATACCAAAAGGGGATGCAACGAGAAAAAACAGGTCGGTTTAACAAAAACAACAAAAAAAGTCAATACTGGGTTATACTCAAGGTCCCCACTAAAACCGGGGGCCATCGGGAGGTAGTGAGGGGGTGAAAAAAAACAGGAATAAAGCCAAATCCATCACACACAGGTAGGAGAGGAAGTATGGAAAGTTGCAGGAAGGTGCGAAGGCGAGGAAAACTCGCAGTGACTGACCGAGGATGGGTCGGTGGAAAGGATTCAAGTCTACGAAAAAAATCAGGAGAGAGCACAGGTTAACGGTCGGGCTCTGTGGGTACTCAAAAAAGGGATTTTTCAAACATGCGTTCTTTTCAGCACGAAACCAAGGGGAAGGCAAAAAAAGCATTAAAAATTGGGGGAGGGGTATGAAGAGGCAACTTGGGGCGGAAAGCAAAAACGCGGGTTCATCCGCTTCGGAAACCGTGTAGGGGAAAAGAAAAAAACGGGCCAAAAAAGGGAAATCAGAGACCATGGGCTTGCCAGGAAGGGGGAAAACCCGAAAGGACAAAGTTCATCTGCAGCCCCGATTAGCAAAAAAAAAAGGGGGGGGAGGGAGCGACAATTCGGAAAAAGCGGGGGGATACAAACCATGAGCAAAGGGTGGCAACCGACCACGTAAAAACTCGTGAAATTAGAGGGGGGGGGGAAAAGAGGCAGGAAAAAAGGACAACCTTGGGGATGGGTAGAAAACCGGAAGACAG
>Ga0179593_1397280_pt1 | contig 17036 bp, 22 predicted proteins | sample CZODoug2_1_08_16_FD_185931 | JGI IMG/M metagenome (GOLD analysis project Ga0179593, IMG submission 185931) | Vadose zone soil fungal communities from Angelo Coast Range Reserve, California, USA - CZODoug2_1_08_16fungal (PacBio error correction) | ecosystem: Environmental > Terrestrial > Soil >...
CCACTTCACGCGACCCGCGTGCAACTAATTGCAGAGAAAGGGCGGAAACCTAAAAATGCTGGAACGTCATTCGCCCCTACTCGTTAGCGTCATCTGCTTCCTCGGAGCCGGCGCGAGGGAATCTCATTCAGACCGCCAGCGGGGAACAAGCGAAGAATGGGGGGGGGAAGAAAGCCCTGAGAAGGAGGAAGAGAAAGAGGACCGCGGGAAATTACCGCTCTAAAGGATCGCCTGATGCAGGTGGGGTACAAAATATAAAACCACACGCTGAAGCGCCCCGCCGTGCGCTGTTCGGCTATCGGCGGTTTCGGCCATAGTGAAAGAAAGGGGAGACCCGGGATCGGGCGTGTAGGTGGAGCTGCTCGCCCGTAACATACGGGAACGATTCCGGGCGACGCCATCAGGTCGTGCTGGCTGGGGCTTCCTGTGCTGCACCGTTGTCTACTAGGCCTGGGAGAGGGGGGGCACGTGGACCTTCAGCGTCGATGGGGGAAAAGTGATTCACGCTCGCTTGAGCGCGGCGCGGCACTCGTCGAGAGCGAGGACACCATCAGGTGCTTCCTCGACCGACGTGGGGGGAAGAAAAGAAAGAGGGGGGACTCACGCCATCTACAAAAAAACTGTCCGGCCAGAAAAAAAAGTCTCAGCTTGCGCTCGGAGGGCGGGCCTCTGGCTGGGCGGCTACCTGCTGATCCCATACAAAAAAAGGTTCTCTGAGTACTATAAGTTCACTGGCAGTCCACCGTTTAATCGATCACCTGAGGCGGGCGCTGGCGCATCTTCTACCGCTGATCCTCCCGCTCGACACTGGGTGGCGGGAAAAAAGAGCACGTAGGGGAGGGTGAGCCTTGAAGAGAAGGCCGGTTCCATCGAGGCCTGACCTGGCGCTCCGCTCACGGTGGGGGGGGGGGGGGGGGGGCCTCAAATCTCTATTTCTATGATTCGTGTCGCTAAGGTTTGACCCGCCCCTTCGACCTACGCATCTGCACCTAAGAGGCTCGACGTGCTAATAGAGGATCGAGAGGCAGAAGAGGTCCAAAACCCTTAAACGGCGAGTCGAGCGAAGATCTCTCAGTTTTGTAGTAGGGAGCAGAGATTCACTGAGCGCATCTCTACGCTCTGGCCGCGCGGAATAGAACAGTCTCCGTGTTCGGTCACGCCGAGTCGCAGGAAGAGGCAAACGGTTGCTAACAGGCGTCCGGCGCTGGTGCGTCGCGGCGCAAAGATTGTCCTTCAGTTGTCAGCAAGGGGGGAAAGAACCGGAGACTAAAAAAGCTGAACTGCGCTCGAGGCGCTGATCGCGCGCTGGGACACATGGGGTGAACGGTAAGCTCAGAATAATTTTAGCTCACGGGATGCCGCTCCTGCGCGACGCAAAGGAAGGAGGGAGGGAAGGGGTTGATCGGTTCGGAATTCCTTAATTAGTAACGTGGAGCTCCCTGATCCCCCGGCCGGTGGGGATGTCTGCGGTCTCGCAAGCACGAAAGGGGGTTTGGTGTTTTGGTGTTTGGGGTTGTTGGTTGGGGAAGAAAGCACTTCTCCCGGCTCGGTCGCGACTACGCCCGCAGGCAAAAAGGCATCGTGGAGCGCGCTACGGCGCTCGCGCCGACCGCGGCGCGCTTGGCGAAAACAATGCACCGGGGGAAAAGAACGTAACTTTCTCCTCCTCTAAGAAATCATGGAACGTCTCTCTGCCCCTCGAATCGAGGGGGTCAACGCCCTCCGCGAGCATCGCGCCCGTGCTTGTTCAAAAAAGCGGAAACGCAAAGGGGTACAGAATTGGAGGAGCCTGAAGCTCACGTCCCTCCCAGGAAGGGACGGCTGGCGGAAAGAAAGCTCCTCGCGGACCCGACCGAACTCCTATTAATGCCCGTTTTCTAGCACTAGGAAGAAGGAAGTGCGCATAACTAGAGTAGGGAAATCGAAAATGCTCCTCTCTGTCGGCTTGAGCGCGAGGCTGTGTTCGTGTAAAGGCGTGCCGGACAGCGTCGAAACCGGACGCACCTCCCTACTCAAACATGCGAGACGTCCCCGGAATTCAAAAAGGAGAGAGAAGCCTCGGTGCGCAAAAAAGAAGTCCGGCCACGTCCTAAGGGGCCGGCCTCTTCTACATCTTCCCTCGAGACGCAACCGCGAGACAAAGGCCTTCAACGAGCGGAGGGCAGAGGAACCTTCTTCGTCCTTTCCTAAGCCGATGGAAAAGGAAGGAGGGAAGAAAGATGAAGAAAGATGCGCGGCCGGATGGAAGAGGAAGACTTCGCGCCGAGGAGTTTCAGAGGGGACACCGCCGTTCTCGAAGGAACAGGGGAGTCGAAGGCGTCATCGAGGGCTCGGATGGGGTGCAGCCACTCCTCGCTGCCGCGACTAATCTCAACAGTAAAGAGGGAAAAGGAAAGAAGGGAAAGCGGCGGCGCGCAAAGGGACAAAACGAAAAGGTCAAAACCCTCGTGAATCCGAAACTGACCCCGAAGCACACTCCGAGCCAGAGTGTCAAGCAGAGAGAGAACGCATAGGGAGAAGGCTTCCGATCTCGCCCGGAAAAACATCTCGCTCATCTCCACGCGTCCCGACAGCGTCTGCGAAAAAGGAGGAACAAAAGGAGGAGCGAAAAAGAGCGGGGATGTGCCATCCTTGCTCCGAAGTGCCGTCGTCGAAGGTGAAGCAGTAAAGAGGCCGAACACCGACGGGAGGTTCCCTCCGTGCCAAGCTCACCGATGAATTTAGGAGAAGGAAAAGGAAGGGAAGGGGACCCTCGCAGGGGAGAGGGGGAGGTAGGCCTGTTCTTCACTGGGACGGAAAAAAATACCTCTTGTTCCGCACGATCGTGGAAAACGACGCCGAGGCCAGAACCTAAACGCCGAAAAGAGCTAACTCGGCGTAGAGCGCCTCGAAGAAAGGCCATGGCGCGACGTCGAACGCTGCTCGACGACCTCCTTGCTTCGCTAGCGTGATCAGCAAAAGGGAAGAGGGGAGCGAAGAATCTTCGCGAGACATCCGTCCCTTAAAAGGTACATGCCGTCCAGAAACACCCGGCTGCCGCCGAAAGGAAACCACCTGGCTGTTCCATGCTCGAGTACGTTGGAAAAACCTCGGCATTCTAAGGGAACAACTTAAAGGGAGCTATCAGTCTCAAACGCCGCGATCATCCCGGTGAAGCGGACGGATCTCCGAACGAGATCGCGGCCTCTCCTTCATAGAAGAAGAGGGAACGGAGAAACACGAAAGTACCTCGAGAGTCTCTTTCGGCGCCAGCCTAGCATGGGTTCAGACCGCGAAGGAAAAAGGTCCTCTTCCGCGTCGACGACAGAGGAGAAAGAATAAAAAAAAACCACCGAACCGGGGGGGATCTAGGGCGCACCCCCTAACTCCTACAAGAGAAGAGAAACCCTGTTTCCCGGACACGTGAGACACACTCCACGCCGCTCGGGAGGAGCAAGCGGCTCAATCCTCAACCGAGAAGAGAGGGAGGAACGTTTAACAACGATTTTCAACCATACTCTAAGAAAAAACCCAGGCCGGAGCGAGCTTGGGGGTCTCCGATCCGTCTGCAAAAAAAAAAGAACACGAGGGAAAGAAATCTCGTGTCTCCCACAATCTGACGACGCCACTGGTAGCCGGACGATAGCACGCGTGGACTCATCGTCATCGAATCAACAGGAAGTACGAGAGTACGATTCTCGGGAACTATCAATCTCTAGAAGACGGTCGAACCCGAAGACGCGCTCTCCTCCCCTCGCTGCAAGGGACTAGGGTAATTACTAAAGAGTCTGAAAAGAAGCGCGAGAGTCGGGCCAGGAAGGAAAGCACCTGGAGGTTCCCTCGTCACGTCTACGCACGGGAGCAAATTAGAAAAAACCTAATCATCAAAAAAATATCTAGGACTGAGGGCCCCACCGGACCGGGAATATACTTGGACCCTAAAAAGAGGGTACCTCTCAGGAAGAACCATACTAACCAGCAAACGTAAGTGAGTGTTCCATCCACAGCTTATAGCGACGTAGAAAGATGTAAAAAACAGAATCGAAAGCCAGGTCCTCGTCGACGGGGATAAAGTGGAAACAAATCCGATCGTGTCATAAGCATCGGCTGCGTGCTAAGAGCAGTTATAGCCGAAACGTAACAAAGAGCCCCAAATCCGGGGAATGCGAAATGATATAATTGGGGCAGTACCGGAGAAGTGGGTCGAGTTCTGGTGAGACTCGCGGGCTTCCGAGGGCCAAAATCATGGGGAGAACAGCGTATCTCCGAGAAGAAAAGGAGGTGTTCCCACATGGGCGAGCGAGGCGGGCAAACTAACTCTATAGAATTCCGCGAAAGGACTGCCAGCTCGGCCGTAAGTCATCGCCGAGACTGGCAAAAAGCTTATATGACACACTTTTGGGAAAAGAGACCAGGCCCACCGGCCAGCAAAGAAAAATGAAACTCACTAAAACATAGACTGAAAAGAGCATTAGCAATTGAAAACACTCACGCCTCAAACAGATCCTTATCTTTCGAGGCGGGAACACGGAAGACCTCAGAAGGGGCGCAATACCATCTGACTCTCTCGCATCTTCCAAAATCACCAAGCACCCCAAAAGGGCATAAAAGAAAAAAGTTGGCATTCCTAACCTTAACTAAAAAGCAATGACGCGGACGAAGTGAAAGTGTCCTTCCAAATGAGGCTCCGTATTCCGTAGTAAGAAACAGCAGAATGCGGGAACAGCACCTCACGTCTCACCTAAGGAAGACAGATTAAGAGAAAGGAAAAATGAGGAGAAGGGGAAAAAGTCGTGCCCAGTGCGGGGCTCGCAGATTCTCCTTCACCAGGAAGTGGACAAAGCTTCCTGTTTTTCTCGACTCACCAACAAAAACGTATAGTAGGAAGGAAATCAAAAAAAAGACACAAGGGACAGCCTCGGCGTGCAGAGATGCCCGCACAAGACAATCGGCACAAAAAAAATCGGCGAAATTCTGCATCTGCGCCTGAGGGCCGGCGCGACAGGGGAAGGGACTCGGGGAAGACCTTCATCGGTCCTCTTCTCCGCCTCGGCGCTCACAACTGGTGCAGACCCTGGAGCAGAATTCCCGCGCACAAGCTTGACTGCTTGCTTAGACAAAAAGAAGCGCATGATATGACGGGAGTTGGGTGAGGGTGGGCAGGATGAAGCGGACCAAGAGGGGATCGCTGGGGTGCGGGCGCGTGGCGGGCTCCGTGGTCTTCTCGCGAACGCGCAAAAACCGAGGTCGGGTGCGTTCCCCCTTCGACTGCATCTGGGGCAACGTCTCTTCCGGGCGAAAGACGGGGGGAAAGTAGGGAGGGCGGGGAGGGGGGCGGGCCGGGAAGAGTCCAGCAAGGACGAAGTGGATCGCTTGATTCAGAATACGCGAGGTCACGCACGGAGCGAGGCGCGAAAGCGAAGCAGCAGCGAGAAAAATCGGTCGGCTGAGACCGGAAACCCCTGTCGAGTGGGCCCTGACAAGTACCAATGAAGGTATACCGACAGATAGACCACACCCAACGAAATTGCATAGCCACCCATTCTAGGCTGGGCAAGAAAAAGGGCGGCATCTTGTGCGGGGCTTCATAACCAGAAATCTTCCGAAGGAACCGGGCGCGGGAGCTATGACGATACTGGCTGTCGCACGGACCAGGAACGGAAAATGGAGGCGGTCTGAGCTCATAGGATAACCTTCGGGGGGGAGCAGTCTCCCGATCAAAGACAGTGTGGCGAAAGCGGTCAAGGGGGAGGGTCGGGCGTTCAAGCCTGAGCCTGTACCCGATTGCTGCCCGAATTCGAAAATTGCCGCGTAAGGGGGTGGAAGCACCGGAAAGGATGGGGCCGATCGGGTGAACCTGGCAACCGGAGACGCAAGCCTCGGCACATCAGGTGAGCGTCCAAAGATAGAGCGGAGGCGAAAGAGGCCTCGCGCAGGGGCCATACCCCGCGGTGGAGATCATGCGATTTCGACGTCGATACCGGAGAATCGGGAAGGTCGAAAACTTGGGCAGCAGCGCGGGCGAAGAAGCACTGCCGCCACGGCCGGCGACTTCCACTGAAAATACCATTGGTATGAATGCGCTGGTGGTCAGAGAGGGGGGGGCGCAGGAACTACGCTCGTGTTGGGCCTTGAAACGGCTGGAAAAAAAACCAGCGACGCGGGAGCAGACGCTGTCAGGACTGATGGAGAATAGGGTCGACCATATGGGGACGCGTACGCGCCGCGAAGGTGGGGGCGCGATGGCGCGGGATGGGCGCTCATCCCGAGCGGAGGTTGAGGGGATGCGGGAACGGGCAGAGAGGGAGGGGAGGAAAGGGGAGGGCGCTCGCCTAGGGTCCCCAAATGTGGGGACCGTCGGGCGGCGCGCCGCAAGGGCAAATTACAGAAAAAAAAAAAGGCTGCGAACGGACTACCCCGAAGCCTCCATCGTGTAGATAAGCTTCTGGTCGAGGGGAGAGAGAGCGAGGCGGGGGGGGACGAAGAGAGCGGACGGGAAATACAGACTGCACCGGGACTCTCCGTGCGCTCCGTCGCCGTGACTTCGTCGTCTGGCGCGTCGAGGTATTTAAACCAACCGCCTCGAGTACGGGACCGAGGAGAGGAAGGGGGTGCCCGCAGGCGGCAAAGAGGTCGCGAGGTGCTAGTACGCCGGGCGGGAAGGCTGGGCCATAATCTCTCAAAGACGTTTGCAGCACAGAGAGAAAGAGGCCCGGCGAGGGGAGGAGATCGGGAGAGGCGTCCAAAGTTCGCAGCAGCTCTAGAGCTACGCCTAGCAAGACGGTAGCGTGAGGACTCACGCCTGCGTTGTTCGTGACACTCTTCCCGGAAGAAACGCGGAAAGTAATTCCCCAGTGAAAAGAAGAGCGCGCTCCCAAGCGAAAGCGCTCCTTCTTCCGCCAGCGCCTGGTGGCGTGCCGCACAATCCCCGATGGCTGGGGCGGCATCTATACAGGACCTTCGACGACGGACACACACGGAGAAACAAAGGGGAGGAGCTCTACTTGCGGGGACGGGGGGGAAGAGGTCAGGACGTGCCGACGCTGGCGGAGGGGGTCACTTCGGACTGGCGCGAGATTGGGCGCCTTGAGGGAGGAAGCATTCGCATCAGCTGGGGGTCGTAAATGGAACGACGGGCTCAAGCGTAGTTATGATCATGCGATCAATCGAGGACTATGGGGGCGGTGCGCGCCGCCGCAAAAGCGATCTGACTCTCAACAACAAAAGGTATGAATAGCTCGCCGGCCAAACGGGCCCCGCCACCCCGAGCTGGTCCCCCCACGACATAGCCCAGTGTCCAGACGATCAGACGAACGCAGCAAGTGAATTCCTAGATCCATCCCGTCAATAAAAAAATCTCGCGCAGAGGGGGCGAAATCAAAGGGCAAAAAAAGACCAGCAGCGGACTAAAAGGAAAACGAAAGGGAGAAAGGATCCATCAAAGGAGGCCTCCCGTATTGCCTCTTGAAGGGCGGGAAATCTGTTAAAAGGCCCCCGTGTACGGAATTCCAAAGTTACCATCGCACCGAGGCAAAGAGAGGAGCAGGAATGGCGACGTCAAGGGGACTCAATTTCAAGGCCGGTGCTCACAGCCGCCAGACGCGTGTAACTTACACAACGTAGCAAAAAAAATCGCCCGCGAATACCCCCCTAGAATGCGCTTCGGCGTAGACAATCGAAGGGAGGGGAGTAAGGGAGAGCAGGAAAGTTTCAACCCGCCGGGACGCTTAAGGAGCGTGCGGAACAAGACGGTCCGCGAGGACTTAGAGCTCGCCAGCCCGGTCCCCCTGAGGGACGAGCCCGCCGAGGCAAACATGCGAAGAAGAGGAGTGGCGAAATCGTTGGCACCCGGCCGGAGGCCTCGTAAAGTCTTGTGGAGCCCCAGCATTCGAGCTTACTCTACAAAGACGCGATAGGAAGGCGCCTAAGGAAGGAAGATCAACCGGTGAATCAGGTACAGTCCGAACCCGATCGCGGGAGCGCAGACGAACCCGAACGGGAACGCCCCACGATGACGCTTAATTCCTTGTAGGGGAAAAGCCCGAGCAGGGGGACAGGAGCAGGAGAAAAGAATTAGAGAAAAGGGTTCCCTTGGGCTAGACTCGACGCAAGAGGTCACACCAAGACGTGGGGATCGGCCGAGCGCCAGGCCTCCTCCCATAAGGGGGGGAACCGTTTCCCGAACCGCGGGAAAATCCCGACGGGCTGAGCACCACAAGCTCCGCCATGGCGCCCTCCATCGCAAAGTGCGCGGTAACGAGTTACACAACGAGGGTCACCAAAGCTCGATCGAAGCTCGGCGCCGCGGGACGGTGTCGCCGTCAACCGCTTGCTCCAACACGGACGGCAGGGCGTGGCCAGCCGCGAAGGAAAAGATCGGGGAAACATAAAGATGCCACTGGGGTAGAAAGGGACGATCACACACAGGCGGCGCAAGCCGACCGGTCTTGCGGGATCGGGGCAAGAGCACGCTCAGGCGAAAGGAGGGAACTGTATAAGGGGGGGAGACGACGTCGACACAAGGAAGGAAGCACTGAACCTCGCCTCGCCGACATTGCACGAGTGTTGGACGCGCTATGCGGGCGCGCTAGAAGGAAAGCCGAAAAGAGTGATTGTCCAGGCTTCCCTAGTGACCATCGGGCGCGGACGCGACACCGCACAAAATCTGTTCTGTCTTCCCCGAAGGGGACTTGAGGGGGAAGGGGGGAAGAAGCAGGTCAGGCGGACCTTCGAGATTACGAAAAACGCACTGATGTTTGTGCAGCCATTCAGAGGGAGATGTTGTAGAAGTGAGGGACATGAAAAGAAGAGTGATTCGGCAGCTACGAAGGAAATTGCTCGAGGCGGGTCCCGTGACCGACGATAGTCCTCAGATAGCGGAGCAGTAGCCGCCCACACAAGACACTCCTCCGATTCTTGCAGGGAAGAAAATTGTTTGTAGGAAAAGGAGAGGGTTATAGACTTAGAACGCTGCTACTTGCCGAGAAAGCCGAGCAGGGGGTGGAATAGGCGGTACTCAGTCGAGCCCCCCGGGGGTCCTCCGCGCATCTCGAGAGCAAGCTCTCTAAGCTGAACGTGCCTCCACGAAGAGGTAGGAGCTGAAGTTATAGGAGGGACTCAAGAAAGTCCCACCAAGAAAACAAACGCCGCCTACCTGGAACGAGTCCCGTAGACGGGCCCACCCGTCTGAAGGGAAGGGGGAGGGCCGCCGGGGCCCCAAGGACACTCACTCCTTTAAGGGTCGCGAGCACGCCCAGACCTCCGATCACTGAGCCGCCACGCAACCATCTTACGGCACTCTGAACGGAGACAAGGAGGTCAACCAGCACCAACGATCAACCACTGGCTCAGGCAAAGCGAGTCGTTGGGAGTCACGCCGCTCACGTCGCCATGGCGCGTAAGGGAAGACAGGGTCCCGGGAAACAAGTTTAGAAGTGCTGCTGACACGAAGGGGAGAGAGCATGAAGGTCGGAAACCAGTCACGGAAGCAAAAACACAAAGGCGCAGAAAAGGAAGCCGATTCGGTAAAAATTACCAGGTTGAAGGCAGGTAGGGGTGCAGATGGTCAGAGCTTCTCCTGCACGACGGCAGACTGGACGTTGGGGGATCGCGAAAAAACACACGGATGAGGAAAAAGAGATCCCAACATGCAGCAGGGAGGCCACTCAGCAATGCAGGGAAATAAAAAAATCCCCAAAAAATGCTGCACTATGTCCGACCGGAATCTAACCCCCGGGCGTAGCGGGGAGGAAAACGTAAGGGTTCTCTTTCCAACGCATGCTGGTACTAGAAATCGCCGTACCCTCGGAAGACCAGCAACGGTGGAAAAAAATTAAACGGCTTCAAGGAAATGGCTCTTGTGGGGCAGAAACTCGCACATGATCGCCTGATGACAGGGGTTCTGTGGTGCTGTCTGGAACTGCAACGAGCGCCGGGAAAATGCGTTGTACGAGGGGTGGAATGACTTGAAGTAGTGCTCGCGCGAAAGAGCTTGTCGGTGATAGGGGCCCGGGGCGACTGCAGAACGGCCTCGTATTCCGTCGACGCGTGCCAGGAATTGCGGCGTGGGGACGGGAACAGGTCCGGGGTTGGGGAAGGAAAAAAGGGCAGCGCGCGAGACCTTCGATCCAAAAATTGGAGACGCAGCCGAGAACTCGCAAGTGCAGGACACCGCGAGGGCTCGGATGATAAGGTCACCCCCTGCGCGGGAAGGGGCCTCGGAAAGGGACCGCGGGGTCTCACACGCGTAAGCCCGCACTTCCATCCCCAAAAAGGATCTCATCGGGGAAGCCGAGAGGGCATGAGACTTGGGAGGAGGCTAACGTCTGCCTTCGCTGACACGTCACGAGCTGAGGAAGAATACGGCTGAAAAAAACCGGGGCAACGAAATACTGAAGCGAGGCGCATAATTCTAGAGGAGATGCTGCCAATGCTAAGACTGTAACCCGATCACGTAACGGCTGGCTTATCATCTCCCGCAAGGAACATTCGAGGGCCTAACGGAGACGCAAGAAAACGGCAAAAGTCAATTTTCCCCAGGCACTTCGTGGCAGGATTCGGCTTATTTGGGACCCGTGCTGAGACCGGCGGAGCAACGTCACCTCCATCGGAAACGGCCGGCCTCGATCGGGAGGACGGACAATAAAACTTACCCTCGGCCCCCGGGCAGGAAGGAAGCCGGCCTCGCCCAGGGAAGGTACGAGGCTCGCTATGGGAGGGCCATTCTCGACTGCGAGCAGACGCGGGCGATCTCAAGAAAGGGTCACAAGCAAATGATAATGTTGATCCGACCCAGTGGAGGAAAGGCGTCTGGGGTCGCGATCACGCTCTGGGCCAGTGAGCGGGTGTTGGCGGAAGAGGGGAAGGAAAGCGACGAAAACCACGGAGTCGCAGGTGGCGGACGCCTTCTGGTGACAGGTGGTGACGATAACGCGCACCCCTCGAAAAAGGGAAACACGAGGGTCGCTCTGGATATCAGCAGAAAGAGGGGGAGGGGCCGCGGGGTCGGGCGGCCGGTGCGTGGCTAGCGGCGCGCGCCTAAACCACCGTCCGGGGGGGGGGGACAGGCGGGCACTAGGCGCAAAGAAGAAAAAAAAAAAAACATAGACGAGGGCTCTCGCCTCCGCCTCTTTCTCCCCTGCTCTTGCTGAGGAAAGGAAAGAACGAGGTCCCTAGGTGTTCTTTAACTGTCGGAGGGGAGCGAGCGAGAGAAAAAGCTCAGGCTGCTTAGAAGTCCGCTTCAAGGATCGCGTACGTGCGCAGCCGGATCATCCGCCATGGACAGAGATAAACTTCCCAGGAAAAAAAGTGCCCCCCAAAAGGGATGTACAAAAATCGAGGAACAATGAACATCCATTTGGTGCAAGGGTCAGAAAAACGCACGAGGTGGATCATGCTTCAGTTCTCTTCCCGAAAGTGGAAAAAGACGGCGAAAAGAGAGAAGTCCTCGCTGACAAACTGGCCGCAACCTAGGCAGCGCCCGGCGGAGGGGGGAAAAGAAGAAAGGCCTCTCGCATGGCGCATACAACACCGATATTCCTAAGAGCGCAGCAGGAGGTCGCTGAGTGCCGCAGGGGCAGGGTGTTCGTGTTCCACACTTCAAGCCTTCCACGCGGGAAGTGAGAAAACCGTCCCCGGGAAAGGGAAAGGGGGGAAAAACCCACGAAGATACACTGCAGAATTCACTACTTGAACATAGCAGACAGCGCCTCGGGAACAAGTGGGCCGGGCCCGTCAACAGGAGCTGGCGGCATCTTCACAGCTTTCACCTTCGACGAGGCCACGAAAACTACACGGATGCTCCAAACGCTGATGGAGCTCACTTGGAAGCAGAAATTAAGGGAAGTCGGCCGAAAGCTGTCTTACCAAAATCGCGTTGAGCCATGAGATGGGGGTCGGCCGATATCGAAAGACTCACTGGAGGAGGTCAAGGGAGGAGCCCGCCGGGCTCGAAACGGGAGGCGGGGAAGTCGAAGCGATCATCGAGTAGGCTCAGGGTGCAGGGGAAGGAAGCCTAAAAAGTCCGATCTCTCTCAACAACAAGGGGGATCTATCTAGGTTTCGCGCACCCCAAGAAGCTGTAATACCAACAGATGATAAAACCCAGAACAGCCTACCTCAGGTCCAGCCCGATCACAGCAGGACGTGATAGAATGGCTTCCGAGATCCAAGACTCGACAATCTCGCGCCAGCAGGGAGAAAAAGGCACGTGCCCCGAGTCAAAAAAAAAGACAAACACGAAGAAGGAATCACTAGTAGAGATCGGTAAACGTGTCTTGCTAAAGTGGAGGAAGGAGCTGTATAGGCACAGCTCTCGGGGGGTGGGGCCGGCACGGCCGAGCACAGCGGGCGTCGAGCAGAATGAGAGTCCTCAAAGGGGGAAGCGGGCCGGTGCGTACGGGGGTAATAACTTCTGGAAACGGCGTGAAACACAAACAAACGACAGCCATCAAAAGATACGAGGCGCGTAGAGGCGCCTCAGCTGCGGCTCCCGCGCAGCGTCGAAGCGCAGAAAAACCTGCCGCCGGACAGTTAGGGGAAAAAGAGGCTACTCTAACGTCACTTAAACATGATCTCAAGACACCGGACACGGGTCCCCTTAGGGCCTAGCACCAGGCGCCCCCGGCCAGATAAACCTCGGGGGCTTTCCGGGAAAGACCGCGGGGGGGAAAAAAACAAGGGCTCGCGGGTGCCTCGAGGTATGAGGGGGGAGAAACGAAGCGTCATTCAGACAGATCCATGGGAGATCGGGAGCACTCCTGGGAAGCAGAAAAAAGGTGAAGCGGAACGAGACGCCCCGGGGCGCAAAAACAAAACGATCCGACGGAGACCATCTGAAAACGATGCGGTCTAAGTCCGTTGCAACAGCCCGAGCATGGTGAGGCAAAGAGGGAGGTCATGCTTCAGTGCAAAACCTGTTTCGCTACAAGAGTCGCCCTCACGTACAAAAAAAAAACGTTGGTACGGGGGGGAGTAAGGACCTCTGACGGCCTCCGACAGCGAGACTGTTCCCGACAAGAAACAAATCAAAACCGACGGAATGAGCGCCCAGAGAAAAGCAAATGCGCCTCACTAGCGGCGGAGCCGTGTTCACCACGATGGGTGTCAAAAAAAGCGCGCGATCAAAGAAACATACGCGCGCCGGGTCGTCGCCGGCAGGCGCCAGTATCGCCCAACAAGAGGGAAAAGAGAAAAGGGCGAAAGAATCGCGCCCCAATCTACAACGCCACTGGTAGCCGTGGGAAGGCCGCACAAGTTCGGAGGAAAAAAGAACCGTGCTTGGCGACCGCGTGACAAAAAAAAAAAGTAAAACCGCGGCCCAGTCGGAGAAGGAGACGAATCCACCCTGAGGAAGCAGCTCGGAACGAAGCCTGCCGACAAGATGGCGAAGGAACGGGGGGGACGCGCGCGGAAAAGCCGTCCGAAAGCAAAAGGCTTAGGTGCCGAGGAGAAAATCTCCGAGGGAGAAAAGTACGAACAAAGGAGATCAGGAATCACTGGGGGCGGAGGCCCACCCTTGGCGGTGACATCGTTTCAAAGCGGGTAGTAAAGGGAAGAAGACCGAATGATCAAACAACAATCCACGGAAGTTGAAAGAACCAGGTCGGGGAAGAAAGGAGAGTACATGATAAGACATCGCCGCCCGCATGTTTCAGAGACGGGGAAGGGGGAAAAAACAGTTGCGCAAGGAAAGGGATGCGTCCAAAGCGCAAAAGTGAAGGAGAAGGCAGAGGGAAAGCCGGCCCCCAAAAAAAAAAGAGCCCGCCTCCGCGGAATAGAGTATAATTTTGGGTGGAGAAGATTTGCGGGGGAAAGAAGCTTGCGGTAGATAGCGTTGAGAAAACCACACACCCCCCCACCGGCCAAATTCAGTGTGGGAGGGGCTTATCATCTAGAGCCACGAAAAGGTGGAACAATCATGGAACTAGCCTTGCAGCGAAAAAAAAAAGCGGGGCCTCAACGCGCGGTATCTGAAGGGCAAGGCGCTAGAACAGAAAAGACTGAAAGCAAAAAGGGGGGACCGCGCCGCCACAGCCGCAATCCCGACCTGAACGGGGCGGAGACAGAGTCTTTTCCCCGTCCTAAATGGAAGAAAGCCGAAAAAAGGAACTCTCCTGAGAGGCCTTTCGCGAACGAACGGAACAGAAGAAAACGAAAGTTCACGGCCGGGCACAGAGAACAAAAAAAAAATCGCTCAAATATTCAAAGAACAACCACCCACCACAGAGAAGAGAAGGGGGCGATCGTTGGGCCTTACCCGCCTTCGCGCCATTGGAGCGGACCGTGCCCAGGTATGAAAAGGTGCCACCAGGGGATGAGAAATCCGAGCCGGGCGAACTCATCATGAAATGTCAGGACCACCGTAAATACCAGCCGGAAAAAGAAGGAGCAGATCAAAGCGAAGGGCGAAGAATTCTAAAGGAGGGGGCGCGGTACGATCTTCTCCTAACGAAACGATGCCCGGGGGGAAAACGAATGCATGCTGGGATCTCAACAACAAAAAAAAGGAGAGGAAAAAGGGAAAGGGAAGACCCAACCGACCGAACACGGCGAGGCGTGCAGGAGAAAGTGGGACTACGAAACCGCGCCACTAGCATAGAGAATTTTCAAGACGAGGGGAAAAGGGTCGTCATCTGCCCTGCGCGCCGCGCTACTGAAGGAAAAGACCTTCAAGGGGAGGGGGGGACCATCTTAGCAAAAGGGAAAAAGAGGCGTCAGCTGGTGCAAGCACCGGCTTCCTCGTGGATCGACTCGGCGAATGAAAGACTACCATGATCTGAGATGAAGTGCGTGTGGGACTGGGAACGCCCTAATCTAAATCCCAAGGGGAGGGCATCAGTGAAAGGGGGAGGATCGTGGCAAGGCCCACGAATGCGCTTGGGAGGGCTGAGAGCCCATGCTCAGGAAGAAGGGACCCGTCGCGCAGCTCCTTTCCGAAGGACCGGCGGGGAGGATACGCTTCAAAAGTGGGCCTCCCGATGCGGGGATCGCGAACCTTCAGCTACCATAAATGGAGAAAAGAGAGGGGGGCGGAAAAGCAAAATCATAGGGGCGGGACAATTCTGTTAGGGGGACTCGAGAATTATAAAACAGACGAGATCCACCAAATCTTCTGGTTGTAGGAAAAGGGAAGAGAAAAAAGAAGTCTACTCACCACTTTCCGGAGCCACACATCTCATCGGGAAAAGAAAAGGAGGGCGGGGAGAAAATGGGGGAGGGAACGGCTACAATGCAGGCTAACTTCTCCCACCCAGCGGTAGGGGGACGAAAAGCGGGGGACCAGTCGGATAAGGAAAAGGCGCGTCGTGAGAAGAAAATCTGACTGTACGGCGCAAGAGAAAGGCCTCGCAAGCAAGGAAGACAAACAAAGATTGCGGCCGTTGAGAAGAGCCGGGAGGAAGGGAACTCAGGGCCTGCCAGATCGAAAGCCCGGTCCGGGTGGGAACTAACCGGCCCTAGGGCCCTACTGAGGACGTTCTTACTGCGACAGTGATGGAAAAAGATCGCACGTCCCTGCAGCGGTCTACGTACGGCTCGATTCGATCGAGCTTCGACGCGCGCGGGCAAAGAAACTAACAATTAGATTTCTATTCACGCGAGGAGCCGCAGGGGGAAAAAAAAGTAGTCTCGCTCGGCGATCAAGGGGTACGCTGCGACCTCGTGCCGAGGCGCGAGGCGCACGCAAGGGGAAAAAAGTCTGACGAAAAAAATCTATCGTAAAGAGGGGAGGAAGGAGAAGGGAGAGCGCTGGCGCGTAGGACCGATGCCGCAGGGGGCGACAGCGAAAAAAAACCGGGGAACAAAAAAGCAAAATCAAAGCAATTCGGCTGATCCGGCTTCAATGAGGGGGACACCAGCGTGGTGACCGCGGAGCACACCGCGGAAGGGGCGTGGTCGGCACTAGACTCGACCCGAGTCGGCGGGAGGGGGCGCGGGCGGGACGTGCCCAAAAACTTCGGAAAAAAAGCTCTACGCCGATCCAAAAAGGAACGTTGAGGGTAGGGGGCGAATAGGAGTCAAAGGAAAAAAAGAAAAAAAAAATCGCTGCTCGACACATGGACGGGCTGGGAGGGGATACGCCCTCAGGTCGTACGGGAACGGGCCCGCTCAGAAAAAGGCGCTCGCGAGAAGAGCCTCGCTAGGCTGTGCGGTACACAACGGAGGAGAAGGGAACTCCACCGCACTCCCGTTAGGCGTCCTTCCTCGAAGCCGGGATATTTCCAACGCCCTACTCGAGACAAAGGCGCTCCGCAAGGGGGAACCATATCGTGGAATATTTTCCAATAAGGGGATCAGGAGGGAGCACCGCAAAAGGGAAAACAAAGGGAAGGGCGAACGGAACATGAATCGTCGCTGGACCCGGCCGGACGCACGGGCGAAAGACCGGCGGCGGGTCGAGCAGAAGCGGAGAAGCACGCTCTCATGGCTCTCGATGCTGCTCTCAAAGAAAAGAAGAGAAGGTCGCAGAAGGGGGGGTCGAGGTTCCCACGACGTCGTCACGCGTCTTGCGGAAAGGGCCAAGTGACGCAACAGTCATAGGCGGCAAAAAATTGTCCGCCAGCCTGCGACGCCGCAAAAAAAACAGCAGAAAATTGAAGTCAGGCCAAGCCCCGAGGAGGCTGGCCGACTGAGAATCTTTACGAGACCACGCGCCAAAAAAGGCCTCCCCGCGCTGAGGAGAGGAAGAACATTCTTCTCACGGATTCGGGACCTCGGAAAGGAGCCAGCTGAGAAGTGGTAAAAAGAAGGGGGGAGGGGAGAAAAAAAACGGAGCCATGACTAACATGCGTAGTAAACACCGCCGGGCTCGAGCTGTGACGTAGTCGAAGCGATCAAAAGAGACCTCTCGGGGGTGTCGGGGAAAAAAGCCAACTCGCTACTGAACTCAACAACAACACTGTATGAAGGAGAGTCGCCGCGGGAGAAAAAAAAGGCCCCGAAGTCAGAGAGGAAGAAAGGATACCCGAAACTCCCAGCTCGAGCCCCTGGGGCAGCCGATCGACTAACGAAAATGCGTGAAAGAAGAATGGCTTCCGAAAAAGCGAAAGGACAGGCAA
>Ga0179593_1655837_pt1 | contig 17036 bp, 22 predicted proteins | sample CZODoug2_1_08_16_FD_185931 | JGI IMG/M metagenome (GOLD analysis project Ga0179593, IMG submission 185931) | Vadose zone soil fungal communities from Angelo Coast Range Reserve, California, USA - CZODoug2_1_08_16fungal (PacBio error correction) | ecosystem: Environmental > Terrestrial > Soil >...
TTTGCAAGGCTGAGGAGAGGAGAACGCAATAAGAGGGATGCCTACGGGTTTTTTTCGAGACGATCGAAAAAAAGCGCTCTACATCGGAGGCATAATAAAGAGCAAGAATGTTAGAGAAAGATCTGCCCCTCATTCTAGATCAAGTGGGAAAAGGCTTGGGCGGAAAAAAGTCTTCGGCCAAACATAAGGGCAGGCGGGGTTACCTGGTCGAAAAAGGGAGCTGAAGGCTGAAAAAAAGAACTTTTATCCTCATCGGAAAAGCCATAAGGGGAAGCAAAGGAAAGATGCCAGTGAAGGAAATTTTAAGGTGGGGCGAACACTTGCGTTGGGGCGCTTAGCTTCTGTGGGAGAAACTCGCCATGGGAGGAGCCATAAAAAGGGGGTAATCCACTTGTTGGAAAGGAGTGTAAAGGAATCTTCTAAGAGAAAAAAAACTGAGGCCTACGGAACACCACCCAACAAACAAAACAGGGAGGGGGGGCAAATCACCTTTGACTGCATCCTATTCAAGAAGGAAGGGAGAGACGAGAGGGGGTGCTCGCAGGAAAAAGTCCCACAAGACCTACAACTACATCTAAAAGAGTGAAGGAAAGAGGGGAGGTTATGAGAATGCCATCCCTATGAGGGGAAAGTGGATTGACAAAAAGAGGGTTGACGGGAGATCTGACAAAACTGGTCCGAAGAAAAGGAAAAAAAGGGGCACACAGAGGACAAACTTAATAAGGGAACAACAACCAAAACCATCACTGAAGGGAACAAATGAAGAAGTTCCTACAATAGAAAGGTATTCCAAGATGGGAGGGGGTTTCTATGCCTGTTGCGCCGTTTTTTCGAGGGGGGAGAATAACGAGCCGGCGGGGGGGGGACGCTATTTCCGACTACTAAAAGAAAATCCTCAAAGATGTGAGAGGTGAGAACACATAACATGGAGGATTCACCATGCTAGAAAAGGGAAAAACAAGTCGCTTCTAGCGGAAGAAACTGGACCTGGGGAAAGTGAGGAAGAACACCCGATAAAAGGAAAGCTCCTACCCTCTTTCATACCGAACAATCAGGGGGTCCGAACCTCTCTTGAAGCAAACCAAAGATCGGGGGGGAGGGTGATTTCATTGAGAGGAGGCTCTCAGTAAAAAAGTGGGGGAAGGTTTCAAAAGCAATCCTAGGAGGGGGGGGGCACCATTCACGGAAGGGGGGGAACCTCTGTTTTATCGTGAGGATAGCTAAGGAAGAGGCCGTAACAGTCCCACAAGGAAGGGTGGAGGGGGGGTCAACCCACAAGGGAGGGGGGAAAGCCACCTAATAAATCTTAGGCGGACTCATTCAAATAGAACAGAAGAAGGGGGCTTTCGTTCCGGAAGAGGAACAGAAGGGAAAGAGAAAAAAAAAAAGTTAGAACGTAGAAGGGAAAAAAAAAAATTTCGTGGGGGTGAAATTCCTTGGGGAAGAAACATTCGAAGAAGGGTCCACATTCGTGGGAAGGAGAAAAACTGCATCAGGAAGGGGTCCGACAAAAATCCGTTCATCATCAGAAAAAGAAAAAAAAAAAAAGGTAACCGCGGGCTAAGAAGGACACATAATAACAGAAAAAAACCCAACAAAAAAAAAAAAAGGTGAAGTTTTTCCTCAGAACAAGAAAAATCCAAAGATACGTGTTTGGGAAGGGGAAAGCGCACTACATTCTCCTCCTAAGGTAAGGGGGAAAAAAGGGGGGCAATCTCGAAAAAACAAACAACGAGATTATTAAAAGGGGGGACTAACTATCAAAAAAGAAAAAACAAACCTGGTATTCCTCTAATAAAAGAAAGACACAAACAAAAAGAGAAAAAGGAGAATCCACCAGGTAGCGAGCTATATCCCTTTTCTAGGGCTTGCGAGGGATTTCGACCTTCCAGGGAGAATGAGTTGGTAGGAGGGATTCTAAAAAAAGTTTAACCTGAGGGAGGGAAAAAAAGGTCTTCAGGGTCAACCACGCACTTGAGTATCGTCGACGAAGGGGAGACATGGCCTGTCCCCGAGGAGCTTGTCACCGTACGTAGAACATTCACACGGGGTCTGCCATACTAAGGCCAGAGACATAAGGTGAAAGGGGGTTTTAAGGAAGGGGGGGGGGGGTTCACGCGGGACGGAAAGGGAGTCCTTTGATAAAAGGAGAGAGCCAGACAAAGTCAACGCTCAAAAGGGGAAGCTTGAATTTTTTTCCCAAAAAGGAGGGTCCCCATGGAAGGGGAGCCTCCTCTCCCCTTAAGGGGGGGTAAAGGATGGTAAGATAGGGAGGAGAGGAAAAAAATACTGACCGGGAGAGGAAAAGAACACAGAAGGCCTTTGGGTGAAAGGCTCTTTTCCCTTAATTACTGAAAAGGCCAGTACGCAAAAAGGGAAGGGGGGTTGTGGACGCTCGCATCTCCTTGAAAAAAAAGGGGTTTTGGAACGATGTTCCTCAAGTGGATAGGGTTCTAGCGAGAAAAGGGGCACTGAGGGACCTCGTTAGGTTCAGAAGTAGTCGAAAAGGGGAACACAGCAACAAGAATTCGTTATCGAAAAAAAAATCCAAGGAGTCACATCCTCAGAGAAAGGCAGCACTCAGGAAGGGATTCCCGAAGGGTAGTCCTACGTGAAGAAAATCACGATGTCGCCTTCTTTAGAGACGATGGAAAGAAAAAAAAAAAGAAGGTCAATAAAAAAGAGAAGGGGAGCATCACATCAACTCTAAGAAGGGGGAAAAAAGAGGAGATTCGAGGGGGAAAAAGGCGAATCATTCTCGCACCGAGAAGAGAAGAGTGAAAAAGAAGGAAGAAAAAAAGACTGTAGGTCGGGGGGAGTAAAGTAAAGTGATTATTATAAATTCCGAAGAAAAAAAAGGGGAGAAAGGGGCCGAAAAAATTTATTTACTAACCTAAGGCGGATTGGTCCTGAAAGGGGAAAGAAAAACCAAATCACGGAGACCAATTTCCAATTTTGGGGAGGGAATGTCACGGGGGAGACCCCCTTTATGACTTGGGGAAAGAGAACAGCGGCAGAACGAGAGAAGACATTGTCAAAAGGGAGGAAAAGAGCCAGCTGTCCTGCTGAAAGAGAATTAGCACAAAAGGAGGGCCTGGGAGAGACGTCTCCGAACATCTGGAAAAAAAAAAAAATCAAAAGAAGCCGAGGTATAGGCGCCGGGAAGGTGCGTCGTCCCTCTAAACAACGGAAGGAGAGTCGTATTGAGTTGAAAAGGGGACGTGCTGGGGGGATTAAGGAAAGCGGACGTAGTAGATCTCTCTCAAAAAAAAAACACGGAGGAAAAGCTATCTACTACGTTCCGCGGAAGAAAAGGGAGTCGGCCGAGCAAAAGAAGCATCACTATCTTCTCGGAGGGGATTCCTAAAGGGGGAGGAGGAAAAAACCGCATCTAACACTCTTCTCTCTGAAAGGAGGAGGGAGGTAAATCAGGGAGGGAAAGAAATGACCGGAAAAAAAGAAGGGAGGGAGTCATTTCGAGAAGGTAAACCGCCGGGAGCGTTCCACTTTACCGAAAGGAAGGAGGGAAAGGGGTGGGAAAGAAGTTCTCTTTCTCGGGAAGGGAACCAGGGGAAAAAGGAAATCGGGAAGAGAGAATTTCCATCCAATGAATCAGGGGGGAAGCAAAGAAGGGGAAATTTGAAATTTTAACTTGTAAGGGAAAAAAAAAAAAGGTGCGGAAAGGCAAGCTAGTGGTGTGAAAAAAAACTCAGAGGGGAGGGAACCATATCACTAACGAGTTTAAAAAGTGTTCGAATAGGGAGGGCTACTCATCCCGACCTTAGTAAGACTAAGAAAAGGAGGGGGGGCTCTTTGTCAGTCCATTAAAAGGACGCTACTCTGCTCGGGGGGGGAGAGACACTTCCTTTCTTTCAAAGAAAGAGGGGAGAATCGAGCGTGGGGAAATCCCTTTACGGGGGAGGGTCTGGAGGGGAGGGGAGGACGATCTCCTTTCCCCAAGGGGGCGTAAAAATGAGAGAAAAAAAAATCTACTTGGGGGAGGAGTCCTTCTTTCATAAGAAGAGATTGCAAACTTAGGGAAAGGGTGCCAGAACGGGAGGGGAAAAGGTTTTTCGGGAAGGAGTTTCGGAAGAAAGGAGGAGGTTGCCTTTTTTACGAGAAGGCTCTCCGAAAAAAAAGAATGACCGCGGGAAAGTGGGAGCGCGGTCGAATCAAAGGGGGAAGGATGTGACGGGGGCAAAGAGAGTAAAAGGGGAACCAATGATAAGGTATCCAAAAACAAGGGGTAGTCTTCCTGGATCGAAAAAACTTCATTTTCAAATCTAGGGGGAGGGGCGGAAAACAGGGGGAAAGAAAAAAAATATCGGATCGGGAAAGGAGGGCTTTCGCCTAGAAAAAGGATCTATTAAGGGGGGGGGTAAGGTTCGCTTTCTTCTGGAAGACTGGAACGAAGGGAAGGGGGGCACCATTGCAGGGGGAAAGCTGGTTTTTATCTTTTCTGGGAGAGCTCCTAGGTCAGAAAAGGAAACGTCACCGGGGAAACTAAAATTGGGAACAAAGGAAGTTCAGGGAAAAGGAAAGGTTTTCTCACCGCTTTCCTCTCTCAGAAGGAGGGGATCGTCAAGACGAAAAAGAAAAACAGCCGACAAGGGGACAATCCATTATCTTGATCTAAGTGAAACCATTAGGGGGAAAAATTGTTGGGGGAAGTGCAGGGAATTCTCCGGGGAAAAAAAAGGCACCTGTGGAGCCTCGAAGAGAAAAAAAGAGGAAGAGAGAGGGGACTGCCAATATAAAAGGATTCTAGGAGCACCTGGGAGAAGCGGCGGGAAAAATCTTTTTTAGAAGGGAAAAGGGATCCAGAATGGGGTTCTTTCATAGATTTCAATAAAGCCATTTGTTCTTTCGGGGGTCGAGTGAGGATCTCTCAGAACAACAACCCTTATTGGGAGAAGGAAGAAACCAAGAAAAAAGGATCGGATCGGAAAAAAAAAACTATCTTTAGTAATCCACAAGGGGAACGACTCTAAGGGGACTGTACGGAAAGGAGGACTATGAGAGGGGTCTACCTTCAGACATATTCAAAGAGTGAAGTTGCTCTTCTGAGAAAAGATTTGAGAGAAAATTCCGGTCTGACGAGGGAGAGGGGACCAACAACGACGGGGGGGAAGGGATTCTCTTGAAGGATAAAGCCCATTTCTTGGAAATAGTCGTTATGGGAAGAAGGTTAAAGGAAAAGGACACGCGGGGACTACTTTCTTCTCCTCGGGGGGGAAAAAGGGTTTGGGGGGGAAAGAGAATGTCACGCTGGAGGGAAGGGAGGGATCATCTGGAGAAGGGGAGCACGCTAAAGAGGAAATCTCTTTAATTTTGAAAAGGGCAATTGGATGGAAGAAGGCAAAAAGAAGCCAATCTTAATTCGAGGGGGGAGGGGGGGAATCTATGAGAGAGATCCTATATCTATAAAATTCAGGCAAGAAGGGAGGAGGGGGAAAGAGGGGTTTCCCGGAAGAAGACTACTCTTTCATAGGGGGGGGGGAGAATTACGCGAAGGAAAATTGTTCACTGGTGCGGGGAAAAAACCAGAAAGGGAAATTTTCTAGGGGATTCGCCTGCGAAGGTCAAGGAAGGGGAGGCCCTCTGTCATTATAAAAAAAAGAAGGCACTTAAAAAGAAAGGCTTTCGAGATCTCAATAAAAGGGAAAGACCGGGGAAAAAAGGAAAACTCTCTCCCGTCTCATAAGGCATTAGCAAAAGCGTGGGAAGAGAAAGAAGGGAAGGGGGAAATGGGAGGGCGACCAATCTACGAAAGGGGAAGGATTGCGGGAAAAAGGCTCTCTTCCGTATACCAAAGCAAAGAAAAACAAAGAAGAGGGAGCCTCACAGAAAAGAAAACAGGATCTTCAATAATCTCTATAGAAGAAAGGAATGAGGGAGCATGCATTCGAGGGAAAAAGAGATGAAAAGATGTCCTATTGAGGAAAAAGACCAACGCTGAGAAAAGGATTATTAAAGAGGAAGGAAAAAAGCTCACAACAAGTTGTATAAAAAGAGGAGAGTTTCTTACGGAAAAAAAGGGTTGATTCTATGGCCCAAAAGGAGAAAAAAAAATTGTCAGGAAAAGGGGAAAAAATTTTGGTCGGGGAAAGGGGCAGATGGGGGGACTCCCCTGCTTACTTGGAAAGGGGGAGAAACGAGCTCGACCGGAGAAAAGACAACAAGGGAGGTACCTCCTTATGCAAGGAATAGGTACAGGGAGCATCCTTTAATCTGAAAAGATGAATTACTCAGAGGAAGGAAAAAAGAAAATATGGATAACACGGGGAAAAGACAGGATTTATATCTCTTCTGGTAGAGAAATCTCAATAATTCTCTATCTGGGGGGGAAAGGAGGTTAAGGGGAAAAAAAAAACAGAAAAAAAGAGGAAATCTCTGAGAACAACAACAACTTATTAGTTATTAAAATAAGTAAAAGAGATATCATCTATTGTTCTCAAAATGGAAAAAAAAGGACGAAAAATCGTAGGAGGGTTTCGAGGGACTCCGCATCGAAAAAGAAGAGGGAGAGGCAGGGAAGGGGGGGGGGGAAAACAAAAGGAAAAAAGACATGCGAGAGGGAAAACTGCTGTGCTTCACCGGCAGGGAAGGACACTGTACTAAGGAGCGGGACAGAGGTAAATGATCACTTGTGAAAAAGACGCAGGGCTAAAGGGGTTAGAAAAGCTTTGAGAGAGAGAAGGCGCCAGTCCGAAAAAAGCCAAGATGAAGGAAAGGGACAAATTTGAACTGGTATCTACAAAAAGGGGGGGGGCGAAAAACGGGGAGGCCCACGAGGGAAAAGAATCTTTCTTCGTACTCCCTAGAAAAAGAGGGGGAAAAAGGGTTGTGCGAAGGGAGGGGAAGAAGCTTCTAATCATAGGACCGAAGAAGAAAGACTGGGGGGGGAAGAAATTTGAAGACGATATCGCGCGTTGAGAAAGGAGAAGCCATTCGAAAGGGGGGACCCTCTCTCCATCGCCGACTTGGGGGAAGAAAAAAAAGTAAGGGGAAAAGGACAATACCGAAGGGGAGGGGGGGGGGGATTTACCTTCGGGAGGGAAGACTTAAGAAATACACCTACTCTGAAGGTGTAAAAGAAGAGGTCTGCTGAGGAAAGGAAGGCCCTCCTTTTCCCGAAGGGGGTGTGACCTTATAAAAAAAGGCGTTTCTATTTCAGGTGGGGGGAGGGTGCGGGCTAAACCAGGGGGGGGGGCTTAAAAAGGGGGGGGGGACTTGTTGAAGGAAATACGTCGTCTGGCACGGGAGGGAAAAATCGGGAGAAAGGTCTCGTTCTTAAGCAAAGGAAAGGGGGCTGTAGCACCGATAAGGGGGACGCTGCTAGCGGAAGGAAAAACCTCTGAACCAGCGGGAGGAAAGAATAACTGCAGTGAAAAAGTGCTGAACCAATTGACTGGGGGGAGAAGGGAAGATCGTCGAGGGGGAGAACCCTATCTCATTCCAGGAGGGAGGTAAGGGGGGGAGAGGCACGAGTTGTCCTCATGCTTGGGAGTGCGTGCACGGGAAAAATAAAATCGGGAAGGGGAGGGGGATTTTCTAAGGGGGGGCTTCTGAATAAAGGGTAGTCACCACCTTAAAGGGGACCTATGAATAAAGACCTTTAAAAGGAGTGCGCCGACCGAAGGCCCTCGTGACCTTCATCCTTATACTCCAGAAAAGGGAGCACGTAGGGGGTGGGAGAGAGGATCTTTTCAAAAAAAAAAAAAATAAAAACATTTCCCCCAGGGGGAGGTGTGTAACATGGGCCCTTGCTGGTCAGCCCTAGCTTTTCTAAAATGAAGGGAAAGCCGGCTCAAGAGAGGGAGGGAGATTGGCCGGAAAAAAAGCATCATCCAGAGAAAACGTCCCTGGCGGGAAAAAGGTTCTGCCGGGGATTAAACACATAAAAAAAGATGGGGGGGATCTTTACGGGGGGAGAGAAAGTGGTTTTCTGGGGGGGGGGGGAAAAAGTTCGTAAAGCAACCACGTGTAGGGTCAACTATAGAGAAAAAAAAGGCATGAAATCGAAAAAAAAAGATCTTGATCAGGGGAGGAGAAAAAGGGGTAGCTCCGAACGCGAGCGAGAAGGAAAAAATGATGAAGGAAAACGGGGAGACGGCCAGGGTAGAGGAAGAAGAGGGGTAAAGGGGGAAAGGGGACTGCCCCGCCACTTCCTTGGGAACGATAAGGGGACTACTAATAAATCTCATGGAAAATATGGGCGGCGGAACCACCCATAGAAGGGGAGTAGGCCATACTAGGGGGGAGGAGTACTCTACCAGAAGGGCTTTATTTTTGAAAGGGGGGGGATTTGACTACGAGAGAGAAGAGAGAAGGGTCTGCAAAAGGAAGAAAAAAGGATTTCCCTCTTGGGAAAGTCCCGTATGTAAAGGGGAAACAGGCCTTTACAAAAAAAAGGAACTAAATCAGAAGATTGGGGACATCGCAGCGGGGGGGAGAAGGGAGCGATACCACTCTTCCTTGGGAAAAAGGGGGGGAAGGTCTCTTTGCACTGAAACTTCGATCATTACCTACTCTTTCAGGGGGGAAGGAACTTCTCGGAAGGGAAAAAGTGGGAAGGATTTGGAAGGGAAAAAAGCACATTATTTTGAGGGTGCTTCACGAAAAGAAAAGTCAAGGCCTCTGTCAAAAAAGGGAAGATGCAGAAAAGGAAAAAAACGTAACCACAGAAAAAAAGGGTTCGGATCGCAAACAGAAGGGGGCAACGCCCCTAGGCAAGCGAAACTCTCGAACAAAGAAGAGCTTGAACGGGGGAACCGAGAGGGGGGAGGGTGATTGGCGACCATCTAGAGAGGAAGGAGGATCTGACAGGGAGGCAGTCTCCTTCAACCCTCAAAAGGTAATCAACAAAGTCAAGGGGAGAAAAAAAAATGTCAATAAAGAGGAAAGGAGGACCGAATTCATTTCTAACCCCCCAAAAAAAAAAAAAGGGGTACACTATCGAGAGGAAAAAAAAGAGGGAGGTCTCTTGCAGAAAGGGGAAGAAGGGATGATTATAATATTCATAAGAAACAGGGAACCTCGTTACGGGAGTACTAACATAACTATTGGAGGGGGGGCCTCAAAAAAAAAATTAAGGGAGGGGAGGAAACAACTTTTTCGACTCCCAAGGGTCTGCAAGGGGGCAACGGCAATTTGCAAAAGGATGGAGGAAAGAAAAACGGGGAGAGCCTTTAGCAGGAAAAAAGCGAAGCCAGGTTCAAAAGGGAAAGTTACAGCGAGGTAAGGCTGATAAGGAAGGGGAAGTCCTGAAAAAGGAAAAAAGGGCCAATCAGCTAGGAAGGGAAGGACCAGTCTTTCTCCTACATCTGGAAAAGAAAAAAAAACCCACCCCAACAAAACCCCCCCCCCCAAAAAAAAAAAAACAAACAAAAACTAAAAGAAAGGAGGGAGGGGGCGCCCTTCGGGGGAAAGGCGTCCTCTCGAAGAAAATCTGTTATTAGGGAAGAGGGAGCGGCCTCCATCCTTTCTTCTAAGGGGGACTACTCAAAAGAAAGAAGAGAGTACTTAAGAGTAGGGGGGGAAAAGGGGGCCTCCTCAACCTCTAAAATACCAAAAAAGAAAGGACTGTTTTTGAGGGGGGGGGGGAGGGAAGAGCGACAATGAGAAAAAAGGGGGGCGTCTGAGAAAGGGTGCTCCATATGTAGGAAAAGTAAGGAAAGTTGTTGGACAAGGAGGGGGGCTTCACCGGCTTCCGAAAAAGATCATCCTGAGAAAATCATTCTTTCCAATGATTGTTGAAAAGGGGTAAGGAGAAAAAAAGGGAGTTCCATCAGAAGAGGGGGGCTCATCTTCATTGCACTAGGAGAAATGTTGTAGAAGCCAGGAAAGGGCAATTTCCTACCAGGGGGGTAAATACCAAAGGGGGGGGACCTCTGCAAGGGGGGTTTATAGGCAAGAGTAATCCTTTAAGGGGGGAGGAAAGAACATAGCAAACTAAATGGCGGAAAGCATCTTCAGAAAAAAAAAAGGAAGGCCGACTTAATCTACCGAAAAGAGGGGGGGGGGCATTACATTAATAAGAGGAGGGAGCTCTCTCTTTTCCTCAGAGGACTGAAAGAAGGCTATATACGGAGAGGGGAATGAAGATCCCTTCTATCTTTGATAAAACGAAGGGGTGGATTTACCCGAAAAAGGGGTGGGACTCGAGAGGGAAGAAAAAAGGGAAAGAAGAGTTCGGGGGGGGAACCATCACTTATTCGCTTAAGGAAAAGGATTTTCTCAGCCGGTGGGAGACGGGGAAGGGGGTTTCTGACGAGGTTTGACTGCAGGGGGGAAGCGGGCTCCTGCTTGGAAGGCCGGAGGGAGTTCTCTCTTGAGAGTACGCAAAAACGGGAATGGGGACAAGCCATGACGGGGAGGGGGGAAGTAGTGAATCACACTATAAAATAAAAAAAGAGGGAGCTTCAAAAAGGAGGAGCTTCTATCTTAATTCGAAGGGAACCTTCGGGGGAAGGAGAAATGCAAAGCGACAGGGAAAAGAAGGAGGACTAACCAATTACGTCTTTGGAATTGTCAGATAAGGCTACCCTATCAGGGGGGGGGGATTTAGGAAGTCTCAGAAGGGTCGGAAGGCCTTCTTTGCAAAGGACTTTCGGGAAAAGGTGGTCTCCGCCGAAAGAGAAAAGTAATCCTTTTCACTCGGGGGACCCCGTAGAGGGGAGGAAGGTATACCGTCCTGTTAAGAGTGTTCTCCTACCTTCTTCGGGGAAGGGGAAAGTTTGACTGGAAAAAAGGATAAAAAGATCCATGAGAGGAGAGAGGATTCAATCTAATTATAAAGAAAGTGTTGACACAACCTTCCTTCTCCGAAAAAGGGTTGGCATAGGAGGCAGGAAAAGAGGTCCTAAAGGGGAAGGAAAAATAAATCTCCGTCATCATCATAAGGGGGGGTGGGGGAGTCTCTCTGCCGGGGAGTACTCGTTTTTCAAGAGACCTCTGGGGGGGAGGAAAAGGGGGAATTTCCGAAAAGGGGGTTCTCTTTCGTTTGGGAAGACAACCACAACAAGGGGAGGAGGAGGGGAGAATCCTAAACTAGAAAAACTACAGAGGTATGGAGAAAAAAAAGAAAAAGTATCTGGGAAGAAAGGAAGCCACCGATGTATCGCAAGGAGTAGCACGGGGGACGGGATGACGGCTTTTCAAATAAAAAAAGGGGAGGGAAGTAAAAAACTTCGCAAAAGAGAGGGGGGGAAAACTTCATGTTGGGGGAAAAAAAAGGGAAAGATGCCGTTTGCCGCAAGTCACGGGGAAACAGAAGGGTTTCAAAGACATGAGGATATACCTCTCAATTTCGGGAGGGGGACGTTGGTCAACGGAAAAAGAAGAGGGAGAGCTCTCACAGAAGGGAAGGGGAAAAGACTCTACCAGAGGAGGTGATGGTTCCGCAATCATTGCAAAAAAGGGGAAGGAAACTGAGACACGGAAAACCAAAGGGGGGAAAGCGTTAATTGTGCAGAGGAAGGACTCTGCCCCATTCCTTTCATCAAAGAGGGGAAAAAGACTCAAACAATCGAGCCGTCCATCTATGATCGGAAAAAAAAAAACCAATAAAAGGGGAGGAGGACTTTGCAAGGAGGAGGGGGGGACACGATCATTACTACTCTTTCAAGGGGAAGGAAGGCAGCGAGGTGGGGAAAGGGGGGGTTGCCTCTCGCTTTAAGGAACAGATACAAGGAAAGGTGACTAACCGAAAAAAAGGGGCAAGGCAATTGCGGGGGGGAAGAGGAGATTTGAAAAAGACTACTTAGTAGAAGACGTAAACACTTCCCCTCCGGCAGGAAGATGTACCTAAAAAAAACGAGGGGGGGAATCTCGCAAGAGAAAAAAGGAGTTATACACTCTGTCTGAAAGGAAAAAAAAAAGCACTCCTGGATGGGACGAACTATGCTTTCGCCAGAGGGAAAAAAGACGGTCAAAAAGAAAAGGATCCACAACCTCAAGAGGGAGGGGAACTCAACTCTCTCCTTATAATTCATAAATAGAGAAAGATGCATTTCTCATCATTCTCAGAAAGGGGAAAGATTAAAAGGTAAGGACTGAAGAAGGAAAAGGAAACAAAATGGAGGAAGGGAACTCATTTCGGAGGGGTAGAGAAAGAGTTCGCAGCAACAATTTTATAGGAGTGAGAGGTATTACGAAAAGGAGGTCTATTGGGCGCGAAAGGAAAGGTAGACAAAGGGTAAAGGGGGGTCGGCAATGGGGGAAGGAAGAGGGGAGGGCTTCTCCCCCCTTGAGATCTTATCTAAGAGAGGGCGGTACTGTACAAAGGGGAGAAGATCATTTTCCTTCTTCCTCTACGTCACAGTTTCCTCATCCTGAAAAAAGCGGGCCGCAGGGCAAAAAACACCTTTCCCGAGAAGAAAGGAGGGGAATCGCCTCCTGTTCGATTCAGAAGGGGAATACTGAATAGAGGGGAGGGTACGTTTGAGCAAAAAGGGACATCAAGCTGAGGGGGACTCGAAAAAAAATATGAGGAAAAAAGAAACTCAGACGATTTTTGAGCAGAGGAAAAAAACCGCTAACCGCAATAACAATTAGGCTCCTACGGGTTTGGGGCCGAATCAGAACAGAGATCGGCGGCGAGCGGACAGGGGGGGGGAGGAAAAAGGCAAAAAGAAGAGGGGAAGAAGGGTTGCTTCAAAGGGGAGGAGGCGGCCACTTTACTCAAGGAGCGGTAAATGATAAAAACTGGCTTCGGGTCCGGACTGCAAAAGGGCAGGGAGAAGGGTCTCAATTCCTCAATAAAGGAGGGACATTCAATTGAGGGGGGAGATAACTCCCTTTCTTGGGGAAAGAAAGGGGTAGAAACACGAAAAAAATCTTTCGGGGGGGGAGAAGAGAAGAAGAAGAGGTTATCCACTTTGGGGGATGGCCTCTTCTATAAGAGCCGACTGAAAGCGAAATAAGACAAGCTACGGTCAGAGAAGGAAGAAAAGTTTCGCATGGAGGGAGAAAGAGTTCCCTCTAATCTCGAGGAGGGGGAGGAGGACGTTGAATGTGAAGAAAAATGGATCGGTTGTTGGGGAGGGGGGTTGGAAGGCGAAACTTAAAAAGGGAAGAAAAAAGACTTCGAACGCAAGGAGGAGGGGTCGCCCATCACGTAGGGGGGGAGTGCACAAGCGGGGGGCCTGGCTGGCGAGAAGACCAGGAAATGCTCAGAGGGGAAAAAAAACGAACGCCTGCGTGTTGCCTTGGGGGAAGAAAGGACGTCGGCCTGGAAGCAGGACTGCGCGGGCACGCAGGTGGAAAACACGGGCTGAAAGGAAAAGAAAAACCCGTGAAGGGAAGGAGGGAGTCGCCAAACTCCAGGAGGTCCTTATCAGAAGAAAAAAGGCAAAGCGCCGACCTCTGAAGGAAAAAAAAAGGAACGGGAGGGGGGCGAGGAGATGGAAAGAATCTCTTCTCCTTCGAAGGGAGGGGCCCTATTGTGGTTCGCTTATGGGAGAGAGTGTGCCAGGGGTGGCAAAAAGAACGGAAAAGGACTCTTCACGAGGGGAAGGGGAGCAGATGAGCAGCTCTCCATTAAAGACAAACGGAGGATTTTCTTAAACAAGGGGGGAATGGCCGGGAGGTTCAAAAAAGTCTGTCCTATAAAAAAAGGGGGGCTCTGTCCTTCCTGTTACGACATCCTCGGCAGCCATGATCTTTATTCGAGGGCAGAAGTTAATCTTTTTTCAACCATTGAGGGAAGGAGGAAGCCCGAAATGGACCAGCAGGTGGGACTTTTTATCAAAGAGAAGAAATGGGAAGGGAAGGAGAAAAGAAAGGGGAAAGACATCATCATAGGGGGAAAGGTCAGACTCTCGAAAAGCGAGATACTTCTCCAAGAAGGGAAAAGCCTGAAAGAGTTTTTCTGGAAAAAAGAGGGGTTCCTGGGAAAAAACCCCAAAAAAAACCTCCCCCCCCACAAAAAAAAAAAAACAAAAAACCAAAAAAAAAAAAAAAAAAAAAAAAAACAAAAAAACCTTCATAGGGGAGGAAAAGAGAAGAACAACAACAACTTATTATTAGGAAAGGGAAAAAACGACAGAAAAAGGGGGAAGCGAAACTATCAAGAAGCGTACAGGAAAGAAGGGGCTCCGAACCGGAAAGGGAGACGATTATTATTATTAAGGGGGGGCAGGCTACCGATACGATGCTCCCACTTCATGTTTGTAACCAAAGATTCATGCCAGCATGGGGGTCAAAAAGGGAAAAGAGAAAGGCGCTTGAACGACGAAAAAAGGAAGAAAGGGGGGAGAAAACATATTGCTTCTATGCTGTATGAAAAAGAAAAGGAAGCTCTTCCATACTACTTGATCAAGGGGAAAAGAAAGACGGGGCAATGAGGGGGTGGGGAAGAACTCTGGACGGGGGAGGGTTCCTTTATCATCTGGGAGAAAAAACGCACTCAAAACCCCGAGGGGAAGGGGGAATGGTTGCCATTCCTCCCTTAAAAAAACAAGAATGGAAAGACTGGGACAAAATCTTAAAAAAGAGGTACATTCATTCGAGGATCATATACCAGTATACCACCTCAGGAAAACTCCAAAGGGGAGGGGAGGGGGGGGTTCTCGTTGGAGGAGGGGAAGGACTCTTTCATATTTTTTGGAGAAGAAGAAGGGTGTCAAAGGGGTGGGGGCTCGATTTTCCGCGAGGTGGGCTTGGGGGGGAAGGAGAACTTCAAAAAAGGGGGAAGAGGCATGATGAAAGGAGCCGACGTATTCTTCCATCTGGAGAGGGGAAGTCTTTCTGGAAAGAAAAAAGGGAAACGCTTCGGCAACATTCCCTAAGAAGAAAGGCTCCTCAAAACGGAAAGCTGCTAAGGAGTTCTCCCAATCTAACTATTAGAGGGGGGGGCTCTCGTCAAGTCATGGAAAAAGAAAGCTTTCAATCCACAACCGGAAAAGGGGAAACCCTCAAAGGGATTCGGGAAACGAAAGTGGCGCAGCATTCGCTCACCTCGCTATAAGAGAAACAAACTCTTCCCAAAGGCGAGTCGTCCTCAGTTCGGGATGATTATAAAAAAAACGTGTAAAGGGGGAAGGGTGAGGAAAGGGAAAAGATTGAGGGGGAGACCACAGCACTCAGAAAAAAATTGGTCGAAGAATTGGTCGGATTGCACTGAACCTTAAAAAGACGGAAAAAGAATTAAAGAAAAAGGAATGGTAAGCCGGGAAGGGGAAAAAAGAAATTATCATTTACCGCCTTAGGGAGAACGCTGAGGGAGTCCGGTGAATCCAAAGGAAAAGAGGCATGGGTCGAAAAGGAAAACGAAGAAAGGAAGTTAGCCCGAGGGGGAGGAGGAAGCGAACCCCTTATTAATAAGAAAGAGGGAGCGTTTTAGCGGCCCCCCGAGAAAGCGGGCTTACGTAGTATATCTCTCTCAAAAAGGGGAAGGAGTGAGGGGGGGCAAAGGGAAAAAGAGAACCTCTACCGGCAATAACTATCGCGACGGAGGTCTTTCCTACTTGGTTTCGGACAGCCGAAAAAAAGGAAAGGGGAGACATATTTTCGAGAAAAAAAAAAAAAAAGCGGAGGACATTGCCTTTGCCTTCTTGGAAAGGAAAATGTCGTCCACTCAGCATGAATCCTCCTCAGAAGGGGGTTAAAGGGCTCTGAGGAGAGAAGTTTAGAAGATCTCAAAAGGAAAATCCTCAAGGGGAAAGAAGAAAAATTGTCATTGCCAGAAACAGAACGGGTAGTCGACCACTTGCTTTGGGAAGGAGGGGAGAGGGTGGGGGAGAGTCCAAGAAGGAGGGGTTTCGTCCTCAAGAGAGGAAGGAAAACTTGTTGTCGAAGCTGGAGAAAAGGAGAAATCCGGAAACTCAGCTGTTGGGGGCCTCGGGTTGGGAGGGACATATAACAGCGTGGGAGAAAAAAAGGGGAAGGTCTGTCCCAAGAGAGAAGGAGGGAAGATCCTGCGAGCGTTTTAGGGGGAAAGGGGGGGAAAGGGTGTGTATTGACCAGGGCAAAAGGGAGGAAATGACGAGCTCCTTTTCCAGAACGAAAGAGGGGGTGGAAGGGGACGGATTTTTCATGGGGAAGCCCTCGTGTCTCATCAAGAGAGCGGTTAAGGAGGGGGGGGTTTTCGTTAAGGGGGGAGAAAAAAAAGAGTTTGAGGCCGACCGGGAAGATCTGACTAAAAAGAAGGGGGAGAAGGAATCATGACCTCGGACGGGAATTTAAGGGCTCGGGAGACACTCGAACATCTTTTATCTGAAAGAGGGAACAACGGGAAGTCGAGGGGGGGAAAAAACAGAGGGGAAAAAGTCCTGTTCTCCTACAAGTGCAACGCGCCGAACTCGTTGGAGGGGAAAAAAAAGTATGTTGGGGTCCGGGAGCATGAGAAAGCTTGCTGAAAACCGTACCCTCAGTTGAGGTACGAAGGGGGGCTCTTTCTCTTGAAAGAATCCTGTTGGGACAAGAAAAATCTTTTGGTAGTGAGAAGATCTATCAGCTGATCCAGGAAGCAAGAGGGGCGCAAACTGGGACCCTGATTTCTTAAACAAAAGAAGGTCGTGTTCTTTCGAGGACAAAAGGGAGAAGCCCGCTGGGAAAGCTTAGGGACTACAGCCTAGGAGGCCATTAGATTTAAGAATAAAGCGAAGGATCGTTTCAAGAAGAAACTGCCAGGAACAAAAAAAGGGAAAAATGCCTTGGGGGAAAAGGGAAAAAGGAGCCTGCAAATCTGAGGAAAAAAAATATCAGCGAAGAGAATCATCATCATCTCCCCAGCCGAGGAGGATTCGCAATGGGAGCGTTTTTTTTCTTTCGATAGAAGGCTGCCGGTCCTTGTCTTTTGGGGAGGAAGGGACTCACAACAAAAACTTGGGGGAATGAGGAAAAAACATAAAAAAGATTTATTCATCTAAATCAAGGAAAAAAAGATCGATTCTTCTTAATCCACCCGAGGAGGAGGAGAAAGGTTAAGGGAGGCTATGATCGGGGGAGGGGAAAAAGGGGGGGGGAAGAAAAGTATTTCATTTCTTGGTAAAAGAAAAACACTTCATTTTGTAACCGGAGGAAAATGCCTT
>Ga0179593_1675589_pt1 | contig 17036 bp, 21 predicted proteins | sample CZODoug2_1_08_16_FD_185931 | JGI IMG/M metagenome (GOLD analysis project Ga0179593, IMG submission 185931) | Vadose zone soil fungal communities from Angelo Coast Range Reserve, California, USA - CZODoug2_1_08_16fungal (PacBio error correction) | ecosystem: Environmental > Terrestrial > Soil >...
CTTCACAGACGACGGTGGTTTGGGCGCCGAGATGCGACAATTTCCTTCCAACCCTGGAAAAAGAGAAGAGAAGGACGAAGTAATTCGGAGGGAAGAATGGAGAGCAAAAGATGTCTCGGGCAATCGAGGAAGTAGGGAAAAAAAAACCGTGCGTTCTATAGGTAAAAAAATGGGGCCACCAATTTCACCGCTCGACGAAAATACGATGACTTCAGGGCTAGCGCGCTGAGGATGCCGAAAGAAAAAACGGAAACAACTTTCACAGTAGGCATTCTCCCTCTGGTCTCCAGGACACTGGTCGAAGGCTGATTGGTGTTCTCAGGGGGTGTCGGGAGAAGGGGGTGTCAGAAACACCCGAAGCGCCAGGACATCGACGCGGGAAGGAAAAAGCGGCATCTGAGGGAGGGGGGTAGACCTTTCCAGGGTGGAGGAGGCGCGAAGAGATCGGAAGGAGGAGACCAGTCGGTCTTGCGAGCTGAGAAAAAGGAGGATGGAAAGAAAGCAGCGCCAGCCCAGCCGCCAGTCCCGGATGAGTGCGGGCATCCTCTTGTTTAAGTCAGTAAAGGGAACAGAGCAAGGAAAGAAAGAAGGGGTCGATGTCACGTAACGGTAGAGGGGAGGGGGGAGGGGTGCGTCATACGGAAATTTCCTGTGCCTCGTAAAAGGGGCCATTCATAAAAAGCTGGTCATTCCTTCACATTAGCGTACGGGGGGGCTTCCAAGAAAAAAAGAAAAATCGCTCATCGATAACTTCAAGACCAGCAAAACACGTATCAATGCCGAGTCCGCCCGGATATAGGTGAGAAACAACGCAAACCAGCCGTTCTAGGGGGGTAAGGGAAGAAGAATCAAAAAAAAACAAGCCTCATTGAGACCTATCAGGCGTACTAAAGAAGAGTGGGTCGTCAAAGGTACATGCGGGAGGGCAATGCGCCGAGTTCTGAACCAAGGTAGGATAGCACAATTTCAAAGCAGTGGAAAGGGAGGGGGAGAAATGTAGTTATAAGGCGAGGCAACGAATTTCGTGGCGAAGAAAGAGGAGCCTCAAAGGGATGCCAGGAGTGTGGCGGCCACTTATTTAGGAAGGGGTCTGGGGAATGGTAAAAGAAAAAGTAGAACCTTGCCTAAACCGGTGTGACGCACCTGGCAATAAATTGCGCGCGTAAAGGTTCGAGGGGGACTCAGTGTGCAATGGCAGTCAAGATCGCAGGAGAAAGAGGAAGCGATTTGCAACTAATGAAAATAAAAAGGCCGAGGAATAAAAGTGAAAGGGGCAGGTCGTTGAAAGGCATCCCAAACAAACACCCAAGGAGTCAACAAGCAAACAAAAAGGAAAGACACCACACTATATAAATACTTAAACAATTCCCACTCCACAACAAAAGAAACAAAGCACCAATCTAAACACCAAAACGGTGGGATTAATAGAGGTCGGCACTCGGGGAAGGGGGGGGTAGAAAGGCAAAAGGGAATGTGCGCCGTATCTCAGCCAGGGGGAGATAGGAGAAAAAGGGCGTTCTCAAGAACCAAAAGGAGAAAGGGAACGGCAGCGCGGACCAGGAGGGTTTTTCAAGGCCCCGAAAACAAAACGGCGGAAAAGGAAATACCGCGGCCAGGCCGGAAGATAAAAAAAAATCAAAAGAAAGGAGGCGAAACAGCGGGGCTAGGACATCGGACGCGTACCCTAATGAAGGACGGACCTCGGAATGCTACATGGTGCTTGGAGGAAGGCCGAGAGACAGATGGAAAGAGACTACCGAAGGGTTCAGAAGCGCATTACGCTCAAAAGAAGGAGAACAGTGAAGTACAGGAAAAACTTCCAAAGTAAGGGGCGGGAAGAGGAGGGCGCGCCCGGGGAGAAAACTGGCTTCCCTGGCGGCTCGGTTGCTGGGCGGAAGAGGGTAATGGAATGACGGCACAAAACTCGCGTCCACTGAGGAACGTCTAGGGGGCCCGGCGTTACCAAATTGGAGAAAAAGGTCCGAGGAGAATATACGTTCGCCTTAGTCTCAGACGCGGGGGGAAAGCTAACATGGGAAGTTTGCGGAAAACGACCAGAAATCTCTAAAAAAAGACCACCCTGAAAAGGCTAAAGAAAAACCGCCGGAGGAGGCAGGAGGCAGTCGCAATTCTCTACCTATCGGATTCAGGGTACTCTCAATTCGGAGAATGAAAAAAACCTGCAAACAACAGAACGGAGGAAAGGGTCACTAAGTTACTATACACTATAAAATAGGAGGCTAGGATGGATAAAGGCGCACGCGAATGCGGGCCTGGGGGGCGCCAGGGGGGTGTCACTGAGTCTGCGATAGATGTCTGGTCCTTGCGCGAAAAGAAGCGTAGAGCTATAAAAAACAACTAAAAAAGCGGGAACACGTCTGACAAGAATGCAGACTGATTGGTAAACGCTGAACTCGAAACAAAAAGAAGAAAAAAGACTGGGGACGCGCCGTTGTGCAGCATACTCTTAAAAAAAACCATCACCATAAGGGTAACGGAAGAATGAAGCGGTATTCAGTCTCTCAACAAGGCCGAATGCGAAAAGTGCAGAAGGACCGAAGGGATCGGTCCGACATCACTTGCGTTAAGAATAAGACCATTATTATCGGGTCACTAAAAACCGGGGATCACTATAAGCGGACCACAAAGATTCTTCAGTAACCAGAGCAATACACAAGGGTCACAAACCAAACCCGAAATGAATTAGTTAAAAAAGAAGGGGATCTCCCCACGACTATCCTCTAACCCAATCGGCATGGGCCGGCTCAACCTTTCAACATTCCCAACAAACCCCCTCCACAACACCCCCCTTACCATCCAGGAGACAGAAGAAAGAAAACAAGCAATATTCGAAAAGTGACAGCGGGATAAAAGAACACGTAAATCTAAACGATACATGGAGAGCGAGGGCTGGGAAGCAAGAGGAGGGGAGAGGGGGCAATAGAAGACGAGGAGGGTGAGGGAAAAAAACTGACTAGCAAAAATCTAGAGCAGAAAAACACAAAATAAACGTATCAAGGAGTGCCACATCATACATGACTAAACACAGGGAAATAAAAATCGATAGAGAAAATAAAAGATCTTTCGGCATGTCAAAAATAGAATAAGGGGGTCACACGACAATATGCAACCAATGCCGTCGTCGGCGTACACAATGAAACTTCCCCGCTCACACACGAAGGGACGCAGCAGAGTCACGCGCCAGAATAAAAGATCACACGCGGAGGACACTTCCAAATAAAAATTCCAAGGACAGGCGTATCTCCCTTCCCAGATGAACGAAAAGACCTCCATCCTCATCCTCACCGACACGCAAGGATCGCAGTGTAAGGAGCCATGAATGCGTTCGACTCGCCGAGAACCGCACTCATAACAAGAAAAAAACTCGCGCAGCATGCAAAAAAGACAGAAGAGAAAAATACACGGAGACCTCGTACTCTCATACAAACACGCTACCAAAGAAAACACATGGAAAAATTACAAGAAGAGCATGGAGAATGACAACACGGGAAGGCTATAGTCTCAGATAATCAGATAAAGGGGAAGCAGGACGGAGAAATATAAGATACTAACCATATAGCATCGACCAGACAGGGAATAACCGACATCAAGAAAAAAAATCCAGATAGGAGATAACCGAGAACATGCGGCGAGGGGGCGTGAGAGGAAACTGGCAAGGAGGCTCATAATGGGGAATGGAGAGTAAAGAGAGGGACGACAAACGTCGTTCTCTTTTATCAATCGATAAAGGAAGGGCGTTCTGACGGATGAGAGAGCGATGGCGCGGCTCCTGGTAAAGAGCCGAAGCAAAGAGGGAAATGAGGGGGACTAGCCCGAGGGACTGCTAGAGCAGAAAAGGAAAGCCATTCCGAAAAGTAACTCGGGCCGGGTAAGAGCGAGACAGAGCGGATCGCCTGAGCATGCAAAGCAAACTCATCAGATAAAACACGAATAGAAAGACTATAGGATTTCGGAGGCTGGTTCTGGGAGGCTCTAGGCAGAAGGCGAGCGTGGTCGCTCTCGAAGAGGGAAGGCAAGCCTCAGAATCCTCGAGAAAGATCAACAAAGGATTAAAGTAGCGGTCAAGCTCGATGAGGAATAGTCCTGCGCGTTCGACGAACCCTGGAGCGCCTTGAAGACCGAAGCGAAAGACACCAAGCTTGAGGCGGCGCCTCTACTGGCCTTTGAAGGAGAAATGATAAATTCAAGGGGGCGGACTAAAGCAGGGATCAATTCATCAGATTCGGAAGTGAAAAAAAGCTTCGCCATATCGCCCAGCTCACGAACTGTTGGTAGCTCACGAGGGAAAGATAGCACGTTGCGTGCGATGAACAAAAAAAAAATGGGGAAGAGCTTCAGGGCTCCGGAGGGAGGGGAAAGAGTCGAAGAAGAACTCTGGCTGCATCGAAAAAAAAAATAGTTCTCCAAAAGAAAAAGAGAGAGGATGAGGCCTGGCTAGGGAAGGGGAGGCTTAAGAAAGAAGAGCGTGGAAAAAATCGACTTGAATTCAAAACAGGGCCCTCTCAGCAGACTGAAGAGAAATGAGACTTCCGCAGGCCGGATAAGCCCAAAACAGTCTGACGCAAAGGAAGGAGACAGGGTCTCGAGGAGACTAGCAGGGCCCTTGGTCGGTGGCGTCGAAAATTAAAATCTGCTTCCGGAAACGATGGACCCATAAAAAAAATTGCCGGGGGAAATTCAACAACTGTGAGAGAGGTTCCATCCATAGGAAAACCCAGAAAAGGAGAAAAGTTACGCGCACGCGGCCCTTTACGCGGGGGTCAAAGATGGTTCAGAACCACGCGGACAAAGAACCGGGATATCCGCAGAAGCGCCAAAAAGAGGTCCGGTAGGGAGAAGGTTGGATGACGCGCGCGAGAAAGGAGGATAGAGAGACCCATAAGTCGCGCGACACAATCGGATTCTGCCTTCGAAGAAAAAAAAAACCATAGGAGCAAAAAAAGGTGATCGTCGTGAGCGCCCGGAGGGGGGAATGTTTGCACCCGGCATTGCGAAGGCAGCGCTTACAAGAGAAGAAACGTCCCGAGGGAGGAGACGAAACGTGGGAGGGGGGGCATCGTAGATGTTGGAGCGCTTGCCGGGGTGGGGAAGTTTGAGGGAAGGGAGCTCGCATGCGGAAGTGCTGGCGGGACTGGAAAGATCGGACGGGGTTCGCGAAATGGAGGCCCAGGAGGGGCCTCATCTGGTCTAGCGCGGGTTGGGATCAACGAACCACTCTCAGGCGGGAGGGGAAGAACCTATCTCATCTATAGGCACCCAGACGTTCGCCAGGTAAGGATGGACCCGCATGGGGTATTCTCCGGCAGTAAAGAAAAAGGGGAAGAGTGCTGTTGAGGCAAAAGGTCGCGGAGGGAGAGAGGAAAAGCTGGGGCAAAAATACGAGAGCACAGAAAAAAAAGAAATCGGGGGGATCAAGGTAGAGCTGTAGACTCTGCTCAAGCATTGGAATCGCTGATCAGAAGGCGGGAAGGGAAACAAGGGGTTGGCGGCCACTATGGAGTCTCGGCGATGTGTAAAAACAGGAAATGGGCGGAAGACGGACGGTTTCGACACGGGCATCCGGATATCGCTCAAAAAAGTGATCGGGGAAGTAAGAGTGCAAGGGCAGGCGATGCGAGTTAAACGAAAAATAAGGGAGAGGGAATGAAAAACGAAAATCGAAAAAGGGATGAATTCTATCTCCGCACGTGGATGGGAGGTGCGGAAAGAAGGAAACGGGAAGGAAGCGGCCACTAGCAGGGGCCTATTGGAATGGGGGTAACGTATTCTGGGGATTGCCACTACGGGGTGGCAGAAGTATGAATAGCGTGAAATCTGGAACAAGGGGGGAAATCGAAGGGAAAATGGGGGGAAGGTGATCAGGGAGATCAGCTCTCATTCCTTAAAAGTGGAGGGGAGGGGGGGACGCTGCTTCCTCCTTCTCCCAGTCCAAGAATGCAAGGGAGTACCCGGGGCAAGAACCTCTGCCTCAAAAAGAAAAAAAAATAAGGAAACTCCATCCTGATCTGGTACCGGAGAGAGGCGGGGACATCGGGGAGGAGAATGGACCGAATTAAAAGAAGAGAGGGGCGAATGATTAGAAGAAGAGTGCCGAGGAAAATTACTCCTAGGTTCTAAAAAGAGCCTCAAATGAAAAAAGGAACGCTTGCTACAGGACAGGAGCCCCAGTTTTTAAGAGTCAAAGCCTAATACGTACGTGGAAACGGGATACTGCTGTGGGATGCAGAGGGGAGTAAGAAACGGGCCCAGGAAAGTCGAGTAACCCGCTGTTTACCTGGTCACAGGGTCGCCGGCATGATTAGCGAGGAGGAGTTCGGACGAAGCGCGCGAGGCTCGACATCGACCCTAGTAGACGCAAGAAGAGAGAGAACAAGGGGAGACCAAAAAGACCCCATCTGGGAGGCGCAGGAGTGCTCCTGCCAGTGAAGGAAGCTCTCGGTGCTCGGAAGATCGTCGAAAGAAAAAAAACAGGCGGGTGGTATGGGGGATTCTAATGAAAGAAAAGAGACCGCTGGAGGCGACGGGTACGTCTCGGTCGGAAAGACGAGCCTTGGGAAGGTCGGTGTCGCAAGGGGGCATGTAATCATAGATTTCAAGACGAGGAAAAAGGACCGCGGAGCGCGCTGGTACGGTAAGCCGCTTCGCGCCCGACCGGGGGCGACCAGGCCCGCAGGCCCCGAAAACGGGTCAAAGTTTTACGCGAGATCTGTTCGTTCAGGACCGCTCAAGAAAAAAAAATAGCAAGAGGGGCAAACGTCGATGATCGTAGGTCCGGTCTCTCGCGAGAGAAATAGTGCAGTCGTAAGTTCAAAGGGGCTTTGTCCTCCTTGGAGACTGAATCCGAACGCAGAGAACGAGGGACGATGAGCAGTCCAAAAGCGGGAATAAAAAGTATCCTCGGCTGCGTCCCCTTCAATTAGCAAGCGGGATCAACCACGATGAAAGAGGCGGAAAGAGGGGGGAACGGGGGAGTGTGGGCTACCGTAATGAAAACGAGAGGAGGCAGGGTTGGAAGTGAAAGGGGGAAGGGGAAATCTTCGAGGTCGTCTACTGGTCCAGGCAGGGGCGAGTCGGGATCAAGAGGGACGCAAGCTTAAGGTGGAGGGGCCAGATAAAGAGCAAAATAGTTGTCCAAACATTGCAATAAAGAAAAAGAAACCAAGGTAACCGTTGAGAGTACGAAAAACAGAGAGTAAGAAGGGAAAATCTAAACAAGGACAAAAAAATGTCGTTGTCAGGTCAGAGGTAGAATACGTGGAACGGCAAAAAAGATGAAGTGTGGTTTCTAAGGATGAATCTGTGGGGGTTCACTACTTCGAGATATCCGGAAAAAGGAAAAGCGCGGGACCGGTGGGATCGTCAGGGGCTCGAAAGCGGAGCTCCCTTGCGATTACTTCGAATGTCCATTGCATGCTACAAGAGATCAAAATAAGTCGCGCGGAAATGAGACCAGTGCTAAACCGTGTCAAAGAAAACGTGTCAAAGAACCGACGAACATCAGTCAAGTGTCCAAGCCACGTACTCGGGTTCCGGCTGGGATCAGCAAAGAGGAGCGGAAAAACTGAACAAGATTGAAAGCGCAGGGAACGGAAGTAGTCGGAGCTGTCTCAAGCAGGTCGGAGATCGGAGGGAAAGGTGTTGTCGATGGCGGGCTTGTAGGAGCAAAATGATGAAAACCGGAGTGAGAGAGACCCTAAGAAGGAGACGATCTGCGACTCCGAACGGGAAGAATAGGTCGGCTGTGAGACAGTGAGTCAACCTCGGGTGTCCGCTTGCTCTCAGGAGCGTGGGCAAAAAAGCGTCTGAAAGGTCGGGGGAACCTGAACGTCCTTCCACTCGTTGGGAGCTGTGCCCGCTATGGGAGGAACCGAAAAGAGACGATCTGCGCAAGCTCCTCAGGTTCGCTGCGAGGGTCTGCGGCGGGAAAAAGGACGGGGACAAGAAGAAAATTGGCCAACTCTCATCCTTCTCCACTCTAAAAGAGGAAAGAGGTGTGTTGTTCTGTTTTGGCGAGAAAGGTGGAAAAATCCTCGGGGGGGGGGGGGGGAAAATCGGTGACCGACTGCCGGGTCAGAGCCTAAAGGCAATTTTTAGCGATCTCGACGCGGGCAAAGAACCCTGAAGGGGCCCTACCTGAAACTCGCTGCGGGAGAACGGGGGACGTCTAGGGATAGGGGGGCTCTTGGCAAAAAGTCCGGATAACCGCTTAGCTGCTTAAACCCTCTAAAGAGATCCTGGAAAGCAGGGCGCGTAAAAAGAAACGCAGGAAAAAAAACTTGGGCGCGATCGCTTTAGCACAGTTCAGGGGGAAAAAGCAGGACGTGAGCAGGGGGATTCAGAGCGAATGAAACAGCTCAAACCAATCGGCCCACGAACGGGCCTGTGGCACACATGCAAGAAACGGAAAATGCGCACTGAAGACAGCGTCAGTCGCCGTCCAGAAGGCGGTCTCCCAAGAAGCGGCAGACCAAAAAAGAGGAATCTAAAAGAAGGGGAGGAAAAGATAGAGATCGTCAAACAGGACCGCACTGGGCGTCTTCCAAAAGGACGCGAAGAAACAGAAATCGAAAGCTACTAAAAAAATTTCCGACACATTCATCTCCGGGTCTATCCGGTCAATCAAAGTCTAAAAAAAAAACCCCGCCCTTTCTCTGGGGCAGTGATGCTGGGCCCTTGCCTCCAGTGTCGGTCTCCTGGATCACGAAGACATGCTGCCGGGAGACGACGAAACGATCTTTCAGTGCGAATCGTCGCCAGAACTTGAAACGCGATGACAGGCGCCCCGAACCAAGCAGGGGTACGCACCGGCGAAGTCTAAGGTGGAGTGTAAGCTAAGTGTGCGGAGAAAAAAACGCCTAACTAGCTCCGCATCTACCGCAGCAAAGTAAACGCGCACGAAGGAACCCGACCAGGTGGTGTGCTGTACCTGGCGCGGGGAGTTCTAAGGCTGAGGGAGGAACATAAAAAAGCTAGTAGGAACACTCCTCGCTCCCGATAAAAGCCGCACCCCTTCAGGATATCGGGTGGAAAGAGGGAGAAGGATGAAAGAGGAGTGCCACCTGCATGGCTCAGGACAGCGCAGAAAGGGGGGAATCTCTACGAAGGAAGAGCAAAGGACGTCCCTGGATATGGCAAATGGAAAGTTAGAAAGAAGAGAAGAATGCACCACAGATGGGAATAATTCAGGATCATTGGGAGAAGAATAAAAAGCGCTGGGATCCGGTCTCCGCAGGGATCGGGCGCATAACGAAGGACCTAGCGGGAGAGAGAAGACCGGAGAGGTAGGTCAGGAAGATGGGGTCCGAAGAGGAGAAAAGGGGCTATCTGCTCAAGGAGCAAAGTCCGGGCTGAGGCTAATGCAAAAGGATCATGGTCACTCGGGGGAAGAAAAATCGGCAGATCATATGCGGGACAGCCACTGTCAGTAAGAAGGTCTCGACTCGGAGGGGACCAAGGAGGAACAATAGTCTATAGGCCTGGGTGAAAAAAGCGCGAAAGCAAGATGATCATTTAAATGGGGGATTTATCGGATCGCTGTAAATAAACTCCGGAAGACAGCTCTGAGACGGAGAGATACGGGCAAAGCTAGGCACGATCTGTTGGTTGGGGGCAGTTGAAAACAATGGGGTTTTATCGCGAAAGCCTGTAGGTCGAGAAAAACAGGTTTTTCTGGGCTGGGTTGAAGGGGGCCCGGGGAGAAAATATTTATCTCGGTGGCTCTAAATGAATGACTATAAAAAGAATTGGCACAGCTGCGAATTGGAGACCCCCTGCCGCCAGCACGGGGAAAACCGCCCGGAATAGTGGTGCTATTCTGTATCCGGTGGAGACCCACTGCGAGATGAGGTCAGGTGATATTTGGGATTGGGTCTCTCAACCGGGGCTGGGTGGGGAGGTTGGGGGCGATGAAAGCTGTGGGATCGGCACGAAAGCCTTGGGAGAAAGGGAGAGAGGAAAACAGGTGTGTCTTTGAGCGGAGGGCTAGGGGCATAGCGGTCGTCCTTGCGTAGCGTTACGGAAAAAGGTTGGAGTGGAGAGAGAGACGGGGGCGAGGAGGTCCGTCCGTCGCGAGTCTAACAATCTGAGGGGGGCCTGGCGGATACGCGGCAAAAGATACAGGGAGGAAATTCATCGTAAAGCTTGGCGGCAAGAAAAGCCAAAAAAAAAAAAAGGTATGCGTTCGACGGCCGTGGTCAGGGCGTAACGGCAGACGCCCGAAGAGGTCTGGTCGGCGCTGGCCGGCTGAACAGATAAACACGACTCTTGGAACAGGGGGGGGGGGGGGAAAAGGACCCTATTTTAAGTTGGATCCGACAGTGGAAAAGAGGACTCAGAACACGGTTGTCGGCCAGAGGGGGAACCAGCGTGATCGCATGAGAGGCCGCGGCTTAAAACAAAGAGTCGCACTTTCTTAAAAAAAAAAAGAGGAGGTTACCCTGCGGGGAGAAAGGGGGGTCGGGAAGTCGGGGCGCGGGCGAGCCTTCTACCTGACGGGAGGGAGCGGCGGGGAAAGAAAAGGGTCGAAGAGAGTTACGCGGACAAGTGGGGACTGAGGCCTGGGGACAGAAGCAAGGGAAACCCTTCTAACGTGCCCAAGAAAAGGGGCGTGGGAAGGGGGGAGCAGGGCGCGACCGGGTCCGGTTGGAGAGCTGGGGGGAAGATGGGGATCGGAATATTAGTGAAAGTAAACAAAAAACAAAGAAGGGGGTTCAGAACACAGGGAAAGAAGCATCTGGAGTTCAAAGCAAGAAACACCACAAAAAAAGGAAAGGGGATCTATAAACAAAGCCGGGGAAAAAAAGAGAGACATGAGAGTGAGAAAAGAAGGAAGAAATCGCTCTACAAAGGCGTTGGCAGTCGCACTACACAACGTGGCTGTCACCTGTCCGGTGAAGTCCGATGGAAAAAAGGAGCGACTAGAAAGAGTCGAGGGCGTGCGAGAAAAGGGACGAAAAAGGAAAAGGGAAAGAGGAGTAAAAAAAGCAGGGGCCGATCCGGGAATCTTGCATGAAATGGGGAGCAACCGATGGAAGACGGAACAAGCGTGGGCGACTTCAGAGCAACGCTCGCGCGGTAGGGGCGCGTCGTTTTCTTTGTAGCGAGGGAAAGATCTCTGGTCCGCGGAAGTGTCTGTGTGGGAGATGCAAGTTCGAGGAGAAGGGGGATGGGGGAACGTGTGAGAGCGTGGCTAGCGGGTCGGCAAAGGGAGTAAACAAAAAAAGGCGCGACGGCGTGGGGGGGGGGCAGGAAAATGTCTCATTGACGCAGGAGGAAAAATCTTCGGGGGGGACAGGAACGCGTTACGCAAACGCAGGCCACGCGTGCAAGTAGGGAGGTGCCGGCTGGGTGGGTCTGCGCGGGCAAGAGAAAACGGGGGTCTATGGATGGCCGGGGCGTCGCGGGCGGAAGCAGAGAAAGTGCGGGGTATGAGGAGACGGAAAACGATGAGCGAAGTAATGGCGTGTGTGAAGATACGGGGGAATGGCGAAAAAAACCCCAGGAAACAGGCAGACACGCGACGGCGATTCATCGCCATACCAACCATCAGGGGCAGGTCAAGAAGGGTTTGAGCGCCAAAAAGGCCTAGTCGCGTACAGGATGGATAGCAACCGGGCACGAAAACCATCTCGACTAACACGAAGAGAGGAAAGAGAAAAAAACGACTCAGGAAGGGGAACGGTCCTTAGGTTAGGAGAAGAAAAAAAACCTCGCCAGGAGCGCACTGGATCCCAGTGGTCGGGGGAGGACGGGTCTCGGGCCGGGAAAAAATTCAGGAAACATCGCCGGGGAGACCCCCTCACACGGCAGAAAAGAAAAGAGAAACAAGGATCAGGGATCTCGTCACGGGATCCGGGATGTCGGAAAAAACGGACACGATTTCGGCAAAAACTGGGAAAATCATGTCGGGGGTTGAGAGAAACCGGGGAAGAAGCGGTCGTCGGGGAAAAGCTCGAGCGCACCGCACGATGAGGACGGTGGTGCTAAAAGAACCTGTACTCGCGCCCGACGAGATACGGAGATATCGGCTAACGCTGGAAGGAACAAGAGGAGAGAGGGTACAGACGTGGAAGAGGGCGCGTGCGCTCGATGATGAGTTCGCTGCGCTCTTTCGGCAAAAGGATTTCGAAACCTGAATTCCTGGGGAGAGGTGATGAATTGAGTTCTCTCGGATAGAACCAAAAACAAAGGAAGACCAGAACGCACCTGAATAACCGAAAAAAATGGGAGGGCTCTGCCTTCGCTGCCTGGGCGCCAGGACGGAAACACTCCATACTAAGGAGAAAAAGATTCACGGCCTGGGTTGGGTGGAGATGGGGATGTCGCGAAACGGGGAAAAAAGACCTCGCTTGAGCTCTCTGCAAAAGGACGCACTATGTAGGGGCCATCTACGATCTCGCAAAGTCAGCCAGAACCCTGGAACTTATACAGGGGGAAGTAGAAAGGGGCCTGCAGCGTCAAAGAAGTAGAAAAAAATGGGGGCGGGTCGACCTAACGTTGACGATAGACCAAAAAAAAGGAATCCTTGGACAAGGAACTAACGGAGAGGGACGAGCAGGGGGAGGTGACCTCAAGAGGAGGGGAGATGAGGAAAAAAAAGGTAGGGTCATTCCATAAGAGGGAAGGTAAAAGTGAAGGTGTAGGAGAGGCGGGATTTGAAGACCACTCGTTGTCCGCCATGATCTGTGCAGCGCGGCGTTTTTGGCTTTCGAGAAGTGCGGGGACGAACTTATTTGATGCGGGCCAAAACGGAAGTAGGGGATTCAAACGGAGCGAGGGGGGGTTAAAAGAAAAAACACCGTAGAAAAAAAAACCAGTCTTAGTCGTGACGATCTCTCTCAACAGAGAGAAAAGGGTATTATGAGTAAAAGAAAAAAAAAAAAATAATAAGAACTGTAAGGCCACGACTGCGAGGAGAAAACAATCCTCAAACTCTAAGGAACTTTTCTGGGAAAAGAACGAAAAAAGAAGAAAGCCAGGGCCGAACTGCTCGGAGGCCTTAAAGGGGCTGATGGCAGGAAAGATGTGGTCTCTCACATGAAAAAAAGATCGAAAAAAGAGCCGCTCTACGCTCGGAGAGGTGGAAACCTTCGGGAACGGAAGCGAAAAGAGTCGCTCCCTTTCAACCGAAGAAAGACACCAACAGAACCCAGAGGGTGAATGGAGAGAGGCCTTTTGGGGGTGGTTTCAGAGAAGCTCTCGGACTCCGCAAAATATCGTCCGCGACGGCTGAGGAAGGCGAAGGGGTTAGAGCCGGTACAGGGGCTGGGAGGGGGGGGCTCTTCCGAGAAAGATGGAGCGTCAGTCGGGGAAAAAAAAGGAGAAGACAAAGACTGATTTCACGTCCTAGGTGGGAGCGATCCGACCCATCGCCGGGGACTAAAGACCGGGTATCAGGGAGCAGAATATGAATAGGGGAAAAAAGGGGCGAAGCCATTGCGGGGGCCTCGGTGGGGAGGCGAGGAAACGAGCGGAGCTGAGGCATAGTCAAAAACTAATTCGGCAGACCAGGGGCCAACCGGGGAGTCTTTCAGGCATGGGGTTCCCTGCATGGGCCGGAGGGACGCTATCAAAAAGCGAGGGGAGACGAAGATTCTACGGGACACTCACGACGAGGTTCTCGAGGTCGGGTGAGAAGTCGATCGAGAACGACCGGTGCTCGGGTATAGAAGAAATAAAGGGACCGCAAGGGATGTAAAAAAAAAATCGTGGGAGAACAGATAGTTCTTTCGCGATCGAAAAGAAAACAAAGAAACGGCTACGGTCAAATACGGGGTCTCTAGCCCAGCGACATGATCCTGAGGTAAGAACATTTCCATGATGATAAAGAGCCGCTCCAGGATTGCGCTGAAAGCGGGCCTGATACGACCTCCGGCCCGAGGAGGGAAACGTGAAGTGATGAGTGTTTCCTCGGCTATTTGTGGAGGGTGCGGGGAAACAAGTTCGATAACCGGGGGGTTCGGGAGAGTAAGAGACGAAGCCGGGGAGGGATGAGATGGGGAATGGGCAATGGGTCATGCTATTGAGGCCACAAGAAGAATAGAATCTAAGGCCTCGATCGTTAAGAGGGAGCGTATGAGAGACGCCAGTCGTTACGGAGAGATCATCAGTAAGAGAACGACTAGGGAGGGGGTAGAACCCTTTTGTAGTCCTCAACCCAGGAGTGCCGCAACGAGGGGTGCGGGAGGGGCATCAGGCGATTCAAAGCAGGTTAGTAAAAAGTGGGGACTTGTCTTGGATAAGGAAGGGGAGTCAGGTCATTGGCTTGTCGCGGTTCGCCTGGCTGGGTACAACGCACCAGGAAAAAAAACTGAAACAGAGTGACGTCCCGCCATACGCCAGAGAGAAATGCGGAAATGGAACGAAAAAAACAGTAACGCTCTTGCAGAAAAAGGGCTGAAAAATCGGCCGCATGTTGGCCCGATGAGACGAAGAAGCGAGTATGGGAAACGCCGCAGGGCCGCGGTAACGATTATAAGAACGCTCCGGGCGAGGGTCCTCCAGGAGTACGATAAAAATGCTGAAAAAGGAAACTGGGAGGGTTACATAACAAACGATCCGTTCCGGTCTCGGGTCGGCTCGACGCGCCTAAGTGGAGAAAAAAACGTGGACAGGACAAAGCGGGGCAAAAGTGGTTCTGACAGAGGGATGACGAAACAGGCTTCAGAGTCCGGGAAGACGCACTGGATTCGGGCCCGGTTACAGGAACGGATCGGAGGAAAGGGGCAAAAAGGCAGAACGTTCCCGCGCGCGCACGGGAATGAGAGCAACGGCTCGTTCGCCGGAAATTTGGAAGCCATAAGAGCTAAGGGGGAAAAGAAAGAAGAAGCCTTTGGGGGACCCTGCGAAGAGGAACGACCATCGGGCGGGTCTTCGGGTCGGAAAAAGAGCAACCGGGGGGGGGAAAAAAAAAAGAGCGGGGGGGGGGAAGGTCCGCTGTTTAGTATAGGAAAAAAAACCGGCTCGAAGAAGGAGGAGCGAAAACGGACAGGACGATGAGGATAAATATAGAGATAGTGAAAATAGGAGGGTGAATCCTAGACAGAACCTGTGAAAGAAGAAGAGATCAAAGAGCCTTCTCAACTCCCGCCGGAGAGGAAGGAATCGTTGGGAGAAAAGAAAGGGGGGGGAGTCAGTGCGTATCTTTCTTATGTACCGGGGCCGGAAAGGTCTTTATGGCGAGGAGCGATAGGGGAAAAAAAAAGCGAACGGCGAGTATCCTTCTGCGCGCCCTATGCAGCAGAAAAGGTCGACCAGGGCGGCAAGAAGCTTGTCAGGCGAGAACTGCCTTTCAGCCGATGACACTCGTGCAGCATCAGATCGGCCTTAAAAAAAGTCTATAAAGCGGCAAGGAAAAAAGGGAAGCCTGGAAAAGAAGAGGGGGAGGGGCCGTTGGGGTGACTTTAAAAGGGGGAAATGGTAAAACTAGAGATCTAATCCTGGCGCGAGACCAGGGGGAGCGGGGGGGATCTGTTCTAGACGGCCAGACGTCGAGAAAGCATACCTGTCTAAATATTCAGCTTCGGCCGGAAGAAAGGAGCGGAAGGGGAAACGCCAAACGGAAGAGACGAAGAGGAGTGTTCTCCGGATGAATAGAAACTTCGTTTGGTCGAGGGGAAAAAACAGACAAGGACAGTCGTGCGCTGTGCGCAGCTTGGGAAGAACACTGAAGACTATAGACAAATAAAAAAGACAGCCCCTTGCTTCCCAAGGACGCGTGCCGAAACAAACTCGATTAACATCGCCTGCACAGGGAAAGGAGCAGTAGAAGGGAAGACCCAAAAAAAAACTAAAGGGCGTGGGGGCGTACAGATGGAAGGTAAGACGACGTTCAAAGAATCGGTCATAGCATCGCGAGGCGTGAGGAGGAAGAAAGGAAGAAGCTCAACAAGAGGGAGGACGAGGGGGGAGAAAAGATCGACTGCCCTTCAGGGGAAAGAGAATCAATCCTCGACGAAGCCTCAAAGGGCCAGAAACCGTGGGACCGAGGGGCGGGAGAGAAAAAAACTCGGCCGATACCGCATCAAAGGAAAAAAAAACGATCGGGCCGGAGGAGATCGAGAAGCTCGTACAGAGCGCAATGGGGGAGACGAGACGTAAAGAGATTTCTCCATCAAAATGGACTAGAGAGAGGGTGTCAAGAAAGGGGAAAGCGAAAGGAGGGGAAGGGAAGGGGGGGATGGCCGCGACTTCTCAGAGATACAGGGGGGCCACGAACGTCTTTGACAAAACTCCTAAGAAAGAGGCGCTGATCGGAATAGGCTACTGCGAGGTGACGGCGGAAAAGGAGAGAAGAGCGTTAGCGAACGGTATAAGGGCGCAGAACGGAAGCGTCTGGCTGGCCAAGGAATATGTCGGCCCGGTGAATTGGAATTGCAACAACGACTCTGGTGGGCTTCCTGCAAGACTCCTTAAAGAACCGAGACAAATGCAAGACAAGGCTAGGGGGATCAAAAGAATCGCGACACGACCTAGCTAGCGCCATGCCAGGAGACATCTCAGGAAGTCTACAGATTAGCGCAGACGATAAAGGGCGGGGATGGGGCGCGCGGCGCGATTCCTAAAGGAATCGCTGGTTCGAGCTCACCGACGCCGAGGGGTCGACGACCATGTCTCGCCCGCTCCGGAAAAAAAGGAACTGGAAACTCGAAAATCGCGTCGAAGCCCGCTGGAGTCGCGGGGCGCTCGGCGGAAGGACGAGAGGAAAAAAAAAAAATTAGAAAGCCCGCAAAATGCCCTTAGAAAAAGGGATAACAAGAAGAGCGGGCTCCTGCTCATCGTAAGGAGCTTCGCAAAAGAAAGGGGAAAAAGTCCGAAGCGGTCGAGCAAGGCAGATCGTCTCGTAGATAAGAAAGGGAGACTCAGCTCGGGAAGACAGGGTCGCCCCACACGAAAAAGGTAGACCTCGTATTGCCCGGCTCGGCCTTTAAGCAGCCGAGCGGCACTTCGAAAACGTAGAGGGACGAGCGTGCAGGGGGGGTAGGCCAGCGTCAAACGCCGCGGGGGGAAGAAGGCGA
>Ga0179593_1739024_pt1 | contig 17036 bp, 14 predicted proteins | sample CZODoug2_1_08_16_FD_185931 | JGI IMG/M metagenome (GOLD analysis project Ga0179593, IMG submission 185931) | Vadose zone soil fungal communities from Angelo Coast Range Reserve, California, USA - CZODoug2_1_08_16fungal (PacBio error correction) | ecosystem: Environmental > Terrestrial > Soil >...
TTGCAAAAAAAAATCCCAGAGAGTTATTTTTCAATCGGGACTACTGGCCTTATAGCGAGGATAGAGATAAAACTAAAGGAATATTCTACATTCACGAAGGGCTGGGGGTAAGAATGGGCGGAAGATTTGAAAAATTGAGAAACAAGGGGGGCAATTCACCTAACAGCTAGTTATATTGTAAGAGAAAAGACTTAGTTTGAAGAATTATGGAAAAACGCAGGTTGGACATGTTTGCGAGGCTAACTCCTGATATGAATGTAATAGATCGTTCCAATGATAACATCCTAAAAAAGCCAGACGTTTGAGAAGATAAGCTAGAAAATGCTGCACGCTGTCCCTCCAAACTCCCCTTTGTAAACTGCCTCGACTGACAGCAAGAGAGACAAGACTATGGTCTTGAAAAGAAAAAAGAAAAAAAAGGAGAAAAGGAAAAAAATTCGGGAATATTTTATTACTCCAAGTCAGTCAAACATGATCAAAAAGAGACAAGCATCTACTCCACACAGACCGAAAGGGGCTTCCTTTATCCACAAGGGCTATCGACCTTCAACCTGGAGATGACAGATCTAAAAACGAGAGAGAAGAGTTAAAAAAAAAAAACCAAAAAAAGAAGGTGTCGCGAAAGAGTCACGGAAAGAACGGCCGAATATTGAAAGGTTGCCGCAGTCACAGAAAGACATCCTAGTAGAAAAAAACACGAAAGGGAGCAAAACTATAAAAAAAGGTGGGGGGCTACTAAAATATAGCGCAATCTGAAAAGTCCCAACGAGGACAAATGGAAATCTCGGCCTTCGTCAAAGCGGCATAGCACGGATCGGGGAAATGGCCGCCCACGATGTCTTGAAAATGGGGTGGAATGGGAAAGGGGGGGGGTGCTTCACTCTCTCGCCGCGAGAGATCCTTGCGTTGCGGCTGAAAGAAGGAAGGGAGAAAATGATCTCGATTTTGAGAGAGGGTCCAGGTCATGGAAAGAAAGGGGGCAGAAAGTTCAAAGGGAAAGCCCCCCCCCAGCACCTCCCGGGAAAGGGTTTCCGAGGAATCCTAGACGAACTACGGCGCGGTGAGGGGGGTAACGAAGGAGGGCTGTGAATACGGCTTCTTTAAGGAGTGAAAACTTCGAGTGGCCGCTTCGAGAAGGCTCTGAGAAGACCAAAAAAAAACGGTGACTCCAGAGAGAACTTCTGCCCACACCAATCTAAGGGAGGGGGCCTGTTTTTGTAAGACGAAAAGGCCAAGGGGGAAAAAGGGGGGGAGGAAAAGGTGCCTAGAGTAATCTCCAACAAAATGGAAGGGGAGAGATATTCTACGGAGGAATATGGAAACCTGGGACGGGGACTGACGAAGCTCGAAACCCATTGAAGAAAAAAGAAGTTAGTGAGAATAAACCTTGGCAGGGGCAAGGGGTCACTAGGTCTCCAGGGGGAAATAATTGAGAGGGAACCAGGGATCAACTTGCAACAATACCCAAAGTGACCATTGAGGTGAGGTGTCCCATAGGACAAAGGGAGGGGTCACGAAAAGATGTCGGGCGAGGATGAAGCAGGACAGGACCGCATCGGGAAGCTCTAAGAGGGGCCAAAAGTCGCCATAGCTTTCGGGAAAAAGACTACGAAAAAAAGGGGATTCAGGAAGACAACAATCCGGCGATTGAGGAAGGAGACACGTCAGGCTCTTGTTAAGGATTAGGAGGGGAGTGAAGGGCTGCCAATTCAGAAAAAAGGGGTGCAGTGAAGCCGATCTAAACAGATGGATCATGGCAGAACGACGCAGGTGGAATCAGGGAGAAAGGGGTAATGGGGAGGTTTTTCGAAAGTCAAAAAAGGGTCATTGCTCGAGGGGTTACTTATTTTCGGGTAGGGGAAACTCGCACCAGGACGTTTATTCGAAAAAACATGTTCAAGACCAAGCACTCATCGAATGTCTCCCAGTGAATCTCGACAGCCCTGTCCGAGGGGGGGCACGCTTAGGTGAGTGTTTAAGGCTGATATATCGGCAGAGAGTCCAGTTCACATAATCAAGTTGCGCGGTAGGGAAGATGGTGGCCGGGAAATTCAGTAGATGGCTGCGGAAGGATGTGGGTCATAGAGCTTAGGAGGGGGGGGAAAAAAAGGACCCATCAAGATTGACCTTGAGAGGAAGACATATCAGTCCAGTGGCCGAAGTGGGTGTGGGAGTTGGGAAGGTTTAGTGGGGAAGATCCATGGGAGGGGGGAGGGTCGGAATAGAAGCGGTGGAAAAGAAGGTGCGGGGCGGGCCTCTAGCGCCAAGATTTGTTGCATAGGGATAATTAAAAGGGATTGGGGCAGGAACGAAGATGTGTAGGATCTTACCTCTTCCGAAAACGATCTCGGTACGGGCAGATCTAAAATGACACCTCTGAATTGGAACTTAGTCAAAATGGGGGAAACTTTTGAGGCAGAGAAAATCCTCCGATGGAAGTGATTCCATCTGAAGTCGAATATGGCCAGTTGTTTGTAAAAACCAAAACGACGGGAATGACTGAACGATCTAAAACCTCCCAACATGGGAAAGCACTTTGCGGGGGGTAGGTATACTAGGGGGGGTATCCCGATCAGCCTTTGCCGCCGATTTGCCCATCAAATGAAGTCCTGGAGGGGGTTTTGCAGTAAATGCTCCCAAAAAAGGAGGAATGAAATATATATATTACGAAAAAAAATCCTCAAGCTTGGGGAGCCTGTGCAAATCCGACGAAAAAAGGTCCACAGTATGACCCGCCAACTGCCAAATTCTCGCATCTCAAGACAAAAGGTGGCTGGGTGAGGAAGAAGAGTCATTTGTTGAAAAACTGGGGAAAAGCTGCTACTTCAGGAGAACCAGAAGACCCATTCGGCAGGGGCAGTTGCTAGGGACAATGGGTGAAACAATTTGAAGAGAGAAAAAAATCCGTCCGAAAAGAGGTCTCCGTACCGCCGGCTCGGGGGGTCGTCCGGACTAGAGTGCCAGAAAGAACCTCATCAAGAAAAGACGAAGGCTCGAGAGCGATGCGAAAGAGGACAGCTCAGTCTGCCGAAACTACCCTTTGTCAAGCCAGGAATTCTACAAGCGCCTACTGGATCGAGTTCGAAAAGGAGGCGAAATTCCCCAAGTAGTTAACTACAGATAAGGAAAAAAAAGAGCAAATTAGCGAAAAAATGGGAGCCGTTAGCTAAGCTTCAACATAAAAAAATTCAAGAAAATGAAAGAAAATCGTGCCCTATAAGAAGGCAAAAAAGGGAAGCTCTAACAAGGGAGAGTGCCGAGAGGCGGTAACACAGACCTTGTGTCGCGAAAGAATATGGGCGAACGGGGTGGAAAAGGTGACGGGGGGCCAGTCAGCCAGGCCTGTTGAAAGAAGCAACAAAACACAAATACACGAAGAGAGGAGACACGACTCGGAAAAAAAAAAGGGGTGAGCAGTTCGAACCTCGTCGCAAGGAAAAAAAAAGTTCCAAGCACGGACCCAAGGGCGTCTGAGCCCAGGGCTAAGAAGGTTGAAACTGGTTGGCGAAATTGCCGGAAACGAATCGTGCTGCGTCGCGTGAGTCTTCTGCACTGGGTGATGTACGGTTGGGGCCGCTGAAAAGAAGGTGCGGGTGTGGGACGGTTGCTCGACACATGTGTTGAAAGTGAAGTTTTGGATACGGGGGGCTGGCTGATGGGCGATAAGAAAGATGGTACAGTGGGAGAAGATCCCGCAGAACCAGACCTGTTTGAAGGAAATCAAGAAAAAAGAAGGGGGCTCGGACTGGCACCTCCTCAAGTGCCTAGTTAAGAAAGGACGTTAGAAGATGGTAAGGGCTTAGTAAGATAGAGGGAGCCTAGGGAAAACTTTAAATTCATGAAAAGGTAAGTCAGAAGAGGAAGAACGTTGTTTGCGGAGTTATACGAGGCCCGGGAACGACCGAAGTTCCTATCGGAGGGGGGGGGGGGGCAGTACATATAGACTAAAAAAAAACTGTAATTGGGGAAATGGACTCTTATGATTCCACATCGAGGGACAAAGTCCTCGGTGGTCCTCAGGCCCCACACAGGGAAAACATCACCTCTTAGAAACTGGTTGCTTGGGCGTGGAAAAGGGCACCGAGTTCTTCTAATCCTAGTCAAGAGTAAGTTCGGCCTTGCCAGGATCATGAGGGAAGAGGAGGATACCGAGGTCCCTGGAAACTAGTTCCATTCTGTTGGCGACGAGAAGGTCGTGGTTCGAAGGAACAAACCAATGCGGAAGGGATCGACCAAGTGCAACTGGGGCGTCATCGCAAATACAAGGAACAAAAAAAACTGATGAATGACGCGCCTTTGAGAGCGAAAACTTTCCTCGGATTCACAAGGGGGGAAAATCGCTTGCCGGAAAAGGTCCGCTAGGGAGGGGAAAAGGTCAGCAAAATTTCAAAGGGGGACACCTCGTGAAAGATTCGATGAAGAAGGCCGGGAAAGAAATAAAATCTCTGGTCAATGGGTAAAAGCGGGAAGAAGAGGTGGCTTCACGTAACAGAACAGCGTCGTAGGGAGCAAATGTTAACTCGGCGAACAGGCACAGTTTCATCGCAGAGTGAAACCTAACGGTCTCGAAAAGGGTCCTTACAGGCGACAACCGCGGGAGTCTTCCTAGTGTGTTCATCTGAGATCGGGACGTTGCTATATGGGGGGGAGTAGGTTACTTAGCGATGGGGGTGAAACATGTCCAGACCGTCGCTGGCTGCTAGGGTAAAAGATGTGGCCGAAGCTTGAATTCCCATCCTTGTTGGGCACTATACATGACTTAGGATAAAGGAGGGGGAGGAGGGGAAGAGAAAGTGTTGGAAGTACGTAATGGGGGTGGGGTGCAGAAAACTCGTAGCATTGGGTGAGGAGGGAGAGTAAGAAACAACGCTATTGCGGCTGCGGAAGTGCCGCGGGGACTGCGAAAAAGTGAGGAGACGAGGGTATATTACCAAAGGATGGTCATCATCCGCCTGGCCAAAAAGATGCTCAAACATGCCGGCGTTCAGGCCGAAAGCGAAGCCACCTGCAAAGGTGGGAGAGAAGTCAGCAAATTGTTGACCCTTGAGGAGGAAGAGCAAAGGGAGAGGCCGACTGGAGCCAGAGAAATTTTTTTCAAAAACAAAAAAAACCGCTATGCCGGACGAATGTAACAAATAACAGGCATCGATAATCCGTGGCCCGTAGTATATGGGGAAGAAAGGGGGGAAATCGAGTCATGAAACAAAGATGGCCCCTAATCTAGCCTTGCGTATGGTGTGTGAGTAACAATCCAAAAACAACAAAATAGGGGGAGGAAAGATGGAGCCATCAAAAGGCGTTCGATGATATTTCGAGAGAAGGGACAACTTCAACTTGGCGAGCACAAGGAGAAGTACCACGGCCACCGGGCTTCTCCCGGAATGCAGAACGCTGTTAGGAACTAGAAAGACTGAGAAACAGATCAAGAAGGCACTTAAGCAACAGAACTCAGCAAGAAGGTCAGACAAGACGAATTGGGACGATTCGAAGAAAATCCCTCAGGGGCGGCTTCCGCTGAGGACTTGAGGAAGAGGTCGTGAAGGGGGAAGGAGGGGGTAGCGATCTGGATCAACTTCAAAAAATCCAGATGGGAAAAATAAGCTCGCGCAACGCGACATATCAAGAACCGCCTCGCCACGTTGGGACCAAGCTGGGGAAGAACAGAAAGGATAGGGCAAAAAGGGGAAAGGGAAATAGCGAATGCCCAATGGGAAAATGAAAGACGTATCGGAATCATTTCGCCAATGCAACAAGATTGGGGGGGGGAGCGCGACAGCTCGAAAGGGGGCCACAAGAAAAGGAGAAGGACCAGGCAACAAGCCAAGCCAAGAAAAACCTGATCATTCTTCATCTCAAAAGGCCTCCAAGGGAAGATAGTCCATCGTAACAAAAGGACGACGGTGTCCGCGAAAGAGTCAAAACGGCCGCTGGGGAACTAGCGGCAGCGAAATGACACGGGAAGGGGTCTAGAATCCCATCGCCAAAACACATAATGGTCGTTGAGGGAGCCAAAGAGGGGAGGCAAAGGACCCCGATTAAGGCCACGCTCGACAAAATTCAAGCGTGCGGCAAACCAAACCCAAACCAAAAACACAACCCCCACAACCAACCCCAAACCCCCCCCCCCCCGACGACTTGGGGGTTCAATGCGAGGAAGTTTTCCTGAATGGTCGAGTCTCAATCGATCGCCAGGAAAAAAAAAAAAAAAAAAAAAACAAAAAAAAAAAAAAAAAAAAAAAAAAAAAAAAAACAAAAAAAAAAAAAAAAAAAAAAAAAAAAAAAAGAAAAAAACCATAAAAAAAAAAAAAACATCATGGTGGTGGGTGGTTTTTTTTTTTTTGGTGTGTGGTCCTTCACTAGCCTTGCGTTGGGGAAACGCGAAGGGGAACTTCTCGTGGGAAAAGAAAAAAACCATTCCGTCAATGATAGGGAGGACTTCTGTTCTTCTGGATGCGAGAAAAGAGAGGGAGACTTGCGGGGTGCAGCGCCGCCCCGCTGTTAAGCGAAAAAAAAGAAAATGTCGGGTTCCCAACTGGAAATAGAACAGCCTTCATGTCATCGGGACCGTCTTAGGCTAAGGAAGTGATCCCTGGATCTTCCGAGGTTGAACCGCACGCCGAGGTGAGGTACCAGGAAATTCTGCCACCCAATTAAAAAAAGTGAGAAATTGGTTTCGGCAAGGGGGGGGGGTGGAGGAGAGAAGGAGAGACCGGCACACAGTAGGGAAGGGGACGAGGGGCATCCGCCCGAGTACTATCCAGATCTCAAAAAGGAGGGGAAGGAAGAAAAGAATACCCTCAGGTCAACCGTCCTTCGTCGTTACGGCTATCTCACCACAGCCAAGGAAGCAAACAGCAAAACGTTGTCCTCTCAAAAAAGGGGGACGTGGCCGAAATGGAGATCGTGTTCGAATCTTCAGGAAAACGGGGGAAAGAAAGTCTCGTAAAGGCACTCGACCGGGGGGGAAGGGGGGACTTAAAGAACTAGGTCTACGAAGGGAAGGGGGGGGTTACCGCTTTCATTCAAGGTAGTTTCGGCGAGGATTCCTCAAAAGACCGCAGAGGGGGGGGCACTAGAAAAAACTTATTTGCGGAAAATCTGAGGGTCCCATAAAAAAAGAAAAAAAATGATTCATGAACTTTGACATCGCGCACGGGCCAGGAGAAGTCCTCAGTTCGGATAAGGAGGGGAGGGGAAAAGGGAAGTGGAGTGAACGCGCAAGGCAAAAAAAAAAAAAGTTTCAGTGGACCTCTGGAGGGAAACAAGAGGGGATGCTAGAAAAGGAAGGCGCTCGCTTGGATCAATGGGTGTTCAGCGGGTCCGTGAGGACGAAACTGAGAAAAGATCAATTCGCGGACGACATAAGAGTGAGAATTCTCCCGCTGGACAGGAAAGAGAATGCGAAGGAGCGCACCTCATCGTCCCGTCTTCAGTGACGAAAATCGCGGCTGCCGCTTGAGGAGAGGTGGGGGGAAACCCTAACGGGAGCGGAGGAAGAGACGGGGGCTACTAAAAGAGAGGTTTCCAGGCGGTGGTAGAGGAAAAGGGCCGTCCAGGAGTCCGGGAGCGTAAGCTTTGAGGAGTGGGTAGAAGGGGAACTGGAGACCCAAAGAACTGGGGGAATTGGATACTGAATCAGAAGAAAGGATTAGTGGCCGAACGGGTGGCTCAGGGGAGGGGTTCTTTTTTGAAAGCAGAATCGGAGGGGACTGAGGAAGCGGGAAGTTCGGCGGCGGCGGTTAGTGGGGCGGGCAGCGAAGATGGGGGGGGCGAGCTCTATAGTAGAGCAACGGACGGTTAATTCGAAGATGTAGCCTTGGCAAAGAGGGGAATCGCCAAAAGTACGGCAGCCGAAAGTGCACCGAGTGAAGGGTCCCCAGGAGGGGAAAAAAGTGCAATTGGGCTCTGGACATTCCCCAAGCCGCTGGTCTGGCCATCCTTCTCAAGTTTCAACAACCCGCCCTCTTGGAATGTCACCAAAAGGAGAGTAGGAAGAGAACGGGGAAAGCCGTGCCGTATTTAGGTCAGACTGGGGGGGGCCTTTGCCGCCCAGAGAAATCGAAGAGGGGGTCCTGCTATGTTTGGGAGAAAACCCGCTCTCATCCACAACACCAAACGGAGGGGAAAAAAAAACGAGGAAAAAAATTCCAAAAACATCAAAGGCTCGATTATCTGCTTGGCAACGCGTCAACGGAAGATAGGGGCAGATCCACATTACGGAAAAGAACCGACGGCCACGGATTGAGAGGATCAGCCCGTTGTAGGAAGAGGGGGACTAGGCGGCCAAGAGTTGGGGGGGGGGTGAGTAAAGGAAGAGAAAAATTGAATTTTCAATTCCACCGCTGAGAAAAGGAATATCCAAGAACGGCAACGGTGGAGGGAGCTCCGAGAAGGGCAGGGCTTCGCGGCTGCCGGAAATCGTTGTAGCCTTATGTACAAAATATGCTGTCGGAATAATTCTGAAAAAAAGACCTACTTGTTTAAACCTCAAAAAAAGACGAGGAAGGAAGCTCAGCGGCCGACATCACAGACCCTCGCCACGTGGGGTTCAATACAGAAAAAAACGTCCCGACATAAGTTCGAAACAGAGGGCGTAATGCCCCAAACACGTTGAAAAGGGACACTACACGTTGTATGGAATTAGTTCGCCAAGGCGACAAGTCGGAACAAGAGACCACATCGAAGAAAAAATCGCAATAGAGTCCTGCAACGGAGGCCCTAGACTAAAAGAAGGAAGGAACCTATCAAGAAAGCTCAATCCTATCTGAAAAAGATACATCACACCGATCCAGAAGGTACAGCTGGGAAGAAAAAGGACGGGGGGGGAAAACGAACTGAAGTTAGGGAAACGCTACATCGGTGTCGCTCGAAGGCAGGGACACTAGTAATAAAAAAAACAACTGCTCCACGAATAACTTGAACAGTTCGTAGAGAAAAGGGACCCCATCGGGACAGTACAAAAAGGAAAAGGGCTTGACCAGCGTGCATGAAAGAAGCTTGTATTGAGCCCGACCACTGGTTTTTCCACTCGCCTTCACAGAATAGGGAGCGCAAACCTGGGAAGAACGGAAGCATTGGGGAGGGGGACGGAACGGAAAGCGGGCTCCCAGTGGGCGCGTAATGAATTGGGGGGGAGGAGCTGTTCCGTCGTGAAAGATGTTTGCAATCCGGGGGACAGAAAGGCGGTGAGTTGGAAGAAGAAGGGGAAAAGCAGGGGGGGGCTCTTAAAAACGGAGAGTTTGAACCTCCTTCAAGGGGTTTATCGCGGATAGGGAAAGGGGCAGATCCCTGGAAAAATTTTCCTTCCGAGAATGAGAGGCGACGCCGTGAGGAAGATAGAAACGGTAGGAAGAGAGGATCACAGTGGGGGGTTTAGGTTGGGTGGGAAACATATGAGGGAACGACCGGAGAGGTGAAATCGAGGCATCAGCCATACTATCTCGAAGAGAAAAAGGAAAGAGAGAGATAGTACTCGCAGGAGGGGGCCCTAAAAGTCCGGAAAGAGGTTCAAGAGAAACTGGTAGCGAAAAAACCAAGGAGACACTAACTCTTCGAATAACAGGGGGCGTGAAGGGGAAGGGAGTCACTTCGGGTAGAAAAGCAAGAATTCTCGAAGCGGACATCTCAAACCGGCAGGTCAATACCTCAGAAGAGAAGTGAAAGCGGGGGGAACACATTTCAGTTGTCAAAGTGGGTAACTGCGATGATTCCGCGAAAACATCAATAAGCCGAACTCTAGTACCAATAGGGGGGAGGAGGAGGAAAAAAAATAAAAAAACCAGCGATCAAAAAAACTGAGGGAGAAGAGAAACTGTTAACAAAAGCAAAAAGGAAAACATTCAGCGTCACGCAAAGAGGCGATGGGAGGAAAGAGAAATTTACCAATTGAAAGGAAAAAAAAAATAAAATCTGAAAAGGCGTGGGGGAAAACGAACAAGGGGTCTGCTTTCCGCACAGCTTTTAGGCAAACGAGATAATGGGAAGGGGACGATAGGGGTCCTTTAGGGCGAAACTGTTGAAAAACTTCAAATCCCTAGCAATTCGCGAAAAGGGGGAAGACTTATTGCGTTAGGGAGAAAAACCACTCGGGACATTAACTGTCAGGCGCATCGACGTGTAGTCAACTCATGTCCAGCACTCTTCTTCCTAAAAAAGAAAACCACCGCTTCGGGAGTTTTGTTTAGGGAGGATAGAAAGAGGGGGAAGATAGCAACGGAAGAAAGGGGGATATGATCCGGGGTTGCAGAAGGTTCCTGAGCGGTCGTTGTGCTTAAAACCGTAGGAGTGCTTCGAGGGGGGTGGTGCCGTAAGCGAAGGGAACGAGACAATAAAGGAAGTTTGCGACAGAACGAAGAATATACCTGTGTGGGCAGGGGACGAAAAGAGGTGGACCTGAGGGGTTTTTTTTTGTTTTCCGGTTCGGGGGGAAAAACTCGAGCATCGGTTGAAAAAAAAAAGGGGGGGGGGCTGCGTAAGCGCCGGCGTGTAACCCCAAAAGTAAAAAAAGGCAACGGAGAAAGGTTTTTCGAGAAGGGACGGGGGGTCACGAAGATTGTAGACTTGAGAAGATCGATGACCGCCTGCAAGACGAGGGAAAGGTAGTCCAAACCACAATGCTTGATTTTTTTAAGGGAGGAAAAAAGGGGTTGCGTCCAAAAAGCCAACAGCCGCCCGCTGTGGCTGGGCTTGCAGAATGCGAAAAATTTAAAACAAAAAAGCATGCCTCAAGAGTCTGGCAGCCTCCCAAAAGGGAAAAAGGTATAGTGAGCATAAACTATAAAAACGGCCGGGAGGCGATGAAAGGTTTAAGCTCCTATCGGGGAAGGGGGAACTCGCGGGAAAAGGATAATCGTGACCCGTATTGGTTTGGGTGTCGAGAAATCTATCTAAAAAAAACAAACACATACTTATTAGGAAAGATAGATTACGCAAAAAAAGAAAGCAATGCGATTATATGCTGGGTCACATAAAATATTCAAAGTCGCATCCCAGGAAAAACAATAAGAGAAAATACGTCAGGCCGATAAAAGGCTCTCAGGGGAGGGGATTGAGAGGGAGGAAAGTTTTGTTGAACTTGGGTCTATGTCAGGGGAAATACCCCAGAAGTAAATCGTCGATAGGACGCAATGACGGGCAAATGGGAAAGAGGCTCGGTAAATCACTCAGCAGAGGGGTGCGGCTCTTCTTACGACTGACGTTCCTGGCAGGGGAAGCGGAGTTGTGCCCAAGGATACAGGAGAGAGATAAAATCCCTACGGGGGGTCATCTCCCTATGCTCGAGAGCGGGGAGCAGCCGCCCGACCGCGCCCTCGCACGTTGTTCAACGAATCTAGTAAGCAGAAAAAAAGGACTCTTTTGAAAAAGAAGAATAACCAGAGCGACAGCCCCAACTGGTCACCAAGGGGGGAACTACGTAGAGGGGGAAGAAAAAAGGGGATTCTTAATATCGCCAGGGCAACTATTGGGGGGGCCGTTAACGACAAGAAAAATACGGCCAAGAAAAAGAAATCACAATCGAAACTTAAAATTGGACAAAAGTAAAGCTACTGTCACCTCCTGCACCTGATTGAAAAAAAAAAAAGAGACATGCATCTGCGAGAGTATCACGTCAAACGAGCAGGAAAGGACGTTTTACGGAAGAGCCTGAAAAGAAGAGGGGTTGTCACGCCTGATCTGAAAGGCGCCATGAGCCTGGGCAAAAAAAGTTAATCCCTACCGCCAAGGAATCTGAACCCACGACGCGAATTGCACAAAGGGTTGAAAACTGCAACAGGAGGAAAAAATAGCCCTCAGGACAAGGGGTCAAAAACTAGAAGTCTCTCAAGTCAAAGCCAAAGATTTTCGAGGGAGAAAACTACACTGAAAAAGGGTCCGATCCGGGCATCGGAAAAAAAAGAAAACAGTCCTTTTCCAACTACCTGCGACTGAACGGGCCGTGCGAGTTGAAGTTGACCGTCCATGAGGGAGCTGGTCGTCCAGGTATAAAAAGCGAGTTCGACAAAAAAATGGTCACGAGACGCGACAGCGGGGAAATGTTTCCTGGGAAAAAAATCGGAAGAACCGCTCAAAAAGAAAGTGGGACCCGCCTTCAAGGGCCTATTATCCATCTGAACGGCCTTTAAAAAAAAGAGGCGAGGTGGACAAGAAAACGGGAAGGACTCGGGGGAAGTAAAGCCATTAGGGCCAAAGAGGACATTCTGCAAAGGTATTCGGGAAGCAGTGCGTGGGAGGCTGTTGGGAGGGAACAAAGAACAAAAAGGGACCCTGGAAATCGAGACTAAAGGGACTCTCAACCAACACAACAGTAAAAAGAGAAAGGGAAAGCGGACTGCAACTAAGGCACCTGGGGGGGGGTCTGGAAAAGAGGGGGGCTCAAAAACAATTCCTCCAAGAAGGGTATAAAGGAAGGTACAAATGGGCCTTTTTTCAGAATGGAAAGAGGGGACCAGTCACCGGGAAAGGAAAAAAAAAAAAAGTCGGCAAGAATTCTCGAAGCGGAAACCTGAAGGTCTGACGGCCCGGGGAGCATAGCCTTCCATTATTTCCAGAGAGGGGGGGCATTCTGGTTGCACGCCATGGTGTCGGCGAGGATTCAAGAAAAAAGACCTAGGGCCGGCGCTGAACAAAATAAATGGAAGCCGAGGGAGACGGGCTCCCATACGACAAAAACTAAGAAAGTGATTCCTGAGCGAAAACCAGGGAAGACAATCCGCGCAAAAAAAAACTTTCAGCTTCAACGCTTCTCTGGCCGTGATGATCGTAGGACAATGGTCAAAACCGGGTATGAAGTGGCAAAAGGAAAAGGGATTCGAGGGAAAAACTGAGAATGCCTAGCAGGGTATAAAGCCGATTAGTTAAGGGGCGAGTGGTTGAGGACTCAAGGGAGCAATTCGCGTCGTGGAGACACCTGGGGGGCGGGAGTATAAAAGGAAAGTTGTCATGGCGCATGCGCAATGTGCGTTTCACCGCACGAGTAAATAAGTGAAGTCTTGTCTCTACCAAAAGAATCTTCAGTAGGCTCATTTGTTTTCCGTATAAAAGGCAGAGAAGGGGGGTCTCTGCGCGGGGGCGACGTAGATCGGGCCGTTGCCCAGGAGCCGCTCTTCGGGAGGAAAAAGGATGAATAAGAGCTTTTCGCGTCAACTAAAAGAAAACTTTTTGCCTGCCCGGAGGACCTGCTAGTACAGATAGTGGGGGGGGAAAAAATTCCGCCCTATTTTGGGGCCTGAATCGGTTTTGGGGTTGGGTCAAAAAAAAAATTTCAAGAAATACGGAAAGAAGGAGGATGGAAGGAAGGGATGCCGCGCGGCGTTAAAAGGGGTGGAGAAGAGGCGGGTGTAGGGAAAAAAAGGGCTAGATTCTATTGCCGCGGTAGTGCCCTAAAGTCTGGAATCGAAGATGGGAGAAGGGCACTACTCTATGAAAAAATCTCCGAAAATAAGGGTCACGTGAGCCGCTGAGCAAGAAAAGGGGGGGTTTCGATCCTTCAGGAGGGGTCGTCCTTGAGCTCATAGCCAAAAAGCTGGATGAGTTTTCCTTAACGGGAAGAGTCGTCCTCTTGATCAACAATTTTCAAAAGGGGAAAGAGCAGCTCAGGAGTACACTCGAAAGAAACCCAAAAGAAATGAGGCAAAAGGAGAATCGTGGGGCCGGAGTGGGGAGTATCTCTTCTAGTGGGACGATCAGGCCGTTGGCCTAACGCTGGTGCAGAAATACGACCGAGGGATGAAGCTTTTTTGCGTCTCGGAAGCCCCAACCCCTGGGGGGACGGATAAGAGGATTTACAAAGAAAAAAAGAAACAAGCTGTCGATTATCTCTGGTGGCTGGCAGAGAGTCGGAGATACAAGTAGATCGACGAAGGGCGGTCGCTCGATGCGAAAGATCGTCTCATTCTGGTGAGTGACTAGGAAACTTAAAACAGGGAGTTGGTGGGGGGGTTCAAAACTAAATGCGAAGGAAGGTTACAACGAAGAACCACCTGGGGCGATTGCGCAAATATTGTTACGATCTAAAAAAAATGAGGGGGGGGATAGGGCTCTTCTTCACAAAGGCAAAGTCTGAACGAAGAGTACAACTCGAATCTGGCAAAGTACGGGGGTGGATAAGGTCAAGACTGCAAAAAGAACTCGGGGGCATCTAAAAAGGAAGAAAATAGCGTCAGCTCGCCATCACTTCAACCACCAGACAGTCCGAAAGACGAAAGTTTTTCAACGGGGAACGGCGCTTAGACAGTCCGGAAAAAAGTCCCGAGTTTCTGCAAAAGAACCAGGCAAAAAAGCACCTTTTAGGGCACTAAGAAGGGTTGGAAAGGGGAAATCCGGAATGATCAAAGACAGAAGAGCCTTTCCTCGACACAACTCAAAGGCAATCCTCAAAAACAAGCCTACTTAAAAGGAAAACAACATAAAGGATATACTCAGCCGGCCTGGTCACAGGCGCATCTCGACATTCGTGGACTATCTGCGGTAAAACCGAAGAAGGATGCGAACTGTGTCGCGAAAAAAAAACGAACGGGCCGATGATTTAAAGTAAAATACATCTGGGTGCGGCAGGTCGTCGCCATTACACGGCCGGAAAAAGAAAGATAAGAACCTACCGCGTCAAAGTAGGGAATCACACGAAGGGTCGTCGCAGTGTCAAACACAAGGAGAGAAACAAGGACACCCGAATCTGGACAAAGATAAAAGAAGGGAATTCCAGCTTAGAAAAAAGAATCCATCTTGTTTAAAGTAATGACAAATACAAATTATCTTGTTTTTTAATGGGAATTTTCACTGACACTACAAAGCTCGCAGCCGATGAACGTGGAAGCGAAGCCAAAGGTGGGCTTTGAGCTGATCGAGTAAGTTTCTAGTGGCCAAGTAAAGTCTGTCATGAATCTGGGGGTGGGGGAGAATTTGTCAAAAAGGTATGCGATACGAAGACTAAGGATGTGCGGGGATCAGCCAAGGCCAGATGAGTACTTTTTTCCTTGTACAACTCAAGACACAGAGTGCTCGTGACAACATCGGAAAGGGGAAGAAGCCTCAAAAGGAAAAGAGATGTCTTTACGCGGCCGTGAGGCACAAAATGGGAATAAGGAATTCATTTAAGCTCTTCCAAAATTTAAAAGGGGGTCCCGATTCTCACATTCGGTTGGGAGGCCGAACAAACTGCGAAGAGGATCCGTGCTGTTTCAAGAGGGTTGTGAGCTAAAAATAAAGCAAGGGGAGTTCCCGTTTAAAAATGACTAGTGCAGGTCACGGGACTTCTCTCTCACAACAGGGGATAGACAGTAAGAGACACAAATAGTCAACCGGTATCCGAGTAATAGCGAACAAAAAACATCCGAACAAAAGGGGGCCTCTGAGGACCGTGGTGTTTTCATAATGGTTCTTGAGGAAAGAGGAAGAAACGGCGTGCAGGGAAAAGAAAAGGCACATCGGCCTTTCCAGTGATCAACAAGTCCGAGGCTAAATAGAACTGAAAGGTTTGAACAAAGACAGGAACTGGAAAAATTGGAGTTGTCGGGATTAGGAACGACCGTCAAAGACCTGTCTGGCGGGAAAAAAGGCGAGAAAAAAGGAAGTGCCAATTAAGCCAAATTCAGATCGCCCTCACAGACGAAAAACCGATGACAAAGAAAAGAATGCACGAGGAAAAGGGGAGAAACAACTTTTCGCGCAGTGCAACGCAAATCGAAAGGGCCAGGCCTTCGGCGCGGAAGGGGTGGAGAGGCGCAATTTGGAAATAAAGGGACATGTAATCGTGGGGCGCAGGGGATCAAGGCGGATGCGATGGCCGACACTCTTAACAAGGGAGTGGGCAAGTTTTTCCTAGAAAGGTCCGGGAAAGAAAAAAGGGTGGCGCACGTGCGCTCAAAAGGGAAAAAAGCTTCTGGAAAAGGGGGGAGGGGGGTTATTACTCGGCTACCAGGCCTGTCAGGCGCTGCGCCACGATGAGCGGTTTCAACTCATCGGGCTCGTGAAGAGGTGCGCACACCGTGCAGGAAGAAAAAAGAAAGTTACCGCTGATGTATAAAAAACGAGGCCTTGTGAACTTCAGCCGAGAGGCTTGAGGGGACTACGAGAAAGGTGAAAGTCAGGATCGAAGGGATCTCGGGGATGGGAAAGCTTTGTCGCGGGAGATCAACCTTGGTTGCCGCTGGGCGATAAATGACCCTAAGGAAAAGACTTTATTTCCAGGGGCCGAAAGGGGGGAACTCAGGTTTTGTCTCAGGTTTGCAGACTCGAAAGGGGGATTGAGTGCTGTCGTAAGCGCCAAGGGTTTGACTGGCGAGGGCGGGTGCTCGGGGAAAAGTAAGGGGAAGCTGAAGCGGGTCTGGAAAGCTAGAGAGAACCCCGGACTTATTTGGGAAAGGAAGGGTCCGGCGACGATGACCTCCTACCGTGGATTGCGTCATAAGGGTAACCCTAAACAGCGTGATTGTGAATTCGTCAAAAGGGGTTAAGATGGGAGGGGGGAAGGCTCCCAGCCCTGACTTTAGAAGTTAAGACCCTGTAATCGCACTTAAATTTGGGGGGGGGGAACAACTTCCTGCGGAAAGAAGCGTCCGCTCTCACCCAGGAAACGAAGCGACATCGAGAGCCTTGGCAAGGGAGTCGGAAACAGGTTGATGCGCCAAGGCCTTTTCCTCGGGGGGAAAAACGATAATCAAATCCTGGTTGGTTCGAAAAGAGAGAAAAACAACACGGAGTAGTCGGGGGGGAAAAGAGAGATGGAAAAGAAGGTCGGTCAATCATCTTCTGGGCAATCGCTCTCAAGAAGTCGCGGAAAAAAAGGAAGAACACTACCTACGGGCAAGGCTGATGCTTGAGCTGCTCAGCTCTCGCAGGTGCTTGTGAATAAAAAAAATCGCGGGAGTGGTAGATCCGCGACTTCATGGCAAGGAACATACTCAAAAGGCGGCTGGGGCAAGTCAGCTAAAAAGGACACAATTTTGAAGAAGGATGACAAAAACCCACGTCAGTGAGGGATTGGAAGAAATTCAAACGTCCGCATCGTCGGAAGTTCGAGGTCATCGTAGTCGGAAAAA
>Ga0179593_1317122_pt1 | contig 17035 bp, 18 predicted proteins | sample CZODoug2_1_08_16_FD_185931 | JGI IMG/M metagenome (GOLD analysis project Ga0179593, IMG submission 185931) | Vadose zone soil fungal communities from Angelo Coast Range Reserve, California, USA - CZODoug2_1_08_16fungal (PacBio error correction) | ecosystem: Environmental > Terrestrial > Soil >...
AAAAAGCGTATCGCAGTAATTACCAAGAAAAAAATACGAAAGGAAAATAAAGACGTCGGAATGAGGAAGAGGAGGGGTGCTATCCCTCGTTAAAGGAAGCAGGAGAAACCCCAAGCCGACTGAAGTGGCGCTTTGGGAGGAAGCAGCGGAGACATTAAAAAGAAGTCACCTTTCGCGGAAAGAGTGGGAGCCATCGGCGCCGAGAATGTTGGAATGATCGGATTGTGACCTTGGGCGCAATCTCAAGAACGAAAGATAGCTTATGTTCACCCTGAAGTGGAAAGAAGGGACTGAGCACCTTGGAGACCAAAAGAGATGGAAATCGGAAAAAAGGCGAATGAAGCAACATCCTAAAAGGGGCCGCGGGGTGCTCTCGGATGAGGGGAAAATAAAGGGAGCAGAAAAGTTGAGTTTAATAAAAAGTGAAGAGATTTCCGGGGAGTTTGAGGGATTCGCAGGTTCAAAAATTAATCACCGTTTTTGGTGCTCAAGATATGAAAAAGATGAAAGGTAGCTCGTGTAAATCGGAATACGATGCCAACTTGGGAAAACCTGACACCCGAGCAGGTTCGGCGGAACGTATTGCTTAGGGAAGGAAGGAGTTGTTAGATTTGGGACCCCTCCCACCAAAGGTTTGGGGGAAAGGTCATGAAAATCAGGAGGACCCAAATAACCAAAGTGTTTCCTAGAATGGAACAAGCATGGTCCTGGGGAGAAGCAAAAAGGTTTAATGTAGCTCCCGGTCCCTCTTCCCCGGGATCCCATTAGGAAGGTATAAGAAATGGCCCGAGTTTACCGCGCTGTGCCGCAGCGACGAACCAAGGAATGTACGCGGAAGAGCAAAACAAACAGCGGAAAGGGCAGGCGAGTATGAAAAAAAGGCCGAACCTGTGGACAGCAAAAAAATGCATCTCTTCACTCTAGAAATACGTTCGAAGTAACCCACCCCATCGTATCCAGAAGCAATCAGGTGGGGAAACAAAAGGACCCAAGAGGGGGAGAAACGGTGAAAAATCTCTGGTCCCGGAAGGGGACATCCATCCCCAAGGTCGGACCAGCAACTACAGGCGCAAAACTAGTACCTTTAAGTTGGGGCTAGAACAGATGGGAAAAAGAAAAACATAAGGAGCCAGGGTGATTCCTTCGAAAGGGTTAGGAAAGAAAAAAAAAAATGCTCAATGAGAAGTTAAATCCCTTGGAAAGACCGGGACTTTCTCACCAGCAAGATCCCAAACTGAAGGAGGAGAAGCACCCTCATCGCGAACATACGCAGGTTCCGACGCCGTCCAAGGAGACCTAAGTCTGACAGGGATGAATCCCGTTTCACAGCAAGACTTGGGGGGAATAAGATCACCACAACGGTAAAATCGTCGTTCAAGGATGAGTGCAATGGGGCCGTCTCGCCAATTGAAAAGCAAGCAATTCATCAAAGGGGGGAAAAAAGTAAGATTTGTTCCACAGTCGGCTCAGGGGGAAAAAAAGTCTTTAAATTGGAAGGGCAAAGACATATCGTTGTAAGTTACATCAATGAGAGAAACTGAAAACCACGACCTCAGGGAAAACAAACTTTTGGTTCCTCAAAGGGGAACAAAACAAAAAAAAAGAGGACTGATAAAGGACCTAGGGGGGTTCAAAATTTTTATCAGTCACTGTTCTAAGGTCAGAAGAGGGGAGTAAAGGAAATTCGGGCGAGCTGGGACTTAAGTGGGGGCCTGAAGGATTAAAAAGAATTAGGTCCTCGCCAATAATCCCTGCTAAATCAAATTCTGACGCGGCAAGATGAAATGTCAAGGAGGGAACTAATCCGGAGAAAGGGGAGACCGGCGACCCCCGAGGGTGTGGCTAGCTTCCAAAGGACCAATATTCCAGAAGAGGGAGATGTGAAACAGGAACAGAATAACGGAGGCGATTACAGAAATTTTTAAATGTGGCCGGCGCGAACGCGATATCTGAAAAAACCCCTCCGTTAATTAAGGGTTGGCATAAAAGCTATAACGATGACAAATCTTCTGACACCTCCCTTCAAACCTCCAACAGGGCAGTTGGATAATGGAGGGAGAGCATGCAAGCATCGATAAGTTATCAACTGGAATGGAATCAAGGTTCCATCGGGTTAATTCAACCGGGGAGCAGCTTTTCGTCTCTAGTGAAGGCCATTTAAAAATGGGAAAATGAAAAGACCGGAATAGGGGGGGACATATTAGAGAGGATAAAAAAAAGTATCGTGCATCTTTGGGGAGGATCGGATGGACTCGTAGTGTGTCCTCCAAAAAGGTTTTTTTGGTGACAGAGAAAGGGACGAGGTGGGGGGGTGTAGTGGGTTTAGGAAAAAATCAACACGTGCTGTGGTTGGGGGATTGTTGATTCTAAATGGGTCCGAGAAACAACAAACTTAGTATTATGAAAAAGAGAAAAGCGGTAGACAACAACGTAAAAACCAAAACCCGTCCATTGATTGACTAAAAACACGTGACAACCACAAGAAGGGATCAAGCAACACTGAAAAAAAACTTAGGGGGGAAAGAAACATTGGAGGCCCAATAATTCTGAACGAAGGGGGTGCAAGCGTCGCGAATTTCTCTAAGTACGTGCACCCAGATCCGACTACGTTTGGCCCGGTAACCCGCATTCAGTAGAAGAGAGAAGAAAGGAGACCTGGAATAAATATTACAGTCGAGAAAGAAAAAGCTCGAGAGTTAAAAAATGTCCGGCAAAAGATTCCAAACGGCCCGGGTTGTGGCAAGAGGGCGGAGTGTGAGGCGTGTCCCCATCGCGTAGAAAATCAGGTCCAGGGTTAAGGATAGCGTGGGGGAGGGGACCGCCCAGTACCATGTAAGAAGAGAACTAAGGATGAGGGTGGAATGGGATATCCCGCTAAAATGGTGGTGGCCGTAGATCACAGGGAGGGGGGGAGCCGGTCTCAATCAGACTAAAAAGCATAATAAGCCTTAAAACGGGAAGGCGGGGGAACAATCGGTTGAACTTCGCCTTTTTGCCGGATGAGGTAAACGCTGAATGAAGGTATCGGGGTCTGAGCCTTCCCGCTTAACACGGGAGAACACAAAAAAAAATTACAGGATCGTCCCAAAGGCCTAAATAATGACAATCCAATCTTCTCTTCTCGCACCTTCTTTCCTGGGTGAAACTCTGTCCACAATTCCGCTCAGGGCGTGTTGCTTGTTTGATTCCTCGTAAGCAAAGTCCGCTTTTGTTTGGGAAACGGACCGGGTGCGGTGCGGACTGTGTTATTCGCGCATTTCAGTAGGATCACTTCAAGAAAACTATAAGTGGGGGGTCGAGGGCACCAGTTAAACAAAAAGTCTTTCACAAACTGACAGCCAGTTCCAGAATACGCGGCTATGTGTGGCATTAGAGGACCATACGCCGTAGGGCGTTTGTAGTGTGGTTTCCCTGGGGCGGTCTCCCATTGGACTCCAAGGCGGAACGACTTGTTCCCCGAGGAGGAAAACAAGGGTATGGGCGGGTGTCGTTTTGTCGCGGGCTAAAAAGAAGAAAGTTTTGAAGGGGGCGGCATCAAGGGAAAAGTAAAACGGCGTGAGATGACGCTGCGTAAAACGGGCGAAACGAGGGAGTGGGAATCATGAGGCAGAGGAAGGGTGGGGGAGAATCCCTCAAACAAACTGTGAAATGTCAGACGGCAAGTTGCAGGGGGGGCTCCGCACACTCTTGAGCAGGTGGGAGACCCGGAAACTAACGGAAACAACACCGTGTTCCTCCAGGGAAGGGGTATCTGTCAGGGGAGGACTAAAAACGCCGGGGAATATCGGGAAGGATGATGTAGCTGAAGAAGAAGGGGGGGAAACTGAGTAAGGGAAGGGGGAGATTTTTCATGGTGGCGAAGAAAATGAAAGGGGGACGGAAAAAAAGGGCAGCAGACTCGGATCCGCTGGTGCTAAAGAAAAAAAGTAGGGGAGTGGGGAATTCTTTCGCTCGAAGGGAAGTCAAAGAATCCGAAAAAAAAGCCGCTGGGGGGTTCTCTGAGGAAAGAAGGGGGATCCGATTAACAACAAGAGCAGGGATTAACAAACAAACATACAGTGCAATTGGACGCCATAAGACTAAGTATGTCTTCTTCAGGTGAACAAAAAAAAAAAGGAAAAGTACATAAAATTTATGGAGTAAGCAAGAAAAAAGGATTGTAAATTTTAGATTGGAAATTAGAGAGGGAGGCCTGAGGACTAAATGAAAAAAAAAGGGAAAAAAAGAAGGGTTGGAGGTGTCAAAACTAAAAGTAAGAAAAACCATCGAACTGAGACGCCGGACTCAAGGCTGGGGGAGGTCCCGGTCATCTTCCAGTAAAGATTGCAAAGTCATCTTTTAATACTCGCGCTTACACCGAGAAAAAACGACGGCGCAGCGCAACCATCCAGAAAGACGTGTAGGGGGGAACGAAATGAGAGACGTCTTCTCACCGAGTCCTCGGAGGAAAAAAGCGAAAGGGGGAGAAGAGGGGGGACGGGGGAATAGCCGAAAGAAAAAGGAGGGGAAAAGACTTCTGGGAGCAGCGAGGGGAGAAGAAGAGAGAACAGCGCTTTTGACGAAGGAGAACCTTCCGTGCGAGTAAAGAACCAAAAGAAGGAAGAAGGAAGGAAGGGAAAGCTAGCGATCTGGTGCACCAATGGGAACTCAACTTTCGTTTTTGAGGGGAGGGGAGGGTCCGACTCCTGCTGACACGCTAAGGTGGGGGACGGAGGAGATCCAGGAGGTAATGTCTGCCGCCACGGAGTCACTTCAAGCTCCAGCAGCGGGAGAGGAAAAGGGGAAGGGGGTCCTAGGCGAGCAGATCCAGAGGGCAGTAAAGGCGATACTCTGGGGTTTTGAGAGAACCACAACACGGAGAGAAAAAAAAAGAGAGAGAGAAACTCGTAAAAAAAGAGATTACCGGCCATCTGGAGCTGCAGAGGAAAATGAATCACTGGCTTAGAAAGGGAAGTTGGAATACAAACCGTGAAAAGGGAAGGAATAAAAAGAAGTCAACTCTCTAGGGGGGGCACGGCGCGTGGACAGCAAAGAAATACGAAAGGCAGAAGTTCATCGGTTCACAGAAGGGGGAGTTGGGGGCTCCATCTCTCCGAAGTCTGGGGACGTAAGGAGGTCACAAGTCTGCGGGAACCGCGAGCTAAAGGGAAAAAAACGAGAATGTCCCCTGAAAGTTGCTTCAGGCGAAAAGCTCTTTGTAGACAAGGAGAGGAAAACTGCAAAAAAGGGGTTAAGAGGAATCGCGCAGCGGACGCCAAGAAGGGGGAGGATCAGCGGTGTTGCGGCAAGAAAGGAGAAAAAAACTTTGAGGGGAAAAAGGAACTCTCAGGAAAGTATGGTCGTTACTGGATTGTCTTTCCAGGCCTGTCAGGCCAGGAGGAAAAGTGAAGGGGTCAGCGCGGAGTACGATGAACTAACTTTTAAAGAATAGGAATAGTGAACCCTTGGGAAAACTTCAAGGAAGCAGGGTAAGAAGGTCGGCAGTTTCGTAGTAGGAAGAGGGTTTGGAGAGGGGGGAAAAAAGAAAAAAAACCCAACGGGGGGGTGCAGTGTTAGTATCAAATCTGAACACAAGGGAAGGGAAAGATAGGTCCATTGTTGTGGTACTGAGGATAATGACATTTTAACAAAAGGTCATAATCCGAAATTTAATGGGACTAGGGGGGCCTTTCCTCGAAAAGGAGAAGCCTGGTTAAGGATGATAGAAGGGGGAAAGAAGGTGTAGGTGTGGGGGGGTGGGGGGAGATCAGGCGTCATCGCAGAAAAAAAAAGGAGTACAGAACAAAAACAACGGAATCCTTCGGATGCAATGTAAAATAAACCGTCCAGTTCACTCTGAAGACTACGCAATACGGTTACTAGCAAAGGGGAAAAAAAGCGGACCTAAAACTGAAGAGGGATTACGTAACCTTGGCTCAAGGACAGAGGGAGAAAAAAAAGGGATACCTCCGGCAGTGGAACCTTTCACTCGTGTGACGGAGAAGAGGTCAGGAAGAAACGAAATAGGGGCCGGAGTGGTTGTTTTTAGCTTCGAAAAGGAGAAAGAAAAACTAAAGGAGGCAATACGGTGATCTTCGAAGGGGGGTAATTATCAATGAAAATTTTTAATGGAGAAATGCAAAAAAAGGGGTTTCCGTTCGCACCCTTTCATTCAAAACAGAGGATGCTCAACCCTCATGAATGAGAACTACCGAAGAGAACAAGACGCAGTTGGCAGGGGACCACGACCAGCCGCGGAAGGAATTCTACAAATGGGAAAAAGGGGGCCAAACTAGGTAATTAGCATATCCCCAAAGGAAACGGGGAAAACATATTCTTCCGAGGGAGGAGGGCAAAGCCCGAATCCATGTAACAGAAAGAAAGAGAGTCCGGAATTACACAACCGGAAACGGACGAAGGGAGACATGAGGGGAGAATAGTTGGGGGGGGGAAAATAAGTTTAAAGGGGGGGGAAGGAGACTAGCGGTGAAAGACAATATGAGACACTCACGAAAAAGGAACCAAGATATTCCCCCAACACGGGGTAAGGTGGTCGCTTACCGAACACTAACCTTAGCTGAACGACGCGTTGTCCAATTGATGTATCAGCCGGGTGCGATAAAGCACGCAAGGATTAGCCTCTTCAGCTGGAATCTCTCCGGGACTTTTTGGCTGCGTGATGGCAAGAGGGGACGGCGCTCTGCGAAAAGATAGCCGACTCGGTTGAAGAAAGGGGAGCCTTTCCGGACAGACGACGGTAATGCAATTCAACAAAGGCAGGAAAAACTGGAAACTGTCAGAGCAAAGAGGGAGGGCTGAAAAACTCTAAATGGTTAGGGCCAAAACCCTAGGCAAAGAACGGAGGGAAGGGTAAACTATCCAAGACGGAAGGCGCCAAAATGTGGAATGGGCGGCAGCTCCAAGCTAATCCTGAAAAAGGAGGGGCAGTGGTACCAGCTAGATCTCCAAACAGCAAGGATTGAAAGAAAAAAGGATTTGGGGGAAGTATGGAGGCTTAGTCTCCGGGAGAAGTGGGACTGGCCGATAGGTCAGGAGTGGTCTTAACAGGACAAGCTACGCGAATTACCAGGGGGAAAAAGGGTGGGGAAAACCTCAAAGACAAAGATATGGTTCTTCTCGCAGTAAATAGGAGCCAAGAGTGGGGCAAGGACTCTGTTTACATGTCTGGAGTCCCTTGGGGGGTGAATCCCCCCAGGTGGTTTTGGAGGGGTTGACTGAGAAAAAGATTGAGGTTGGAAGGGGGTGGGAAAAAATCAAACTTTTCTTTTTGGTGGTTGTAATGGGGAAGTTGAAAAATAAAGAAAAAAAAAAAAAACAAAAGAGGAGGAGGAAAAGAGGCAAAACTAGCCCGGGTAACAAAACAGGAAAAAACTCGTTTTGGATAAAACAAGGTACCCAACTATACTTTGAAACACCACGAAAAAAAAAAAGGGGGGGGAAGGAACACTACCTCTTTATCAGCTGTAAAAGATATGAGATGGGAACGACTTCTCTATTCGAAAGAGGGGGAACCAGATCCGAGTGGGTCAGGTTTGGACCCGGTGCAAACCGGGGGGGGGGGGGGGGGTTAATAACTTTGGCAAAAAGAAGGCCTGGCAGCAGGACCCTGTTAAGAAAGAAGAGGAACCGAAGGAGAACTAAAAAAAAGGGGAGAAGGAGGAAGGTAAATAATTCCTTAGCACAATATGAAAAAAACCCGTGGAGGCAGGAGGAGGGGACTTTTTAAAAAGCGGGAGGCTAATTCCCCACCGTGAAAGGCCGTGGGAATTAAGGGGGGGGAGCGGCACCAACATTGCAAACCAGGGGCAAGCGCCTCATCTGCGTGAACATAGCTATATCTCAGACTCGAGGAAGGAAGAGTTGGCCGTCTATGCAGGGCGAGTGGTTCGCCGGGGAAAAAACGTAGTAGAGGAAAGATGTCAGCCGTACTCAAGAATTAAAAACATCTTGGGGAGGGATTGTCGAGGAAAATCGTGGAATTCATATATAGGGAGGGGCACCAAGGGAGGGGGCCCTAAAAATGCCAAGGAGAGATTCCAGCTCGCGAGTAATAACAGAAGGTATCGCAAAACTGAATGAGAAAAAGAAGGGGGGTGAAACCCTATGAGCGTCAGCAATCCGGAGGTGGGGGGTAAGGGAGCTAATGAACCGTGTTTGGGAACACGAGGGATAGCGGTGGTGAAAGTTTGACGAAAAGAAAGGTGAGTTCTTACAACGTGGGGGGGCTAAGAACAGTGCACGAGGGGAAAAAGGAGAGAAACTTGGATCCATCTGCGCCCGGTGAGGGGGGGTCATGGAACCAAAAAAGGATTGGTCCGTGGAGAGCCGGGAATAAGAGGGGAAGGAAGTTAAAACCGTTCGTGGGGGTGATCTGAAAGTCAGAACCTATCGCGGGGGCCTCGGAGTCATCATAAGGGGGTGAAGACGGAGCAGTTACGAGGAAAAAAAGTAACTGCGTTGCCGGAAAGGGGAGGGCGAATTCATAATTTAAGAGCCTCATGTGCGAATGAAAGGTAAGACGGCATGTATGGAAAAGGGGAGAAGGCCTGGAGGCAGTGGGAGTGAAGAAAAACGGGAAGATGAATCACGTAGGGGCCTCCCTAGGCGGTGACCTCCCAGGATGGAAGAAGCGCCACAAACTTCAACGGGTACGATAGGTTTCATGGAAGGGTAAGGTATTAAATTCAACTTTTTAACGGAAGTCCAAGCGGATGGGAAAATTGGAGGGACCCGTTGGTTTGGCTTGGACGCAACATGGAAAGTGCGGGAAGAAGGCTGTCAAAAACCGTAAGACAAAAAAAAGTGTGAGGGATAAAGGAGGAGGGGTCGCTTCGAAGGGCGGCATTCAGTCATAACAACCGAACTGCCGCTGGGGTGGGGGGGGTGGGACGGCTTGGGCAGGGAGGGGGGTTAGGGAGAGAAGAAAAAAAAAGCTAGGGGCGCACACCAAAAGAAAGAGGGTCCATTTGGGTTCTATAAAGACTCAGGGATGCGCTCCTCCGGGGAAGAAGTATCCTAGAGAGAAGAAAAAGTTATTCGGCAAGAAATGAGGGAATTGTAAATAGGTCAGTCCGGAAGGAAAAAAGTGAACGATGAACAAAACCAAAAAGGAGGGGGGTAGTGTCCCAAAAGTCTAAAAAAAAAAAAAGGCCTAAGAAAATACGAACAGAAAGCCCAGATGATGCCAATGGTTGACCAAGGGTGCAAGCGGGAAGAATGGACGTAGCGGGATATGTTTCATTCACACATGAGTACTCGCGACTGAGCAAAAGAAAAAAAGTCCGCAAGAGGGAAGACCATCCAAACTTAACAGGAAGGGAGGTGAGTAAAAACGAAGATCTGACACGCTGTAATTGCACGCAAGATCCAGACCGCGCAGACCAGGGGGCTTCTGCGCGAGCCCCTCAAGCGACTCAAAAAAAGAAGCAGATCTTCTTGGTCCGAACAAGCTGAGAGCAGCGCTGCCGGCCACTTCAAAAGGGGGAAGAGCGTTCCATAAATCCGCTTCGGTCGGAAGGCGGGGAACATGTAGGGCCTAATCACAACCGTCACTCGGCTAGCGGGGAAAAACAGTGAAAGGAGTGCCCAGCTACATTTCTTGATGCAGGTGCGTAAGGAGATCCGTCCCGCTGGGACTCGACAAGCGACACGTGACCCGGGCCGAAAGGCGCATTATAGGGAAGGAAGAGGGAGTAGTCAATGTCGGTGAAAACCAAAAAGCGCGCTGGTATTTATGTGGGGGCCTCTGGAGTCTCACAGATGGCCTTCATAAGAGGTCTGGAGACGGGTTTTATCTTCATCAAAAACCAAAACAGGGCAGGGGAAAATAAAAAACAGAGGAAGCCGGGAGATTCCGGAAGAAAAGTTGAGATGCAAGATAACTTCCAGATGTTGGGAGGAAGAAGTGCGGATCCTCAAACCTGCGGACTCTGAAGGAGAATGACGCGCTACAAGCACTCGAAAAAAGCGGGCGGATCACTACGAAAAAAAGGAAAATGTCGCGGGGGGGACTGTAGGAGGAAAAAGATCTTAGAGTTTGGGGACGGACTCGGAGGGGCTCCAACGGAGCGGGGGGCGATGGAAACTGAAAGGTAATCTATGTCGGTCTTCAGAGATTTGAGACCAAATATCTGCAAATCATGACGTGCGCGGAGTGCGCTACAGGGCGGGTCGGGAGGAGGGACGGAGGGGAGGGAAACAGGGAGAGGTCTAAGTGCGTTTACGGAAGAACGCGCAGTTCCCGGTTCTTCGCTGGAGGACGTCGAAAACAAGTTGGTGCAGAACAATCGCGAGTACGATGAAACGAGACATAAGAGAAAGACATGCAACCTGGTCAACCGGAAAAAAAGATATCTTGCGGCAGTAGAATTTCGTAAAAAGAGTCCTGCGGTTTATTTTGGAAAAGACAAACGCAGGGGTTTTTTGTCATTCATGGCGACAAATCTTGAAAGCCCCCAGGTGGAACATTTTTTCGCTAAATTTAGCATGGGCAGGGAGAAAAAATCTAAAGGGGTATGATAGACAGGCAAGGCCTCTTACAAAAAAGCATTGGGGGGAGTCCGTAAGAATAAAACGGCCCGATTTAGGTTTGGGGGGTAAGAAGAGCTGGGTTGTGAAGCAGCAAAAAAAAAAGTACGCGCAATGACCGCCAACCAAACCCAAGAGGCAAGTGGATGAAAGAAAAAGACCGCCCCGCGAACGACGTGCAATAAGACGAAGGTGGAGAGGACCCGGTGACACCACGGGGATACCTAGAACTCAGAGGAGTACGGCTTGCTTCAACAAGCACAACATCGGCGCCAGGGAAAAAGGGGGACGGCCTGTAGAAGTTCCCCCTTTGAGTCGAAGTTCACGCAGCAGGACCCTATATAAAGGTTATGTGGCCTTCAAAGGACGAGCCCATCAGTGGGTCAAGATGTCCTTGAAAGTTATGAGGGAAAGAAACAACAGGAGGCATTTATAAACGGGCCAAGAACTGGGAATGTCTCAACCGGAGGACAAATCCCATTATTCACCAACTGAAGAATAGACAACCGAACCACGGCCAAACGCAATGGGCAGACGCAGTCCCGCGAAGGGAAAAATTCTGTCAAAATTATAACAGAAGGAAAGTGTCAAAACTATTTGATCAAATGAAATGCCCCAACGACAGTGGGAACAACTACGTTCCTCTATGACTCGTCAATTTAAACGTAAGAAACAATTCCAAATAACAAGAGGGGGGCAGGAAGCAAATAAAAAGTGGGGGGGGAAGTTTTCTCTAATGGTAATCAAAAACAGGGTACTGGGGGGATGTCGAGGTCAGGGGGGTGTAAATGAAAAATTCGGGACCACCAAAACTGGGTAGAAATCAATGGCAAAGGGGGTGTTGAAAAAACAACTTGACTTTGTCGAGAAAAATATAAAATCCACGGAGGCTTGTCTGGCGGAATGAGGGGGCACCCGGAGTTTATGCAGCTGTGAAAGAACCAGAAGGGGGGAATCAGAGCATGGATCTACTCTCCTTGTGGGAGGGGAGGGGGGAAAGAGTAAAACCAAGGAGACAGAATAGTGAAAGAGCCGGTCTACATGAAAAAGGAAAAGAGGAAATTCCTGGGCGTACCGTGAAATGCAAGATCTTCAGAGGAAAAAGAACCAACTCGATGTTTATCGACAAATACAAGAGGTACGTAGGGAGATGGTCACCTAACAAAACGGAGGGCGCCAAAGGGGGGGAAAAGGGAGAAGCTCCAACGCTTATACTGAAAAAGGGACTTTGGGAATAAGCAAGTATCCCGAGGACCAGGCGACTTAAAACTCAAACAAAATAAACAGGGCGTGGTTGGAACGATTCAAAAGAGCTCCGCGACCTTTGGTGTTTCGCGAAGGGTAATCTTGGGAGAAAAATGCGTAAGCTGCGAGGATGGGGGTCCAAAGGAAGCGGGTGGGCAACTGGGCAAAAACTGACACAAAAGAGGTTCCAAGACTGTGAGAGCTATCCGTTGCATAATCACTTTGGCCAGAGCGGATGCCCGCGTTAGGGGAAACCTCCCCCCCGGTTTGCTTGAAAAAGGGGGGGGGAGAACACTTCTGGGGTGGTAGGTGTTTGGGGGGAAAACCACTGGATGTTTGGGGGGGGGGGGGGTTTGATGATCAATGGAGAAAAACAAAAAAGTGAAGAGGAAAGGAGAGAATCTTAGAAGCAACACGGAACACACTCAATGTTGATCGAACACACCAACGAAGGGCATTCTGACAGCAAAAGTACAAAAACGGCGGAACATGAGGGAATCCGATCTGTAAAAAAGCAGGGGCTTGGGACGCATCCTTCAGAGAAAACAGCGAGGTAAAAGACCGGCTGGGGGGGGGGAAGTGTAAAGGTTTCAAAAACAAAATTCAACGTGGAAGTAAAGGGGGGGGGCCGCAACGCCCCCTGTTCATAGATTGACCCATCGAGAAATAAATGAAGGAGAGGGAAGCCTTGCCCTACTGAAAGTGTTTATTGTGGGCATTCATGGACGAGGTGTGGGAAGCGGATAAATGGTAGGACAAAATCATGGAAGTAGAAGTCTGGAAAGCTGGCCGAAAAAATTTCAAACCAGGAGCAAGCGGAGACCGTCCTGGAGGGTGATAGAACCATCGAACCGCGACTCAAATCTGGGCGTTTGGGAAACGTCGAAAAGAGAGGGGTCGGAAGGAGATCGAGAGTTCTTGACATGGGGAGGGCAGAAGCCGGTAGACAGGGAATTGCCCTTGGGAAGTAGGCCTTTAGAGACGGATCGGGAAAAAAAAGGAAAGAATTGAAGGGGGAGAGTCGCACACATCGGAAGCCCCAAAATCAAAGCGAGATAAAAAAAAAAAAGGGGAATAGGTAGAAAACGAGAGGGATAACCCCCCAGATAATTGAAAAAAAGGCGCAGAAAGAAGAAGGAGTTTTGAGGGGTGGTCCATTGAGACGAAAAAGGAACGTGTTTGGGGGAAAGTCAAGATGGGGGGGGAGTCGGGGTGAATTTACTAGCGGATGTCATTAAAAAAAGGCGAAGAAAAAGTTAAAAGGGGGTTCACGAGCCAAAAGGTGGGGGGGAAAATCGGCAGGGGTTTTCGTGTACGAAGCAGGGGAGGAATGGGGAGGGGGGAGAAAAAATTACGGACTATCGCTTGCAAAGAAGGGGGTGTGGAACGGCAAGGGTGGGGGGTAGCACAAAGCCGAGAAAAAGGATTCTCAAGGGGAAAAGGAAGGAGGCGCTGACGGGAATGAGCAAATGCGTCAACCAAATGGAGACGAGGTGGGGGGGTCGCAGTGAGGGGTGGGAGAAGAATGGTTCGGTAATAGGGGGGGGGCAAAAGAACATAGGGAAAACCGTGGGGTGTCCTGGGTGTGTTTTTGATCACCGTCGCTCGTTCGCCGTGTGATGGAGCGCCTGTCCAAAAATTAAAAGGAAGAAAGATCACCGTAGGGCTCATGAGGGTATCGTTCACCAGTCACAGGGACACACTTAAACAGGGGAAAGACTCTCTGCCTGAATGGACTCAAGACAAAAACGTGGAAAAGGAGTCCATAGCCGTTGTTAAGTCGAATGGTGGTGCTCTGGGGAAAGGGACTTAGTATCCTCCTTAGGGTGCTGGCGGAAAGAAAAAAATGGTCAAAGGGGGGGGAAGACGAAGAAATATGGAGTGAAAGAACACTGCGGCGTCGAAGGATCTTCGCGGCATAACGTAGAAGGCCGCTGGTTTTGCGGAATTGTCGCGCTCCTGGGGGGTTATGTAAAAAAAGGGGGGAGACTGAACAAAAACCAACAGCTCTGGCCAGGTTTCAAGCAAGACGAAGTGCCGTTGAGGAAGGAAGGCTAAGACCTGGGGGAAGGGGACGAGGGAAAGAGACAAAGGTATGATTAGCAAAAAATGGGTGGAGGAAAAGGGAAGGAGGGGAGGGGAAAAACGATTTGAAACGAATGAACCTGAATTTGGGGAGGGGCAAAATGCGAACAACGAAGGATTCTCAGAGAAGAAAAAAAAAACCAAATCCGGCTGGTGAAAGTGGCCAAAAAAAAAAAAAAAAAAAAAAAAAAAAAAAAAAAAAAAAAAAAAAAAAAAAAAACAAAACAATTTTGCAGATCTGTCAGGGGGAACGGGAGAAGTGCACTAGGGTCAGGACTCTCGACTTTGATAAACGGTCAAAGGGCCGCAAGCTAAAGAAAGAAACTAAAGGAACTCGCGTTTCATGAAAGAAGGAAAAGCTATGCTTCTTTTTCCCGCTCCTAGAAAGGGGACCCGGGGGCAGGGGGAACGCATGGCGGAGTTACCGAAGCAACGGCCCATGGGAGGCGATCGGTCGCAAGCTCGTGAACATCGCGTCCACGGAGGGAAATCGGGGCGGGGGGGAACATCCGCGAGCAATGGAGGTGAAGGTGTCAAACCATCACTCTCAGTCCAGAAATCTCTGGGAGAAATTGTGCCACAAGGCTGGTAAAGAGGAACTTCATGATGCCTTTTTAGGTAAGTGTCGCTACGAAAGAAGGCAACCAAAGGAAACAGGGAAAAAAAAAGGAATCAACTGCGCTTTAAAAGACCGGTCAACGGGGGGGGACAGTCAATGCATGCAGACAACAGCGCAATGAAGTGGAAGGGGCCTCTAGAGCATTCTCCCAGATGGGCCGGCATGGTATCTTCCACTTGATAACGGAGGGGTGGGTTAGGTCAAGAAAACACGGAGGAAAGGAGGAAACAAATATCAGGGGATTCCTGAAGAATATGGCTAGGGAGCGAAAAGAAAAGGGAAAAATCAGAGCTCAAGGAAGAAAGAATTGAAGGGGAAAAAATAGACGGACGCATTAAAGCGCGTGACGCGAGAAAACGTTCGCGAAACAGCGGGAGACCGAAAAAATGCTTCCGCAAGGGAGGGGCAGGGAAAAAGAGCGTCCTAAGCTTTGGGAAAAAAGGAGATCGGCCTGGGCTAAAGAACGAAAGAAGAAGGCACGCTATGCCCTGTAGGAGGGGGGAGCACTTAACGGCCTTTGGACCAAAAAAGAAGGACCCTGCATGCGAGTATATCTCATCTGATAAAAACCAGGCGGGGCGGTTGGGATGTGCAAAAACCTGATTTCCGTAAAAAGAAGGCGTGCTAGGATAGGGGGTTTACGAAAGGATAACATTTCCCAGGTTAGGGGGAGGGGGTTGCGTACTAAGAGGCCGGGGGGGTTCTCAAGCCGAGGAAAAACGAGGACGCAGATCCAGAGGGAAGGGGGGTTTCAAGTGGGAAAATTCCAAACTACCCGGAGAAAAAAGTTATGTATGGACTCTTTCGTAGAGTAGGCAGGCCGTTTGGAGAAAGGTTTGACCCAGCCACCCGAAATTTTTTTGGAACAGGAAGGCACAAAGGAGGGATTCCACGCCCTGAAGTCCCTCGAAAATGACAAGTCATTTGGATGGATAAACCAATACAGTATTTATAGCTTCGGCCTGAGCTTCCCAAGAGGGCCGCATTTTCAAAAAGAGCGGATGAGAACTGAAAGGGGGGGGGTGGGTCAACAAGCGCTGTTGTTCTCAACGCCCCAAGGAAGGACGCGCAAGAAGCCACAACCCGGGTTTTTGGTAGGCCAGAAGGGGAAGGCCTTCCTCTACCGAAGGAAGGAGAACTACGAAAGGAAAAAGGGAAAGAATAAGAGGATCCACATCATCAGAGAGGGAGGTGCAACCAGCACCTAGAAAAAAGGGGAAAAAATCCGGCCCTACGGCCAAAAGGGGGCCGGAGCCTACTTCAGAAACAAAGGAACCAGGACCAGGGGTAAAATTTGTGCATAGCAGGATGTGGAAAAGCCCTACAGGGAGGGGGGAAAGTTCTTCAAAAAGGTTAGGGGGGTATCACTCAAAATGCGGCAATGAGGGACGAGAAAAGGAAAAGGGCGAACCTTCGCCCCCTTGAGGACCAGATTCTCGCAAACGTCACAAAGGAGCGATAGTAACCGAAAGAACGCACGGGCAAAAAAGGCAAGTATGACCGACGGGAAGGGCCACTCGGAAGCAAAGGGATGGGGAAGACCGGTGGGCACCTCTTAGGGGGGCCGGATCACCCAACAAAAAAAACTGGGGTGTGAAACTCAGAACGGGACCCCAGATGGTCCATTTAAGGGATCGACAAATGTAACGAAGGGAGAGGGGAGGACTGAACCTAACCAGGGGGAAGGGGATAACTTTTCGTGCCATGTTTGAACAAACTGGGGGTGACGGGAGGCGAACCAAAAGAAGAGGGGTGTAAATGACATAAAAAGGCTAGAAAGTCCACCAAGCGACAAAGAGGGTTGAAAAACCACGTTCCGTACTCAAAGGGTGAACACACCCTGCGCGGCAGCGGTTGGGGTAAACACATTCACTGTTAAAAGTGCGAGCGAAAAAAGGTGAACTCTTCGCGATCGAAAAAAAAGGGCCGGGTTATATGGGAAGGAGCTAGCAACGCCCCAACGGAGATAACGTTAACGATTCCGTTCAACTCAGAACATGCACGGGTCAAGATGCTAAGCGGGGAACGAATGCAAAGATAGGGGAAGAGAAAAGAGCCTGCCGAACGGGTGGATCTCAAAAAGGTAAGAAGAGAGGAGGACGGTTCAACTAGAAACCGCGAGGGAGATGCTGCATGGGGGGGGGGGGGGTCGAAATCCAACGCGAAATGAACACGGCTGAAGATGGACCATAAAAGATACAGCGACTCCACACTCCTTCCGCAACCTGACATAAGCAAAACCAAAATGGGACGTGTGGGGAGGCGCCGGAAGGAAATCTCAGGCAGGGGAATTGCGGTAGGGTCAATCTTGGGTTACAGTGAGCGGTGAGCTCCGGGTTTACTGGAAAAAAGCAGGGGGGGCACGGGACCACCATCGTCAGGGGGGGGGCCAACGACTTAGCGCAGATAGAGAGGAGACCAAGGGTGAAATGAAAGCGGAAAGGTTGGCCAATCGGAGGGACTTATGTTAATCACAACCGGTTTGGGGGGAGGGGTGCTGCGACGGACGAGGGGGGTCTTGGTTATCAACCCTTGAGTTGGTGGGGGTGTGTCTAAGGG
>Ga0179593_1500802_pt1 | contig 17034 bp, 12 predicted proteins | sample CZODoug2_1_08_16_FD_185931 | JGI IMG/M metagenome (GOLD analysis project Ga0179593, IMG submission 185931) | Vadose zone soil fungal communities from Angelo Coast Range Reserve, California, USA - CZODoug2_1_08_16fungal (PacBio error correction) | ecosystem: Environmental > Terrestrial > Soil >...
GCTCAATGACAGAGGACAACCGAAGGGGCCGGATAAAGCTTGCAGCATGTACTACGTCTGCACAGAGAAGGTGCCTATGCGGAACAAAACATGGAGGGCGGGGACTTATCTTCCCGGCGTAATGCACCTCTTTGTTTGCTTAGGTTGACAGACCTGAGAAACCAGCACCTTTCCGAAAGCATCACGGCGTCCGTTGATGGACGGGGGTGGCGGCGACAGTTTCAGGAGTACCGAGACGGTTGTGGGCACGCGCAGGTTTAACTACAGCGGAGCCCCCCGGAAGCATCTCAGAAAGACTACCAACATAATGAAACCAGTGACAGAGGTCGAAAGCCAACAAACCACAAGCGCGTCCCCAACTGGTGGGCACGCTACCAGGTTTTCCTTTATAGTCCGTCGATAGGGCTGAACTCACATACGGGGGAGCCTGAATGGGGGGCGGGACAAGGACGGCGGGCTTTCGTGAAATTTTGTGGAAATGAATCCCCATTGTCTCGTCCTGAAAACCGCGCGCGGACAGGAGGTCTCCGCATGTCAAGCTCCCGCCCTGTAAAGAGACTCGCGTGCGTGGTCTGCCGGATTTGGGGAAGACCGAAAGGAAGGATAAGGAGGCGGCCTGTTCTGAAGGGAAACGACCACTGGTGCCTTCTGAAGGAAAAGTGGCCACGTTTTTCATCGGGGGGACCCTAAAAGCCTATGTTCTTTCCCCACGTCTCGCTTACGTCGGGAAGGGGGCTCCAAAAGCGGACATCGGGGGACCCCTAAGGGCTCTTCATTGTTCCCAAAACGTCCAGGAACGCACGCCTCTGTGCGAGACTCAACTCAAAGCGCAAAGGCCTCAACCTCCTACTAAGAGGACGCTCCGTAACCGGTCTGAGTCGATCAAAGGAGTGGGGAGGGGGCACCCAAGAAAGTACACTACTCTCCCCGAAGGCACGGTCGTCTAGACACATTGAACGTTCAAGCTCTCGAATACGCAAGGGCTCCAAGACGCGACACTAAATCTTGTTGCCGGCTTATTACTATCCTTGACAAAAACGCAAGAGGAGAGCGGGCACCTAAAAACGGGCAGTAAGGCGAAAGGGCCCGAGACACCTCATCGCGACTGGAAAAGCTAGGAGCCGCTTCAGGGCCACACCCTACAAAAACGAGGTGGTCCCACAACAGGGCGTGGAATGAAATCACATCTGGACCAAGGGGAACCTCAAAGGGGTCTTCCAATAGCTCCTCCGTCACCTACACGGTCGCCTACGAGAAGCATCCACGGCACATGAGGCAGAAAGGGTGGAGGTATTTGGGAGGGGGAAAGTGTGTGACCGTTTGCATTCGTGGTCTACTCAGCGGCGTGGGCCATATGAAGTGTCCCGGTGGTCACGTAGCGAAGGGACTTTGTCGCGTAAGATACAAAACAGGCACGTACGGACAATACAGAGATTACACTCAACCGACACCACTCGAGGCCCTGCTCACTAACACTTGAAACAAGAAGAAAAAAATATCCAAAGGGAGGGGGCGAGAACCCTACACATTTCCCTGGATTACACGGACACAAAATAAGGACCGGAAAAAATCTCAACGGTAGTCCACATAATGACACCACTCAGTGTATGAGAGTAGACTATTGAAGGGGCATCCTGTTCCGGTGGACCGGGGTCTTAAGAGGCGACTAAATTTACCCCCCGAGGACCTTTTTCTCGCGCAACAGGGGTAATGGGCAGGGTGGGGATTGGAAATGGAAACGCAATGATCTTTCCCCTGCCTTCACCATCTGCACCCTGTGCGCCTACACGGCCTCCAAAAGGATTCTGGTCAACAGCCGGGGCAATATCACAGGGGTGACTGACGAACAGGTCGTCCCGCTAGTCGTGCATCCGGGTTCCGTGTGTTGCCCCAGAGCTTGACAAAACCCGCGTGACGTGTTGATTCGACACAGCGGGAACTGCTGGGTCAAGGAAAAAGGGGAGACGGTGGCCGTAGTGTGGTAACGGTTGAAGATCTTACACAAAAATACAGAACGAGCACGGGGTGCCCGTCATCTCTCCAATCCCGCAGATCCAAACACGATGCTCACAGTCATCATAACGAGGCCGCTCACGGTTTTAAATAACAGATTCAAATGAGGGGACTCGGGGGGAAAGCTTTCATTGGGCTCGGACCGGCATGGACGATCGTCCGCGGAGAAAGAACCGAACACAGACTTGCATGACAAGTTTCCTCAATAGGATCTCTGCCTCGTCTAACGGACGCGTTGAGCACATGAAACATACATTACGCGAAGGAAAAGCGCGGTAATAGGGAAAGAAACTTGTTTCTGCCTGTGACTACGCCGTCGTGATTCCATCGAGAAAGCACAAACATCAAAACGAGCGCGCTGGGCGCAAGCCGTTTCATTCAGCTGTTAAGATCATATGTTTTGGTTTAAGGGGCGATGAGAGGACTGTAAGCGCGCTAAAAAGAGAAGGTGTAGAGCAATGGTGAACCCATCACAACGATATGGCTAAAGACACAACATTACGAGAGAAGATCCCCCGAGGAAACTTCAACCCACAAACATAGAGGGTACAACCTGGGGCGAGTCTTTCCCCCGGAGGGGGTTCGCAAAAGAGGCCAAACACAACAATAGTCGGAACCGATCTGTAAAAAGGCGGGGGTGCTACGTGACACGTTTTCACCTAGCTGCCGGTCTGCGGTTCGCGTGAGAGTCAGTGAACCGACACCGACTTGCTCTGCTAACTTGGCCCACCTCAAGAGTTCGAGGGGCCAAGTAGACGGGGAGTCGACTCTGGAGCATGGGGATGGTCATGTAAACAAGGGGCAAAGCATAAAACGCGAGCGTAAGACTCTTACGACGGTCCTCTCATTGGTCTCGCACTCCCATGAACGGTTCGTCCCCGAGAAGGCAAAGAAGGGCCAAGGGGACCAAAAACAGGTCGTCTTTCCGGGCGTGGTAAGTTCACCCCAGCCAGGCGTTATTATGCCGGACTACATTGTGGTCGTCGCTGAGTTTTGATGTCCTTGTGCCACTTAGCCGCGGCACGGATGGCCCACCCACTCCTAAGTTGCCCCCCAGGGGATGAAGGCAAGGGGGTGGACGGAAAAAGGGTCTCTTTAAGAAGCTCCACCACACGAACTACACAAAAACAATAAAAAACACAGATACAAGGGCCACATACACCCAACATGATACACCCAACCTAGAAAAGGACTATTCCGGGAACGTGGCAAAAAAAGCAATACTCAGAAACAGCAAACCTGTAAAAGCACACGTATTAACGTAATCGTACCCACACACCAAAATCCGGACAAAAGACGCGGCAGAAGACCGACTGAAGCAGGTCGCCGGCAGTTCACAGCAACCCCGTTGAAGCAGCACCGCGATAAAAGTGCACAATCAAAAACCGAATACAGTTCTCAGGCACCAGACGGCCCGAAATCCGCCTCGTGCTGACCAGGACAACCAGAGAAAAAAGAAAAGCGGCTGTCAAACCACGCAAAAGTAAACCTACTTCGATCTCACCACAAATCGAAAAAAAAAAAAGCATGATGGATCAAGGAAAGGGCAGATCAGAGGGATTTAAGGGGGCGGGTCATGGAACAAGGGGGGGGGGGGGCAAAGGAGGGAGAACTAAAATAGCGTATGCGAAATGGGAGGTTACAGGGAAGCAAATTGGCCGTACTAAGCATGGCGCGCCTCGTAGTCCGGGGCACCCAAGAGAGTGAGATGCGCTTAAGTGGCGTGGGAAGTCTTTGTAGTACACTGCGGTACCGGAGTGTATTGTCTTAGCTTTGATGCCCACTGACGGTGGCGCTTTCCGTTGGGGGTTCGCAGGGGGGGGGAGCGCATGGGAAAGAAAAAAGGGAAAACTCGGGAAATAATGGAAAGACTCCCCACTGACTGCGGGGCCGCATCACAGTTATAGGTAGAAAATAATACAGCGATGTTCTAACCCGGAGCTCAATGGTGAGAAGGCGGGGGGAAGCCGACGTAGAGGGCCCTTAGCCGAGGGATTCTATTCTAAACAGCATGGGGAGAACTCATGGGACAAGCGGTGAAAATTCCGGGGTGTGAGGCAACCATCCCGAGACAAGCCCTCGCCAGACCTCATAGGAAGAGGAGGAAGGGGAGTGGTGGAAGTGTGCACATATGACTGTATTGACTAAAGACCGGTAGCTCACCAAATAGGAGGAAAACGCAGACCCCATCGCGGGTGGTTGCTGAGGATAGTCCACCCCCCTGGAAGGTACAAAACACAGAGATGTGGGAGGATTTCAGGGTTGTAACGAAGCGGGCTACAACGTTTTCTTTTAATGTAAGGCGGTTGAAAAGGGGCGTGGAGACCAGAGTGAGACTCATCTCGGAGGACGTCATGAAAACACTGAGAGGATGACAAAACCGGAGGGGGGGGCAGCTGAGTCTACGGGCGGGACATACATTATTCGGCTTACGTCACTCGCAAAGGTGAGGGGCAAGTACGCAAATACTGATTGAATGAGGAGGCCCGGCCACTGTACGAAAGAAGGGAAGGAAGAGGAGGCCGGGAATTAGGGGTTGGTCCAGCAGGGGGGATAGGAAATGAAGGGGGTGCGTTAGTAAAGACTCGCGCAACAAAGGATAGGCGGCTGTGGGTTTAATGTTACAGTTGGAAAATAGAAGGGACTGAGAAAGCTCGCCACCAAGTCACGTGAAGAAAAAGCGCCGGTGCCAGTGAGGCGCGAAACCGTCGCGTTCGAGAGGAATAAACCGCAAATGAGGTGGAATAGAGGCCATCTCCGGCCATGGGCGCTTGGGGCGCGCGATCCAGATTCAAAGAAGAACAAAGTACAACAACCCAACGCAGCCCAGAAAACCAACGGCAGGCAACCCAGCGGTCAATAAACTTAGCCCGACGGAATATTGCGAGCGATCTCCACGCCCTCTGGGAGTCCGGGCAGCACGCTGGAGGGACCTCAAGACAGGAGAAGTCCGGGGGGCCATGGCAACAGGCGGACCGTTCTCAATCAGGATAGGGTTGCATGCGAGACAGGGGTTGGAAGGAAGACGACTCAAACAACGGAACAACGACGAAGGAAATAGCATTCACGAAACCTTTAGAGTCAAAAAAAGAGGGAAAGGGAAGCACAGCAACTTTGCGTTCTTTCTCACGGCAAAAAACCATGTCATTAAAGAATCGGAAATAAATTGACTGAACCCCGAAGAACATGGGTGAACGGTAAGCTCTGTTCCGAACGGCGGCGGTGTGAAAGTGGGTAGGGAGTCAAGAGAAAGAAGAGCTGCCGACCAGGTGAAGACGTGGAGGAGAGGTAGTTCAGCCGGGGAGGACTTTAAACCTGGTCAAACCCGCTACCACAGAAAATGGAACAACACCTCGACCGAAGGTCAGAAGCTGGGGGGGGGAAAGGGAGGTTTGGTTGGGGGGGTTGGGTGTTTGTAAAGTCCGAGTTGCGGGTAATCGAATCTCGGTCGACCCTGGCGGACGGTGTGGGTAGGAAGTCTACACGGACGGCGGGGGTGCAGACACGGGGGGGTGACCGGATGAGAAGTCGCCTTCGAGAGTAAGTCACAGCCACTCATCACAACCATACTTTCTAGGCCGAGGGGGGAGGGTGAACAAAGAAGCCAAAAAAATGGGAGGATCCTTAAAAACACTCATAACGGTGTCGGGTGGGACCTGGCGAACAGCGGTGGGGAGGATCTCGGCCGACGGTACAATCGGGAAAGAAGGCGGAAGAAAGAAAAGAGAGAAGGTATGATAAAGACGTTCAGCAAGCCTTGGACTTCACGTGAGAAGTGAAAAGGGGGGGGGGGGGGGGGCTGACAACTCGGGACGAAGCAGGGCTAAGAAAAAAGTATCAGTCTGGTACAAACGTAGGAAAGGATTAGAGCTACGAGGTAAACGATATTCGGTGACCCACTTTTATTGTGGGGCGGCAAAAAACCCCTTGCAACAATTGTGGGGTAGAATGGTATCTGCACTTTATAAAGCAAATTGGATATAGTGAATGCGACAACCATAAAAAAACAGGGGGTGGAGGTCGAGCCTGCTGCGGTAATAGGTGAGCATGGTCCGGCGGTACTTCAACCGTATCAGAGAGGGGGGGTGTGGGATCGATCGTTGGGGGGAATCGAAAAAAGTAAACCCTGCATTGCGACTGGAAGTAAAAAAGCAGGATAAAACGATCACCAAAGAGGAGGGAATACAAAGCAATCAAACCAGCCATATACCGGTGGAGGGAGTTCAAAAGTTAAAGTGATGAATGGCTCAGGGGTGCACGTACAGAAAGGTCATACACAACAACGAAGGTGATTGGGTGCCTTAGTGACAAAATGTTTCCAGAAAAATCCCCATGCGGGATCGTGCTGCTTCGGGGTGGCAAACACAGCAACAGGGGGGGACCCCAAAACATTGGAATATCGGGGAAGGAAACCTGCGGGTGTATGCGTAAATTAGGGCTGGGCTGGAGACGAACAAATGGAAGAATAAGTGTCACAGAAAGTACACGCCGCCATACGAATAAGGGCTTATCAAACAGGTCCTTCGCTGAACTGCTACCACCCGAAGGAACGAAAAAGAGGCTGTCGGTGAAAAACACAAACGAAGAGGGAGGAAACCGATTCCCTGACGACAAAAACGAAGCACTGTTACAAAGACATACGGACTGAGCGCACTCCTCGGACAAAAAGGACGGAGAGGCGGACATCCCGGATGCGCGTTCGGGCATGCAAGCAAGGCGTAGGGGCAAGTCCTGACTCCTGTGCCACAAAAGGAAGGAATCAAAGCCTAGAGAATAGTCAACAACCCACCGGAGGGAGATGGGGTACAAAAAGCGAAGATCATAGGGAGGGTTTGGGGGGGGGAGCTGGTCGGAAGCGGAAGTGAGACTTCCTCCAGGGCATGGGGGGAAGGAAATAGGAGGACGGTGTTCTCCCATCTCCTCGGACGGAACGGAGTCTGCCACGGCAGCTAAGAAATGGGAAGGGGAAAGACGGTGTGGCGTCAGTGTGTCGCGGTATGACAGAATCTCTCTAAGGTCAAAATGGGGGCTTCTGGAAGGATTAGAAGTATGGGCAAAAAAAGGGACAGGGAGGGGGTGTCTATGTTTATTCTATAACACATGTGAAAGTGGACTCCGGGTGTCGGAGGTGGAATCGCTGCGGGAATGGGCATACGATTTAAGGACACTAAAACTTGCGGTAGGAAAACAAGCTATGGAAAAATGACAACGATGTAACAAACATGATGACGGCGAATGGTAAACGGCTGGCAAAAGAAAGGCATGGGCCAGGAATAGAGAGTAAAAATGTGAAACTACAGAACGCGAAAGGCGGGGGGGGAGGACAACCCGGTCCAGAAATCGGGCCTCTAAAAGGGGTGGGAGGGAAGTGGACAGAGGGGGGGGTGAGGGTGAAGACCAAGAAACGGTAGATCCCCGCCCGACGTCCCCCACACATAAAACCAGAGGGGGAAGGGGTCAGTAGAATAGTCCCTCCGGATGGTTTACAGGGGTGGTAAAAGGTTGTTTTGTATGTGTGGTAGAGGTAAAAGGAAAACGTTGAACGAAAACAAAATCTTGCTGGGGAGACGGGTTTCATTTTGAAGTGGAGCTCAACAAAGGGAGACCGCGGGACCGGAAGTTTCAAAAGGACGGATCATCTTACACCGATTCTCTGTCACGGGACTGCACCGGGTTGGGAGTGCCGAAAGGTGGAAGCGCTGGCGTTAAATAGTCTTCGGGAATGAGGGGTCAGATCTCGATTTTTACCGACGAACTCTGTTCCAGTACCACGGAGGACGAATTACGGGAAAGGAAACAAACAAGACGCAGTTCGGTGCCGGAAGAGGGCAGAAAGGGTGTGAAAGAAAGGTGTCGCAACTACATTAGGCTAAGGACCCGTCTGGGAATAGATTAGAGGGGGTGGAAGACCAGTCAAATAAAAGTCAAGAGGATGCTAAAATGTTATGAAGGACCGAAAAAAAGGGGGGGAAAGGTGGGAGCAAGAATAGTTAAACACAACTCTTTGAATAGCTTCACCAAGAAGACGGTCCCGAGTCGAGGTTTGGTACCATCTTCGTGGCGACCAGGACAGGAAGAGGGGTAAACAATCCACGAGGGGGGAAAAAAGAGGCAGAAGACGGGGAATGACATTCGGATACTTATCCCTCCTTACCTGACCAACATGCTTTCGAAATCGAACAGAACATTGCGTACGGCAAGCTTCGAGTATTGGACACAGTCAGTGTACAGGTTACGACTGTCTGCCATTTTCTCCACAGTCCGGGGGGGGGAGAGAAGGCGAAGGTCTGTGCGTGAGAGGGAAACAAAATTATTACTTATGAAAAAGGTGAAAAATATCTGTTCTCACAACCCTTGGTCGAAGCATAACCAGGGAGAAGGAGTTGAATCTGAAGGAAGGACGCACAACCAAAACTAAAAAGACGGGTCCTGCAACGGAAGCCAATGGCTTGGGGGGCGAACTCTGTGATTTACTGCTGTCGGACACAGAGTGATTGGTCTTCCGAGGTAAAAGGGCAAGAGGAGGGGTACATAAAGAATGTTGCCGATTGTCGTACCCTAACTTGCCAACACCACACCTATTTTGCTACTAATTCCTAGGGTTCCGTCGTCCCTGAGGTTTAAGGGGGGGAAGCGGAAGAGACTCTTTTTAAAAAGCGAAACAAATGGGGGGCAAAAAAATTCGGTGGAAAAGGGGTCCTAACACGGACTCTTGGCTTTGGGAAAGAGACCTACCTTAGAAGGAAAACATTGCAAGGGAAAGAAGATGTCCCAATCCTAGTAAATAATTAAAGAGCGTGAAACCTAAATAGTCCAGGACGGATCTTCACGGGGAATATGGACGACGAGAAACCAGACGGGGTCCGGACCAAGGCGGAAAAAAAGGAGTTGCGCCTACTTGGTGACACCCGGAGATGTTAGCACCCGACGCCTGCAAGGGAACACAAAAAAGTACCGAGAAGCGTAAAGTGTCAAAATCCGTTGCATTGCCAAGGGCAAACCGGATGTGATCTCATATGTTGGTTCAGTGATGAAGGCGAGACTGTACAAGGACGATATTGTTCCTTATTTTAGGTCACCAAGGGACAAAAGGATGGAACATCACATAGAGTTTTTTGTATAGCATCCCCATGGGGAAAGGGAAAAAATAAACAAAACAGCGGGTGTTACAAAACCCACTAGAACAAAACGGTTTCCCGGGAGTGGGTGTGCCTATCCTCAACAATAGAGATGATAGAAGGAGGGTATGATGGGGAACATCTGGGGCGTATTCTTGAGGTGTCACCAATGAATCACCAGTACCAGGCATCGTAGCAAAGGCCAGGTAAAATCAAAGCAGGTTTTATTCAAAACCCGGGACGGTGTAGGGGACGCCAGGGTGGTGTTGAATTCCTAACAGAATACGTTATGGCGGGCTAAACTGAGTTAAACCCATTTTTACGATGCCATATCCGTAATAAAACCCTGGGGCTCTTCTATTAGCGAAAGTGGGGACGACATAGTTTTACATGGGGGTGCATAACGATGTAAGAGCTACAATCTTTGACAGAGAGGAACAAAAACATCTTGAGGGGAAGTGGTCCAACCTTAGACAAATGCTGGAGGCCCCGCGTGGGGAAACAGGGAGTCATGGACACCATTGAAACTCCGCCAATCTCAACGCGGACATAACTAAGTACCGATATGGACCCTCGACACCTCGGCTTCTCCCCCCTATCAGACCGAAAAGCTAGAGTCTAATAACAGGCACACAAGCGACATCTAAATCGACGCGTACCGAAAAGGGGGGGAACCACAAATAGAAAAGCATCCTCCCAGGGGCTAACTGACATCAGTTGGAACGCGACTTGGAAGGACTGGCAAGGGGCACCTTCAATCCCCTAAATACACACACTCGCTTGGGGGGTCGAGCCCAACGGCCGGAAGTCCTATCGTGAGGGAGGTCTAAGACATCTATGTCCTCTGAAGAGCGACGATATCAATAGAAGAGGAAGAGAAGAGCCAGAGGATGTGTCGGGGGAAAGGCGGGGTGAAACGGGAGAAAAGGGAGAGCCTGACGGATTATGAATAAGGTCTGGGTCGGTGATTGACACGACATTCGGCCGAGAAGCGGACAAGGGAGAGTGGCACGCAGGAATGAGGGGCGGAGGGGGGGGCGGGCAGGGTGAAACAGGGCAGGGAATAAAGGCGTTTCTTTCCACAATCAAAGGGCGAGGGAGCGTACCGTTGTTGAGCAGGAGTGGGTGCAAAGGGGGAAAAAAAAAGCAAAAGGTGAGAGGGCGTTTAATTTCTACTAGGGAAGACGAAAAGGGAGGAGTTGGGGAAAAAGAAGAAATTATAAGACTATTCCTCGGGGGGAGAATCACCCTAGAGCGGACATTGGGGGGGGGACGGCCCTGAAGGGGGAAAGGTCAATCAAAAAGAAATGGAAAGAAGGATAGGAAACATTTGGGGTGACTGTGGAATGAGGCAAAAACTTCAAAGTGGGGAGGGCAAACTTAAAAACACGTCACCGTCAAATCCAGCCAAACGTGATAAAGTAGAGGGCAAAAAGAGTTGGTGGAGCGTCCCGACCTTGAAAAACACAGGAGAAAAGAAGCGGCCGGAGATCAAAAGTTCGCAGAATTGCCTATAGGATGGGTCACACCAAACGGAAACCGGGGACATGTGTAACCGGGGGTGCGGGTCACATAACTACGGCCTACTCAGGGGGAGCAAAATGTTTGGCATACCCGCGGGGTGTGAACAAAGAGGGGGGAAGACACACAAAAGGTGCGAACGCTAGTCAGTTCCGAGACACGTCAATCGCCTGAACACACTGAAATGCGCTGAGACGGAAAAGGATGGGGGGAAGAGACTGAAGGGAGAGGGTCTTGAAATCTAATTCAGTATGAACGGTCACTTGCAGAGTTGGCTAGCCGGCGGATTGTCGGCGAGGGGGGAAACACGATCCACCGACGTGGCAACGGAAAAGGGAAAAAAGGAGAGTTGGGAAAAAAACCACGGGAGAAAGCGAAAGTCCTGCGAGGAGCGGCCAGGACGTGTCCGAACGGTGAGCAGTCTCAGATGTTGACGACTCACCCCAGCTTCCTCCGGCGTCAGGAGCGGGGTGAGAACACAACGGAAAAAAACACAAGACCGTGTCTTAGCCAATCTCGAGTAACTCCTCACTAGGGGATAAACACAGAGTCACGCAGTCGTCCAGGGGGGGGTTCCACCTTCTACAAAAATGCTTAAGCCACGGAGAAGAAGCGGCAAAGAGAAAAGAGGACGACCACTTCACATCGCGAAGATCAGGACCGAATTCGGGGAGGGGAAGTTCAGAGAGGATTGTCGGACTGAATTTCCGTGGTGAAAGAGGGGAGCGGTTCGACATTCAACTGGTTTGATGCGCTCGAAAGGGTTAGGAGGTAGCGCTCAAAAAAAAAAGGAGAAAGAGATATTCGCCAAAAAATGAAGGATATCATCAACCAGGGACTGATGGAAAAAAAGAGACCCAAGCCTGTGGATCAGAGGAACCGCAAGAGCCATGACGGCGTCTCGACGAAGGAAAGGCAAGGAACGGATAGTAATAAATTAAAGCGGCTACTCCCTGCCCGAGATGATGGGGGGGAGGCGAGAGGAAGGGGGGCCACTGGGGACCGGTGCGGGGGAGAGGACACGGGGGGCGCAGAAAAAAAAAAAGGAACAACATCTACGACGTGCCTCTGGCGAGGGTTGACAAACTAAAGAGATAACCCTCCAGAGGGGGAGGGTCTCTCGAAGAAGGTTAAGAAAGGGAAACCGGGGGGGGAGGTTTCGGATACTCATACCACAACACACTGAAGGGACTCGGGTGGGGCCTGGGGGGGTGGGTTGGGCCATACCTTCAGAAAGCAAAAAATTAAAAAAGGGAAAGGGAAGAGGAGGACAGGTCGGGCCCGCCTTTACTAACAAGTTCTGGACGCAACAGAACTAGCGCTCTAAAATTGCAGTCGGGGAAAGAAAAAAGGGGATCGGGGGGAACAGTATCAAGGGAAGAAAAGACAAAAAGTCAAAAAGAAGGGGGACTACTTAGAAGGAACGAGAATTAGCGAGACAAATCAAGGGTGCAAAGTAAAAGCAGCGGGGGGGGTAGGTTTTGTCATGCGATGACTGAACGAAGAAAGGGGGGAAGGCCCAGGGAATTGAGTCAAACTAACCGGAATTACAAAAGCCAAGATTTGATAGCTTTCACGAGTAGCAGGCACCGACAGAAAAGAAAGGTACAAGGGCCCCCGTTTCCGGGGGGGGGGGGGAAGGAGAGACGTTCCAAAAAACAAACGTAACTAAGGTGTAGGTGTTCTATGAAAGTGGGTGGCGTTAAAATAAGATTCAAACTCGACCAGCCACACAGCATCTCGCACCTTCACCGACTAAGGTGGACCGCAAAGGGGGAAAGGGGGTCTAAGTTGCAGCCACACAAGAAAGTGACTGAGTTTCACGTTCACACCGGGGTCGCTACAATTACGGGGGAACAGGGATCGGGGAAGGCTTGGCTACGGTGGACAAGGACCGTGTTCATACATTGAGATATAGGGGTTCTACGCTAGGGGGGGGGGGTCAGGGAACACAAGGAATTACCTTGTTTGCAACCTCCTCAATGGGCATATAGTCGCCATTAAAACTAGCCCTCCACTGAGTAAGGGAACCGGCAAGCAAGAAAACAATCTAACCCCCCGCAAGCACTCTAAAAGAGTTCGTCACGCGCCTCCGAAACACAGTCGTACCTCCTCTGACCAACCGAAGGGGAAAAAGGAAAAATAGAAAAAGCCCCTCTCGATCCTTTTACTGGGACTCCCCTTTTCTGAAAAGAGAGAAAGCCAATAACCACGAACCTTTAGAATCCGACAAGAAGAGAGAGGGGAACAACTCAGTGACCGACCCTACGAAATCCTCGGATACAAGACATAAAAAGGGTATGGATGAGTAAAGAGATATTATTGGCGAAGTTTCTGAAAGGAGTCATTAGACGACGTTGCGGTTTCAAAAAGTGGTAGGGGAGGGACGGCACGTCTCCGCTGAACTCACTTTCATAGGCAGGCGGCAGAAAGGGGTCTGGCTTTTTTGCATGTCCTTTTAGAGGTCGGTGGGGAGGTAATTACGGAAACTCTCCGGTGTGTGCGGGGGGACTAAGGCGAAGGGGAAATAAGCAACGTTGCGAGTTGGCAGGGGGGTGGCTAATAGGGGGGAACGACCTTTCTAAGCCACCATCCCGGGAATAAGGAAGGCAGGACGCTACTTCTAACAACGGAGCGCATGGGGGGGGTCGAGAACTGCTGTGGAACCATAAAAAGAAAAAAGGGGGAGACAAGGAAAAATGTCTGGTGGCAACACACGGGGGTGGGAATCATGGAATCTCTAGGGTGAGTGGCATACCCGGAAAAAAGCCTCCTCCGGCAAGGGTAGTCGGGGAGGAAAGTGTCGTTGACTAGTGGTTAAAGGGTCGACGGGAAGGAGGAAACCCAGAACTACATCCCCCTCACCCAAAATCAAACGCAGTATACGGGGGAGTAGAAAGGAGGTGTTCAAACCACCGACGAAGGGGGACTGGTAAAGGGGGGGGGGAAGTTTTAGGACTACGAGGGGATCTTATCTTGGGATGGGAAAAGGTAGATGGAAGGTTTGATACTCAGCCGGGAGGGAGTTTAACCGTCATCGAGGAAAAAAAGCTTGAGGACGAAGCGAGGTTGCTTTCCCTTCCCCCCTGCCAGAGGGTGAAGGGCCTAAGGTAAAGTCTCTAATTGATGATCTTCATAACGGAAGATTTCTGGGCACAGCCGCGATGGGGGGCGACCTTACATCACCAAACTGTAGTGAACAGGGAAAAAGGTAAAGGGGAAGGAAGGATAAGGGTAAGGGGGGAATTCCCCTCCTGTTTGAACATTTCTCTTAACAAGACAAGTAGGGGCAGTCCAGGTAATGATATATCGAATTTTGGCACCAGTTAGACGGAAAGGAGTGGGAAGGGGCCGAAACCTCCTTTCCAGGTCAGAAATCTCGGGTCGAGATGACACTAAGAAAGCGGGGGAAAGCGGCACCCGCGGAAATTCTTCTAGGGGTTAGCTGGAAAGGGGGAGGAGGAAAGGAACGGCAAAGGGGACTATCAAATTCCACCAGAAACAGCAAATAAAAGAAGGTGCAGAAAGTAGCAAACGGGAAAGGGTAAATAAAGACTAATCGCCCCCGTAGTAGGAAGGAGCGGCTTATGTTCTCCGTCATGTATGGGGGGAAAAAACCTTGAAGGGGGGATAAGCGAAAGTTGGGGGTCGAGAAAGGGGGGGGTAGAAAAAGATACGCGCACAACAACAACGTAAGAGGGAAGGGGATTAGGCAGGACTCACATTTCTCGAGAGCATAAAACCCAGGATGGAGAACCCGTGCGACCTAGGACAGCCTGGGGGAGGAGAAAAAAGACAGAAATCTGCAATGGGCAAAAACCGTACTCCTGAGGGCGGGCAAGATCAGAAGAAAGCGAGGTGCCTAAAGGGGCAAAACTCTCCCTGAGTTGCTTCTCCTGGGGGAGGGGGAACAAGGACTTAGTGGGGGAACGGGCCTGAGGTTGACCTTGTGCGCAGATCGGGAAGCTAAACAAAAGGTCCTGAGCTAGTATAAGAGAGGAAAAGGTTTGGGCGGGGCGAAAGCTTGTTCGGGAAAAAGGGCACCGGATTGTTCGGGTATTCTACACGCGGGGGGAGAGGGGGGTGAGAAGACAACCTCTATAATGGTCAAAAGTTCCGAATAAGAAACTGTCAAGGGAAGACGCATGGGAAAGAATCAAAAGCGAGAGGGACCACTAATAAGTCTTGGAGAGGAAAAAGGGATCGGGAAGAGGAAGCCAAATCATCACACTTGAAGTAACGAGCCGACTTCTGATACCGCCACGCGAAAACGCGGGCAAAAATCCTTTGCAGTCACAGGGGAAGAAGGGTTACGATGAACTTACGGAAAAGGAGGGCGAAGGTGGGACCCCTTTCAGTGTACTTCAATCCAATAGGTTGATAGCTCCCAAGGGGATACTAAACTAAATACAATCAACGGAAAATGTCAAATCGTACCTATTGGGGAATCCCAAAAAAAGTGAAGAGTTGTGGTGGGTGCATATCTTGGGTGGCATATCGGGTCCAGTCACATCAACAAAGTACCTGCAACCTGAAAGCCCATCTAAGGGACTGGGGAAAACTTTTATGCTTTCTTGGGGGTTGGACCGCCACCAGAGTAACGGAAACAATTTTGAGTGAACAAAAGGGGTGCGCAGGAAAGGCCGAAAAAAGGTTGAAAGCTTCCCAGACGGGGGGGCTAAACCATGGAGCACTAGAGGGGGGCTTAGAAGAGAGTCAGCGTACGGATAAGGGAAGGGGGCTCCCAACCCAAGGGCAAGGGGAGCATTCCTCTAACGAAGGCCTCCCCCGAGAAAAGGGGGAGCTTTCAGGAGAAAACACTTCGCACTCCCCGCGGACCGAACTAGTCGGACTCGGGAACTAAGGACCCTCTCAGATCGACCGACAAGGAACGCAACCTAACAGAAAAATGGAAGAACGAAAGGTCGACGCCGAACGACGCGGAATGGTGCCGCTTCATAATTCAAGTAAAATAAAAGAAGAGGGAGAATATACACATACGAGTCTTCACGTTCCTCACCGAGGGGAATCCCTAAACATAAAAAATCCTTGTAGTAGAGAAAAAACCAACGGAAAAGGGGGAAAAATGAGAGTATTATTTTCGGGGGAGGAAGAAAAAAACTGCGGAATAAACAGCGGAGGAGAGACTGCTGCGGGGGAAGTGGACGTGGAGGAGGGCAGCTGAGGGAGGGGAGGCCGAACTCAACGTTGCGGTAATTTTGGAGGAAAAGGGTCCTTTCGGGCGGGCGGGGAGGTGACGTGGACGAACCCTAAGGAAGGGGCTGGAAAGGGGGTTCGAGGACGAAGCTGCAGTCTCTCCTTAGGGGAGAGGTGCCGGGGAAATATTGAAGGAACTCCGAAGAGGCTGAAGCCAGTCCGTATAAATTAGCTGGGATTTAATAACGGAGAGGAGGGTAGAGAAGGAGGGGAACTCGAGAATACCTTTCATAAATGTGGGGGGAGTCTTACCAGGGGGGTTAAGGGGCCGAATGAAGTCGGGTGCGGGCAAAAATTAGCCAAACTGAAGGGGAAGCGAGGGTAAAAAAGGGAGGGAAGTGAGAGAGGGGGTATCCCGCACCGATAAGGCACACCGACTCCCAACCCGACCCAGAGAAAGGGGAATAGGGGGAAGATATTCAAAAAAGAAGGGGAAAAGGGTACAGGAAGGGGGGGTTGGAAGGGGCGGAGGAATCTCTGGGAGACTCTTTTCACATAATTTTACAGAGGTTGCAAGGGGGACATAAAACCCGTGACGAAAGGGATAGGAGTTGCAGGCCCGTCCACGAAGGACAAAACTAAGAGGATACTAACAAGGTGGCATCGCTTCGCGTTGTCGTTCGTACGAAGTCACAGTCTCTGAATTAGTGTACTGGAAAAAGAGAGGGTGAGCTTGACCGTCCCCCGCCGGGAGACGTGCAAAGGCAGTAATCCCTATTCTTACAAAAGGAGAAGAGGGAGGAAGAAAGGACAAGCAGTGAGGACCGGGAATGACTTCATGCGAAGTGGTAACAAGGTCACCCCGGCCAGCGGCCGTGTGGATTGAACCGAACCCACCGGTGAAGCAAAGAAACAATCAGACCCGCACGACTGGGCGAGCGGGCACAAGACGACTGGCAACTCGTAACATGTTTGGAACAGCTGTCGGAGCGGAAAAGGAGAGTCCAGTCCCATAAACTTCCCATACCGACGCAGCACTCACTCAAGGCAGCGTAGCAAGAGGGTACCGGTCAATCACAAAAGGTCAGGCAGACATGACACAGGGTCGGCGTCACGGGGGGAAGGAACGACCAGAGGATTTCTACGACCTTTTTACGAGAACGGCAAGGGGGTCTCTTTGGCGACCATCAGGTCCGGTTTGTGGGATGCTCAGAAATGGTCGGGA
>Ga0179593_1260443_pt1 | contig 17033 bp, 15 predicted proteins | sample CZODoug2_1_08_16_FD_185931 | JGI IMG/M metagenome (GOLD analysis project Ga0179593, IMG submission 185931) | Vadose zone soil fungal communities from Angelo Coast Range Reserve, California, USA - CZODoug2_1_08_16fungal (PacBio error correction) | ecosystem: Environmental > Terrestrial > Soil >...
CAGCGACACAAATTCTGAGAGATATGTGTAGAGGTCAATCAAAAAAGGGATGCGGGAGAGAACATGTGAATAGGCCCACCTGGAGGATTTCTCAAGAAGCAAGGAGGATCCTATTACGTTTGACAGGTAAAAACTTGGAGAGGATAAAGTCGAAATTGAGTCGAGACTAACTTATAAAAGGGGAGAAATATGAAAAAGCGCACTGGGGACCCATATCCTAACTCAACGAAGCGCAACAAACTTAGAGAAGACGAAGCTGCTGACGAACTTCGTGGGGGCCTTTGCAGCAGGAAACCTGGTCCACGTATGCTTGAAATGGGTGCTAAAAAGGGGGAAATTCAGGATCCTAGCGCGAGCGAAAAAAATGAAAACTGGGAAAATAAAGTCTTCTATCGGAATGAAGAAAAAATTCCGGGTTCCAGGGCATCGGTGGAGGGCAACGGGACGACCGGCCGGAGACGGGACCTGGACGCAAGGGTATGGCAAACAGGGGGAAGGACATATTGAGTCTGGAGTACAGCGGGGGATTCGAACGTATGGCGCGGATGGGTGGAAGAGGCGCAAAGAAAGGTGAACGAAATCATAGTATGATTTCTTATAAAGGAATAGGTTCTGGAAATATCCGCGATGGAAACAAAACTGACCAGTGCGGTCAAACGTCTGGCTGCCGCGTTCCTGAGCACGGGGGAGCCACGGGGATCACGACGCTCGAAGTGTACTTATCTATTCTTTCAAGATGATCACAAATAGGGGTCATATTACTCGTGTGTCCGCCTACAAAAAATTCAGACGTGAGTGTCACTGCCTGAACCTGAAGACCGAGGGATCCAGAATGTATGAAACGGCGCAATTAAATACAGGTCAAAGTGCTCCAAAGTTTATGACGTAACGAAGGTGGCTGTAGGTTACCCGGGGGGAAAGGAGGACTGGACCATGTACGCGGCACGTCGGAAGGCGGTAATGATCTGCGCGTCTCCGGGGGTCCGGATGTGCCAATACAGAAAAAGTGAGGAGGTCCGATACGATGAGCGAGGAAAAGGGAGTTGAATCGACACATGTCTGACAAAAAGGAACTTACCGGGGCTGCGGCCGAGACGGGTCTTCTTTCTTTGAACACATCAATAGGGAATGTGATGGATGCAAAGCGCGAGGCCCGCCGCTAGCCCGACAGGAAGAGTGGGCCGGAGGGATGTGGTGCGGTCGTCAGGCAGTTTGTTTCTCAAGTCGAAAGGATACTATGGGGAAAAAACGGATGTTGACGGGTGTAAACGAAACATGGAGGCCGCAATGGCGGCACGGCACGGGTCGGCGTACAGCAAAAGGGGTCCGCCGGAGGCGCCGAAATCCCACCTTACCACGGACCCCCCAAAACTGCGCTTCGGCTGGGACTGCAGAACAGAAGGAGTACTGGAAAAAGGACAAAGAAAAACTTGTTCGCGATCGAAAACACACCGTCGGAAGAAGGACAAAGCATAGGAAACTAAAAGACCGTAAAGGGCTCACGATGACTTCACCCCCCCACCGCAACTGTTAAACCAACTTTCTGACAACAAGGCAAAAACCGTAATCTCCGCTTACAAAGGCTGGCAGAATAAAGGGCAAATAATTCCGGCCTTGCCTTGAACCGGATACGAGGAATGCACGAGTTTAAAAATGCGAAATGGAGCGCAGGGCAGAAGAACACGACAGCCCCTTCAAAAACGCAACCCACGGCAAGAACTGGGACCCGGAAACCAGGTAAAAGAGACTAAATTTCCGACCAATAGCCGACCGCAAAGGGGTCAGAGACGAGGCAATGCGAATTGATCCGCCGTAGACCAGCCGGCCCGACCGGACCAGGGGGAGGATGCAAAAAAAGAACAAGGATCCGGAGCGGGTACGACGAATTCCCGGGCAGCGACGGGGGAAATATGCCGAATATGTGTTCGGACACCCGCAGGGGATCATTAAGAGGAAACTACCGGGTTAAAGCGTCGTTCAGGACCGACCGTCACTACAGAAAAAAAGGGGGAAGTCCCGGGGTTCGGCATGTGGGAAAAGGCGATCCGAAGGGTTGTCAACAAAACGAGCAAAAAACGAGTCGAAAGAAAACGAACTGCGCCGGTGGGGGGCTGCAGAAAAGGCCTCGGCTTCCGAAAAGAGCGCACGAGACTACGGAGGACTGAAAGCTGGGAAATTTGTCGAAAGAAGCCACACAGGACGACAAGGTCGGGGGAAGTTGTCCTCCAAGTCGTAGGGCCCCTGGTGATGTGGTCGGCTGGATGCCAAAAGGAATTCACGATGTGGTAAGTCAGGGGAAGAAAAGAACTTTATGTCGATCGGAGACGACAGGACACGGGGGGGGGGGAACGAACGAAACCCTTACTTCAAAAACATGGAGAAGCAAAAAAAAAAATTCAGAAAGACAGATGGAGGAACGTTAGAAAACTTACAAGACCTTCCTCGTCGCATCGACAGAACAAAAAAAGGACACTTGTGCGCCCCGAAATGTCCAAAATTAGAGGTTACATCATGCTAAAAGAATTCAGCGGGAACTCCTAGCGGGGGGGGGTCGACGTTTTCTTTAAGAAATCTTGGTAATTTCAAGTCGGATAATCGGGGGAACCTAGATAAGAGCACAGCTTCAGCCCCGGAAAACGGACCAGCAAACCACCTTATCTCGTCTCCTAAAAAAACTCCCATCAAAAAACTAGCGTCCGGGCTCGAGACGATTCCAGACGACAAAATACCGGGGCGAAATGAACCTAAATCGCGGGGAAAAGGTTTCTCAAGGGATGGAGAGAATCGATAAATATCTGAAGCCGGACAAAAAAAGTGGGGTCCTCGAAGGGGGGGGGGCTCCTTTCTTCTATACTCTAACAACAAACTAGTGAAAAATATGGCAGCCGAGAGCAAAGAAAAGAAAAGTTGACTTGTCAGAACTGGAAAATGGGAAAACCAATGGGTACAGGCAAATGTAAAATTTGGGTTCAACCATTCACGGAAAAGAGAAAATCGAAGAAATAGTTTGTGAAAGGGAGTGGGTTAAAAATATCCGGCGATCAGGTTGTTGGGCTGGGTAAGAAAAAACAACTGACGCAGAACCGGGTGATAAAGAGGATCAATTGCAATTGCTACTTACGCCGCCTGAAGGGGGGAAAAACAAACAAAAGGGGAGAGAAGGCAACAGGAAGACAAACCGAGAGGACAATCCAAGACGGGACAAAAAAACTTTTTCAAATGATTAACCTCATTCAATGGGAATGAAAGAGGACTCCACCGCTAAGGGGAAATCTATGGGAAAGATAAAAGCTCTTGTAGATTGGGAAAATTCAAATAGGATTCGAAGCGGCGCAAGGGAAGGGAGTCAACATGGCTGATGTCGGTTCTGCCGTGCAAAAAAAAGAGTTCAATTGCACAAAAAAGGGAGACAAGAATCACGTATCGCAACGACACGGAAGGGCCAAGCGGGACCTCAATGTAGGCAATACGCCTCCCCTCCCACGGATGTGGAGAAAAGCGGACAAAGGTCTATCCTTGTCTGGAGGGGGAAAGTAAGACACAGTCCCACTGTGTACTACGGGGAAGAAGGAGTGCTTTAAAAAGTGGCGAAAAGGGGAAGGTGAACACCAAAACAAAGAGAAGGTTAAGGCGAGGACGGTTTAAGTCGGGGGGGGACAAACGAAGGATGTCCTTGTAAAGAGGCCCACGTACCCGAACACGGGATACAAGAGTCCAAGTCCTTGAAGGGAAAACAGCTGGGTAAAAGGCGAGAGGGGGAAAGTCCGATCTGCGCGTCCAACAGGGACTGGGGATCAGAAAAGACACGAGAAAGGCGTTTCAAACAAGGGGAGAGAACAGCACCAGAGAGGACCAGAAAAAGGTAGGGGGATCCTGATCCTTGTTGATGGGGATACAGTGGGGCAAGAAAATAAACCACGGCCGTAAAAAAATGGGGTAAAGCGCGTAAAAGGAAAGAGAGGAAGGAGGAGTACGAGACATTCTGCAAGTTCGGCCCGATTGGGAACAAATCGGAAGTAAGACAACTGGGTACAAGTGCTCTAAGGGAGAGAAAGAGGCTGAGCAACCGAGGGGGAAAAAAAGTCTACCCTTCTCCGCGGAAAATGATGTTGGAAGCAAATCGATGCCCGACTTGGGGAGCGTCCCCACGGAACAAATCCTTTGGAACCAAACCAAGGAAAGGAGAGTCGCCGAGAGGTTAAGGACTGGTGGACGAGAGGTGCCGGCAGGGGGGATTGTCTATATACTTCAGCGGTAACATTGGAAGGAGAGACGTGATCTGGAGGAGGGGAAAGTGTCATGGGAGGGCAGAATGGTAGGAGGTCGATAGGAATCGTCCGAAGTCTCCTTTCGTACCTTGCCAAAAACGGAAAAGGAGGGTTGAGAGGAGGGGAAAAGTTCCGGGAAAGGGGGCGGGAAGGAACGGCAGAAAGGAGGAAAAAAAAAAATCAGCTGTTACGACGAAAAGACAGAACGTTCCGGCCGGTCAGCCGAACAGGAAATAAGCGAGACGTACAACTCAAAGAGGGGACTATCCTTGAACATAGGTCCATACCTCAACCGCAAAAAAAGGCAGACGAACCGCAGAAAAGTAACTCAAGAAAAGACTAACAAGAGAGCGGCTAAGGACGCATAGCGGAACTTTGCATCGGGGCAAGACAACGGAAAGAACCTCCAGGGGTAAAGAAACTAAAAAAAACAAAGGAAAAAAAAAAAAGGGAACGGCTGAAGACAAAGAAGGAGGGGAAAACCTGGGTCGTCTTTCAACAGGGGGAAGAAGACTTGCGGACCACTCACTTGTCCGGGGCGGAACAGTAAAAAGAAAGTAGCGAAGAGCAAGAGGAACGAAGTAGAGGGACTGGCGCCGTCAAAGGTCCCCGCGAAAGAAAACAGGGGACTCACTAAGAAAGAAGGATTTTCCGGCCTCAAAAGGGGAGAAAGAAGAGGAAGGGAAAGGCTCCCGTCCAATAAGTGGAAGGACGAGGCGGAAGCACAAAGAAATTTAAACTGTAAGGCAAGGGCTAGTGTTGTATCAACTAAAAAAGAAACAAGGGGGAGCAGGTTTAATGCAAATATCCTTCAAAAATCTGAGTAGAGGCGTGAGCACAAAACGAGATTTCCCGGGAGTGAAGGGAAGAGGAAAAGAATGTCTACCGTACGCAAGTTAACATCGTCAGGGGAGGAATAAAACGACGATCTCTTATAGGTAAGCACAAAAAAGGAAAGGGAGCAGAGAGAAGAAAAAAGGATCTGGGAAAAAGGGAGAAAGCATCAAAATCCGCGCCTAAAGACCCTACCCCACATTCACTGATAGGAGAGGGGGGGAAAAAAAAGACGTAGAACATCACCGGGAAGGGTAAAAACACACGCTGCGTCACAAGATCTGGAAAAGAAAAGGATATGGGTAACGACAATCAGGGAAACACGTTCAGATCTCTGAAAAGCACAAAGGAAAAAAGAAAAAGCGCCTTGAAAAAAGAGGAGGAGGCAAGGGAAAAGTAGCGCGTTGTAGCAAACAGTAGAGGGAGATACTTTTAAGCGGAGGTAATTTACAAAGACCCCCTCCTAGAAGCGAAAAAAAAGGAGTTCTAGGGAAAGAAAGTAACGAGGCGGAACAGCGCTAGAGGGGGCGGCACGGAAACGAGACGAAAAGATTTCCCAGGGGTAAAGGTACTGAACTATCTGCAAAACAGGGAAAGAGAGAAAAGGAGCACAAGTATCATCAGGGGTAAAAAAGAGAAGACCAGAGGAATGCCTGCCATGCTGGAGGAGAAAAAAGGCAGATGGCGCCGGCGAAAGTGTGGAGAGGGGAGAACGCCCCAGGCTGGGCAGAAGCAGGAAAGAAGGAGTGATGTTTTATCGAAGGATCAGAAGCAGAGAACAAAACAAACGAATGAAAAAGAAGACAGCGTTCAGAAAACCTTTCACAAGCGATCTAGGGGGAGGAACGGCCTACAAAAAGAGGGCTGAGAAGGAGGAGAACGAAATAGACTGGTCTGCTTCAGATCCAAAAGGGAGGAGGAAAGTCGACGGGGACTGATCCTGGAGCGGAGGAGGATCCCGACGGATGTTATCCTATCGTTACGAGAAGGAAAAAATGGACGATCGCACTTTTGGCCGAGAGGGACAGATGAAGGGCAAAGAACGCGCAGGCGACGAGGGGGGAGAGAGGAAGGAAAGCGTAGGAGGAAGGGATGGCTGTGGGACTGTTATAAGGGAAGCCACTGAGCCTTCGAGAAAGCGGTGATAAAGATGGAAAGAGCCAACATCAGAAGTGTGTCTAGAAACAAGGCCTGATTGAAAGCTAGGAAATGGGGGTTCCTGGATGTGAAAGAGCCCAGAGCTGTTACATATGGAACTCCTAGGGAAAAGGTGAAGGAGGGGATTGACGTTCAGAAGTGCTACTAGGATACATTCGCCCGGGGGAAAGAGCGGAAGGGGTCATTGCGACGTTTTTCGGAGTGGGGAGGAAGGGGGCAGAAAGGGGAAAGAAGATATCGTATAATGCTTAGCCGGGACGGGGTGCGGTGATCATTACAAGAGAGAGGGGCCCCCTGCTGTAAAAGGGAGGAGTTAATTCGTGCTGCAATGGCGCGAAGTGAACTCAGGAAACTGTGGATAAGGACGCAGGAAGGTGAATCAGCTTCCACACGCTAAAAAGGAAGTGGTGCAAGGTGGAAAGTGCGAAAAAAGGGACAAAGGAGAGGCGGAACTTCCTGAAAAGAACGCCGATAGTACAGAGGTGGGGAAGGCGCATGATCTTAAGGGAAGACAGACCGGGCATTGTACATGGGGGATCAGGGAAATGTCCGTGGGGAAGGACCCACAACCCCCAAACCCCCCAACCCCCCCCAGTTCGCAAGATCCGGGGGAAAGCCGGCACAAGGAGAGGGGAATGAGCGAGAGGATTATAGGAGGTTCCTTGAAACAATAAATCGCAGAGGGAAGAAATAAAAAAAGGCTATACCTGTCTGTACGCAAAAAAGGGATGGTCAAATCTAGGACAAGTGTGATGGAGGAGAGCCGTTCGAAAAGGAAAACAGAAGTTGGATGAGAGGAATAGAGCAAGGCGAATGAACAAGACGATGGCCTCATAGGGAAAAAATGACTTGGGGTTATGTTTCTTTAGGGACAGCAGGTGGGGGGGCCGGTGAAGGGGAGTGACGGGGAAAAAGGAGAGGTTGAAGGTGTGTATGCCGCCGCCGATTTCAGCGCACATCTCACAAGAGGCACAATAAGTTGAATGCCTTCTGCTCATAGGGCAGGGGAAAAAGGGCGGACGAGATTCCCAAAAAGAAGGGGCAAAAAAGGGCACTGCCGGGATTGGTCGGCAAGTTCCGCAGTATGGATGGGGGAATTACAAAGGACGAAATCACCGGTGTCAGAAACAGACAAATCTCAATATTCCCTGGACGAAAAATCAAAAAGGCAAAAAAAAAGAAAAGGTCGGAAGATGGAAAGTATATCCGACCCAAAAGAAACTTCGTACCCCGGTCCTCGCCGAGAAGAGGCGAGATAAGAGTCAAGACCGCGGTAAGCTGGTCTCTCGATAAAACGCAGCTGCCGTGACAAGTAGTCCCTATTGAGGGTGGGGAGCGATTTAAAATCAAAGAAAAAGGAACGAAGGAAGAAGGAATACCAAGACGGCAAAAAAAGCGCATCAGCACCAGCAAATCAATTCAATTCGAAAAAGACCTCGTTGAAAAACAGAGGGGCAGAAAGGCGAGAGGAGGGCAGCAATTCATTACTGTTAAAGCGAGTCCAATTCCGTCGCTCGAGGCCGGCCGGGAGGCGGGGAACACTGTCACAAGATCCGGGAACAAAAAAACTTCCCTGGACGGAAGGTGGGGAGGCAGCGGAAAAAGGATGGTGTAGAAGCCGCTGGCGATAGGAAACAAAATGGTTGACAGCAGAGTCATCATGCTCGAATCTAAGAGATCGCATGTATGTAAGGCCAAGTGGCAGGCATGGGAGACCAGCAAGAAAATTCAAAAGGACGTCCAAAAACGAGGTATCGCCGCGAAAAAACTAACAGGTCGGGGGTGCACGCCACTAGCAAGACGCACCCTCTCCCGGCGTAAGAGAAGAAAACGCTGTACAAACCATAAAAAAAAGAAAAGGACGGAAAAAGGTCTTGAAAAAGGGGGGAAAAAAGAGTAACGTGGAGGTACGGCGGGAAGTTCAAAAAGGGACGAACGATTTGGTACTTGGCTTGCAGCTAAGGAAAGAGGGGAGTTCGAATCGGGCGCAAGGAGAGGGGGGGAACAATCAATAAACCGAAATTGACAAGCAGAATGATGTACCCTTCTCAAGGGGGGCAGATACTCTTCGATAGCTTTCGGAACTTTCGAACATCTCAAGCACAAGAGAGAAAGAGACGCAAACTGAAAGAGCTGGAAGGAAAAGGCAGAAGAAACCACGAGTGAAAAGGGGACTCAGCTTAAGAGGGGCGAAAAGAGCATACATGCGGGGCGTGGTTGGTAGACCGTGGCGTTGGGGAAGGAAAGGTCAGAAAAGAAAATAGCGAGGATCACCGGCGTCAAAAAAAACAGATGCTGCTGTACCACACAACTTACAAGGCGGGCCCAAGAATCTTATGCACTGAATAAGAAGCATACCCCCAACTACAGGGTGACCTGTACAGGGAGGGAAGGTCAGCTAAAAGGAATTGACCTGAATAAAAGGTTGGATGTAGTGCGCAGACCGTCTGCTATCTCAAATCAAAAACACAACGGGAGAAGTACAGGCAACATCGTGAAAAGGAAGCATTGACCTCGCTGCAACTTGCAAGGCGATAAAAATGTGTAGTCAGAAAGGAAGGGGCAAAGGAGCCAGAGGGGGCCACGCCTCGTTGGGGGCCGTGGAGGGGGCAAAAGAAGCAAAGTAAGTTGTCTGGTCCAGCAACTGGCGGTAAGCCGCCAGGGATCCGCGAGATCATCTAAGACGACATGAGACGGAACCAAAACGCCAGAAAAAGCACACCACGCAAGAACCGCGCGCCCGACAGCCACTGTCAGCATGATTGACCCCTCGCAGACGCGTGCTGCAATCAGTCCCACGCCTAACTTCTCGTGACTGGAAAAGGCGCCTGAAAGCTTAGGGAAGAAGAGGGAGAAGTACCAAAAAGAGAGCAGGAATCCGCGTGTAGAAGTAGGGCTTCAGAAAGAGAACGGAAAGGAAACAAGTCACAGTCTCTGGAAGGCCACGATAGAGACAGGAAAAACGAACCACCCGGAAGGTCCCACATCGTGAACGGAAATAATTTGTGGAAAAATCCGACCCATCCGGGTGCAGAATAGAGGAAATCTTACCATAGTCCTGGGGGTCAGCGGCAAGTGAAAAAAACACATTCTGACCTCGGAGACGGAGGTATGTGCACGTTGCGTACAAGTGAAATGAACCGAAAGTGAGCACGACACCCAGACCCTTCGAAGGGTACAACGCTAGTTGTTGTGGAACAACACCTTAAAAGAGTCCAAAAACGAAGAAAACGTTTGCCACCGACAAGACATAGCCTTTCTGAAATGGTCGGACCTCGAGCGCATGAACAGTGGACCGTCAACCTATGTGAAAACATCCGATCAGGGGGGAAAAGAAGTCGGCAACGCCGACACGGAAGGGCACGGAAGAGGAGGGTGAGAAGAGACCTTTTCTGACAAGATTGGAAGAGAACCAGGGAAGTTCCCCGGGCCTCTGACTGCAAAGGAAGCCGACATTGCCTGAAAGAAAAGGCCGGAGGAAAAGATGGGTTCAGCAAAATAACGTCTCGAACACTAAAAAAGGGAAAAGATGGATCTGGCACCTTTGCTTACTAAGTTGAAACCCCCAGGTGTGGAAAGAAAAAAAACTGGCTCACAGGACGCAACCTGGAGTTGTAAGACACCTCGATACCGGACTTCGAAAAGGAACCCTAATTCTTGTAACGTCGAACAAGAAGAAAAGGGATCTTCAAGAGAGGTGGGAGCCTTGGGGCGCGAGGAAGATAGGGGAAGTAAGGAAGTTGCGTGGGGGGTCGGTTCACAGAGGAAAGGCGTTCTTCACTTTAATGTAGGCGGAAGGTTCCTTAGAAGTCATTGGAAGGGCGAGAGAGCTGAAAAAGGGCTTGAAGGACAAAGTTTACTGGAAAGTACACCGCGAGCCAAATCCCTGCACCGGGTTTAGGTGCAAATTATCCGCGTGGGCGGAATGCTCGGAAAAAAAGAAAACTCACTGCCCAGCTTGTCCAGCCGCCGCGTGACGTCCGACGGGATGAAAAACCGGAAATCGCACGCGCTTCCAGTCAAACGCCTTGGGTCAGGGAACCATTCCAAACCAGAAACAAAAAAAGGAAGACGACCTCAAAAGGCACTCCAGGCCAATACGCCGAAAAAGAGGCATGCGCGAAAGAAGAGGCGCGCCTTTGTGAGCGATGGAAATAATTCCACAAACCATATGTGAAAGCAATTACCAAAAAGAAGGACGCCAGACACCGAAGGATCCTGCCCAAGTAAAGTCGTATTCAAAGCCCCGTCCAAGCTAAGTCAAAGACAACTGGGTCCTGGAGGAGGTCGAATTACACCGTTACTATCAAACCAAAAAAAAAAGAAAAAGGCCACTGCAAGGCGTGAGGCGCCAACGTTCCGCTCCAAAAAAAAAATAAGGCCCGGTGAACCAATCTAGTCCGGCCGCCATGATACTTGCGCACGGAACGCATTGACCCGGGAAGCCGATGATAAAAAAGGGTTTTTCAAGGTGAACATCACTTGTAGCCCGGGGGAGCGGAAAGAAAACACGGAAGAGAAAGAACAAGAGGGAATTGGAAGTCCTACCGTCCCACTAGGCGAATCGGAAAAAAAAAAAAGGTTCACTGCTCAGGGAAAAAACGGAGCAATCCTTCTAAGGGCGCCTTGGAAGCGTCCTTAGAGCCCGGGATCTAAGATCCCACTGCAAACCTATAAGCATCACCTATGATGTTCACAGGACGCCACTAAAAAAAAAAAAGCAAAAGGCGAACGAAAACCCATTCAGGGAGGTAGAGGAGGTGAAATGCCCGGAAATATAAGGAAACGTCACAATTGCACAAAAGACACAAGCGGGACAAGCTGGCAAAAAATCCCCAGAGTGGCCCGGAGAACCATGGCACCAAGCGTAAATATACCAACAGATTCCAACTTATATATCAAGAAGGAAAACGTCTAAAGAAAAGAATTAAACCGCTGAGCAACCTAGGTATCACGCATAGGTTCGAAACGCTATAAGCCCCCCCAAGAGTAAAGCCAAAAGCGTTACAAGGGAAAGCGAGTACCGCGCCTGGCGTCATGCGTCAGCGAACTCGGATGGAGAAGTCATGTCCAGGAAAGAGCAGGAACGAGAATAGGAGATCAAACCGATCGTGATAAAGGACGAGCCACGCCTCATTTAAGAGGACACCAACCGCTTGACCTCATAAAAAGGTGTCTAAAAGCCCTCCAGGACCAGGGGACGAGGGGAGGAGGATCAAATGGACAAAATGAAAGGAGACCAAAGAGAAGCCTAATGTGCAAAAGGTGTTGAGGGACGATCGGTCAAAACGTATGGGTATTAAAGAGAGGACGATACAACACTGCACGCAGGCAAAATTCCTCATATCGGCGGCGTGAGAAAAGAAATTTCAAAGGCGGTCTTCTGGCGCCAGCCAGATCCTGAATAAAAGATGAGCATAAAAGGATCGGGGACGCGGGGGACGAGGGGGAGACGGGCGGCGTCGAGATCCCGAAACTTCATGAATGAAAGGGGGATAGAGAACTTAACCTGACATATGTTTTAACGCTCGTCCGAGGACGCAAAAAAACGGCAAAGCGCGACAAGGGGGAAAAGCGGTCTTGACCTTGTGGCTGGGAAGTCATCGCTCCTGGGGACGTTAAGAGACCTCGTGAATACACAAACGAATTCCTCCAAATGACGTAAAGCGAATAAAACGACGGACGCATCTCGATCTTCAAGACTGTGACGGGGGGTTCCAGGCCATCTGCGGGGCCAGCGCCAGGGGAGTGCAGGGGACGGCAGGTGCAAAAAAGGAAAAACTACTATGGAAAAGGATGGGTGGGGAACAATAGATCTACAGAGTGGTAAAAGGGACGATTTTGGGGCCTTCATAAACACTTAACTCCAAGTAAGGGGCCTGAAACTGCCGTGGTGTGTCGATGCAAAGGAACAAAACGCGTGGCTTATTACTCTGGGCAATTCAGAAGACTCTTTGGGAGGCCTCTGAACTTAAAACTCGCAAGGGGGTCATCCGATAGCGCGAGGTGTAAAAGGATCTAGGAGAAACAATACAATAGTTTTGGCTCAATTACAGTGTTCGTTAGGAGCTACCTACTTAATTTAAGAATCAGTACACCCTCCATCGTGAGAACGCGCATGGAACGTCCGTTAACCAAAAAAGCCGACCTGGATGGCGGCCACATGCAGGGTCTTCTTGAACCGGCATTTGGCCTGGGACATCGTGTACTTCGCCTGGCCTAATTCGATCAAATAGTCCGGTGTTCTGTCAACTACAAGATGGATCTGTCAAAAGACGATGAAACGAAAAGGGCGAACCGGGGGTGCGTCAGCAAAGGAAGCCTGAAGAAAGCATTACTAAGCCGGGGTCGTCCTGGGCACACGCGGCTGTGATTCAAAATCGAAAAAGCGAGGCTCGTAGTCCTAGTAGTGCAGGAGGAGGGGACAGGGAGGGGTGGATGAACGGGGACGTCTTTCAATTTGGGGGGCGGGGCTGGAGGAGGATTGGGAAACCTAGAGATTTTACTTGACGCGAAGTGACGGCGCGCGAGCAGGTGCGGAGGAGAAGCGGCCGACAGAGGGGCACGGCGTGTGACGCCGGTTGCGCCGAAGTCCACACGGCAATAACCTACATGGACGAACTTCGAAAGCAAGTACAAGAGGAAGTAGAACGGGAAAAGAAAGGGGGTTGTCAATCGGAAAGCCTACACGAGACAGAAAGGACAAAAAGTGTAAAACAGATCCGTAAATGCAAATAAGTTCTACAGACTATCCTAAAAAAAACGAAACGCAGCATGCAGACACCGTAGCCGATAGCCGACTCCGACTGTAAAAAAAAGAAAAGAACGGCTGTGTCTCTCTATCATGCCCAACGCCGGCGTGAACCTGGTACAAACGGAAAAGGAGAGGGAACGAGGTGGATGAAAGAAAGTTGCGGGAAGAAAGGCATGAAAAAACAACTACCACACGGCCTTCATCCCGCTCCCCTCTAAAAAAATGTGTTACTGTTGGGCGAACCAAGAGGCCAGGAAAGGCATAGGGGGGAAAAAAGGAAGGATGTCGGCAATTAGCACGTATGCCAAGCACCGAGTTCGGTGTCTTCTGCACCATGCACACACATCTCGAACGTCAAGGGACCTGATGCCGACTTAGGTAGGGCAAAGAAGAGGGGGAGGTCGGACCAGGGAAATGTTGACGAGAAGATCGTCTGTTTCATGACGGCCGCCCGGTAACTGGGTCGGCAAGAAGGAGATATGTCGTTCATTGGGGACATGCCGATCCAAGGTGTGGAAACTTTAGGCAACCAAGTATCGAAGGGAGAAAAGGGGGTCGGTACGGGGAGAACTGAATCCCGGCGTTCCGGAAGCTGGGGGCCGAACAATAACGGATACATTGGGACCTACTAGAACCTTAAAGGGGACTAAAAAAGGAAACAACAAACTGTAGCACCGTTGGGGCGGGTAAAGAAAATCCCGTGCCCCGATGGACTGCTCTCTACGTGAAAGTCTATCGCTTCTGGGGAAAGGCCCGCACGAAACGGAAGTGCAAAAGAATAAAGACCGAAAAACAAACGTGAAAGGAGGAGAAACCTGAGAACGTTAGAACAGCTAGACAAACGCTCGGAGACGGCGACCATAACGCTTAACCGTTTAGGGCGCCTGGTCCCCGCTCCAACCAGCGAATCGGGGGGGGGAATGCGAAAAGGGCCGACAGGGACAGAGAAAAAAAGGGGGCAGGTTGAGGTGATTCGAACCGCGGGGGGTCGATTTCAGCGGCGAATGACGACGTCACCCCCGAAAAGTAACTCATCCTCCATCTTCCGGAACAACAAACAACAGAGAGCGGAAAGAGGGGCCAAACAGGACAGACCCACGAGGCGCCGCTTCGAGACTGGCGGAAACCATGAAAGGCGACAAACTACAAGAAGGTAGAAACCGCGATGTTTGGAAGGGCAGCGTAACTGACTGAATTTCAACATACAATTTCTTCGTGCGCTGCTATGCCTGAGTGCTCACACAAAAAAAAAGGAGGAGAAAGCAGGAGCCGCAAAAAGAACTTGTACTGTCCGGAAAGGTCAAAAAAGGATCGCGCAATACGCAGGACACCCTCTTGTAGTTCAGTCCGTTAGGGACGTAAAAAATCAGCTAAGAACCGGCTCAGAGTGGGGGGCGCAGGAGGTGGCAACGGCGCAGCGAAGGGTTGTGGTTACTGGAAAAGAACTGGCTGAACAAAACGGTGATCATCGAGCCTTCCGTAGATGTTACTCGACCTTGAAAGCCCCCAAAAAGGAACGAACACAGTCGCAACCCAACCGCTATGAAGCATCGGCGCACTGTCCGCGGAAAGAAAGAAAACCTCATTCGCTGGATCGACTGGGGGAAAATCCCAAACGGTTCAGATTCGAACAGTCGCCGAGCAAGGCGGCTTGGAGAGAGGCGTTCAGCAGAGATCAGCGAAGCCGGTGTAGAAGTCGGGCTTAAACAACAGCTCTAAGGCGTGCCCGGGCTACCAACTCGAAGAAGACCAGCCTACGCCGCCGATCGACTCAAACCAAGTTCACCCCTTTAAAAAACTAATCAACCATCAGACCAAACAAGAAAGGTGCCTGAAATAAAGTGTACGAGGGAGTCCCTGGTCGGGGCGTCAGAACAGGTCCCATCATACAGTTCGACTGTAGTAGGGTTGGCTGAAAGTGCCGACTCCGGTCTAAGGTGGAAGAGGGGAAACACAAAAAGCGCAGTGAGTCAGGCGAGAAAAGAGGGGGGGGGACGTTTTTTGGAACAAACATTGAGACTTCCTTAGCCAACACATAACAAGCGTTGGGCCAGAAAATCCCTCTTGTACGACACGGGTAGGGAGTAAAAGAAAAAAAGAGGAACCGATAACAGAACAAATCTGCTCGTCAACCAGGGAGGGGGGGGAACCTAAAAAAGGACATAAGTCAAAAACGACAGCCCAAGGGCCCCGGAAGTAGTATGCGCCGGATCCTTGTATTGGTCGAAGAACAGCCGGAAGAGAGGGGGCGAGAGCGGCGTAGACAGAAAATTGCCGACAATTTCCTGACGTCAATAAGATGACTCGTGAAAAAAATTCGCCATATCGTCAGGTGCACTGGAAAGGGGAACCGCGCTGTGCTTGAAAAGCTGGGTCCGAGGAGCTAAACTCCACAGGCCGTCATTGATGTGGTAAGCAAAAAGGAAGACATTCGGGGAAAAAAAAAGGTGGTGGCTACGACCATCAATCCGAGGGAGATCTCTCCTCGGTAACGTTTCAATGGGTGCGAAAAGCAGACCGTGTATCACGGAAGGGCGTGGGTCGGAGACGTCCTGTACAAACGTTCTTCATCCAAGTTGTAGGAACCAGGGGTCATGCTGGCGACGTACGGCCGATCGTGACAAGGGCTTTGGTCGTCCGGTAACTTCTTGCGGCCTTGCACGAACACCGGCAGAGAAGTTCGTTTGCCCAAACTCGGTACGGGTACGTGGAGAAGCAGGTGCGGAAGGAAAAAAAACGAAAAAGGTAAGAACAGAAGTTGCCACTTAAAGACCTACAGCCGTCCGTTACGGAACCCGAACCGAAAGCGCTGCCACATTCCTATCAATAGTGAAAACGGCCAGAAAGTCCGACAAAAAAAAACCGCATCCAAATCAATAAAAAAACGGAGAAGAAGAAACGAATCGGCATATGGGGAGGAGTCCGGCGATCGAACCCCAGGGATCGATAAGCTCAGCACCGCCATGCGTGTAAAGCTACTACCCCGGCTCGTCCATCCTGATCCCGGCACCGGCCCATTGTCAAACGGAGTCAAAGAAATGTGAAAATAGAATAGAGAAGGAAAGACCGCCCTGGTCGTATGTAGTGTCGGAACAGTACCCAGAACTCAGAAGACGCGCAGAGCCCCTTCAGTCGTGCCGTGCGTTAAAGCGACAAAAGCAGTTCACGAACCCATCAGAGGGAAGCGCAAATGACGGTAGGCACAAGAGACTAGTCCATCGCCAAATCCGATTGATCAAAAAAACGTCGTTCAGTTAATGAATGGTGCAAAAAATCCGGACGTTTTGCAACCAAAAGAACACGTAATAGGAAAAAATAAAGGGGACTTTGAAAAGAAAAGAGCCGTCCATCTGCTAGGAGGCAAAATCCCGTTCTTTCGTTCGCCAGGCATAAAGGTCTGACCGAAATGAGGCCAGGAACTCCAGAGACGAGAAGAAAAACACAACGGCAAGATACATACACGACGATGAAATCCACCGGTACGCCCCTCCCACCGCCCATCAACAAGTACCCCATCATCTCCAGGAGGTCGTCTCGAACAGCATCCCATTAAGTGAGCGGGCCAGAATTGCAAGCAAGAGTGCAAACATCTGCCCAACAAGAGGGGGCCCTGAAAACCAGCGGCAAAAAGGGGAGATCATGCACGCAGGCAGGAGAGGACGACTTTACCGTATCCGGCGGAACCATGTTCCGCGCGTGCACCCCAGAAAAGACACAGACTTGGAAAAGCCTCGAACAGTCCCCCCAGACATCAAAGGAAGAGTCAATGTCCGTTAAGAGAAGCGCGCCGCGACGTGTCAATCCGGATCGAAAAGTTATCGAATATGTCGCGTACCGTAATAAACGAGCCTGTATCAAGAGTTTCAGCAAGAAGGAAAACAGTAAAAGGCACCGCACCGCAGGAAAGGGACAGCAGATGCATGGAATCGAGCAAAGCAGACAAACAGAGCGCCGTCACGAATTGGCGGCGACATAAAGCTTGACCTGCGCAAAGGCGGCACCGATGTGGACAGGTGTTG
>Ga0179593_1284565_pt1 | contig 17033 bp, 23 predicted proteins | sample CZODoug2_1_08_16_FD_185931 | JGI IMG/M metagenome (GOLD analysis project Ga0179593, IMG submission 185931) | Vadose zone soil fungal communities from Angelo Coast Range Reserve, California, USA - CZODoug2_1_08_16fungal (PacBio error correction) | ecosystem: Environmental > Terrestrial > Soil >...
AGGTCCATGTAATGTAAGACTAGGGAGTGAAAAGAGAAAGGACAGCAAATGGGGGGCGTGGTGAATACCATAACAGGGGGAGGTGGGCAAGGCCGGTGAGGCGCTAGCAGGTGGAAAAAAGAGAAAGTGGAGTTGAGAATAAAGGTGAAAAAACAGAGGCAGAAAATAAGGGACAAGGGTAGGTGCACAAGTGAGGAAAGGTAGAGAGAAGAAGGGGGTCGGGTAGAGGCGGAAGAGAGTAACGACTGGGAGAGCGGAAGAAAAAATAGGGAAGGTGGGAAGGGTGTAAATTCAGGATCCAGGTAGATAAAAGTGCATGGAAGGACAGGAGAAAAAAAGAGACGGAAAGAGAGAACAGAAAGTAAAGGAAGGGGAAAGGATGGGGCGAGAGGTAGGGTTAAACGAGAAAAATCGTTGAAGGTTACTGGGTTGGTGGGTGCAATCGGAATACGATGTCTGGTGGAATCAACCAGGAGGAAGTGGCAAGTAGGCTCCTGACTAGGTTCAGGGGGGGGCAATGTTCGAAGAAGCCGGAGAAGCAAAGAAGAGATGAGAGCGCAATGGTTCCCTTAAGGGGCGAAAAAACAACAAACGGAAGGGGAACAAAGAAGGGGAGGGAGGGGGGACTCTAAGGAGTTAAGAAGGCAGGGGGGAGCGCAGCGAGTAGGGCAGAAGGAGAAAATAGGGTGACACTACCACGGTACATAACGTAGGAAAGGAAACAGGGGGGGCTGTTGGGCGAGTAAGAAGCGAGTGGGAGGGCTTAAGGATCGACAAGAATTCGGGTTTAGGAAGGGAAGAGTGGGAGACACCGAGGGACTAAAAGAGCATGTAAAAGAAGGCAAGAGAAAGGAGGAAACAAGAGGGGAACGGAGAAGAGACATCGGAACAGTGGTGCCGCGGGATTTGGTATATATCGGGAGAGCCAAAAGAGGGGGCCAAATATAAGAGAGAGGTCAAGGGGACATGGTCGTGTGGGTGTCAACAGGAGAAGGTGAAGAAGGGGGGGGTAAGTACCAATGAAAAACGAGAAGGGGAAGGAAGACCTGAGGTGTGGGAACGAAGGGTCCGGACTAGGTATGAAATAGGGGGGAGGGTAAAGGGAATGACAACACAGTGAATTCTAGGGGGGAGATGAGACAGTACCAAGGCAAACAAAGGAAGTTGAAAGAGATACAATGACACGAACATACACAACACCTTATGAATAGAGAAAATTATGGATGGAGACCTTGCGGGAGAGAGAGCGGTACATAGAAGGACGAAGTCTTTTCGGGGCCAGGCGGACTGGACAAGGACAGAGTGAGAGTGGGAACTATATGAAGAAAATTCGCGGCCGGATGAGGAGGAGTGGTTCTGAAGGTCTCGCGAGGGGCATTACTAAGGGGGGAATAACGCGAAGGGTACTCCCTAAAGGTCAAGTGACCCTCTGGGTCATAAATGGAGAGGGAGGGGCTTAAAATGTAACCCCTTTTTTCCGACCGGGAACGTTTCGTGTGGAAAAAGGGACCGCTGGGCGATGTAGGAAAAAGTTGTAGGGTAAGGAGAAATTGCAAGAAAATAGTCAACCCCTGCTACGATTGCAAAGGAAAGGAAGAGGAGTATCGCCTCTAAAGAACTTTTTATAGAATTCAGGGGGGTAGACGTGTTAAGAAAAAAGGATGATGCTGGAGAAAAAAGATCGAGGTCTGCAAGGAGAAAGATGCGGCCATAGAGAAAAGACGGTGTCACTAGGACACCTGAGACACGAAATCGACTTCGGGGGGGGAGCAGAAAAAAATCTGCCATCGGCAGGCTTTGAAAAGGAGGGAAGGCAGCCCGAGCATTATCTAAAGGACCGATATAGGGGAAGAGTGAAAAGGAAAGAAGGGGCCAATTAAGGGGAGGAGGGAGACTAATAGTCTCTCATAACTAGGACGCGAACATCCGATTCAGGAAAGTTAGTGGAAGGGGAAGGAGTGCGGGGTTACAGTATCGGATGGGGTCTGGTGGGGGAACATTATGAACAGGGGGGACGGGAAAACTAAAAGGATTCGGGGCAGAGACCATGGAGTTTTTCTGGGGGAGAGACGGGAGCAGAAAAATGGGGCAGGGGGGGTAAGGGAACCGCAGTCTCCAGTGAATGGCAGATTGACAGTGAACCGAAGAGTTGGGGAAGAAGAGACTTCTTGAACTAAACAGTATAGAGAGAGCATAGAAGCGCAAGGAGAGGGAAGGGGGTTTTTTGTAGTGACTCTTGTGCAGACGCCAGCCACCGTAATGGGTTGTGGGAGAGGATTGGGGAAAGGCGAATGAATGAGAATTGGTGTTGTTGCATAACAGAAATCAAACCGGCCCAGGCGAGGGGAGGCAAACGCGGGCATTCTCAACCAAACCGTGCGCAGAGGGGGGAAGACAGCACCGTTTCAGCTCAGAAACTGGAGTGGTTCCAAGGCAGAAAGTCGCATCCCTCGCGGCCAGTAGGTGTGTCCAAGAACCAAGTAAAACGCGGGGGGGTTCTTTTGAACTAAGGTTTCCCGCGAATAGGATCCGGCACACAGGGAAAAAACCATGGGGAGGATGGGAGGTGTTTGGGAAAAAGGTTGGGGAAAAGAGCACGGAAACCGCAGAGAAATTCAAAAACGGCTGCAATGGGCGCGGAGGGCTGCGAAAAGGACAAAGTCCAACGCAAGAGAGGTGAGGGCCTATCGGCAAGGGGCAAGCGACGCAAAAGATGCCGAGGGAAGAACATAAAGAAGGGAACGTGACTCGCGAACGAAAATGGAGGGGGCAGAAACTCACTCATCGTTAAGGATGAAGGCTACCAGAAAATCGTCAATGGCGCGGAGAATCTCAATGGGACCAGAAAGCCGGTCTATGCAGCCGGGACGGGTGGGAGGAAGACAACAGGGAAAGACGGCAGGACGACCGAAACCAGTTCATGGAGAAACGCGGCCCGTGGGAAGTGGGGGGGGAAGCAGTTCGGGTTTACCCGGATTGTGCTTGCACAGGGAGATGGGGGATCGCGCTACGTGCGCATCGGGAGACCCCCCGAGCGGGGGGACGAGAAAGTGAAAAAAGGTTTAGGTTCGACCGACCGAAGAAAGGAGGAGCATATTCCGACATCAGGAAAATGCGTGTTTGACCGGGGAGGGTCCACATGGGAAGGGGAGGGTTTGGAGTTTGATATTCAAACACAGGAGGGAGGTAAGAGAGAGTAAAAAGAAAACGAAATTCAAATCAAACGCATTTTATCGTTTGCCGCATAGGGGGAAGACAATCTAGCTGAGCCGGCGGGCGGACCTAAATGGCGATTATCCGCACAACGGGGGGGTTGGGTGATGGGGTCAAAGAAGGAGTAGGGATCGAACTAAAAGGCCGTAAACCAAGAGAAGGAAGAAACCTTGGAACAAAGAAAAAGTCGGAAATCCACATCAAGTGACAGAGTCTACTACTAGACGGGGTGAGTTCTCCTTCTTGTGGGAGGGGGACCTGTAACTCGAACTCATTCCTGTTAGGAGACAATGTATTTACTTTACCGGGGGAGTGCCCATTTCGTGCGAGTTGGAGAATGGAAGGGTCTTGAGGGGATTGGGGTGGCTGTCCACACGAAAAAAAAAACATGTGAGTCGTCGCAAGCACTGGCGGGAAAATGGTAATAAGCCGATTGGCCACGCCTGTATAAAAGCGGTAACGCTTGGGTTCGACAATTTCATTTCCGGGAGCGGGACACCAGTTGCGTTGAACTGGAAGGGTGCTAGGAAAGGGGACGCGTAGCTTCTGGTAGAAGGAGAGGCGGGTACTGCGTCAGGTAAAAAGACCTTGCGCAGCCACCCACTGGGAGGGGGAAAACACTTTAACTGTGCCTGAGCGCTATGCAGGGAGGGGACCGTACAAAGAAACCACCATCTAAGGTTCTTGGAGTACAGAAAACAAGGGGATCTGGGGCTGGAGGAATCGGGGTGAACACTAGGCAGGGGTCGTGCTCTTACTGGAAAGGAACCGTTGAAAACGCGACGAAGGGGGGTTGGGAGGGGGGGAAGGCACCTTACAAGAGGTCATCGTGACCGTTGTAAGTGAGGGACGGGATAGCAGGAAACCAAAAAAGAGCATCCCTTATCCTCCTTCCGGCCACACGTAAAGGGACTCTGCGCAGAGGGCGACATTCACCGGTCCAAACAAACTGCGCTGAAGAGGGGGTGCTCTGCAGGGGGAGAAAGAGGGAGGGGCTGTTTAAGCACAGGAATAAGAATCGAATAAGAGCGGAAAGGACAGAGCAATTTGACTATACTGCGTAGACAGAACAAGAAAAAGGGGGAGAAAATAGCAAAAAGAAGGCGGAGCTACCCACGGAAAGGTGCAATCCGACCAAAGCGGTGGTTCATAGCCAACAAGGAATGGAAAATGAAACGAATGAGGAAAGGGAAAGAAGAAACATCCATTCTGTGCATCTGATTGGGAGAAAGGGAGGGTGTGGCAGGCTAATTCCCCCCCTTAAGCAAGGGGGGAAGAAGAGAGGTTTACAAAAAGGGGGGGAGAAGTCGGAGAGAGGTCGCTGACGTAATGGAGAGGAGGGAGAGGTCCTTCGGGATAGCTGCTGGGATAGGGACGATCTGCGCCGAACAGCAGGAAAATTTGCGGGGAGGGAACGAGGGGGACCGGCACAACTGAGAACTGGCGTGGCTCAGGGGTCGGGGGGGGTAAGAAGAGGGGGAAGGGTGGGCTCACGCCTCGCATAAGGTAGGGTTCGACCTCCGCTGCTCGTAATCCAACGTAGGGGGGGGGCGGGGATCCGGGGAGGAGAGAAGGTCCTGGCCATCGAGAACGGGGGGGGAAGATGTTTCTGGAACGAAAAGACCGTTTCGATCGACCGGGCGCAGCAGAACAGAGTGACTTGAGGGGGGGGGAAACGCGCTGTTGTCATTTCCACGAGATGAGGGGGACTCCACGAGTCGATGACCAAGGAGGAACGTTGTAGGGATGATCGAATAAGGGGTGGGAAAAGCAAAGAAGTCATCGGGCCTTCCTCCTGAAGAAGAGAAAGAATAGGGAACAGAGAATGGACGAGATCCGCAAGCCGGCCAATTGGGCTGGAGCAGTCGAGAGGGGGACGGAAACAGCTGGGCCCTTAAACGCACACGCACTCCTGCAGCGTCATACTGATATACCGCGACAGACGTAGAAAAAAGAACAGTTAGAGAAAGACAACAAACAACATGGAAAAGAGAGGGAAAAGGTCCCCATCCATGAGGCGCAGTTTCCATATTTGTTATGAGGGGGGGGCAAATGAGAAAAGGCGGAGTTGGGTGTTGGAAGGAACTCTGAGACCAGAGCAGATTGGGGGAAATGGTGGGCGTCTAGGAAGAGGTCAAATAAGTTTAAGGTAGGAGTCGGGCTTGAATGAAGGGCGCCGAGGGGATGACAGGCGGGGGGGCTCCAACGGAAAGGGGGAAAGAAGAATACATCAATGAGCCTGGGTAGAAAGAGGAGGGGGGTAAAAAAAAAAAAAAGAGATCTTCGTAAAGGGAACCCATTCGCGGGTCAAAGGGGGGACCACGGGGTCAAGAGCGTTGCCGCGGCTAGTTCAGAAACTGAGACTACTCTAGTGACAAGAGGGTCAACCGTGATGCACAAAGTACCGCAATTCGGTTCGAAACGAGGAAGGTTTGAAAGGAAAAAGGGATCCTTTGAGGTGTCTAAATTATGAAGATGCTGCGGTAGAAAACCGGAAGAACTTCGCGACGGATGGCCATTTGGGAGAAGAGGGTACTCGACACAGAGGCGAAGAAATCTTCCCGCAGTTGCGCTACCGCATCGGACACCTAGTAGAGTCTATGTCAAAGGGAGGGAAATAATCAACCGAACATGCGTAGACAGACCCTCGAGACGAGGGCCTCGACAATGTGCATGAGTTTAACAGGGGGGGAGGGAAAGAAGCGAAGCTAGAAAACAACATAGACTCTACAAAAGGCAGGAGAAATGGGATGTGATGGTACCTAAATCGATCGGTTCAGTACTGCTTGGAGATGGGGGCCTATTTGATGAACAATAGTTGCTGGGAAACGCGCCAGGAGGGCGTCCGAAAAGGCAAAGGTTAAGGGGTTAGGGCTCACGACGTGGTCCGCCCTGGGGGGGAATGGGGAATATACCGCATAGCGAAAATGGGGAGGATGGCGAACGTTAAAGCGCCTGGTATTCGATGCCTAGCCTGAGGTGCCGAAAAAAAGTCCTTCGGCGGGGGGAGAGGAGGAACCAACAGGCGGAATACACCGAGGGGATTGTGGTGGTAGTACCGTGGGTGGCAGGTCGCCAGGACCGGGCGCAGTACGGGGGTGACGGGGGGCCGAGTGACGCTAAGGGCTGGGGGGGCTATGGTTGTGGGGGGTGAAGAAGTTAATATCAGTAGACCGTCGAGATCTAAGGAGGAACCACGTCGTGAAGGCTAACCACAGTTCGTCTGATGAAAAAAAAAAGTGTCAGAAGAAGGGGCGAAATGCGAGCGTAACCGCTCAGGACATCACCTCCAGAAAAGGGAAGCCAAGAACCCTGCAAGGGGGGGTTGGAGGGGGGAACGTTTTCAAAGCGGCATAGGGGCTATAAATTCACCCACGAAAATCCGTAGGGTAACCTAAATAGTGGGGGTGGAGTGCGACGGAAGGAGAAAGAGAAAAAAACTCGATTATACCAGACGCTCATGTGAACGGCATGAGGGGAGGTCCTTCTTCCCTGCAAATCAGCATAAGAGGGGGAGGCCATAGGCAATGGGGGAAGTCCCGTGCCGGGAACCTTGTCCCGAGTACCGTCTGCAAGACCCGGCCGAAAGCAAAGGGGGTTTGGCCACTCATCGGCGACTTCCGGGGATACCAGAACTCGACAGCATGGAGGAAAACTCAAAATGGAAAGGCCCACCGTCAGGATGCTGAAACGGCAAATTGGGTGTTCTCCTCCCCGGACCAACAAAACTCGAAAAGCTCATCGACCTCACCCAGTTCTAGAGGTAGCCGCGTCAGCCTGCGTTCGCGCGTTCGGATGTGACTCGGGGTTTTCATGAAGTTGGGTTTAGCGGCGCGCGACGGGGAGACCTGGAGGGCGAAGCCAACCGCGGTGGAGAAATAATTGTCCAACGGGGGGAGTTTCCGAACTCAAAAGAGAAGGAATGGGGAAGGAAAAGAAACAATCCGATAAATCTTTGACATGACGTTGTCAGGTTCTTCGTTGGTTAGAAGGAGATCGGAAACAACACGTATGAGGAAGTAAATGAGAGAATGGGGAGAAAAAAAACGAGGTCGAAGCGAAAAGGACAAAGCTTTACGCTGGGGTGCCTTGGCATCGGGAACAAAAAATCGCTCTCCCGAGGGGGGTGGTGGGTAAAAAATAAAACCGGTGGGAGGGAGGGGACGGAAAAGGGAGGGGTGCGAGAAATCTCATGGTGCGAACGCTCGCGCTAAGAAATTAAAAGCCAGAAAGGGGACATGACCTAACTTCAAAACAGGCACGACGACCTGCCGCGGAGAGGACCTCTGAAGGGGGGAGGTCGCATGCACAGTAAGTCCTTGGAAAACGGAACCAAGCCCGGCTTCAATCCTGCGAAAACCTTAAGGGAAAACTGGACCTTTGAATGCTCGAGACTGACTTGGGGGGGCTAATGGTAAGGGGGCCTATGGGCGGGTCTCCACCATACATTGGGACCACGTTTACCCCTTCCCATAGCTCAAAATTAATACTTTATCTCGAGGGCCACGTTATACCCTGAAAAGCTGTGTCTGAAAGTAAAAATCGACCGAAAAGGCATTGGTTGACTTGAATGGGACCGCCCCGCAGATCCCGAATTGTCAAGTCGGGAGAAATGAGCGAGAATGGAAAAATTAGTGAGAGAAAAAAAACTTGCCAGAACACCCCGAAAGGGGGGCAAAAATTTTTGAAAGCCGGGAAGGGGCCGGTGCCGGAGCGACATATGGGGGCAAAAAAACCGGGGGGTAAAGACACACTCGTGACATTGGGTCTTTGGGTTCTCCACACAAGCTGGCGCGGGGCGGAGAAGCGAGGCGGAAGCAGAGAATTCTAAGCTGAGAGCTGACGGGGGTAGAGCGAGAGGAAACTGGAGAATGAAAGACTTTGGGACCGGGAGAGGGAGCAGAATAAGGGTATTAGAGGGGCAACCAAACAAAGCGAAAAACAAGAGATTCAAGTCCTCCCAAAAAGGACGCGCCGAATGGGAGAACTGCACCATAGTCACGAAAACGTAATCTCAACACTTTGCGCGAATGCGAGGAGAAGAAGGCAGGGGTAGTATAATGGCAGCAGCAAGTCGCCATCGAATAAAATAGGGAACTACCATACGTGGGAAGTGAACTGAAACGGAGAAAGGCGTGGGGGAAATGAACCAGCAAAAAAAAATGGGCTGGCAACCGGCGGAAAAAGAAAGGTACAAAAGTAGCGGAGATCAAGCTCGTCATAGAATCTTGTAAATCGGGCCCAAAAACGGGCAATCCACGATCGGGAGGGCATTTGAATGGGCCCGCATTAAGGCTAGGATGGGAGAGTCGTTGGGCGTCCAGGGTCCCCTTGGCAGCAAGGGAAGAAGGCATCTGTAATTCGACCAATCGGAAGGCGAGGTCCGTTGAAAGATGGATCGGGCTGGAAGCTTGTAACTAATAGATAGGATAAGCGAAACAGAGTGGTAATTAGCAACTAGGTGGGAAGCACCCCGCTGGTCCTCGAACAGTGAAGCAGATCCGCGTTGGCCTCGCAGACGTCACTCACTCAGAAAGCGGTAGTAAAATTCTCATCAGGGGGAATTAGTAAAGTAAATAGTGATTTCGATACTATGCGGGGAAGGGAGATTTTGGACCGTCAGGGGTCAGAAAAAGGGGGGAATGGGTTGAGCTCTTGCTGTCGCCTTCGAGGACCTAGTTTGACTAAAGATATGACTCTTCTTCAGCTCACTTATGTTCTAAATGTCCCAAGGACCATTCGCTTTGGTAAAAAAGGGGGTATACATAAGGTATCACCTCGTCGAGTGACCCATAGGGACAGAAATGTAGTGAGGGGAAAATGACGTGGGGGGCAGAGACGGTCCCGGACGCGAACCTGCTGGGAGGGGCATCCGAATCGGCCCCCTAGAACTTTGGGAAGAGATACGGTCGCTGAAAAGTATAACTTCAAAAGTCTCAACCAGGATCGAACAAAAAAAAAGGGGTAGCACTACCTTGAGCCAGGAAGATCACACCGGAAAAAAAAGGGGGGCTGGACAAAGCGATACTACATCCCCTAAGAAACATCCATCTTCATCTATACATCCGAACACGATTTGATAAAAATAGATAGAGGTGGGACTGGACGCCTTGTAGGATAGTTCATGCTGACAAAGAATACGGGCGGCGGCGTGAAGTTTCCAAAGGGCTCAAAACAGCTGGCAGGGGGCGACAAAGGGGGGGATTCTTAGATATATAGAGGAGGCTGGATAAGGCGTCGTCTGGAGGGAAGGGAGGGGTAAGTATGTTTACAGGGAGAAAAGTAGACTGAACAAGGTCGATCTCCTAGTCGGCAATATTGTTGCCCTCCTGCATCGGGGACGATGGAAAATAGGGGGGAAAGGTCACAAAAATTAGAGGGTTTCTACGGGCCTTTCCGGAGAGCTTCTAAACGGGCGAGGCTAAACTGTGATAGAAGAGGCAGAAAAATCTGGGGGGGGCAACCCGCTGAGCGAATTTCAAATACCGCCGCATTCGGTCCAAACTCAATAAGGGGTCGAAGAGCCTTGTGTTAGCGAAGGAATGCTGCTGGAGACCGAAAAAGATAGATCTTCAGGCGACTTATGCACGAGAAGAATTCTGTGTTCAAGAAAAAGAGGCGCAAGAATTAATATTGAAAGCCGTCAGCGGGGGTCCACATTATAATCTATGTAATGTGGAACACAAAAAGATCCATTAAGGGATCAGTGCTCGCGAAGAAAGAGACGAACAATTTAAAGTGGGGTCCCTGGGGGGGATCTGGAGCTCATAGTTGACGCTCATAGAACTCTACACCAGCAAAATAGAAAGGGGTCTGGGGGGGCTTTACCTGAATGAGTATGTTTAAGGATCTTGGGCAGGGTGGGCTTTTCCGATTGTTGGGATAAGAGGCTTGGGAAGAACCCTCCCGGGAATGAAGTCACCGTACGCCTGGGGAGGGGGTTGGGGCTCGCAAGCGGTGGGGGACAAACAGGTTTGCGGGTTAAGGGGGAAGCAGAATTCTCTCGCTCATGGCCGATGGCCGTTAAAAAGGACTCAAAAGTATTAAAATGAGATATTCAGGCTAGACAAACAGGACTGCTACGAGTCCATGAGCGCACCGCGGAAGCGGCGGTTGTTAGGACCGTGGGAGCGCCAGACGGCCGTTCTGGGGAAGTGGTTGGCGAAAGGCTCGATTGGTTGGGCTATTAGAGCTGTCTTCGACTCTTACCCTGGAAAGGAAAGCTGCAAGACAGGGGTAACAGCATGGGAAGACAATTCTCGCCTTTTCTCCCGCGAACTGGCTAGAGGTTAAAGATCTATCACACGGGGACGCAGCTGTGTGAGAACAAGAACCCTGGCGATTTTTCGGGTTGGAAATTGTCACCGCAGGCATCAGAACCGGAAACGATAAGGTGGAGAAACCTAAGTCGGGGCGTGGAAAAGGGGCTGGTAGGAACCCGCCGACGGAGGCATTTCACAAATGATGCAATAGTCGCAGGAAGAAAGTCAAAGGAGTAACAAAGGGGAATCTATCGGGTGTAGAAGGAAGAGGGACTGGAGGGTCGACGAGCATTCATCCCGGGCCCGCAGCGGGGACCAAAGGCAGCAGGATCGCGACGAAAATGGCAAGGGGAAAAATGGAAGCTCAGAGTCGTGAGAAGAGACCGCAGAGGGTCGGGGGGAGCAAGAAGTCCTTCCAACCGGAGGCAGTATTGCATTGAGAGAGAGGGGGTTCGCCGCAACTTCAAGCGACATTCAACCAAAAAAGGAAAAGGCGAGTTCTCATGGGAGACCGGGGGGGGGTGGAAAAAAGGGCGCGCGGGGCGGCTGTGGTTGAGGGGCTTTTCAGGGGTATAGGGCTGGAGGAAAGTTGTTCTCTATGTGGAATACTTCCGACGCCCCAAACTGCGGGGGGGGCTAAAAATGGGGGGTAGGTTAAGAAGCCGGCGAAGAAAGGGGACAAGGCAAATCCGAAAATCGGTGATCGGTTGCATGGGGAACGGCAAGGGGTTTCCAGGCTACTCTAACAAAAAACAAACGAGAGATAAGGATGGGAAAAAAAAACGAAAAATTCCGATGTCAAGGTTGTAAAATCGAATTTGCATGGTTGGAAATCTGTGCAAGCCCACCGGGAGTCTCGCCTTCGGGAATACAAACCTGTGGAAGGGGGCCAACGCGAGGGGTGTAGAAATGTGGATGCTACTGGGCCCAGCGCCCCGAAGAATCGAATTGGAACTAACCCAAAGCTGCGGCATCGCCGGCCAGGGGGACTAGGCGGAATAGACTTTGGGTAGTCACTATTCAGGCGGGGACTTGGAAAGAATCGGCGAACCCAACGCAGGATCCTGCAGACCAATGGAGAACGTTGAAGAAATCTCCTCATGTGGGATTCAGAATGGGAGATTGGTAAAATGCGTAAGATGAGTGCGCCCACAGCCTGGGGACGTCAGGGCGGCCGGGGAATCGGGCGGGCCACACAGGGGCCGATGGACGGCGTAACAGGGCAGGTGAGTCGGCAGGATTGCGTTGACAGGGGGGGGGGGAGGGGGGGGGGGGGGGAACTCCGAAACGAATAAAGTACGCGTCTGGTAGAAAAAGGGAAGTAAAGCGGTTCTGATGATACAACCGGGGAGAACAACAAATTCTGCACAGAAATAGGGGGTGAAGGTACTGATCTCCTCCCGGACGGGAAAGAAACGCACCAGAACAGGAAAGGTTTCTGGGAGAATGGCGCGAGCGGACAAGGAAGGAGGGGGAAACAGACGACAGTTTGCGGATGAGGAAAAGGGGGGTAAGAGAAAAAAGGTTTTAGAAATGCCGGAAGTGGGGATCAGTGAAGAAGCGATTAATGTTGCTTTCTACTGTCAAGGTCAAAAATCGGAGAGAAGGTATGGAAAACCTTTCAAGGCATGAGGCTCTTAAGGGAGAACTTCAAAGAGAAACAGACAAACGCGCGGAAGGAGATCGGCAATACGGGGGGAGGAAGGCTTTTGCTTCCTCATTGATACTAATGGTGGAATACTACAGATGTTACTTACAAGGGAGGCCGTAAAAGTTGATCAGGGGTCTTTTACCGAAAAAAGCAAAAAAGGGGGGATGGGGGGGACCAAAAAAAAACTCACTTTGTACGATCTTTCAGCTTGGAAGACAATCTTTTAGGGCAAAAGACAATATTAATGCGGGCCAGTTAAAGCCAACGTCCATTGGGGTACCTCATGCCGGATTGTAGATAATATTTGGTGGGGAGGAGGAGGACTATCTAACACGCCTCCAAGAGCGAGCAAGGGAACTCATTCATAAGGGGTTACCGTTTCGATCAAAATAAAGATTGGATGTAAGGAGCTGACTTACAACATTTTGACAGAGCCGGGGGCGATGGGGGTCAAAAAGAAAGGAAGAGGGTGGCCAAAAAGCGGAGAGCAACTTCCGGGACGGGCGCATCAGTAAAGGGGGGCGCGAGAGCGGGATACCAGACATCGGGCAAAAAAGGGCAAAGCGACGAAGTCGGGAGCAATAAGGAGAAGACCGTGCGGCAGTTACTGTGGTTCAGAATAGACAATTTACTAGTTGCTTGGAAATCGCCTCTATCAACGTCTTAGGAACTCTAGCGCAGAGGGAAGAAGCAGGCCCTAAACAAGGCGCTGGGGTTACCGGTAACCGGTCTTGCCAACTAGTCGATGACCCAGAGGGTGAATTGGAAAAAAGGGTATGAAACATTGCAGGGTAGCAAAGGGCATCCCCTAGAGGGGGTCCGAAGAAAGCCTCCTCTCAGAGGAAGCTCGGGTCTTTCATAACGGCAGTATTGAAGCACAATTCTCAAGAGGGTAAGCGAAAAGGGTGGGAGGCCTGAACTGAAAAACCCCGTACCGTCTCAGCCGTATAGCGAAGGGATAAGAAAATAACTGTAAGCTCACTAAACCCAGGGTGATTGTAATATTAAGAGGAACGCTTGTCATGAGGACGGGTGTGACATGCCGGGATAAGTAATGGTCCTCCGGGGGCAGGAACAAGTGTAGTTGCAGAGGGGGAGGCTACCAGCTGGACTCTACCTTTGGGGAAATTGGTTGCCTGCGAACTTGGGAGGATAAGGAAAGTCGCGTGCCTAGAGGGAGTAATGAATTAGAGGGATTTTAGGGACCTTCGGAGCTGGACTCACAAGCAACAGAAGACAAGTTCAATCCCTACGGGGTGGGTTTCACAAGAGTTTATCGAGGGTCGAGGTAAAGGTACCCTGCGAGGGGGGCACGTATCCTTGCCTAGGCAGCTGACGGAAGTAGGTAAGTGTCTGATCAGGAGGAGGATTGAAAAGAAAAGCTTCAAAAAAAAACTGTAGAAAATGTCACAGAGGACTGCCCAGAAGGTATCGCCCTAATAAGGGGGGTAGTAGTAAGAGCGCTTAAAAAGGACTTTACGAAAGATTCTTTCGAGAAAACATCCGGGGGTAAAACGGACGGCAGATTAGTCGATAATCGGGTTGCGGTAACCTCTCACGAACTCCTGAGGTTCAAACTGACCCATCGAAAGGTATCCGAAAAATTCGGAGGTAAAGGATGGTAAAGTGAAAAAATATCCATACTGAATCAAAAAAGCGCTGACAGATCTGGCTCGAGTGAAAAATGCATGGTTTTCCCTTTCTTACGGGAGAGGGGGGAAAGAGGGAGAGCCAAAACGAGACTCACACCAAAAGGAAAGGAAAAAATGTATGTGGAGGTCAGCGGAGGGATACGTTGGCAGGGGGATGGGGCTTTTTTCGGGGGGAACGCTTGTGATGAGTGGGCTTGCCGGAGGGCCGAAGGAGGTAAGCCAGGGGAGTTGTGTGGCGAAGTGAAGAAATGGTGGCTGGTGAATGGGAGTAACGTTAACCGTATTCAAGGGGGGTCGAGGGGTACCGCTAAGTGCGATCGCTATAAAAGGCTGGAGCTAAACAGGCCGGACACTCAAGGAGGCGCGAGACGACAAAGGCGGTAATGCGGGGGGGGGGGGGAATGTAATTGGGGTGGAGGTAGAAAGGGGTCAAAAGGGGCCGCGACTGCCGTGGGGTGGTGCCTTAAGGGGAACGTGATAATGGGGGGGGGGTTGGGGGGAGCTTATGCATTAAAAAGAACTGGCTCCGCGGGACGAGGCACAAAACGGGAACGTGCTCTCAAAAGTTCGAGCGATTATAAACGGGGAGGCCGGACGGGAGAAGGGTTTAACGCGAATCGGCTCAGAACATCGCGCAGTGTGGAGAATAAAAAGGGGGACCTGGTCACGGGGGGGGTTTGACCGTTGACACGTTTTGAAAGCTGGAAGAGGGGGTAGCAATTCAAACCGCAACGATAAAGGGTTCTTACCTGGGTTGAGTGGGGGGGCGTGCGGGAAGGTTTAGAGGACTCAGCTCTATAATTTCAGACACGCCTGAAAAGCAAGGAGGCATAGGGGGAGGTCATTCGTGCGGGGAAAAAGGCGCGGCTTTTATGTGCTGAGAACTGCACTGACTACGCAAGCGGGTCGCGTTCCAGCGTGCAACTCGGCGATACCGCGGCCTACCCACGGCGGGGCTAAGAAACAAGGGGAGGGTGGAGAAACATACTAGTTTTCGAAGGGGGGGCACGCGAAAAAGAAGGGGCAGACATTTATTCGAAACGCAAGACAGTAAAACCTCCTAGCGGATGCATTCCGGTCAGGGGTGAGAAGAACCTTAACGACGGAGACCGAAAGGAGATTTCTCCGTCGGGAACTGGCAAAAAGCAGGTCGGGATGTGACCATATTGCTGTCTCAAGGGGGAGCTTGGAGCTAGAAAGGGTCCGAAGATCCTGCCCTCTAGGGGGGACTATAAGGGGAAAAAAGTTTGTAGACAGAAGAGAGAAAGAGGAAAGAGGCAAGGCATCCGAAATGCTTGTACAGTTAGCGGGGGGGGGCCTCCTCTCACAAAGGAGGATGAGGAAGATATAAACCTCCAAAATCCGAAAGGAAAAAAAGGGGAAAATCCTTTTAGTAGGGGGAAGGGGGGTCAGAGAATCATATTGAGAGAGAACAAAACAAGTTGTGCCTTATCGAAACAAGGTGGAGGGTAGTCCTTTCTAACTGCGAAAATAAAAAACAAGGGGAAGAAATGGCAATCCCGAACACTTGTCAAACGGGTCTCCTCCGCCGCGTAAGAAGGCTCAGAACGGGGGTTGGTGCGGGGCTCCAAATTGTCTGGGCCTGTGTCTTCGAAACGCGGGAAGGAAATCGGAGCTAGAGGGGACAAATCTTGCTAAAGAAGACATCGCAAAAAAATAGGCGCTGTCGCCTGTGCGGGGGGAGTAAACAGGGTGCGCCAACCGCCAGGGGGGGAGCGGGAGGGGCTCAAGGGGCCCGTAAGAGCTTAGTTTGGGGGATGCAAAAAGACACGTTCGACCTGGAGGGGGCGCTTAAGACTCAAGGTTCTGACTTGGAATTGCGAGCCCGCCGGACCAGAAAAGGGTCGGAAAAGGAGGAGAAGAGGGTCTGATTCTAAAGCGCAAAGCCAGGCCTCTTTGAAAAAGGAGTCGGGGGCAGTTGGCCTGATCGCCTATGCAGGAGGGAAAAAAACGGGAAAACAACTCTGAAAAAAGGGGTCTTGTAGACTAAAACGGCGCTCTAGGTGCTGGACGATGGACAGAGGCAAAACAAGCTCTAAGTTGAGGCACTGAGGCGAAAAAATGAATAATCGGGGGCGACGAATGCACAACGTGGCATATAAAGCGTAGGCTCATTCTCAAAAGTGTAGGGGAAGGTACTTTCTGACAACACAAAAAATTAGGCTCCGGCCAACAAAGGGAAAAGTAGAGCCAAGGTGGAGAAATGGACACACGGTGAGAACAGACAAAAAGAGGCAACTACGGGTCTCATTCGACAAAATTTTAGCGTCAGCAGGGCATAGCGCAGCGAGAGAGAAAGGGAACGCATCTGCCATTTGGAGAGGTAAAAGAGTTGGGCCTTAAACCAGCAAATGGAGACACTGAAGGGAGCAAGAACAACTAAAGCGGACCTTCGGGCTGGTTAAGCACAAATGGGGGAAATAAAAGATTCAAACAAAAAGCATAGAAAGTGTAAAATCAGGAAAAACAGCCATTTCACTCTTTCGTATTGTTGAGAGAGGTGGTGGGGAATGCAAGGATGCAGAAACACAGTGCCTAAGAGAAGTCAAATAGTTTCCGGGTGTACGAGCCAGTCGGTGAAACGCGGAGGGAAGGGATTAATTAATGAGGGGGGAATGGGAAGGCTTTACAGGTAGCTGGATACGGATGCGTTAAGAAGGCCACAGAAGAAGGGTGCAAAAATGCTAAGCGGGGGGAGGGCCAACCAATAGAGAAACGGCGCTCAGGGAAAGTGAAAAACCGATAAGGAGTCTAAAGAACTCCAAGGTCTTAAAGGTCCAAAACATATAAATCGGTACCGTGTGGGGAGGGGAAAGTACCAGGGGCGGCAGGAAGTGGGTGAAATCGTATCACAGTTGGGACGGGCTGAAATCATAGAAAGTCTTCAACTTTGAGGAAAAAAAATAGTCCCGTAAGACCTCGGAAAAAGGGGGGGGGCCCGTCGTACAAAAGAAGGGTTACCTTTAAGGGGGGAGGGGGGGAGAGGCTAAAAGGCGGAAAGGAAGGGAAAAACGTGTAGGGCTGACTAAATGTTGGGCAGAGAATCGCAATCGGGGGTAGGAAAAAGGCCGACCTCAAAATCACGCAAGGGGCCCAGCACTTCTAAAAGAGGAACTAGCCTTCAAAAAGTGGGGGGCAAAAATTCTGTCGAATTGTCGAGAGAAAAGCGGGGTAGGTAAAACGCCTCCTCCGTCTGGATACGATATGAAGCAGCAATTGAGCAAGGAAAGCGGG
>Ga0179593_1326433_pt1 | contig 17033 bp, 12 predicted proteins | sample CZODoug2_1_08_16_FD_185931 | JGI IMG/M metagenome (GOLD analysis project Ga0179593, IMG submission 185931) | Vadose zone soil fungal communities from Angelo Coast Range Reserve, California, USA - CZODoug2_1_08_16fungal (PacBio error correction) | ecosystem: Environmental > Terrestrial > Soil >...
AAAACCCTTAGGGCGATCTATGCGTGCTCTCAGAAAGATCAGACTCGTCGGGAGGGACAAGGATTTAATAAAATTAGGAAGGAGGTTTTGGGCGGGTGCCCTTGAAAGTACTCTCTTCTTCGCTCATCCTGCGACCCTTACAGAGGCCGTCTTTCGTCGGAACATGAAGATGCGAGAAGGACGTTTAAAAGGCGCGTGTTGCAGTGCTCGCACGTCGGGGGAGAAATCGCCGATAAAAAAGTTGGGAAGGTTGTTGCCAAGCACGAGCGCGTGACAATGACGCCATGTGGCGTTCAGAGCATGGCAGCCGCCTAGACCGTTGTTCTAAAAACGAATAGGTCAGGGTACGGAAGATAGGGGCAGAGACGGCGACAATTTTCAGGGGACGCCCACAAGGAGATCGGAAGCTAAGGGACGCGAAGTTTATCTCTAGAACGGACACTACGGAACGCTCGTGCCGCGGAGAAGACGACCCTGGAGCAGAAATGTCGGACCATACCGAGCAGGGAAACGTCGCTCGACAAATACTCATCTCTTGGGAGACATCTGAAGAAAAAACACTGGGTCAGTCCCACCGAGAGCTTTCGGAATAAGAACAGTTGAGCTGGTAGGAAAGCTGTGGGGGGCGGAGAACGGAGGAACAATCGAACTACGATCGTTCGAGACGGCCTGGCTTTGCTCTTTGGGAAAAATATGAAAAAAAAAATGGGACAGAGGCCTCCGGTCGCTGCAGGTTCGTCGATGCAGTCGTCTAGAGTCCAAGGAAAGAAAGGCCTGAAGGGGGGGGCGAGTCAACCCGAAAGGGGGTCGATGACACCATCAATAGCGCTCTCGCAATGAAGATGGGGCGCCAGGGGCACATCACGTCGGGGGGGGGTTAGAAAATACTAGACCGGGAAAGAATTCAGGCGCGCAAGGACTCGGCTCAGCAATCTGAATCAGAATTCATGCATAGGAGGACAGTCCATTCAGGGGATCGGTGTTGGAAAAGTTCCGGATTTGCGGTTTATATTAACAATCTCGGCTCCTAGGACTATCGCTCTGTCTCAAAGCTGAATCGGCAGCTCTAATTTAACATAGGTTTGAATTAAAGTGGCACGTATAGTGGTGCGTCGAACGGGCGGCTGGAAGCAATCGGAAAGTGCGGGCTTAGGGGAACAACCGGCACGCCGACACCAGAGTGGTCGGGTAGCAGGTCAACTTTGAATCGACAATGGTCAAACTAAATATCCTTTCGGTCACCGTGATGGAGAAAGTGCAGAAGGAGGGGGAAGCCGGCCGAGGCAGCTAGGAAACACAGTGACGGCAAAATAGTTCGGCAACTTAAAAGAGGAGACTAAAATGGAAAAACTGGGGTGCTGGGGGGGGGTGACGGCGGGCTGTTTCTGGCAATAGGGTGAAACTCTTCACTGGGGAAAGTTTAAGGTGGGGGGGCCACGAAGTCGACGCGAGTTATAGACCGTGACGTAAATTATGAAAGGCCTTCAGTATCCGCGCAGATATCTTATGCATTTCGGGTAGGCACCGTTCGGGGGGACAAGGCAAGAGTTACTCGTTGGCCAGAGTGAACTCTCCTCGTTGAGAGATGGGCAAGGGGAGAAAAAAGGGTTAAACCCCCCTTCTGGAGCGGTGATTAAAAAAACGCAAGGTAATTCCGCGCGCACGCATCGAACATGCAACCAGGCGTCTCCTCGGGCTCGCGCGTGCCGAGTTACTCAGGATCAGAGTAGAGGCACTGGGTATGCTTGTCTTGCTAGGCATGAAACAGGGGGGAAAAGAAGAAAGGGAGTGGGGAATCACATTCTGTAGGACCCAGCCTCGGGGTGAAAAATCGATGAACGAGGCTCTCTAAAGTGTTTGGGTTTCCATCCAGGCCGCCCTCTGGAGGGCATCTTTTTCTAAAACTACCGAGAGAACAGGTCAGCGAAACGGGAATAACCTCCACTTGGGGTATTTCGGAGCGACCGAATCGAGAGCGCGTGTGGGATGGAGAGTCCAGGGGGGGGGGGGCCAATGACGGGCATCTGAAATTGTCAGACCGGGCGAAAGCTAAGGCAAGAAGACGGAGAAAAGCACTAGATATAAACCCATGGGCAAAACGATCTCAAGGCCCGGAAGGGCATCGGAGCCGGTGGGAGGGGACAGAGGCATCGCGTGGCAACTTCGAGAAAAGGAGGTGCCCTCGAAGTATTCTCTTCTGCATCGATGACAAAACCAGGCCTCGTCAAGACGGAAATGCCCCGTGGAAAGGAACCGTTTTCGCTTCTGAAAAGCGACAAGGAGCGAACGAGAAACGCGGGCTTGTCTTTAAAAAACTCGGCCGACGCATTGAAAAACATCGAGGATCTCGACCGTCATATTTTTCTCAATTACGTACACGGAAGGAACATAGGGCAGATTGGCCAAAACGGGCGATCTTTTACAATCTAAGGTCTTTACACGACTGGTTAGAAATCGAACCACGTCACCATCAAACCGGGGCCCAACTAGGAGTCGTTCAAGAAAGGGGTACTCGGGATGCACTTCTTAAAGGAAGAATTACATAATCTACTCCGAGCTCGTCGCCTTAAAAACAACCCTAGGACGATCTTCGAAACAGAGTGCGACGCTTCGGGACTTCACGTGGAGAATCTTCTTCGGAGAAAGAAGAAATTAGTTGGAAACATGAGAGCAGTGCCATCTCTCGAAAAAAAAAAAAACACAACGGATGGGAAAAGTAGAAAGCATCGCCGATAAACGGTTTCCAAAGAAGTTCGCGTGTCTTTCCTGGCGATTCCGCCAAAGATTTGTCAAAACGGGTCGACGCTTAGAGACGCATCGCATAGGGGGGGTCCGGCGAACTCGAGTAGCTGGGGAAAAAATGTACTGACCGGTTGAGAAAGCATCGACTAAGATACTTCCACGAGCGCATGTTATAAAACTAGGGCGAAGGGGTACAAACGAGAGTGTGAGCGGCAACCACTGTCGCAGGACGGCCGCTAACTAAGGACGTTGTTTGGGGATTCAATCTGATCTGTTAATAATAGAGGAAGTCGCAAACTAAACGCGTAATAGAAAGCGTCTTCGATGTGGGTCCTATGGGGGAAGAAATGATGGCCTACATCTTTGGGGAAGAAAGGCCGCTGGGTCGCTCAGCGTTGGAAGTAACCACGCCGCGAGGGGACGGAAAGGGGATGAGCGGTCCGGGAGCCTAAGGGGGGGCCGGGCTGCACGATTAGAGACTCTTCCTTCGAGGCGAGTCGAGAGTGCGACCGAAACCGACGTGCCCATCACAAACAAAACTGCGACAAGCGGCTCGGATCGTTTGAAATGGTTGTACCCTCGGCTGGTCGATCAAGCGGGCGGAATTAAAGATTAGGACCAGGAAAGTTCACAGTACGAACCCGTCCTGCAAGACTTCATAACTTACAACACCCAGCTGATAGAGCTCGCACGAAGCGAAAAAAATGCGGCGTATCAAAAAAAACAGTCGATGAAAAGGTTAGCCGCTTGATCAGGGCACCACACATGGGTACTTCCAGACTGGCGGCACCCTGAGCCCCACAGAGACTCGTGCAGGAGAGCGCCAGCGGATAGCAAACCCCAACTGTCGAGGGCCCGACAGAAAGGGGATTATGGAAAAGGCGGGTCGGCTGCCTGGAGGCAACGTGACCGAAAGGGAAGAAAAGCTTGACACTTGGTGCGTGCGTCAAGAGATGAGCGGACAAGAAAATAAGCGCACGAACCGGAGGCGAGGAGACGCATGAGGGCGATTGCTGCGCGCGGCATTGCCCCTAGGAAAGTCACAAGACGAAAAGAAGTGGGGGACTTCAAACCTCGTGCCCTCCGAAGACGCAACGATTAGAGGGACCTCGGCCCGAGAAAAGTAAGGAACTTCGAGTGACAGAACAACCAAATTGTAAAGATAGCCACCGGACCGCGGAGAATTTGAGCAAGGAAGACTCTAAAAACTCCGTCCCGGCGCAAAAACGCTTAAAGGCCTTAGGAGGGAAAATGGCGAAGGGAAAAGCCGCACTGAATGCGCCCAGGCGAGTCGATCTCGTAGGGGGTCATTGCTCGGAAGAGAGGGTTCATAACTCCTAACGAGGGGGGAAGTGCGTGACGCCCGTGTGGGGCATGGAAGACACGAGCAAGCCGAAAGTGAAAACGGTTGTTTTTGTTTTTTTTTTTTCCCCCCCACGAACAACACAAAAAGCCCCACCCAACCAAACCAAACCCACCACACCCCCCCCCCCCCCCCCCCAGACCACCCCACCTACCCCCGAACCACCCCCCCCACACCCACCCCCCCCCCACCCCCCCCAAAACACCCCACCACCAGCCCCCGCCCCCGACCGCCCCCCACGAAACCCCCCCCCCACCACACCCCCCCCCCCCCAACCACCCCCCCCCCACAACCGGACCAACCCCGCCCCCCCCCAACCCCCCCCAACGCCCCCCCACCCCCCCCCATAGACCCCACCACACCAACACCACCCCCGCAACCCCCCCCGACACCCCCCCGCCCCACCACCCCCCCCCCAACCCCCCCCCCCCCCCCCCAGACCCCCCCCCACAACTCCCACCCCACAACAACCACCGCTCAAACACCTCCGCACCAAAAACAGCACGGATCCAGCCGCAGCCCCCGACGCATCCCCCCCCCCTACCCGCCCCCCCTACCATTCCACCCCCCCCCCCCCAAACCCCATCCCCCCCACGACACCCACCCGCCCCAACGCCCCACACCCCCATCCCCCACACACAACCCACCGCTCCCCCCCGACCACACCCCCGCCACCCCCCCCCATAACCCCCCCCCTCCCCCCCCCCCCCAGCCCCACAATACCCCCCCACCCGGGCGCCCCCCCCCGAACCGCGCCCACCCCGTTACCACCCCCAAAAACACCCCCCCCCCGCAAGCACCCCACCCAACACTCTCCCCCCAACCCACCCCCGACAAAAAAGAACCCCCCACCACCCCACTCCAACCGTGCCTCGAAAAACCCCGGACCCCCACCCCAAACCAAAACCCCCAACCTAAGTTTTTTTTTTTTTTTTTTTTTTGGTTTTTTTTTTGCCGAAATACACCCCCAACAGCCCCCCCCCCCCCACCAACCAGGTGAAAACATCAGGTATCATCTATCATATGACCTGATCTAATTCCAAAGACGAAAATAAGTACACTCGAAAATTGCTACAGGGATGTCTGCTGAATGGAGGTAAGGCCCGACACTTGGGGAGATTCTTGCAAAAGACCTTCTACTGACAGAAAGTAGAAGGGCTTCCAACTTGAAATATGATATGCGATTTCTGCTTTCTCTGCGTCCTCACAGTCGTTGCGATGAGGCGTGTACTACCATTACACTCAACAAGACCTTTTAAAAAAACACTAAAACCTACTGTGAAGCGACGAGTAACGTAAGCTCGGGGGAAAGAGCGAGTTATTGACAGCTTTCATAGCAAGAACGCGTCTATTCTTTCCAGGGAATCAGGCTTCGGCACGCCAACTAAAAGGATGGGGAGTGCCTGACGACGAGCTTCGCCGCAATCTGCTCACGGGGGGGTGTCCCTCACCAATAGTTGTGTGGGGGCAGAGAAATCTTAAAATGATTTGGGAGGCTATCGGAGACAGACGAATAGCGAAACTCAGAGTACTGTGCAATCGTAGAAAATGCCCGACTGTTGGAGAATTGGCAACGAGAAAAGAACAGCAGGTCGCCGGGACAGGATACGAGTGAGATGGTCAGGGCGTCTCCGCCAAGGAATGTCGACAACAAGCGTGCGATGGACTACCTCTCAGAGGGGGTGTCGCACCATGCACAGAAGATGCGTCTCGGGGAAGTCGCCCCGGTAATAAAAAAGTCGGAGAGGTTCGGAGCATATGACAGGCCCGACAAGATCGCGCCAGGGCCATTTAACGGGAGCAGGCACGATACGCAGGGAATTCGTGGTGAATCTGTCCAAGAAACCTTATAGCGACATACGTAGTATCGAAATGAAATTGCTTCAGGAATCGCCTCAGCCAGGGCAAGTAGCTGTAAAATCAAATAAGAACTTAGAACAATTACACAACGGGCTAACATAGACTAGGCAGGTACCAGCCAATTCTTATTGGGCCAGATCACCGGTGGTACTTTCGTCAAAAAAGAAAGAACCTCGCCGATGGAAGAGGGCTTCTCTCAACGCTGCCTGGTAAGTCCAGGTTATCATCACTACGAGTCGATAAGTCGCGTCCGCCGCAATCCGGAGAGGTCACAGGGTATCTAAGAGAGACTACAGGGGCTCGTACCTTGGGGGGAAGTCAGGTGGACGAAAGAGAAGGATTTAGTCCGCGTTTCAAAAAACCTCACGCAGAGGGGGAGAGGTATAAATAAAACATAGTAAGAGGGAATAAGGTGACCCATTTTTCTCGAATCCCAACACAACTGTAATGAGTATGGAAATATGAAAGGGGGAAAAAGATTGCTTCTATGCGTCTCTAGGTATCTCCAACTCGGGGTTTCGGGGGGGGGAAAAGACGGGTTACAAATCTCGGGAAGGAGGAGTGGCGACGGACTTCGGGTCCAGGGACGCGAGTAAGACTCTCATCCGTCAGCAGGACGGGCTTAGGGGGGGAAAGATGAAGCCAGCTCAAGAGACGAGGCGCAAGAGGTAATTTCTTTCGAAGGCTTGAGAAGATCGCCGATTCTAAGCACTCAGTCGTTGGGGGGGCGAAAAAACTCACACGTTTAACCATTAAGGGACATTGGCGGGGAAGAACCGCCAAGGGCCCGGAGCCCTGGAAGTGAACCTCGCTCGGTACAGTGGGTCACTAATAATCGGAAACAGAGCCGGAGGAAGACTGTTTCAGTTGAAACAAACGCCTGCGAGGAATAGACGGATGGCGCGAGGAAGGTGTTGACGCGGATCAGGGGAGAAAGATCCTACTGAACGGATCAGTCTCAGGGGACTGGAGCGCTCGACGGGTCTTACCGTTAACCTATCTCCGGGGAACTCGCGGCGCACCATAAGCAGAGAGGGACTACATCTAATGTCGTTCATTGCGACACCGATAGGGGACACAAAAAACTGCAGTGAGACTGAGGGCGACAATTTGGAGGAAGAACGTAATCGCAAAATCTAGCCTTTCTGGGTACCGCGCTTGGAGGGAGGTGTGTTGGACAGAGGGCGCCACAGTCATTTGCCAGGTGCAATAGTTTTACACATATGCGTCGCGGCACGGGTTGTGAGACTATGCATTGCTGTCCGAAGGATTATGACAGGGCAACCATTTCTCGGTCGGGCACTAAGCAACCCATCAAAAAGTATGTGGTGGCTCTGCAACTAAACTAGTGAGTTATCTCACGATGCAGTCTTGTTCGGAGTCAAGCACAAAAGAAAGGAAGGATAAAAAAAGCGCCAAAAACAACCACACACCCCCCCCACTCAGAGCACACCAAACAAACCCATGTCTGGAGTCGCTCTCGTTTATCTGTCGTCAGACGACTGTGTAAGTCTTCCCTTTACTATATAATTCTGCTGATCGTCGGAGCTGGGGATTCACTTTTCGGAGATCAGGCTTCGTGCTTCCACAAGATACTCATTATGGGGCTTCTGTCTCGTTCGAGAGGGGGTTGGTAAACAGATTATGAGGGAGTTGCAGTTAGTATAGTCTCAGCGCACGAGCACGCGACGTAGGGTCTGGACGGACAGCGTAAATCAGTCGAACTCGAGTCATATTGTGTCTAGGTGGGTGCTCTAACACGGGCTTTTATCTCTTAGTTCGTAACCGGGGGGAGGGGTTAGTTTAATCATAGTCTACATGGGGGCATCGGGAAGGTTCACTCAATTCATCGCGCAGCAAAGAGGCACGCTTGGGCGGAGTGAAGGGGAGGACGGGGCCTGTGGCAGGAAAGAGAGAAACACACTCAAAACGGGAATGAAGTGGCTAGAGATACATTGTTTAACCTCTGCCGAAGGTGGACATGACTGAGGGCGCGAGTTGCGGACGCAATGGTCACGAAGGTTCTTGCAAAACACAGAGTCCCCCAGCAAGTATAGGAGTTCGCCAAAAAGCCAAAAATTCGGAAGCAATTCATACCGTAAAAAGGAGTAGGCAGAAAAATTCATAGAATAGAACTTTCATTTGCACGAGTCAAGGGGTCTATGTAAACCTTTTAAACGCTTCAGACAAATTGTACAAGGGGGGATCTACTGATCAACTATCTTGTGATCTCCTGGATCCCTTCATTTGACGTTGACGTCCTGGTCTCTCGATTCAGGGAGGTTGAGGGCTTCGGTGAAGTCAGGGGAGAGCTGAAAAAAAGAAATTAAATAAATTAATAAAAGACCTTTGTCAGGGAATGATGTTTTCATGTTCTAGGCATGTTACACGCTTTGCTGGAAAGTTTTTGATATCTCAGTGCAGGTCAGATAGTGAACTCCTCTTTGTTTGTAGAGGGACCGATTCAAGTTCAGAAAAAGGGGATGATCCCGAGGCGGTGTTGGGTTGTGTGGGGGTTGGGGGGGGGGGTGAGGGGGTGGGGGTTTGGTTTGTGGGGGGGTCTTTTTGTGGGGGGGGGGTGTTGGGGGGGGGGTTTGGGTGTTGTGGTCGTTGTACTCCCCCTTTTCTACTTGGAGTCATGTCTTAAGCGCCCTTTTGTGCCTACGAGGGGGAGGGGGCCAAAAGAACGGACAAAAAACAAACACAATAGAATACACATGCCGCCCGGCGTCAGAAAGGAGCCGGCTCGAGTCAGGACTCGGTCATCGGTAAACCCGGTGAGAGGTCTCTGCTCCTTCATGTCCTTGAATCGTTGGGAACGTGGGGGGGTAAACGCACTGCGGCACAAGAAGCGAGGAATTCGCAACGGGTGTTAGCCGTAAAAGTAGGAAATCTCTCTAAAAAGTTGGAGCGGAACGAAGAGAAGTGGCTCTAAGTCGGACACCGGAATTGGGGGGGTTTCTGTTGGGGGAAAGATAAAAGGGGGGTGGGAAGGACCTCTGGCAGAGAACATCGGGTGTTTGGCCCTGGGCATTCCATCGACGCTTAAATTCTAAACTCGGGGTGAAGAAAAACGGCGCACAGGTGATAACCAAGCCACTGTGCGCGAGTGCGCGCACGATGGATAAACAAAAAAAAAAAAAAAAAACCAAAAAACAATAAACGCGACGGTGAGTGAAACAGATGGCCAGGGGGGTGGGAAATGCTCGGGGCGAATGCGGGTGACATTGGTTCCGCTAAGCAGGACACCGGCCTAAGGATAAAAAGACCGAAAGGAGACAAAAGGAGTACAAACAGAGAGGAGCGGCCCGCCGTCAACTTATAAGGTTCCAGTGTGAACGGCAGAGAGGTCTTACAAAAGTGCATTCGGACGCGGTCCTCCATTGCTTATGTCTATAGATAGTTGGTCCGGAAAAAGGCCACTCGGCGAAAGGAAAGGCGCAGGCGGACCGGTTAACGTAACAATTTCTCTGAGTCGAAGGGTAAGGGCGTGACAAGGCAGCGTACACGGCGGGCAGTTCATTGTAAAAAAAAGAGACGGAGGACACTCTTCGACAAAAATGGTCAACGAGAACGAGTCAGAAGAACAAGTAAGGGGGGCGATCAAGTAGGCAATCGAGGGACAGCGAGTCAATTTGGCCAAAGGGGCGGGACGCGGGGGTGGAAGCGAATGACGAAGGTCTGAGGGGGACCTAAAGGGGGGGTGACATCGAACAGCCGGGGGGGTAGCCCCAAGCATAGATGATCAAAAAAATGAGATCGAGTCGGGTCAGAGGGGTACTCCTCGGGGCAGGGCTGCTTACAGGGGGGTCAGGAAGGTGGACATGAAGACCTCGAGGATGGGGGGTTTGTCGGTCGGGGAAAAACGTAACAAAAAGGTCAGAAGGGAAAAGAAACGCGTTGGAAACGCTTACGGGGGGAAATCTTAAATGGTTCCTGGGGGAATAGGCTTGGTGGTAATAAATCGCAGAAAATATCGGTGTGAAACCTGAGAATGTCGGGGGCTTGAAAAAGAGCTCTCAGCAAAGAACTAGGAGGGGGATAATGGAGGTGTTGAGCGACATCCAGGTGTTCTAAAACTAATTTCTAGTGTGTCTTGGACATAATCTTTCGTCTCTTCCAATACCTGTTACACGACTGTGAAAAAAAGATCTGCTGGAAGAACTGCCTAGTCTTAAGAAAGCGTTCGAAGAACGCGAAGCCGGCGGGGGGGGAGGAGACGAAACTTAGATCAAGTTCATGTACGCTACAATGGAAGAAGTGCAGAACACGAGGAAGCCTCTGAAGACTCTCGTATAGTCAGTGAAAAAAAAATACAGCTCGGAGAGTTTTACCTGGGGATCTTTGGAGTAGGGGCAATCAACTTTCAGGGTGGAAGCAGACCACGCTAATAAAAGAGAGAGTTTCAAATTATCGACTGTTTGGGCTTAAAGCATGGCTAGAGGAGGGGAAAGTACGGAGAAAGGATCACACTTATTCATAGGTTCGAGAAGTTCTTAGAACGCGGCTGTGTCTATTGGGACGGAGATCGGGGTCTTCAAACGGTCATTGATGGTCCATAAACTGATAAGAGCGGGGTTCTAAGAACTTTCGGCGGTGCCGGTGGCGAAGCCAAGACAGTCAAAAAAACATGCCGTGACGGGCTAGGAGGGGGACGGGTGCCTTATCAGGGGCGACCCAGGTCAACGGGGGTCATGGCACGTTGACGATAAAACATCACGGCGTATTGTCCCGCAGTTCTGCGAGTTGGCACGCCATCGATGCCTCTTCCCTCCCCCAAAACGTACAGAAAATTTCGAATCAGATCGAAACATATTGGGCGAACTTTGGGTGGCCAAGGGGGGGGTTTTCTCCTAAATAACGGATTGTCTAATCCGGGATTCGGAGATAGACAGGAGACGTGCTACAAGTTCAAACAAGAGACGCCCCGATGGTGTAGGCAGACTGCCAGGGGACCCTCAGAGAAACTTGCTCAAAAAAATCTTCAAACAGCTCTAGACTTATGGACTTACGAGCCCGAAAAAAGCTACACTCCATTGGCTGGTCTAAAAAGTTGCATATTAAAGGGTATCTGTAAAACTTTCTTGGTGAAATTAAACTGATGTCCGGATAAATATGTGTTCTCAGGACAGGAGGGAGGCACTCGGGTGGAAACAAGACGCCGATAAGCCGTCCAAGTCGGTATCATGTCAAAAAGTCGTTGTGCAAGAGGCAGGGGGGGCGAAAAGGTAACTGGTCAAACATCATACCGGGGACGGGGGGGGATTCACTTCATGGCTATGGCATCGTTCCGCCTTTTACTGCTCCGTCTTCCAGAGGTCCCCATGCATTCCCCTGGTGAAGGAAGAAAGAGACTGATTTGAGGTGAGTTGTACGCGAGTACGCGGAGGGTCTATCCATTAGGAATAGGACGCTTTTTAAAAATCTGGCGGAGATAAAAACTACTCAAATTCAGATTCTGGGGTGTAAACTCCTTATTAAAAATGTGGGGTTAGCTGCTAAGCTAGAAAACAGTTCCAAGATTAGGATCCCTGAGAGCGGGTGTTAGGTGTGGATAGGAAAAAGGAGAGTTGGGGTCGAGGGGGCAGACGTTAGTGCGGAGGGTGTAAGGCCTAAAAAAGAGGTGGTGGGGGCTGACTTGGGGATTTTTTTGCAGGGGGGGGAGAAACGCAGTCTATTTGGTGAGACGGCGGGTCGTCGGATGGTCATCCTCCCGTGTGATTTCGTGACCCGGAAACGGGTGGGGCATCGCAGGGGGTGAAGTAAGGACGGATGGGCAGTTCTCCCCAAGTCCGTAGAAGATCAGCGCGGTGAAAACTTCTCGAGGTGAAGAGTGCAAGGGGGTCAAGTGGCAGAGGGTGATGATAAAGGTAAATGTGTGACGCGCGGTGTGTGGTGAAAGAGTAGGACACCGTCCGGGTGCGCTCGGATGAAGGCGAATTAGAGTATAGCGAAAGACAAGTGGGAGGATTAATCAACGGATTCATTCGGGTGTCCCGAAGTAGGTACAAATGGACTGATGTTCCAAAAGGGGATCAGAGAACTTTGTAGTATTTCCGAAGATCCTTCTTAGACAAGGGGACGGCAGGCAACCGGGGGAGCAGGCCGAGACGAGGTGAGGGGGATCATCCGCCTCCTTCGTGTTCATTTAATCTGGGCGGATCTTTGGGATACGTGAAATTGTGGGCGTGTGCTGAAGAGACTCACAGGCAGAAGAAAGATTGTTTAGGGCCGCACTTCGATTTCCCTTACCACGCACTTGCTTGAGGGCATAGTGCTTAACGGGGGCTCTTATGCATCATAAGGTACCGGATTAAAGTGGAGGCTACGTGTCATGGACCTGGCGGCCTTCGGCAACCCTCCGCCCTTGACACGAAAATCGAATAGATAAAATTAACTATCGGCAAACACGACATTCTGTATCAGGGAACAAGCTAAAGCTTCTCAATGATTGACGGTAAGAAAAGAAAGGCGATTATGAAGTAAGAATGGTGTCAGCAAAGCTCTATGTTGGTGCACAGTCCTACAAGATAACCAATGTGGAAGCGTGATGACCCTACCTCGGTACCCTCCTGAATCTTCAGAATCGACTATCTTCTGCGTTCTCTTCTAAATTTCTCTTACTGTACTCACACGAGGTCCATTTACGAAAAAAAGGGTAATGGGGAACATCCTGACACTAAAAGATATTTCTAAAAGATGGGACAAACCCTAAGTCTACGGCACTACACTAAAGGGTGAAAGTCACAATCAGGGGCATTAAGATTCAATGGACTTTCCGGGGTACCGTTTCATGAAGAGAGGAACCGAGAAATGGGGGGTTGCTCGGTCCGGGAACTGGTTTGCAGGGTCAAGCAAATGCGGAAAAGTAAGATAAAGGCAGGGCGGGGCGTAATCGGGACTAAGCAAGGGCGAACTGGTGAGTCGGTTCTTACCTCGGGGGGAACCGCCATCCAGAGTTACGGGGCAGTTCAAGAGCCGAGGGGGTATTCATTTTTCAAGAAAGCTGAGACAATATGTTTGGTTGAATCGCCCCGTAGAACTGTCAATTAATTCTGAAGGTTGCTGAAGGCTGAAAACTACTCGAGAAACCCCAGGAATGCGAAATCAAAGAGGGGCATAGGGAAACTTGACTCAAAGGTTTGTAAAAACCCGCTGGCAAACATAGAAAGCTACAAAAAAACCGTAGCAGGAACTTCTAAAGGGGGAGAGGGTAACTTCGGGGAGAGCAAACTGTCTAATGGCCGGTAAATCCACGTCAAGCTTGGTGCAAGGGAATAAATCGCTCAGAAACGTGTGTAGTGAGATGCAAAAATCAGAGGGAGCATAGGGGCGGGGAAGGGAGTGGTCGAGATCAGATGGAAAAAACTACGAGAAAAAATGAGATAGTTTCATGGAGGGGCATTGGGGGAAATGTGGGGGAAAAAAGGAAAAAGCGGGGGGTCTCTGGGCGTCAAAAAGGTCCGATTGATTAAGGGTTCAGTAGGACTCTACAAGGAGCGCGTCAATAAAGTAAGGAAAGGGACAGAGTTAGGAATTAAGCAGATCCGGAATGGGCAGTTGCAAAGTACATTAAGGGCAGGTTCTATCGGCTAGGGGGGAACAAAAACTTCAGAGAACTAAGTTAACAGTGGCACATTGTCTACAAGCACAAGTCAGGAGGGGTAAGGAGGCTCCGTTAGGGCATTAGGTAAAAAAGGAAACTATTTTCAGATCGATGGGAATGCCTGGAGATCCGCTCAAGGGCAAGAATGATCAAGGTATTAAGCGACGAAAAGGGTCTACAGCAACGTCCGAGGAATGACGGGGGAATCTTAACATAGAAACGTGCGAGGGGGGGGCCGTTGATCGGGAGGATGGATCTCATAAGAGGAGGTAAACCGGGGGGGGGGGGGGGACAAGGAATCTCTCTAAAAATGCTGCAATTCAAAGTCGGAGATGTAGTCACAAAGCTTCGGTTCAACGACAGAATCGCTGTTTTGGGTGCTAAAATAGAAAAAGGACATTAGTCACTACATTTTAAAAAGTGGTGGCTCATCAAGGCCGGATCTCAGGAAAACAAACAAAGGGAGGAGGGAAAAAAAGGAAGAGAGTAGGACAAAAGGGGGGAATCCGATGCGAGGAAAGAGAATGGGGCGTAACTTTCTCAAAAAGAGAACGTGAAAAAAAAAATCGTGGGAGTGGGATACACTACAACAAAAAGGGTGACGAAAAACTCGTAGTCGAGTTGGGAGCGATGAAGGGGGAAAAAAACAAACAAGTACGCTTAGAGGGCCGCGAATACCGTCGTACGACTGGCGTACGGATGGGGGGGAAGCGATGAAGAGAGACAGGGTACTGGGCGTGTGCTCACGAGAAGGGGAATTTTTGCGCGGATTGATACAAATATGTCAGGGGTCGAGCATCTCTATTTGTGAGGTTTGTGGCTAAAGTGGAATAAGGGAGGAGAGTGGAAACATTAGAAAGGGAGGGTAAGACCACTTACACTGGTCGAGAAAAAAAAAAAAGAAAAAAAATTGGGCGGGAATCGCTCGTGTCAGCAGGCAGGAAAAGAAGCCTAGGAACGCAACTTTAAAACATGTGCGCCCAGTGGGAAAGGCGAATCGAACGTGATGAAAGAAGTTTGCTGAGTTGTCGGAGAATGGAGAAACGAAAGAACTATCAAAAGGACACTTGCGCAAAGCGAACAGACCGGGGGGGGAGGACTATTCAGCTATCAGGACCCTGCAACAATTTACAAATCAAGGAAAATCATCTGCATAGAGGTTCGGACGAGAGAGGCGAATGAGTTACACAAAAGGGAGTGTAGCACAAAGGGAAGCGGTCTTAGGATAACGGAGTGATGAGAAGATTTCCAATTCTATACAGTCTGAAACATCGCAAGACAGGAGCCTTCGGAAAAAAGAAAACAGTGGAGCGGGGGGCGTCTTTGGAACGAGGCGCAAAAGCTCGTTGACTGTCCGATGAACTCGCGTCTATAAAAAAAGGGTGGAGGCGGGTGGAAAGTTCGGGTCTCAGAGGCGAAAATATTCTGCGCATCTGAAGGTACTTGACAGAAATCAAAAAAACCTCAACTAATGGGGGGTCGAGAGAAAGAGGGGAGCGCTCATCTACTGAGAAGGGCGAGGGAACCAGGTAGCGAAAAGACTTCGGGGTGGGGGGAGTGCGTCTAGATACCGAGGTTACTTTGAAAAAAATGGTTTGGGACTCTCTAAAGGGAGACGTTGGTACAGGGGGTAAAAAATCAAAGAGAGTTCCTCATGGGCCGGAGATTACAACGGAAGGAGGGGAGGGCATGTTGGCGGAGGAGGTTTGTGTAAAGAAGGAGCTAGGCTTAGTGTCTGTATCTTGAGTCAAGAAAAATCATCATTACAGGAGCGAGTAATCACGGAGGAAAAGATCTAATATTTCTCAAGAGCTCGGTGTTAACAAATCGAGTGCTCGGGACTATCAAATGTCTTGGGGAGCCGGATCGTTTGATGACTGGATAGGGTCGGCTTTCACATCATCTTCCCGTGTTCTTGTACGCTTCCTGACTCCATTTCACTATAATACGGACAAAGATTTTCTTCTTTCGATCAGGCGTAGCACTTTGCGGCGATTCGTTGAGGATCGAAATATAGAACGGGGGTAAAGAGGGGGGAAGCTGGGCTGGGGGAGGGGGGGAAAAAGGTGCAATTGCTTTTCATCGGGGAAAAGCATGAACTAAGTTATGGGGCGAACAATAGTAGGAAAAAGCGTCGCTTATAATGGAAAGACATCAATATTCCAAAAGCGGGAGGTCGACAATTCACTCAAAATAGTCGTATAAGAAGGGGGGAAGAATTTAGGGAAGAAAGGGATTTTAGTGGGGGAAACACTTTTACGAAATAAAAAAGTCATTGTTACAACGAACGCGGACAGCTAAACAGGGAAAAACTGCGAGAGCCGCTCTACGGGGGGGAGCACGTCGAAGCGATGCAGCTAGATGGGCAAGTGGCTGGGCGGAGAGACGGGATACGGTCGGGACGATGTGTGCCGCGCTCCGATTTGAGGACTAAGAGGGAGGGGGCATGGGAGCAAACCTTGACGGCGGGGGGGGGGGGGGGGGGGGGGGGGGGGGGGGGGGGGGGGGGGGGGGGGGGGGGGGGTGGGGGGGGGGGGGGGGGGGGTGTGGGGGGGGGGGGGGGGGAGGGGGGTTGGGGGGTGGGGGGGGGGGGGGGGGGGGGGGGGGGGGGGGGGGGGGGGGGGGGGGGGGTGGGGGGGGGGGGGGTGTTGGGGGTGGGGGGTGGTGGGGTGGGGGGGGGGGGGGGGGGGGGGGGGGGGTTTTGGGGGGGGGGGGGTGTTGGGGTGGGGGTGGGGGGGGGTGGGGGGGGGGGGGGGGGGGGGGGGGGGGGGGGGGGGGGGGGGGGGGGGGTTGTGGGGGGGGTGGGGGGGTTGTGGGGGGGGGTGGGGTTGGTGGGGTTTGAGTGGTGGGGGGGGGGTTTGGGTGACACAGTTGTTTGACTCCTAATTTTTCCCTGCCTCTTCAATCTGGAAATAAAAATGTCACGCCCTCAGTACACAGAATCGGCGGAGGGAGTCTCTTTCTCGGTCCCTCTCACTGAAGAAAGCAGAATGCTACTCACTCCCAGGGGGGAGGTGTTAGGTGGGGGAAGTGGGTTCACTTCTTGAAGATCGGGGCATCTCTCAGGCTTGGGGTCCTGACTTTCTCGGGGCCTCAAAATCGGACGATCGGAAAGAGATCGAGGAAAAGGCTCGAAACGATGTTTGAGTGGTTCCATCAGGAAGGGGAACGAAGATTGCGAGACAAGCGTAGGTGTTCGGGCAGGGAAATCTCTGAAAGAGGAGTGAGATACAAGAAAAAATCGGGCACATTTATACAAAGGCAAAAGGGGGGGTCGGGCGCGCGCCTCAGCAGGGGCAATGGGAAAGTGTACTATCAGGGGGTCAATTACTGTCGGAGACGGGGGGAAGCTTGGGACGTCGGATATGAAAGAGCCGAGAGCTTGAAAATCAGATGTGGATACAACCGGGGTAAACGGAGTGAGAAGGGGGGGTCACTCCGGTCAAGGCTGCAACCGGTGTG
>Ga0179593_1695972_pt1 | contig 17033 bp, 17 predicted proteins | sample CZODoug2_1_08_16_FD_185931 | JGI IMG/M metagenome (GOLD analysis project Ga0179593, IMG submission 185931) | Vadose zone soil fungal communities from Angelo Coast Range Reserve, California, USA - CZODoug2_1_08_16fungal (PacBio error correction) | ecosystem: Environmental > Terrestrial > Soil >...
CCTCTCTTCACTGAAAGCCACGAAGTCTGCTTCTGCGTCGGCAAAGAAAAACTACTACGCCCGCAATGTTTAGGAGAGAGCTATTCTAGGGTGGAGAAGAAAGGATTGCGATCCACTCGGAATCGATCGTCCATTCTTTGAAAAGTGAGATCCGTCCGCCCAGAAAAAAAAAGGAAAAAGCAGACTATTTGAGGAGGACTGCTCGTCGTACAGAGGGAACTTCGTTAGTGAAGAAAAAAGCCTACCGTGAACTGTTGACCGAGGCCAAAAAGAGCTGATTAAACCACGCGACGATTCTCGCCAGCGCGGAGGAAAGAGGGACTCTTTGCGCCCGAAAAAGAAGAGGGAGACTAGACCCTATGCAAGGAGACTAAAGGGGAGAACAAACGAAATCGACGCTTGCTCTATCTCAATTAAGCCACGGCACCCCGAATGGTCAACAACGCGGAGGGGGAAGGGAGCGTCTTCTGTGAGAAGGGCCTCGGGAACAGAAAGGGCCGGCTTGGGGAAGAAAAAAGAAACAACTCCAGGCCGATCCAGGAAAGAGAAGTCCGTGCCCAGCCGTCCCTCTCGGGAAAAAAAAACAGGTTCTTAAGAGGTCCGAAGGGGGAAAGGGGGGTTACTGGAGGGTGGGGGGGGACGGGGGCGACCTCATCAAAAAGCCGCTTGCCAAAGGGACCGCGACCAAGGGAAGGGGACAAGAAGGAAGGAGGACCTTTGGCTTGCGGGAAAAAAAAGAAGGCGAAAACCCCGGAGACGTCTCAAGAAAGAAAAAAAGTTTGAAGGACGTTAACGAAAAAAGGAGAAGGGTCCGCCAGCTTGGTGGGGGTGTTTTTGGGGGGGGGGGGGGGGTTTTGTTGGTTTTTTGGGGGGTGTTTTTTGGGGTGGGGTGGGGGGGGGGGGGGGGGGTTTTGGTGGACACAAAAAACCCGGAAATCAGCCACGCGGACAAAAAAAGCTCGCGGTCGCCCATTCAAAAAAATAAACACCCGCCGGAAGGACCGGCCCTCAGAAATGGGATAAGCTAAAAGGTCGTTCGTACAGGCGAGAAGGGAAAAAGCTCGTCGCGGCTTGAATCAACAAGGACATTCTCAGCCCCGGCTCGAAAGGAGAGAGGTCCTCCGGCAGGACGAGTCTACTCCACCGAAGAAACGTCTCCCCGAAAGAGCAACCCCCAGCTGGCGACGGAAAAGAAAGAAGAGGTCCATGCTGTGTTTCACCGGCGAGAACGCGTGCCTCTCTTTCAAGAAGGGAAGAAAGGGGCGGCAACGGCGGTTCAAAAAAAAAAAAAAATCTTCCAACCCAAAGAAGGGGAACCACAGGGAAAGAGGGGGGGGGGATCTTCCCCAGCCTAAGCTAGGAGAAGGGCGTGCAATTTGGTCACGCCGGGGAAGGAAAAAATCTGCCGTGAGGGAGGGGAGGGACCAGCGCTAACGGAAGACCCGGAAAGGAAAAAACGTTCTCGTTGAGGCAAAGGCCTTCCGACAAAATTCCAGATCTCGCAGAAGGAGAGACTAAGTAGATCAGAAACACTTCATGGATAAAGAAACCAGGGTCCAAGGGGGGTCACTTCGCAATGGGAGATGGGAATATCAAGATCAAAAAGAGAGCAACCTACTTCCGACCAAGAGAGACGCTCACCCCGGGTAGGAATCGAGGCTGAAGAGTGGGGGCTCGGCCGAAAAAGAAGTGGTCGTGTTACGAAAAGTCAGCGCTGTCACAAATAACGGCCTCTTGAAAAAGAGAGGCTCGCACAAAAAACATGGCTACGAAAAGGGGTCGCAAATTGGCTAGAAAAGGGGGGGGGATGTGAGCAGAAAAAAAAATGTCCTGGGCACGAAAGACAGGAAACCAGAAGAGGCTAAAGGGGACTTTTTTTCATTGCCTGGGAGGGGGGAGGGAAGTCGGCGGCATTTCGAAAAAGGGGCTCCCTGGGTCCAGAAGGACGTTCCCTCGTCGCCAACGGGCCACCGTCCGCAGGAGGGAGAAGATGCCCTGCGTCGGAATGGGGACCTCGTCTCGAAGGAAGGACTCGGGAGGGAGGAACTCGGGGGTTGGAAGAGGGAAGGAGAAAAACTTGCAAGATTTGTAAAAAAAAAAAGTCTTATCTTACGCAGGAGACCATAAAAGGAAGGCTTTTCCGCTGTGGGGGGGATGGCCCTCATGTGACTCAAGGTGGAGGGAAAGAAAAGGGTCGCCCCAGGCATTCAGAAAAGGAGTTCCTCCTGTGCGACTGTTCCGGAGGAGAAAAGAATGGTTCCTGATGAGACCTGAGATCTCCAAAGAGAATCATCCCGGATGGCCTAACACGGATAAAAAAGGATCTCTGCCCTGGATTCTGGTAGGGGAAAGAAAGGCGCCTTCCTGTTCGAACGGCCGGTTCGTTCTAAGAGGAGGAAAAAAGGAAAAGCGGTCTGTATACAGGCAGCGGGGAAAGGATGACGAGAAGCGTGGGATGGTCCGGGCGGAAAAGGAAAAGGACGTTTTTCGACACCAGAAGAAAAGGCGGGCGAGGTCTTCGGGGGATAAAGAAAAAGGGAGTCGGAAAGCTGGAAAGAAAAGCAAGAGAAAAACTAACGTCTCAAAAAAAAAAAAGAAAGGAAAAGAAAAACCTCTGCTCGCCAGGAGCAAGAGATGGGAGGCGTCCATGTACCCGGCGAAAAAGGGAAGTATCCACACGAGCAGGGCTGATGAGAGCCCAAAAAAGAAACCTGACTGCTGAACGGATGCAAAAAAAGAAAAAAACACCCAGGGCCGAGATCAGAAAATGGGGTTCGAGGCGATACGGAAAAAGGAAAAAGATGATCGTGGGGTAAAAGGGGGTGAAAGCATTACCTCCCTGCTTTTAGGATCCGCGGAACGGGACAACCAGGCGGAAAAAAAAAAAGGGGGGGCGTTCAGACCGGCACTTGGAAAGGAAAAAAAAAAAAAAACTTTGCTAACATCGGTCACCGAAAACAAACCAGACAGGCCACACAGGGGAGGCTATCCGCAAGACGGGATGGTAACATGAAAAAACCGGGGGAAAAAAAACTCGCCTTCATCCAAGAAAAGAAAGGGGACACACCACAGGGTATCCACACAGAGCGAGGCCAAAAGAGAAGACGCGGTCCACCTCTATGCCGAGGCGGAGGGCTGCCGTTGGCCAAGATGGAAGAAGGACATTCAAGGAAGAAAAGTCCTCCCCTCTGGAGAAGAAAAACGACGGCCGGACAGACGGGAAAAAAGTGATCGGCGTAATCGGCCACCAGGGACCAGGAAGGTTCTATTTCGCGATTAAACCTTCCCAAGAACAGGTGAGAACGAACATTCGGAAAGGGAGTAGAAGCTGACTTCCGAGAAGGAGAGAAGGGGGAAGGTATTATCGGGGTGAACATCGAGATTCGCCCCAGTCGAAGAGAAGTAAAAGAAAGATCCCCACCTCCCTTTGAAAGCGCAAGAAACCTTGTGCAGGGCGCATCAGGCGGGTCCTGCTCTCTGGGGGAAAAAGGATCAAAACTGATGATCTGATTTGAAGAAGATGAAAAGTTCGATCCCATGCCCGGCGGGGAAAGGGACTTTTCGCGAATCAGGAACGAAGCAAAGGGGAGGAAGCGAAAGGAAAGGGTCAGTTGCTGTTCGAGACCTGCTGGAAAGGGACGGTGTTCGCATCTCCTCGACCTAAAGGGGAAAAGCTTTCTGCGCGGGTAGAGAAGACCTCATCGTCCGATGACTGAAAAAAAAGTGCCCTCACTGGAGGGGAAAAAAAGCTAATCTTAGGCTAGGGAGATCATTTCTCTCTCGGTGCGGGGAAGGATGGGGTAAGGTAGGGGCAGGGAGCCCACGGCCCTGAAATCAAAGAGGCCTTCGGCGCCTTTGAAGGAAAGAGCTTACGTCGCAGTCGCCAAGAGGGGAAAAAATCCAGCCTTGCCTGAAAAACAAAGAGAGGAAATGGGGGAACTTACCCCGCTCGCCGAACCTGAAAAGGTTCAGCATTCCACAAGAAAAGACTATCGTGGACTACTGCTCCAAAAGGGACGACGGCATCGTCCGAGACTGAGCCGCGAGTAGCTTATCAAAGGAAAGGGCTGTCTTGTACGGCGGGAAGGCAGAGAACGAAACTGAGCGCCGCAGGGGAAGGGAGGTTCTCGGAGGGGAGACTTTTCAAGCTGGCGGAACAAGACCGCCCTGAGTTCACGTAATGAAAAAAGCACGGCCGGCGGGAGGCATGGAAGGGACCTTCTGCTGCCGAAAAAGTGCCGAAGAGAGGACCCCTTCCCCGCGAAAGGGTCATCGGCAAGGGCTAGGGAGGGCAAAGATCTGTTATGAGGTCAAAAAGTCCGTCAAAATCAGGGAAAAAAAAGGACCACGTCCTGGACTTAAACAAAAATCAACGCCACCACTCGCTATCTGCTAGGAAAAAGGAAAGGCCTCGTCCAGATATCCCTGATAGTCAAGGGAGAACTGCTCTATCTGGACAACAAGAACTCAGAAAAGTCCGAGAGGCCCTTGCAAAGCCTCTGAAGACCAAAGGCCCATTCTGTTTCCGGCCACGGAAAGATCAAGGCGGATGGAGATTTCTAGAGACAAGGGGGGAAGAGGCCTAGAGAAAAAGCAGGAGAATAGGCTGTCCAGAAAAAATGCGTTTCCTGGACGTCGAAAAGAGGGCGTTCCGGTGGCCTGCGCGGATAGCTATTTCTCCAGTGCCGGGGGGGGAAAGACCTCTATCAGTCGGGGTCAAACCTGGAAGAACTGTTCGGCAAGGAAGCAGCCTCGGCTGACTCAGGGAAGTGACGGAAAGCTATCCCATTTCTTCAAGAAGAAAAAGTACTCTCTACTAGTGGAAGAAAAAAAGAGTATCACCTCGAAGAGCACGATCTCGTTAAAAAAATTGAAAGGGAAGGGGAACTTTCTCGGCCCAGACCAGAAGGGAAGCGCCTCTTGCTAAAGGAGGAGGACAGGGGAGCACCATCTCGACTCAAAGGGGGGAATGAGGGAGGTTCTCCTCGATGCCAAAAGGGAAAAAATTATCGAGGAAACAAGATGGGAATTCTTACTCGTGAGAGGGAAAAAGACGCCCTCACGTAATCGGATTTTTTACGGAAGAAAGCCACTCGTGCGAAGAGCCGCGTCGATGCGCCAGTAGTGAAAGGAGCATGCTGAAGAATCCGTCTCCCAGGGAAGGAGGATTACGGCAAGGGGAAAAATTCAACGCGCTGCTCGCTGGGAAAGACCCGCCGCCCGGGAAAGGGGAAGAAAGGTGCCCTGAATCGAGAAAGCTACCCCAAAAGGGAGGACGAGGAGAATCCGGACGCCGCCGTTCTCTAGAAAAAAAAAAAGGGACGGCTTCGTCCTCGAGCCCGATTCCAGACTGGCTCGCCTCTGACCGGGGAAGAAATAGAAAAGATATCGCATCCTGAAAAAGCAAAAAAAGACGGTTCCTGCCAAGCGGCTCGGAACTCGGAAGCAAAAGGGCCGAGCTGTGGGAAAAAAAAAAAAAGTTTCCCACGCCCGATCAAAAGCCCGCCCCGTCGCCCTCAAAGGGGGAGGACTCCAGGCATGGCCAAGTCAGCTGCCAAAGAAAGAGGGGGGACCAGGGGTTGAAAAGGGAGGGGGAAAAACGGCGTGGCGACAACGCAAAAGGGAAGAGGGGGCCCAGAAAGAACCTCACCGCTCCGAAGGGAAACTCGCCTCTTCCATGCGAAGTACGCGGACGGGTAAGGAAACCAACTCTCCGCGGAAGGGAAGGAATTGAACTACAGGCGGGAGCCTTCCTGTAACAAAAAATTAAAAGAGGAACCTGTCACCTCCTACCGAAAAAACGTAAGAAAAAGTCCAGAGCAGCTAAAGAAAAGAAAAAGACTTCAAGACCGCAAAGAGGAAAATGGATAAGCCCTCGCGAAGTGGGAGAAGGGGGAATTGCTTCGGGCAAGCACCGTCGGGGGGGGGGGGAGTAAGTTTTACATTCTCAAGCCCAGGGAAGTGAGCTATCTTGTCCGCAACGGCATGCCGAGGAGAAGAAGAAAATCCGAGCCGCGAAGCAGAAGGCGGCAGAGGAGTTGCTCCCCAACGGTTAAGGGAAGAAGACTGCAAAAAGCGAATTCCGCGTTCCTCTCGTGAAAAAAGAGAAGCAACTTCTGCCCCGACCTGAACCAAGATCGGAAAAAAGAAAGACTCGAACCTTCTCGGAAGCGGGAAGAAAAAAGATTCGGGAGATCGAGGCTAAGGGACCGGGGGGTCACCTTCCTGCTGCGGAAGACAGGAAAAGAGAGAACCTCCCTGCGACCGGGGAGAAAAGACGAGTCTAGTATATGGCGAAAAAAAAAAGAAAAAAGGACTCGACCACAAAGGGACCAAAAGAACGAAATTCCTCTCGACACTCGCCGGGCATGGAAAAAGGGTCCACTTCAAGATGGGTGCACAAAGGGGAGATTGTTAAATAGCAGAATCATCAAAAAGCGAAAAATGACTGCTTCTCCTCGCACCCTGGGGAAAGGAGGAGAACATTCTTGGGGCTCGGACGCCCTACAAAAAAAAAGCAAAAGCCCAAGAACCCAAAAACCCTCTCAAACCCCCCCAAAAAACACCCTCGACCATGAGGAGGGAAAGAGAATTCTGGATGGGGCACCAAACTAGAAAAAAGGGTCAGAGGGCCTTCTCCTCGTCGGTCCTGAAGAAAATTTTCTCCCGGAAGGAACGTGGGGCAGGGGGAATCGCGATACTCACCTGAGGGGGAAACGGGGGAGGCCTATCACTAATCTTCTGGGGAGTGGCTTTGACAGAAAGGACGGCATGTTACCATAAAACTCTCTTCCGAAAAGAAAAGAATCCAACGTTGGGGAAAAAGGAGGGGGAGTGTCTCCTATGGAAAAAAAGCCGCAAGTGAGTGGAGGGAAAGGGAAAACGGGTACGCTCTGGATAACCTCTGGGGGGGGAAGGGGAGGCTCACCCTGCCTGGATTAAAAAAAAAGGCCGGGGTGTACGGGCTAAATGAGGGAAACCGGACTGAGAACTCATTATACCCTCCGCAGAAAAGTCCTGTCGGTGGCCAGGGGGTGGTAGGGAGGTCCCGAAGGTGGGGTAAGAACGCGCCCCGGGACTGAGGGGGAGAAAAAAAGCCGTCATCGCCCTTTCGGAAAAAGGAAAGGATCTTAGGCGCGGGGGACTGATGCTCAAGGAAGAAGATAAAAAGAGAGAAGTCACGGGAAGAAGGGATGAGGAATTCGGCATCGACCAGTGCCAAAAAAAATTCTGTTGCAGTCAACAAGTTAGGGGAAGGACTGTTTCGGAGAAGGGAAGGGCGAGCCGGTCCCGAAGCCTAAGAAGGGAGTTGAGAGTACATTACGAACGCGCCCACCTCTTTTAGAAAAAAGGGCCATTGCTTAGCCAGGAAAGGGGAGGGTTTCGCCACCTGATCCGCGAGAAGAGGGGGAGGCCGGGTCTTCATCTCCATACAACAAAAGAGGAAGGGAGGGATCGCCCGACTTGTCGCGCGGGGAAAAAAACGGCTCAGCTCCGGCTCCCGGAAATGGGAAAGAAAAAAAGAGACAGGAGAAAGAATGGTCAAAAGGAGAGAAGAAACACGAAAGAGAATAGATCGACCGCTTCTCCCAGGAAAAAAGGGAGGGGGAAAGAACCATTAAGGCGAAAGGATGACAGAAACACACCCTTGGCGCGGAGCAAAAGGAAACGGGTAGAGCAAGATCATTGGGGGCGGGGTATATGCGATCCCTCGTTGTAAAGGGAAAGCATCATAACCCCTGCTTGAAAGAAATCGGCGAAAAGCAGAAAGCGGTATAGGAAAACACCCTCTCATGCCGTCTCGCTAACAAGAAAAAATATACCTCCACCCAACACAGGAAGGAAGGAGCGGCCGCGAACAGGGAGGAGGCGTCCCTCTAAGGGGCACCGAAGAGTCAATCCAGGCCATGTGAAAAAAAAACCCTAGTATCCCAAGGAGGGAAAAGATGTCGAGAAAGGGAAAAAAGAAAACCTCGCAAGGAAGGGGTAGACACTAACGCTCCGTTGCCCCACGGGAAGCCTCTAGAAACCCCAGTCGAAGGAGGGAAACATGCCGCGAAGACCGAAAAGAAACCAAAGAAGGAAAATGGAGAGCTTGATCTTCATTTAATAAAAGAAACCCAAAGGGGCGAGGATTCTTTAAAAACGCCCAAAGGACATGTTCTAACCTCCTCTTCAAGAAAATCCAGTCCCCGCCGCCGGCTGACTGGGAGGGGGGAAAAGACTTCCGGGAGAAGGGTGACCATCACTGGGATGAGGAGGGGGCCCTCTTCTCTTTCCAAAATCCTTTAGAAAGACGAAGTAGACCCCCTTTGAGCAGGCAGGCTGTCTGCCGCTCGGTTGAAAAGTCCCTGATTGATCTTGGAAATCTAAACGATCTGAAGTGCAAAAAAATAGGGGAAAAGGGGCGTTTCGATCCCCTGAAATGCGGTCACTTGCGCGACCCCTTCAGAACAGAATCTTGGCGGTCAGGGAGGGGAAAGGGGAGGGGAGAAAAAAAAATCACGAGGAGCGGGTCTCATCAGCAGAGACGCGTGGTATTTGGGAAAAGGAAAAAAGGTTCTCGAGTCCGACCCCATCGAAAAGGACCGGAGCGTCGCTTTTACCACCGGGAAAAAAAAGGGAAACAACGGGGCACCGAGAGAGGGAAAGAAAAGGAATTATGTATCTATTCGAAAAAAAGCTTGCGGTTCTCAGATCTGGGGGGGAGAGGGCCGAAGGTCCGGCAAAAACCGCGTGTCATAAAATTCTTCGAAGGGGGAAAAACCGCCTTGAAGGAGGGCTGACCTGAAAGTAAAAAAAAAAACTCCCCAAGATCTTCGAGTTCTACTTTAAGGGAGAAAAAAGAGGCCTCACGAAAACAAAGAACCTTTCTGCTCCGGAGGGAACCCTAAGCTATCCGAAAGGAAAAAAGAGGAATGCAAGCGACGTGGGCAAAGACTTCAATCGTAAAGTCGAATAAGCCGCGAGGAATAAGGGGGGGGGGACGATCTTCCCTTCGGAGAAGCATTTGCCGTCGAGCTGCTCTGGAAAAGCGGCCCGCTAGAGGAAGGAGAGCGGGTCCGCGGGGATAAGGGGGCGACCAGGGGGAATTCTAACATTCCTTGGGAGGAGGAAGACCGTCACTGCGTCGAGGTCATTGGGAAGGAGCTAGGGGTGCTCTGCCTTCCTCAACGAGAGGAAGACCGGACAGGTGTCAGAGGGTAAAACTGTCGCGGGTCAAGAAAAGGGGTCCTGCTGCCGGACTCGGGGGGGAGAAGTTCGCCAAAATCAACACCGCTCCGTAAAATTCCCAAAGAGAAAGTTCCTTTATGCTCCACCATAGAATCGCGAGGGTCTTACTGTCTGGCACGGGGAACTTCCAGGATAGTAAGGCTCGGACTAGGACTATCGGGAAGCGTCCTATATGCCCTTCTCAAAATAACCGTCCAGCTGACGCGGAGGGGGGGGGAACCGCCGAAAAATCCAGGGAAGAAGAGACTGCGTCGAGTCTGGTCAAAGGGCATCGTGTCTAGATGAAAAGGAAAGATGTTCTAGTCTCCAGAAGAAAAAAGGCTTGTTGCGAGAGTACCGCTTTTTCCCTGCGTTTCATAGGGAATATGTCAACGAGTGCTCCAGGCAAAAGAGGGGGGCCTCCTCAGCAGGAGCAGCGCAGGAAAGAAAAGGAGACAGGAAGGAAAACGAAACTAGAGGAAGGAAAAAAGGGATTCTTTCAGCATCCAAATTGCGATAAAGAAAGCGCTCCGAGGGTGGGGGAGGAATGTCGCACCGTTAGAAAAAGAACGGAAGCGCCTCTCCTGCGTGGCAGTAAAGAGCGGGGATTATCCGCGTGAGGGGAGGGGGGAAAAAGGAGGTCCCGAATCCGTCGAAGGTCATTTCATCATGTAGGGGGTCCTCTCTCAACAACAGGAAGGAAAAGAGGAATTTGTGGAGAAAGAGGAAAAAGGAAACCGAACTGTGCCAAAAGACTGGTCCGCGACTCTTATAGGAGAACTCCATTTTTTCGGAAGAAGAGGCTCGGCCAGAGGGGGGGGGGGGGGGAGAAAGTGCGCGGTGGCTTCCAAAAAGGTAGAGAAGCAAGTCGTTTCCGAATTGGGGAGACCGTCCTCCCAAACTCGCCGCGAAAAGAGTCTATTTGGACGGGGACGGCGGGAGGGGGGAGGGCCCGGCGTGCAGGGGCGGGGAAGACCCTGTAGCACTCGTTGAACCTATGGGCCGCATGCCACCGCGACGAAGGGGGAGGCCAGCTCGAAGGCCCTGAAAAAAAAAAAAAACCGGTAACCAGTGGAGAGAGGTGGGAGAAGAAGAGGACGGCCTCTCGCCCTATGAGAAGAAAGACCTTCAAAAAGAACCTGACCATCACTCGCGAAATCGCAGAAAAAAAGGGGGAGACGCACCCAAAAAGAAAATTTGCAGAGGGAGAGTTGAAGGGGGAGGAAAAGGTCCTCTCTACAAAAAAAGGGCCATCTCGGCGCAGTTCAGGGAAAGAAAAACTTTCCGAGGAGGAAAAAAAAAAGAACAAAGAGAGAGTGGGGTCGCTAAAAAGGGGGAACAGTAAGGAGTTTTTGTTCCATTGGGGGGACCTTCTGTTGGCAGAAAGAGAAGGGGCCGCGGCCCGCGAGGAGGGGAAAAGAACCGCGACTCAAAACCTGAAAGGGTACAGATCTTCCCTTCTGACGATAATTGAGCACCTCAGAGAAAAATTCCCTCAGAGAAGGGGGGCGGTGATTACGGAACAAAGGATGGGCCATCTTGACCCTATAAAAAAAGACGACTCTGCGAACTTCCTCGAAAACTCGAATATCCTCGACTAGTAAAAGGAAAGGAAAAGAAAAAAAGACGGGTTCGCGCTCGAAATGAGACTCGCGCGTTCTGCAGTACGGAAAGGGAAAAAGAAAAGAGGCAGGGAGGGCTGTGCCGAGGCGTGAAGAAAGGGTTTACATGCTCAATCCCCGAAGAGGCGAGCGTGTCAGCGCATTGCAAAAATCTGACGCCACCCTTAACGTCGACTAAGGAGAAAGAAAAAAGTGAGGAGTTGCTCAAACATCGAGAAGGCGTACGAAAGGTGTTCAACTGGAAGTGTCCTCTCTCACGACGAAAAAGACGTGGGCGGCAAGGGGGAGGAAAAACGGACCTGACAATAGGAAAGAACGAAAGACCTGCTCGAATCTATCCTCTTAAAAGAGGGCGATCTATTTTCGAAAAAAGGGGGGTGGCGAACCATTGGGCGGGAAAGGGGAAAGGGAAAGGAAAGACGGCCGATGAGTCGTGGCTCAAACGAGAACGAGGTCGATTATATTCGCCCAAAAAGATCTTTATACACGCCGGGCGGGACGCATACAAAGAAACCAAAGGAGGGAAGAAATGAAATAGTCTCTCCATTTAACGATTCACCCTCGCCGGGACAAGGGAGCAACCAGGGGGAAAATGAAAAGACACTTCGCTAGTGTAAAAAAAGGTCACAGATCAAGGATTATATCCAAAAAAACACATTACTAAAAAGACTGAACAAGCAATATTCGCCCGAACTTCCGCGCAAAGGAGCCAGGAGGGTGGGGAGAAAAAGAACGAGCTGCAAGTGGGCAAAAGAGAGTGTTGCTGAATTCGTCGTAGGGGCATCACGGGATGAAAGGAAGAACTGAGACGGGCACTAGCGGGACATGGGAAGGGGGCGCCCTTTCTATTACAAAAGGGGTGGATCATAGCGATCAAGACGAAAGACCTGGAAAGGGGCAGAGGAAGGGAAATAAGCTGTGCTGTGAGAGTCTTTGGTCGCTCCGTAAGTCGCCAATCCATAGGGCGACCACTGGGTCCTCGGGAAGAGAAGGGTTCATAGTCCGCCAGTGGGGCAAAAGAAAGAGGCGGGGGAGAAGAGAAAAAAAGCACTTGTCTAGTGGGGACCTCGTCCTCGAACCGCCAGGGGAAAGCATCGGGGGTGGGAGGGGGGGGGGGGGGAGAAGGGGAAGGAAAGTGAAGGAGGGGGGGGAGAGTCGGTAACCTTTCTTAGAAATCCGTCTCGGATTCGCCGGGAAGGGCGGGTGGTGTCTTCTCGGTACAGGAGGGAAGAGGAGGGGAAAGAAGAAAGGGCCAGAAAAAAGAGGCAGAGAAGTAATCTCCGCTTTCTAAAAGGAACGTCTATCTTAGGCGCTACAATCAGGAGGATGCTCCTTTCTTTAAAGAAGAAGAAAAAAAAAAGAGGAAAGATCATCCGATGCCAAGGAAAATGAGAAAAAGGAAATGATCTCGTCCCTTTTGGGAGATCCCTTTTCCTCCCTGTTCGGCAGAACCGGTTACGGGCGACGCGGTCGAAAAAGAGGAAAAAGGGACGGTATAACGGATCAAAAGAGAAAGGAAAAGGTCTCCTTTCGATCCTCTTTTTATGGGGGGGTAGCCTTTTCGTTGTTAAGAGCAGAAAAGTCGGGCGAGTGTGAGGGGGAGGAGAGAAAAAAAAAAAAACGGAAGGAGGAGGGGAAAGAGATGAAAAGAAAGCGCACAAAGAAGAGACACCGAACTTCTCAGCTCCTGGCTAAAAAACATAGAAGAAGTGGGGTCAGCGTCGTCATTGTAAGGGAAGATAAAGGTAATAACGAAGACAAAACGAGAAACGATGCCCAAAAAGGGCTGCCTAACAGTAATTCGAACGGGGAGAAAGCCCCAGGTGAAAAAAAAATCATCAGGGGAACTTTTCGATGAAGGAAAGAAGAGGGAGCGGGGGCATCCGATATCTGAAAGAACAAAAAAGGAACTCCATTAGCAATCAGGAAAAAGGATCCTTCGAAAAAACTCGCCACCAGAAAAAAGGAGGGACGGCGTTCCTAAGGAAAAACCCTCTCATTTCCGGCTCTCAGAATCGTTACCGAGAAAGACCACAAAAAAAAAGACAGGAAGGCGAGACAGAAGGACCCTGCCACGACATAAGAGGCAAGGAAAACCTCCTTTCATTCCAGGAAAAAAAAAGATCCCACCCCCGGAGGTATCCCAGCGCGTACCCGAGGGGGAAAAAAACACCTTCGCACGTACGAAGGGGCAGAGTAGAAAACCCCACTTTGGCTAACAGGAAAGGACCCAGTCGCCAAGGGAGAAAGAACAGGCCGAAACGCCGAGGGAGCCCGACCAAGGAAAACCATCATCGCTTCTTGAGGGGGAAACACCTTTCCCAGAACGGAGAGCCCATGCCCACGGTAGAGGAGACAAGAAACGCGTCACCGGGGAGGCTCATGGCCCGGTTAAATAAGCTCGGGAAGAATGTCCAGGGGGGACGTGGTAACAAAAAATGCAAAGGGGGGAAGACCCGGAGCTCTGTCCTTCCGAGAAAGGATAAATCTCTGCTAACGAAGACCGAGGGTTTGGCGGAGAAGGGGAGGGGGAAAAAAGGAAGGGGGGAGCGTCGGTTGAGGGATCGATTTTATTTAACAATCTAAACTATGAAAATTTCCCCTGTTGCGTTTTCTAAAAAAAAGGGACAAGGCGTGTGAAAGGGGAAAAAGAAGAAGTTCAGAGGACTAGAGTAGGAGGTCAGTTGAAAAGGATCCTCACCGGGGTGCCAGCTCTCCTGCCCCGAGGGAGCGGGGGATGGGTACCTCAAGGGGGTAGAGGACAGACTACCTCAGAAAAAAGCACAGTGGCCTTTGACAGGAAAAGCCATTGTCGCCACGGGCAAAGGGGGAGGAAGAAGAGAAATAAAAAGGAGGGAGGTAGAGGTAATAGAAAGAAAGGGTGAACGCGAAAGGGGGGGCAGGTCTGGGCCGACTTTAGAACCGTCTTGGCACTAGAGAAGCACTTCCGCCTTTTACCACCGGGGGCAGGGGGGGAAGAGGCGGAAGTCGGAAAAAAAAAAACCACCGGTCCTTCTGCTGAGTCGACGTTCAGGGGGGGGGGGGGGGGTTTTTTTGGGGGACCGTAGGAATAACGGGGGCGTAAAAAATCAGAGACGAAATGTCCACCAAAAAGGGGGGACACGGACTGAAAGGGAGAAAGGGGAAGAGTGGTCCAAAGTCGGAATTCAAAAGACCTCCTCTAGGGAAAGACTGCCACCGTAAAAAATGAGTAGAAGGTCAAGAAGGGGCACTCTGGAGGGGGGCCCTCTATACTTACTTTCGCCGCACAGCGTGGAGACATTGTTCGAACTTGGAGGGAGGGAAAAAAGGAAGGAAAGCCGGGAAAAGGGAAGAAGAGGCGGCTTTTCATTTGAGCCTTAAATCTCTGTCGTCTGCCGCGCGAGGGCAGAGGGAAGATTTCCCCAAAAGGAGAGGGTCTGCTTCAAGGGGAAAAGAAAAAAAAAGGCCACTGCTCTTTGAGGACCGGTCAACACTCCTTCAAAAAAGGGAAAAAGGAGGACAATCAACTAAAATGAATGGCCAGAAAAGAGACGATTCGCTATGTCGTACGGGCTTTGCCTGCCTCGGAAAAATCGGCCTGGCGCGTTCGAACGGAGAGAAGGGGAGAGAGGGGGACAGTCGGCCGTAAGGGGCAATTCTAAGGAAAACCCGGCCATCGCGCCTGTCCCATTCGGTGTAAAAAAGTACATGGGACATCCTCAAGAGAGAGATAGGGTCGAGGAAAACGAGCGGAGAAGACGGAATCAGCCTCCCTTCCATCTTGCAATTCAGGAGAAGCACTTCTTGTCGAGGGGAAGGAAGGGGAAAAAAAATCGTCGCGGTAATTGGTCAAAGCGGGATTCGACTCTCAAAAGGAAGAAGCTTCCTCTCAGCTATCATCAAGAACCGACCGTTCGCCTATCCGTTAAAGGACGAGGAGCGAGGGGACTGTTCTTGGTCTGACCGGGAAAGGGACCGTATCAAATTCCGGCACCGAAGAAGCTCTCCTAGTGGATCGCAGGGGGCGCAAAGACCGTCAAAAAAGGGGCAGGCCTCTCCACCCATACCAACAAGTCTGTCGCTGTCTATCCTCGGGAAAGAAGAGTTCCGCACGCGAGAGAGGAAAAGGGGGGGTAAGGGAAAAGGAGACCTAGAGAGGAGAGAGGCAAAGAGAGAGACTCTATGCCTGAAAGTTGCCCTATTTCGAGGGGAGGGGGGGGGAGGGGGAAGCGACCGGATCAATAAAAAAAAAAGTCTCGAGGGGGGACTATACGTTTGGCGACAAAGGAAAAAGAAGGCGATCTTACAGAGGAAGAGAGGAAAAGGGAAGAATTCGGAGGAAAGAATCCAGTAAAAAACTCCCCGATTCTCTTGGAAAGGTTCTTCTTTTCCTCGCTGCGAAAAAGGGAGAAAGAAAGCAGAACCGTGACCTGAAAGAGGGAAGAAAAGAAAGATAGATGAAACCAAGGAAACCGCGAGATCCAGAAAAAAGGAGGCTTGCTCTCGTAGCGGCTTCTTGGCCTCTCGCCCGATGCAAGGGAAGAAAGCATATCCTACGAAAAAAGAAAAGGGGGAAAGATCGAGCTTTGGAGAAAGGAAGAAAAAGATGGCCGGTTCCTGCGCAAGATCGGACTCTACCAGAAAAGAAGGTGAAAACAGCTCCGCGAAGTGTAGGAAAGGGACGAAAAGGAAGCCCGGGGCCGTTCCGACAAAAAAACGTCCGGAAAAGAAAAAAAACAGGCATTGCATTCGTTCTTAATTATTTGGGGGAAGGTTTTACTTGTGTTGACCGCGATAGCCCCGAGGAACTTGGCCGCGGCCAAGGAGGAGGGAAAGAAAAGGCGAACGGGGGGGGGGGAAACCTCGAAAAAAGACAGCGACTAGAAGGCGACAAAGCCTCCGTTCCTTGCGGTTGGGGAGGGGGGGATACAGCTGTTCGGGAGGAAAAGAAGATTGGACCCGGGAGAACTGATCAAAGAACGTCCCTCTCGTCATTCCAGGATCAAGAAACTTTCCTAAGAAGGGGAGATAAAAAAGGGAGACGAAAAGGGGGTAAACTCTAGTTAGAGCAGGCAGAAACGTCTTTCCTTGAAACGCTTTTTGAACATGCTCAAAAGGAAAAGGTTCGGAGCGGGGGGGAAGCCGGAGACAGGGGGTGTATCTCACAAAAAAAGTAAAGCAAAGCCCTGCTTTAGAGAGCTACTGCTACGGTCAAAAAGAAGCCAGATGTTCAACGGGGGAGAGAACAAGAAATAGGAACCGCAGGGAGCTACGTGAAAAGCAACGGCCGGCAAAAAGAAAAACCGCACCGAGCGATCCCCATCTCATCTTCGTTCAGAGAAGGGGAAAAACGTGGAGACCCGTGCTGGCAGGGGGAAAAAAAAAAGGACGAAAGGAGGGGCCAAAAGAAAAGGAGGGAGGACAAAAAATCCCCCTCTCCGATAATTCTCCCGCTTCAAAAGCGTCGCAAGGATCAGAACAAAGGAAAAAAAAACTCGCCGACCTTCGAGGACTGCTTCGCGCAATGGGAAAAACGACGGTCATGGGACGAAAAGGGAAAAAAGGAAAAAGGAAAAGAAAAGACGAAGTGAGGGTAAGATAAAAGGGCCCATTACGATCAACCTCGCTGGCCCAAAAGACCTCCCCCTTTTGTCTCTGGGAATAAAGCTTTGGGGCGAAAAAAGACTAACGATGGGGCGCGGGGTCGAATAAGCCCCCTATCATCACGGCCGGCCCGACTACTTGACTACAGGAGAAAGGCGGCGGGCATGCTCAGAAACCGACATCGAAAAGTACCTTTTTCAGGCTCTCCTCGCCCCTGTAGGGGCGATGAACAGGCACGTCTCAAGAAGAGGGACGGGGAAGGGAAGGGGCGTCGGGGACGCGTCGAGTACCAGAGGGCTACTGGTCAAAGTTTCATCTTCTCCACGTGGGGGGAAAAGAAAGGAGGACTACGAGCCCTGCTGCCGCCAAGAGGGAGGGAACCCAGGGCTCGACGAAGCCTTTTATACCTAATTCTCACCCTGGAAGGGAAGGTTTGTGGAAGGATGCCGGGCTGGACACGGGGTCGGGAAAAACAGTATACCCCAGAGGGCGTCCGTCCTTCCGGGGAAAGTCTTTGGGGGGAGGAAAGGTCCAAAGGAACGATCTTCCCTCCCATCTTCGGCCTTCAAGAGGGAAAAGAAGGTGGGAACGAAGTTGCTGACTCTCACGCAG
>Ga0179593_1433582_pt1 | contig 17030 bp, 29 predicted proteins | sample CZODoug2_1_08_16_FD_185931 | JGI IMG/M metagenome (GOLD analysis project Ga0179593, IMG submission 185931) | Vadose zone soil fungal communities from Angelo Coast Range Reserve, California, USA - CZODoug2_1_08_16fungal (PacBio error correction) | ecosystem: Environmental > Terrestrial > Soil >...
ACAGGAAAAGGGTCCCGACGTGTGGGGAAATCACACACGTGTTGGGGAGTAGGGAAAAAACCTCGAAAATGCACTTTCCGAAAGTTCATGAGAGGGGAAAGCAACACGAAAAAAAGGGGACTGAACAAAAGCTAGGGCCGCGAGACCGCAACAAGGAGGGAAATTTCACACGGCTGACAACAGGGAAAAGGGAAGGGCCAAAAGGGGTTAGAAGAGCGAAAAAGGTCATGGGCCAAAAAAGTTGAAAAAAACAAATTCCAGGGAAAACGGGGGGGGGTACATAAGACCGTGGACGTCCATCGAGATGAAAGGGGGGGGCCAGGGGGAAAAGAGCATTGACAAATACCCAAACGCAGGGAAGGGGAAAAGCGGCAAAAGGAGACCTAAGGGACTCTTGGGGGGGGGTAAAAGAAAAAGACACGAACAGGGGGAGTTTCTGACGACATAGGGGGGGGGGAAAAAAGGGAAGGGAAAAAAGAAAGTCATTGTTAAATAAAAAAAATTGGGTAAAAAAAAGGGACTCAAAAGGAATACTTGGCAGGTGGCGACGAACCAAGGGGGGACATCAAAGAGTCTCCAAGTCAACGGGAGGGGGGCACCGAATTGCAAGAAACCGCAAAAAAGATGAGGAGAAACAACAGGGGGGGACGGTGCCCAGGGGAAAAAAACAGGAAAAGGAACCATGACAACAGGAAAAAAGGCACATCAAAAGGCATGAAAAAAGAAACTGATGAAGTTTAAAGGGAAAAAAAGGGGGGAAGAAAAAGGAATGCAAACGGGAACCCCTCAGGGAATCAGGGAGGGGGAAAATGAAAAAAAAAAACTGGCCGCTAGAAAACAGGACGGAAAAAAAAAAAGCACATGGAAAGTGGCTGGTCATGGCACAAAAATGCAACTCCGGGGGGGGGGGGACAGGCTGGGACTTCCGGGAAAACAAGAAACAATGCCTTCAGAAGAATTCCAACACAAGGAAAAAAAAAAACAGTGAAAATAAACAAAACTCCAAATCAAATCCTGCCAAGGAGGGCTTCTCTCAAAAATTTTCTTCCAAAAAATAAGAAGTGTTGACTGCAACGGTGAAGGAAGGGAGCACAAGGAAACAAGGTAGGAGAAATCAGATGAAAGGGAGGGGTTCCAAAGCATGGCAACCAGGAACGTGACTGTGGGGGCTTCTTTTGAAAACGGAAGAGACAGAGCAAGTGGGTGTGGGGAAGGAAACGGGAGTAATTCAAAAAAACCAAAAATCCCAATGTAACGAAACGGATAAAGGTGTGGGGACCCAAAAACGTACCTTGAAAGAAGGAAAACATAACAGGGAAGGGGGGAGAAAAAAACTGCAAGTTGGGGTTCAACCAAAGGGTTTAAAGATTGGCCCAAAGGGAAGCAAGGAAAAAAAGGGGCAAACGCAGAGGCGCGAACGATGGGGAGGTCAAAAAAAATGGAAAAAGTCGACCTGACTGGTTCGTCAGGGGGTGGAAGCAAAGGGGCGAAACCACGGACGAACTTCAGGGGGGCAGAACTTCAGAAATAAACCGGCAAAAGGAAAAACGGTGAAGGAAAGTGAGAAACGGAAAACCGAGAAGGGGACCAGCGGGGAGAAAGTGACAGAGGGTCCTGCAACAGGGGGGACGGAACAACATCAGAAGGGTATCCCTGCTACGTCAAAAAAGGGCGGAGAAAAGAGGGAAGGATGAAGGATAAAGAAAGTCAAAAAAGAAAAGATCCATCCGGACGGATAGAGCCCTCTTACAAGTCAACGTGGGGGGGGGGTGGTCGGGGAGAAAAAGGGAGGAGCCCTTGGCGGTTTAGGGCACACGAAGAAGGAGGAAACACAAGCGAGAACCGAGGAAAAAACCCCTGGAGTGGTGTCAGAAACATACAAAGAAAAGAAAAAAAAAAAAAAAAAGGGGAGGGGGGGAGAAACGGGTGATTTAAACCCGAACGGCGGGCGACAGAGGGAGACCAAGGGGTACTCCGACTCTCAGAAGGCGTTCGGAGGGGAAGATAGAAAGGAGACAACTTTAAAAAGAATCGAACGGGGAGTTCCTGGGAGTGGAGAATGGGGGAAAAAAGCGTGGGAAAAGCGGCCGTCTCAAACGATCTCTTCTACAAGTGGAGATCAAAAATACTTGAACCTATGAGGGAATAAGGAACTATTTTCAGGTGAAAGGGCCCCCAAACCTGGAATCCACTTTGAGTGCGAGGAGGGGGTAAAGTACGGAGTTCAAAAAGAAGAAGGAGTCAATAATTGACAGAGAACCGAGACAAAAACTCTCACCCCAAAATGTGAGGAAAGGTATGAGTAAAAAGGGACTGATGTAAATCCACAGTTTTAAAATGAGGCTCAAGAGCCGAAAAAATGGCTCTTTTGGGGGGTCCCTGAAGGGGTTCGATGTAGGGTGAAGGGGGGGGGGGGTGACTTAAATGCTTGGGCAGGGGCTGACAACACACTCAAAAAGACGACAAGCTCCAAACATCGTGAAAGGGTAAAAAAACTTCTCACCTTCCGCGAAGGGGGGCACACACCATAGGTGAACACCAGTTGAAGAGGTCAAAGAGACGAAATAATCCACCGACACAGCTTTAAAAACGGCTTGAGTCGGAGGAAACGGGGGGAAGGGGGGGGCAGGAAAATTGAAAACGGGGTTGCAGGAGGGGGGGCCATGCGAGGGCGCGTAGAGGGGGGAAAGAGGCACCGCGGACAGGAGAGGGGAAAAAGGAGACTTGAAAGGGAAGGTGATCCGAGAACCCCAAAGGGTGAGTGTCGGGGGAAGGATAGCAAAAATCCCACCATCACAAGGAGGAGGGGAAAAAGGGGGTGTTTGGCGGGGGGGGGAGGGGAAGAAGGGTCGGATGAAAGGGAAGGATACGTTGGACGATAAAAGAGGGGTGACGCAAAAAAGGCACATTATTACCCGAACAGCAAGGAGGGGGACGTGGGGGGAGGGGTTGACTAGGGGAGAGAGATTAGACAACGGGAAGGTTATAGTCGCAACAATGGGTCGAAAAGAGTTGCCACCAAACCGGGGAAAGGGAACAAATTCGATCCATGGGAAAAAAAAAAAACTGCCCACAACGAGACCAAAAATCCAGGGGGGCCAACGACAAGAAGTTCTGGCGTGGACTTTAAACCCAAAAAAATGGGAGGAAAGTAAGGAAGAAAGGCGTTAGCATAGAATGAAGGCAAGAAGGAATTGGAAAGGGCTCAAGGCAGGGCTAAAAGTTTCTGGGGCGGAAAAGAGGAGGGGGGGAGGTGGGGGGGAAAACAGTCAAAAAGAAAAACCGGGAAAGGAGGAGGCAAGGAAAATCAAGATGGGTTTCTGCTAAAAAAAGACTTGGAATAGGAGGGAAAGAAAATCTGGGACTGATCGCCGTGAAAAGGGAAGTCAAAACCTGCCAAAAAAGGAAAGAGGGAACAATGGGTGGAGGTAGGAAAAAGGAAAGAGAGTACTAACAAAACCTGGGAAGAAGAGAAAAGAGGATAGAAGAAAAAAACTCATCTGGGGAGAAGAAAGGGGCACTGACAGCCCCGAAGAACGAAAAGAGAAGCATAAAAAAGTTGGAATCCACGCCAGAAAAATCGAAACAAGACGTAAATAATATAAAAAAAAAAATTCCCTTAACAGGGAGGAAAAAAGCACTGGAAACCAGATCCGGAGAAGGAAAAGACGGCAGGGGGCGGGAAAAAGACATAAATGGAGGAACTAGCTCAAACGAAGGGGTTCGTAACTTACTCGGGAGGCCAGGTCCGTAAAGAAATAAGCCTGGGAAGAAGGAAATAGCCGAAAAAGGGGATCTGCACTAAGTCTTGGCTGTCCAGCTTTCAAAAACGGGTGGGAGGAGGGGGGAGAAATCAAGGGAAAGAAGGGAACCAAACGGAAGAAGGGGAGGGAAAGTCGGGGGGAGGAGGGACCTAATCGCTTAAAGGAAACCAACCGACAGGGGGGGGTTACATGCAGGAAAAAACCGTCGAGAGCCAAATTGCGCCGCAAAAAACCCTAGAAGGACCAACGCAAATGCCAACACTTCACAAAGGAGGGGGGAGGTGGGACGGTTTTTGACGACGAACAAAGAGGGGGGGCCGGGAAAGAGGGAGAAACTCAAAACCCGCTAAGGTTCCCTCTGCCAAGATGCAAAAACCCAAAAAAATCATCAAAGGGCGCGCAGGGGAAAAGGGAAAGAAAAAGCACAGGTTTTCAGGCAGGGCAAAGAACTCATCAAAAGAGTGCCAGTTGCGGGAGCGAGAGAAAAGAAAAAAAACTGGGGGCCCGGAAAGGGGGGCCTGGGAACTAACTGCGGCACAATCTGCTGTTGAAAAAAAAAATTGGGGGAGGGCACAAGGGGGGCTTCGGGCGGGTGGAAGAACGCGCAAAGCAATTACGGAACCATAACGATGCAGCAGGAGAGAAGGCATTTGCACAGGGACAGGGCCAGCGACGCGGGGGGGGAAAAAAAGTATGAGAAAAAGACTTCAAAAACGTCAGTTCCCAAAAAGACGGCTCCAGTGGCCGGAAGAAGGGAAAAACACGCCTGGGGGGGGGGAAGATATCGGGGGGGGAAAGGGAAAGGGACCCGAAAGCCGACTGAGACCGGGCCGGGGGAAAGGGGACCTGAATCAGAAGAAACAAGGCTTGAACGAAAGAGGGAAAAAAAAAAAACGGGGAATCCTCATCTCCCAAATGAGTTGTTTAAGGAAAAACGTTACTTTATCACCCTGAGAGACCAGCCCTCGGGTCTTTGAAAAAAAGGACTTTCAAACCCGAAGTACTAAAGACAGGAAAGAAAAAAAAGGAAAAAAAACAGCGCTGTGTAGAATAGACGAAGGAAGAAATCGCGTAGGAAAGATAAGCCTTAAAGGCCCATTTCCGGAACAAAACCTGGGGAGAAACAAAAGGGGGGGGCGGGAGTAGAGTATGCAAAAAAGCTTCTGCCAGAAAAACTGAAAGGGGGGGGGAACTCGAAACGTCAGAAGGGTGAAAGAAGGGGGGACGTTGGTCCCGAAAACGAGCAAGCAATGCCACGTGAGGGAAGGGAGAGGGGACCATCCCAAAAAAGACTGAAGGGACGGAGATATAACTAGAACATCAGTGAGGAAATAGATGTGGAAGGTGAATGGGAGCACTACAGGACGGAAGAGAGAAAGAGTTGTAAAAGGTGAAGGAACCAGGAAAGAAGCTAAAAAAAGCATTCAGCGTTCGGAAAAGAGGGGGAACAGCAAGAGGCCTTACGTCCAGGAGTCAGGCAAAAAAACAAGGGGAAAACTCTTATAATGTGCTGAGGACGGGGGCTAAAAGATCGACAAACAAAAATGGACATGACCGCTAACAACTAAGGAATCCCAAAAGATTATACTGGCGAAAAAAATGACATCCGAGGGTGAACAAACTGGGGAGACGAAAAAAGAACCTGTCAAGAAAAGGGCAGTGGGGAAAAAAAAATCACGCCGGGCTAACGTCGTGTTGGTTCTGCATTCATGAAGTGAAAGGGGAGAAAAACAAAAGAATAGTATGGGAGGGGGGTTTCGGGGGAAGGGAGAAGGAATGAATGGTACGCGTCTGGGAGCTACCTGGGAAGGGACGGAAACGACCAAAAAGAAAAGACATAGCAAATGCGGCGAAAAAACAAGAAAAGGGGCATCAAAAAGGAAAAGGGAGAGAACCGTGTTTTTGTGAGAACCTGAAAAGGCGAAAAAGTCGGGGGGGGGGGGGCAACCTCTTTTATTCGAAGGGGAAGAGTTAAAGGCGCCACACACCAAGTTGAGTGTGGGGGAAGGAGGTTAGGGGGGAAGTGCCAAGCACAAACCGCTGGCCGGAAGAAAAGCAAAAAAAAAAACTAAATTGGCAAGGAACAAATTGGACAGTTGGTCGCCAATCGAGCGGGACCATCAGTTTGTTCAGGGGGGAAAAAAAAGAAGGGGAAGCGAACCGAAAAAAAAAAACAAGAGGTTGGGTGAAAAAAACCCATGCTTGACGAGATGAGAAGAAAAAAGAAAGGGGAAAAAAAAAAGCAAAACTGAAAGGGGTAAGCTTCACGTCATGGGAAGGGGGGGGGACAGCTAAAAGTTTGCGACGCCTAAACGTAAAAGGAAAATGCCTAGAAAGAAGAGAAGGAAAACAGGAGTGCGTCAACAAACGGGTGCTCAACCTGGAGAAAAAAGAAAAGGGGGGAAGATACGTTTGAATTCAACCAAAAAAAAAAAAAGTGCTGAATAAGGAATCAGAAGGGGGGGGAAAGCAGCTAAAAAGTATGCGGTGACCAAAGAGGGAAAAACATTCCTTCAAAATGTCGAGAATGAGGACCCCGGAAGGGAGACTCCAAGGGAGCCTTGCAACAGGACGAACTGAGACAGATAGGGGGGGGAAACCTATAAAAAAAATGGGGGAAGGGCACAGAAAGGATATCCGGAGGAGTGTGCAAAAAACAAGGGGGACTGGGGATAAATAGGGGAGGGGGAAAAAAAAAGACTTGCGTGGCGCAAATGTGAATAAAAGGATTAAAAAAAACACCTCCATGAAACTCAGAAGGCCTGAAAAAGGGTCGCGGACCCTGTTCGGTGGACGGACGCGTAACTGGGGGGAAAAACAACCATAATTTCGCTAAACTACGACCAGGGGGGGTGGGGATCCACAAAGTCCAAAAAACGAAAACCAGATCCAAAAAAAAACAAAGGAGGGAAAGAGAGAGAATGCAGGCGTTGGCGACAGGTGGGAGAAAAAAAAAAGGGGGGACTTTTTAAAACGAGATGTTTGTCGTGCGGCGCAGGGCAAAAAAGACGAACTGCGCCCGAACAAAAAAACTTCGTACGAGAAGAAAAAAGACCGAGCGGAGGCAAAACACGGCCGAAAGGGGGGAGGGGAAGGAAAGGTTACTTGAAAGGAGGAAAAAAAAATTTCATGGGGGAAAAACCACGCAAAGAAGAAAAAGAAAGTATGCAAAGGAAACATAGTGGCCATATCATCGGATCCAGAAGATCGACAAAGGAAAGGGAGATTTTGAGTGGGGAAAGGAAACACGAGCAAAGGGGGGGTCGGCGGAAGAGGAAAAAAAAGGAAACTCACAAAGGCCGCTCGAAGGAGAAAGAAAAAAAAAGACAGAAACCTGCCAATGCCCCGGAAATTTGCCACCGAGAAGGGGTGCATGGAAAAGCTAGCTAAGAAGAGTCGAGCATTCAGAATTGGGGCGGGAACTTGCCAAGGGATCGGGGGGGAAAAGACTCACGGGTCAATCTAGCAAACGGCCGTTGGGCCAGGCACGAAAAAAAATAGCTCCTCAAAGGATGATGAGATAAAAAACCGTGGGCAGGGGCAAAAAGCGAGGGAAACAAAAAACGACTGGCCCGTGGAAACAAAAAAGCACCCAACACGGAGGCAGAAACGGGCGTCCTGGGAAAAGAGGAGGAGGGGGTTCACTGAGGGAAACAAACATGAAAAGGGCAAAAGGGGAACGCTCGGATAAGGAGGCAATTCATAGTCAAACAAACGACAAAATATTGAAACCACGAGAAAAGAGGAACAATTAAAAAAAGAACCAGGGGCGAAAAGGAACACGCCGATTTGGGGCGGTCCGCAATGCGAAGCCTTCTTCTCAGACACGAATGAAAAGAAGGAAAAAAGCAACACACCGCACATAAAACTATGGACACTGCACGTGGGGGGAACTTCTGTCGAAAGTGGGAAAAAAAACAAAAATTCAAGAAGGGGTAACCGTTAAGCGCAAAACAACCCTTTAAGTTTCATAACAGGGGGAAAGAGAAATCATTGCAGGTGGTTCCTAAAAGGGGGACCATACTGGCCAGAAAACGTTGCATTCAAACATACAGCAGAAAAAAAAACACCGCGTGACAAGGCCGCATGGGGGGGGGGGGGGTGGTTACTTCCAAAACGAACAAACAGAGGCATCGATCACCAACGGAGGGTTGTTCGAGCAAACAGGGGGGAGTCCCAATCAAAAACGGGGGACAGGGAACGCAGGGCAAGGTTGAAAAAAACGAGTTTTCTAGAGGGGGGAAAAAGGGGAGGGCAGGGAAAGGCTCAAGAAAGGACAAAAAAGAAGGGGGCACGCGAGAAAAGGAAAAATGACTGGGAGCAACGGAGAAAGGCAGGTAGAAGGGCCTCTCTAGCAGAAAAAAAAACAAGGGAACTTTGCAGAAAAAAAGGTCACCCACATAAACAACTTCATCGAAAGGACGAAAAAAAACCCGACTCATAAAGGTTCCACAAAGAAATGAAACAAGAGTAAACAAGAGGCACGGAAGCAGGGCGTACCGCAAGAGGGGAGGGAGAGAAACCAATGCAAAAAAAGGCCCAAACTGGGAAAAAACGATGCAGGATACAGAAAATTGAAAAAGGAAAAGCCCTAATTCATGCCAGCCGGGCCAGAAAAAAAAGAAATAAAAATTAATTTTGGGTGGCGAGAAAAGGGGTAGGACGAAGGAGGGGAGGGGGCTCTTGTAGAAAAAAAGTCAGAAAGCCGCACCACAACTGTTCCGAAAAAAGGACCCCCCAAAGGGAAGGGGGGACGGGGCAGAATCAAATCCTCAATAAGCCAAAAAACACCAAAAGAGTGAAAAAAATTTGATTGGCCACGGAAGAAAAAGGAAAAGGGAAGGAGAAGGCTTTAATCATTCGTCACAAAATCGAATGCGTTGAATAGAAAACTAGACAAAAAACGGGGAAGAAAAAGGAAAGGGGGGCGCCTGGGGAGTTGAGATTGTTAGAAAGACAGGTGGGAAAAAGAGGGAAAAGGCTCCAAGGCAGTCCGATCAAAAGACTTAAACAACAATAGGGGCAAGAGAACATTCACTTAAAGGGGGGACGGTGTAAGAGGTAAACCACTCCTAAAACATTTGCTTGGGAGGTTCGCGGAAGGAAGGCAAAAACGAGGTCATCACTGGAAAAAAACTTGGGGAAAAAGATAAGACGCGACTAATCTCCACCAGCGTGGGTAAAAAGAAAGGGAAAAAAAAGGGGGGGGAAGGAGCCGATGGGGAAAAAGCACGGTTGAAAGCGGGGATACCACGTAAATAGGAGAACTCTGTTGTCCCTGAAAAAAATTGGAATAGCCTGATTAGCGCAGTTGGGGGGGGGGGGAAAAAAACGTGAATTGGGCGGGTCGGAACCACCGCAAATCGAAAAGAATGATGGTGGAAAAAAACAGAGTGGTCCAAGAAACTGGTTCCGAGGTGAAAAGGCCCTTCAGAGTTGGGGGCCGAGTACACACAGGCAAGAAGGACGGATACCCTCATCAAGCGACCGAAAACTTCAAAGGGGGGAAGGAACTGGAGTCTTTGGAACGCAGTGGGGAAAAGTGACGGGGGAAAACAGCAAACAGGCGCGAAAAGGAAGACTGAACAAAAAGCAGGGGAGGATTAAAAAAATCAGAAAGGGGGCAAAAAACGGATAACCTAGGGGGACGGAAGGATGCAAAAAAAAAAAAAACCCAAAGAAAAAAACAACACAAAAAGAAAACTATAGGGACCGTAGGGGCACGGGGGGGGGGAAGCGGGATTGTACTTATGTTTGTTAGTCTTCAAAACAGGGCGAAAGAAACCGACGAAAAGTGTGGTTCCGCCCAGCCAGGGGGGAAAAAAAGAGAAACATAAGGGGGGAGTGGTCTGTTGTGTCAGGAAAAACCATGAGGCGAGGCACGTTAGAAAAAGAGAAATGGGACAAACCAAGTAAAACAAGAAGGGGGAAGTGGACGAAAAAGGAAATTGCGTCAAAAAAAAACGGTTTGACCTAATAAACTTGGACATAAATAAAGGAGGTTGGGGTCTAAAAAAAACGAGAATTTTTTGAGAGTGACTGAATAAAAAAAATGCCGCACCTGGGGGAGAAATACATTAAAAAGACCAATACCCCTGTCTGTTTAGCTAGAACTAGAAAGAGGAGGTCAGGTCGCTAGAAGAATCCGGGAGGTTGAAAAACCGGCGCATGGGGGGGGGGGACCCAGGCTTTGGGGGGACAGCACCGAAAATTGGGAAGACGGAACGTTCAAGGAGAGGGAAAAAAAGAGGGGTCGCGAACAAGGGAAATGGCCAAAGGGGGAAAACAGGAGGATCAACTGAGGGACGAGTGGAGTGGGCTCGAACAGGTTGGTGAAAAAAAAGGAAAAAAATTGCTGAAAAAATATGGGGGGTTGGGAGGGACTAAAAACAAAAAACAACAAACGAAAGAGAGGAAAAAGAGAGAAATCAAAAAGCACCAGAGGGCAGAGAAAAGTGTCTTGGTGAGCATGTGCAACGCGGGACCAACAAAGAAAAAAAAGGTCGCACAAAGACTCCAAGCGTGTGAATACCACGGTAGGACCGAAAAATCGTGATTCATAGATCTGAAACGACTGAACCCGCTCCTTCGGGTGCACAAAAAGGCCAGCACGAAAACACAGGACCAAACCGGAGGGAAAGGCCCGGCGGAAAAACCAATAACATTCCGGGAATTATAGACTCAAAAAAAAAAAAAAAAACCAGTTCTAAATGCTCCACCCAAGGAAAAGGGCGAGGGGGTAGACGAACAAAAAAGAGCGTTACGGAAAATCAGGGGGGAAAAAAAAGGAATCTTCCAGAAAATCAAGGGGAAGACGGTCGGCGGTAAAAAAAAATCTGCACGATGAAAAGGGGGGACAAGGGGAAAATCCGTACGGAAAAAGGGGGGAGAGGGGGTAGGCGAAAAAAACCTCCCGCACGAAAAAGACCAAAAAAAACACCCCCTATTTCAGGGGGTAACACTTCTAAACCCATGTCAAAGAGGGGGGGCAAGCAAGCAAAAAAAAAAACAGGAAAAAAACAGAAACAACTAAAAAAACACAGGAAATAAGGGTCACCTGAAGATCTGTGGCGTGGGTGCAACCTGTGTTTGCCGAGAACACAAAACGAAAACTCGGGAAACGGCGAAATCCTGTTACACCGGACAGACCTAAGGAAAAACGGCTCTGTAGATGGAGGCACGCCATGGTCAAAAAAAAAAACACAGTTGTTTTTCCAAAGGCAGGTAAAGAACACTAATAAAAATGCCATTCAGAAAATGTACGCCTTGAAAAGGGGGGCGAGGGCGACGAATGGGGGAAACGCAGGACAAAAGGAACCTGGGAACGTGGTCAGAAAAAAAGTAGGAACGCTGGCAAAGGGAAAAAAAGAAAACTCTCCTGAAGCGAAAAAAAAGGTCAACAAAGAAAAAGGAAGCCTGAAAAAAAAAAAAAAAAAGAGGGGGCAGACTCGGACCGATCCTCGTAAGGGACACAGACGCAGAAGATCGCGAGGGAAGAAACATTTCAAACTCTTCACCCATCAAAAAAAAAACCAGTTCTGAAAATAGGGAAAAAAGCTTGTGGGGTCAGATGGGTCGGATCTGGGAAAAAGGAGTTTGTCCAAGGAAGCCAACCGAGGGGAAAGGAACGAGGGAGGACCGCGGAAAATCCAAAAAAAAAAAAATTTGGAAACAGGGGACAGGCGACCCTATGCTAAAAGAAGGGACGCGAAGGTGGGGGTGGGAGGGTAACGTTCCTGATAAAAGCCACAGGCCACCAAGAGACGAGGGGAGAGTCAAGCCTACGCCAACATAAGGGAAAACTCCAGGAAGCGGCCGGGGAAAGGGGAAAAAAAAAAGCTTTGAATAAAAAAAAAGAAAGGACGAATGGAATCACGGGAGAGAAGCCTTAAAAAAAGAGGACCGCAGGGGAGGGGAAAGAAGGGAAAAACCTCCTGGAGGACTGGGTAAAAAAAAATTATTGGGAGGAAAAAAGATCGGCTTCAGACGACAACTAAAGGGTAACGACGGCAAAGGAAAAAAAACAAATGTGAAGGGACCGCATTGACGTGGCAACGAACCGGAGAAAGGGCTTCCAGGGATCAAAGACATTGAACCACAAAAGGGGGAGGGAAAAGCCTCTCCTTCAAATGAGATCAAGGAGTAAGGGAAAGGCGTATCACTTGGGCCGAAGGGCTTCGAAGAGGGGGTGGAAACTGGTGAACAAGGAAAAACAAAACGAAGGGAAGGAAAAGATGCAGGAGCTTTCGAAACTTGTCGACAATTTGACAAACCGGGGGGGGGGGGGGGGGGGGGGGGGGGGGGGGGGGGGGGGGGGGGGGGGGGGGGGGGGGGACAGGAGAGCGGAAATGCGACCTGGCTCTAATGACAGTTAATGTGGGCTGAAGAGGGATGAACTGAACTCACCTCAACGTATGAGCAAAGAGGAAAGACGGATTTGACCTAATAGTTGACCCAGCAAAAAGAGGCCAAACGGAGGGCGGTGAGCGTCGCCAGTGTCCGAAAGGTCAAGAGGAAAGGGTTATTGAAAAAAGGCCGTCACACCGTTTCAATGGGCAAGGGTCAAAAGAAAAAACGTGACATTTGGCGTGGGAGGGAAAAAAGGCGTACAAGGGTTTGCAAAGGGAAAAAGCTTAAAAGGCTGCACGGAGCGCAGCCAAGAAAAAGACCTCCAAGCAGAAAAAACCATGCGGCGGAAAACAAACCAAAAGGGCTCATTAGAAGTACTGGGGGGGGAAAGGAAGGGGGGGACGCCTTTCACTGTAACATCGGGAATTGGGCCAGAAGATTGGAAGGGGGGAAAAAAAAAAAAAAAGAAAGACAAAGTCCAGGCGGCTGCCGAGAAGTGTAGGTCAGGGCGGGAAGGATTGTGTAATCCCTGATTCGAAAAAATAAGTGGCGGCCCGGCTGACCAGAGAACAATCGCAAAGTGAAAACTGGCAGCAATGGACAGGGAATTGGGGGAGGAAAGAAAGAAAATTTTGAAAAAAAAAAACGAAGGGAAATGGGTTCCCACCGCACGGCTAAAAAAAACCCCCCGAAGGCACTTGGAAGACCAATATCACTTGAAACATCGAAGGACGTCAAAAAAGGCGTGTTCAGGGGAGCAACGAGAAAAAAGGGTCCAATGGAAAGATTTTTTCCGGTGGCCCGCGCAGACAATGGGAACGGAGGGGGGGCCAGACCTAATCATCGACCGAGGGGAGAGGGAAAAAAAAAAATTACGGGGGCCGATGTCACTTAAAAAAAAAGAAAAGGAGGATGAAAGATAAACCGTTTTGGGGCAAGTTCCCAAGAACACTGTTCCCAAAGTGCCAGAATGAGAAGCAGAACTCACTTGAAAAAAAAACAATTCAGAATTATGAGGTGGGGACCCGCGTAAGGCAAAAGACGGGGGTTGGGTGTTGGTTGTTTTTGGGGGGGGTTTGGGTGGGGGCGTGGGGGGGGGTGTTGTTGGTTGTCTGAAACATGTCAGATGAATTGAGGGCCAATGCGAAAAAGCGCCGTGTGAGCGAAGCGCAGGAACTGTCTGCGGAGGTTTGGCCAAGGAAGAGAAGAAAAAAAAATTTACTGAGGATGGATCGCGAGGAATAAGAAACGGACTGGGGAAAGTTGTAAGAAAAAAAAAAAGCGGGTGGCAACAGGAAGGAAAGGAAAAATAGAGTCAACTTAACTTCAAAAAGTCCCGCCGGAGCCGAAAGGGTGAAAAGCAAAAAGAGAATTTCTCCGGAAGTCTGTTGGGTCGCGGCCGCAATGGGGCTGCAAAAAGGGACGAATCCTTGGAAAAATCGCCACGGGGGGGTGGGGAAAGAAACGTCAAAAGCCAAAGCCGAAAAGTCAGTATCAAGGAAACACGAAGGAAGGAAAGGAGGAGGAAGGAAGGCTCTGCAGGGACAAGGGGAAAAAAGCAAAACCACGGGCAAAAGGGGGGACACTCGAAAAATCTACTGGAGGCGCGGCAAAAACAGCGGCCACGAAAACCAAAAGAAAATCGGCCGAACCAGAGAGAAAAAAAGCAAACTGAAAAAGTCCGCCTAAAAGGGCCGAGTGGAAGTAAAGGTTAGGGAGATTACAAAAGTCTGGGTGAAACGCAAGCCAGAAGGGAAAAGGGAAGGAAAAAGTTCCATGGCATACTCCCCCACCCCCCTGTTTACCCCTCCCGAAAATAGAGAGAAAAGGAAAAAAGACAGCTTGGGTTGTTGATAAAGGACAAAAGATTCAAACACAAGCACAAAACCGTTCAGGCGCCAGAGAGAAAAAACGGCAAGAGAGAAAAAAGCGGAGGAAAGGAGGGAGGGGGTCAGGAAATAGTTTTGTCAACCGCAAAGGGCTGCAGGAGAGGTTGTCAGAGCGATTAAAAAAAATGCTCATTCAGCACAGTTGTCCCTGGGAAATTGAAAAACAGGGAAAAGAGGGCAATGGAACGCACCGGGAGAACTAGGCGGTCAATCCAAGGGTTGAAAAAGGGGGAAAAGCGAAAAACGAATCAAAAAAACCCCACAGTTGTGGCAAGGGGAAAGAGCGAGGCAAAAAAGGGGAGGAAAAACGACGCTCAAAGGGGACGCAGGAGGGCGTTTCTTCCGTGATAATTACTTCGAGGGAAAAGGGGAAAAGAGGGGAAAAAACAAAGGAGGGGAGGGAAACTGGCTCAGGACGTCGGAGGGAAAGCAACATGAGAAGGGAAAAAAGAATGGCCGAAAATCAGGCGAAACCCTGGCAATTGACATGGAAAGTCCAAAAAAACCATTTAAAATGAGCATGCGGGAGGGGAAAAAAAATGCACCTGACTGAACGAAATTCCAACCAGATTAAAAGAAAAGTTATAATCGCAGCCGCAAACTGGACTCAGGGAAAAAAGTCAAAATCTCGGGCAAAGTACGGGACACCAAAGAACAGGGGTTTCGCGGAAGACAAGATGCAACTTGAATGAAAACTGTATAACTCAAATTCCACCGGCTGGGGTAAAACATGGCAAAAAAAAAGAAGAACGTTCCTGATGGAAGGAAGGAAAAGGAGAACGCATACGAAAGCGCTGGGGGCAGGCGAAAAAGGAAAGGGAAGGGGAAAAAACAACCAAAGACAAATCCCCATAAATGAACGACACACCAAGGCGGGGGGTTCTAAAACGAAGAAAGGGAAGAACGAAACGGTAAAAACCCCCGGCGGAAAAAGGGGGTGGGTGTCAACCGAAACTTCAGGAAGAGGGTCAGAACGGGAGCAAGAAAAAGAGAAATCCAGCAGAGAGAAAGGGAAGGAAGGTCCGGGGGAAAGGGTCTAAATATGCGAAAAAAGGTCGCGGAAAAGAAAGTTAAAAGAAAAAAGACTTTCTTTCAGAAAGCATCAAGACAAACCACATTAAAAGGAAGGGCTGCAGAAGCAACACGCAGGAAGCGGGTAGTCCCAATAGTGCAGAAGAGGTTGACAGAAAGCTGAAATCCATCATGGGGAAAGAAGCAATCGTCACGGGTTATCACGCAGTCAAAACCGCAAAAGAAAAAAAAAAAGCGTAAGACGGTCCAAACAGGGCCAAAAAGACCAGTGAGGCATACCCAGATCAGACAAAAGAAAACCACTATTAAAAAAAGGAAACGTTTGTGGAAGGGGGAAGGAGAAGGAGTAACGCTTAAAAAAGCCTCGGTGTGCGACCAACGGGACACAAATAAAATGCCAAGCGCCAGAGAAAAAACTGAGTGGGACCGGAATCCCGCCAACCTCAAAGAATCCGAAACAAAAAAAAAAATTCGCTGATAAAAAACCGGCCCAACCTGCGGGCACGAGGCAGCCTTTTAAAGAGGATCAAAGAAATGTCAGTGATTCCTAAGACTCTGAAAGGGAAGGCACGCGGGCTGCCATTAGTAGGGGTGGGGAAAGGAAAATGGGGGAAAGCCGATACAGTGCGTCTCGGGAATGGCGAGAGAAAAGGGAAAAAAAAAAAAAAAAAAAGAACTATGTGAAAAAATCTCAGGACCACGTATCAGCAGAGGGGGAAGAGACAAAAGACGAAAAGGGGTCTGGGGAACGCAGAGTTCCGGAAAAAGCGGAAGACGGCAAGGGAACTAAAAAAAAACCACCCCACGACCTGGAAAATGAAGGACTGGGAAGAACGGGGAGAAGGGGTTAAAAAAAAGGGCTGCATGCCATACAGAAAGAAGGAAGCAGCCTGAACAGAAAAGAGAAGAAAAACTGAGTTGGGTGGATTCAAGGCAGGGAGGGGGGAAAAAACTAGAAAGCCGACAACCACTGGGGGAAAATCAGATGGCACGGAATGAGCAACACGAAAGAAAAAAAAAATTTGCTAAACAAAAAGGGGAAGCGGGGGTGAGCCTCACAAGAGAAAATCAAAACAGGGGAAGGAAGGAGTTGATTCAAAGTTTGAAAGCATTGGGGGGGGGGAAAAAAAAGTTTGGGGTCAGGGGTCAAAAATGCCAGGCCAATAATTCCAAGGGACAGAAAAATCAATGGAAAGAAAGGGGGGATCGTTAAACGGAAACCCGATCTAACTCATTGTCGAGATCAACACTAAAACACAAGAAAGTATATTCGGCCCAGGGACACTGGGGGGGGGAGGGGGAGACTTATTGGTTGTCCCGTTCGAAAAAAGGCCGAATGGGTCCTCATTAAGGGCCAGACCCCAAAAGAAGGGGGGGGTGTGCGTGGTGGGGGCCGCAGCGGAGAGCAAAGGTTATCAGACAAGCCGTCCGAAGTTGACATAAAAAAAGTTATGAGCGAAAAAAAATTTTGAACAAGAGGACCGAATAAACTGAAGCAGAGACAAGTCGGGGGGGGGGGCACGGAAAAAACAGATTTACCCTGGACTAGTAAAGAACACAAAAATCAGACTGGGGGGAGAAAGAAGATCAAAACCCAGGGAGGGGGGGGAAAACAAAGTCCGGGAGAAAAGCACCCCTCGTAGTCCTGCCATGGAAGGACATGGGGGGGGGGGGAAAACATGGAATATCCTAAAAAAGGACCAGAGAGAGGTTCAAAAGAGGTTTGAGGGAACAAGGGTTCAAAAACGGTGGTTAAAGGAAAGGGCAGATCGATAGGATGAGAAATTGGAGAAAGGGTCGAAACCAAAAAAGGACAAGTCGTTCCATCCTTTGGGGGTTAGAAGGGAGAGATAACCATGAAGGGGAAAAGAGAGGGATAAGGATCCTCACCCTAAAAGGGAAAAAAAAACAGGTCCTTTGGTTGTCGATATGTTCTCCGCCAGCCAGGAAAAGGAGGGAAAAAAAAATAAAATCCCTGTGTGAAAAAAAACCACGA
>Ga0179593_1362464_pt1 | contig 17028 bp, 25 predicted proteins | sample CZODoug2_1_08_16_FD_185931 | JGI IMG/M metagenome (GOLD analysis project Ga0179593, IMG submission 185931) | Vadose zone soil fungal communities from Angelo Coast Range Reserve, California, USA - CZODoug2_1_08_16fungal (PacBio error correction) | ecosystem: Environmental > Terrestrial > Soil >...
CCCGCCGGTTGGCAAACAGATAGACCGGAAACCTTTGGGGGGAACAATCGGATACAGAAGTAGGCGACCTCACTTATAGGGAAAAAAGGGAAATTCGGTGGTTTAAAAAGTGATTACCTGGCTTTCAAAAAAGCGAGTTAGAACGAGTGCTGGTCTACAATCGGGTTGGGGGCAGGGTAAAGTATCGCTGGCATTCGTAAAGTGATTAAGGGATGAGGAAAAAATGAGGGTCGGAACAAAGGGGGGGGGTAAACTACTTAAACGTGATATGACCAGATTGGCAATCTCGCCGTGGATTCTTGTAACGTCCATTGGTAAAACTCTGTACCAAGAGTGGAAGGCGGGGGTAGATCCGCTCGTGGGGCCACAGGGTAGCTTGAAGTGGGATCGTGTTCAGAACTGAAACGAAGGAAAAGTGGCCCGGAAGATGCGGACCTAAGCGGGGGAGGAGAAGGTGAGACGGATGACCAGGTGCGTCGAAAATTCGAAATATACCTAGGAGGGAGTGAAGAGTCGAAAAGGAGGTGGGAAGATGTCATAAAAAAGCGCAAACGCAGTCTCTAAGATCGCCGTTACCACGGTCCTTGTCATGTCGGGAGTCGAGACATCTCTCAATTATGTAAAAGAGATTCCACTGAGCATAAAGCGACGCATTGGGGTAAAAAAAATCACTCGGAATTAAAAGCGGAAAATGAAAAGCCTTGAACGGTCGGGGAAAAATTAAAGAAAAGAGGTTTCAATCGCCTCCGATCTTCAATCAAATTATTCGATAAGATCTGAAGTGAACGGTTGGGCGGAAAAGTTTTTACCGGGTCGGTACTCACGGAATCAGTTGGAAGAAAAACCCCAAAGCTGGGACTGGCAAAGAGGAAAGGGGGCATAATATTTGGGCAACGCTCCAAGGGAGGGGGCACTAAAAAAAACCGTGCGAAGGGAAAGGGGAAAGGCCAAAAAAACAGGTTGGCTTGTGACCGCCATGTGAGCTGTGTGGGAGTATATCCACGCTTGTAAGGATTTAAAAATAGATACCATTCGCGCAAAATGGGGAAGGTACGATAAATCAAAAAAGTTGCGCGTAGGATTCTCAACTCAATAGTTCGCTCGGCGTGGAGAAAGGAAGATTTGAGTGCCTGGCGAAAAGGTGTTACGAGGAAAGGGGGGGGGGACCGTTCAAAAACCACAAACAAATAGGGGAGGCAGAGCTTTGAGAAAAAATCGGATCAAACCCCACACGAAAGAAGAAGGCGCCTTAGAAATAGGAAATTGATGGCAGGGCCTGAGGGTGGGGGGGGGGGGAAAGGTCTGCTGCAGGATCATATAACGACATGGGAGGGTCCTCCAAAAGCCGGTTATGAGTGAAGAAGAATGACAAAATAATTTCAGTGCAGTAACTGGAAAAAAGTTCCAAGACATTGGAAAATAAAAGGCGAAGGCGAGAAAAAATAAGTGGTTGACCAGTAAACCTTCCTTTGCGCAAAACAAGGCGGTCTTGGTAATCCCATCGGCGCAAAAGGCCGGACCGAAGGGAAGTTTACAGAAACAAAAACGAAGCTCTAACGTCAGGACAAAACAAGAAGTGGAGCATCTGAGAAAGAACCAGCGAGGTGCCTATTGCAGATGATTTCCAGACCATGCATGAACGGAAGAAGAAAACAAACCCTAAATACTCGACACCGAAGAGAACGTTAACATCGCTGTCAGCATCAAAATAGGGGGTCAATCGCTTAAAATCGCGCGGAGAGAGAAGAGCTGACTGAAGTAACCCATGCACTGTAGACAGAGGAGGCATGAATTTAAAGCGCACAATCGGGTCCCGGACTAGAACGATGTAATCATATAGACAGGAGGAAAAAGTATACATAAAGAATGAGTAAGAAAAATTTTGATAGAAGAAGAGAGACGCAGGAATGCGCGTGCGATTCGGGGCAGGGCAAGCGTCGCGAGATCTATCAACGATTCCAGATAAAAGAAGTAAGAGCAATCAGCTTGTCCTGCAGCGGGCCATAGGGTAGATACATAAGTTTTGAACGGCCAAGCAATGGAAAATTCTGACCCGACAATCAGCGGCACAACTCGTTGCTGGTCAAAAGTCTTCTTAAGAATGTTATAGGGGCAACGGACGGCAAGGGGCGCGTTAAGATAGATCTCAGGAAAAAGTGCATTTCGCTCAGAACGTGTCATGGAAGGGAGAAAGATTAAAAACCCCCAAAACGCCTCTTGGCAAGGAGAAAAGAAGCCATTATGTGCGCGCAACCTTCAGATGGCAAGAATTCCGCCAGAAAAAGGAGAAATAATCGACGCTACTCGGGGAATGTGCGGAAAAGAAAGACATAAGGATGTCATGCTGTCCATCATGGGGGGGATTAATGGGATATAAGTGAACCGGAAATAAAAAAGATCGATGAAGGAGGATCACCTTAACCACCGCGACGGGTGGAGTGTGGGGAAAAGAAAGTATCTGATTGGGGAGAAAGTCAATACCTTACTGCTAGACACTTGCCCCATCTTGGAACTGCAGACTTTTAGGGGAAGGTAGACTTACGGCGCATATCGAATCTGATAGAGGGAGGGAGAGGGGGGGTTATAAGAACGTTAAAAAAAAGCGCCCGTGAGTTTGTGGATACGGTAGTGGCTTGAAGAATCGACCCGCTTGGGAAAAAAAGAAAGAAAGATACCAATCCAACTGTTTTTAAAAATGGGAAGGGGGGGAAAAGGCTATTCATTGGGCAAGCGCAAGAAGGAACAAAAGGGGTTTCAGTGTGATTGAAACGAGGGGAACGAGTAGACGTCCGAAAAATTAAATTTCGGTCAAGCCAACATCTACAAGAGGAGAGAACAACACAAACGGAGGAGGAAGAGATCAGAAATGTCGATGGTGCATTTAAATTGGAGGAAGAAATAGACGAGAAACGAGTTCACGGAAAACATTCATCAACCTAGGATAGAAACTGGACGGAGTCTGACGAGGCAGCAACGGATGACATAAAAAAGAAATGAAAGGCATGGAGATTTGGTTATCGGCGGAAAAAAGGAAAAGGAGATTTCCAAGTAAAAAAAAACCATAAACGCGAACCGTCCTGAGGCTTTCCACTCAAAAGCGGCAAGTCGACTTATAAAATCAAAACCACCGATAAGACATGCGAGAGGTTCGGGCAATATGGTCACCGCGTCTCAGAGGAAAACTGAGGGATCAACAGAGGAAACTAGGGCAGTGAAAAGCGAAGGGGGGAGGGTATTCTCATAAAACGAGTTAGAAAAAAACGTCAGCGGGGGGTCCCGAGACCGCCTTCGGCACCTAAGAAGGGAAACAGAAATCGGAGGCACCAGTGAGAGGTGCGGGACAGGTGACACTAAAACGATGAACAAAGACGATGGGTGAAAAGAAAACCAAGGCGAGGAACGCATGAGGTATATCACAAGTCGGAATGTGGGGAGGGAATCTTGCCAAGGGAGGGGGGGGAGACTCTAACATGTATCATTTGATTCGTGGGGATACAGGAAAAATGATCTGGGGGGGGGGTTCCTCGCTCGATACGGAAGAAGGGGTCGCCATGAAAGGAAACCTAGCGGACTCATGGTCCGGACTAATTCCTTCGTGAGAAAAAACTACATTAAAAAAGAGATACTGGGCGAGCAATAAAGAATTGTATTTTAGCGAGGATGACGGCACCTTAAAAAAGAAGCCTGGAAAACATGAAAAGGCAGCACCAAACGCTCTGCAAAAGACCTGGAAAAGGTGTGCGCTGGGACTTGAAATCTGATTCAGTTGACGACCGCGCGGAAAGAAAAAAGAAAATCCACGCCGCTAACAAATCGCGGAACTGGGAATTGTGTTCGAGCAAAGGCGCTGCGTTGTCGATGAATGCAAAAGTTCATAGGAGGAAAAAAAAGGTCGTTTCAGAGATGCGGAAAGCGGTCGCCTTGAAACAATTGGGGAAGAAAAAGACGCAAATACTCCCCTGCTAGTCAGCCTCAGGGAACGAAAAACGCGGCCAAAGTTGGAGGGGGGAAGGGAGGGGGGGATAAATGGATCTTTTGTAAAACTCTTTTTTTTCTGCCATTAGAGGAGAAGCCGTGGGACAGGGAATCTTCCGCAGGCAAAGGGAAGGCGGAGACGTATAGACACAAAATTGTTTGGAAAGCAAAGAAAAAATAGCAAGTAAAAAGATTTTTACACGAAGGAAGGGCATTCAACGGTAGCGCGTCGGTTGATTAAAGCCGACAGTTGGTAAAACAGATTTGTCAAAAGGGCTGAACCCCGCCTAACCGGAGGGAAAGAAGGGAGAAAATCCTTATTTCGAAGGTAAAGTGGGAACATTTTTGAGAACTAAAAAAGAAATTTCTCCGGGAGGTAGAAAGGCATCACCGCTCCGGCGAAAGAACTTATAGTCTCAGACATGGCCGCAGATGAGGAAAGAGGGGCAAAGAAATTCAGGGGGGACTCATTACGTAAAGAAAAAGGAAGTGACTCTCATCGTGGTTTTGAAATTGGGGTCGTTGGAAAGGATATTAGCTATTGGGACATTGTGGTGTTGAAGTCCCGTTTGAACAACAATTCATCGAAGGACAAAGAAGATACTTCGTACAACGGCTGCATGAGGAGGGAGGGTGCCTACTACACAGCGAGACCCGCGAAAACTCAACAGGGTTCTCTAAGGTAGAAAATTGAAGTTGGCCTAAGCCTACCGCGTGGAGGAAAATAAAAGGAGCAAAGAGAAAAGAAGGATGCGAGCGGCATGCAAAAGAATGAGAAAACAGAAAAAACACGTTGCGGAACAACTCGTTCGGGGAGGCATCGAGAACATTCCCATCGATTGTGGAGGTTTGGAAGAAAAAAACACACGTGATCGAAAAACCATCGAGAGAGCAACTCGATTCAAAAGTTTACCCGAAGCTCGGCTCGGAATAAGGGGAAGGGGGGAGAGGTTAAAATTAAAGCGATAATCAAGGTGAAAAAAAAGTGAACTTGGTTAAGAAAGGAGGGGGAGTGCATTGACGAGAGAAGGAACAAAAAGTATCTATAAGGCTGGGAGGTAATCTCAAGATCTGGAGGAACAATTTTTTACAATTTTTCCCAAAAAGATGTCACGTAAAGCGTTCCATGACAATAGTCCCAACGATTACACACGGCCTCTTAGAGGAGGCACGGGTTCCGAGATAATCACCACTAAAAAGAAGTAGAGGGAAAAGTAACACCTCACTTGACGCGCGAGAGAAAAAGAATAACCCAAAAAGAAAAACGCAAAACAGAAACAGCAGGTCCAGAAGTTGGTTCCGCCCAATTGGAGAAGGATTCAGCCTCTAAGGGGTAAAGTCCAAAACTTAAGGATATAGGTGTAAGGGAAAAAAAACGGTCCGAAAAAAACGAATTAAGAGGTGAGGATAACCTCGGACAAATGGCCGGAATAATGAAGGGAAGAGGGTTGGGCCCAATGTAAAGATCATCACGCTCAGGTTGGAAAAGAAAAGTCACCCAAATTTTACTTCCCCAGGACCGGAAAGGAAAATCCATAGAAAAAGTTCCAGCGTTTTAAGAAGTGACCAGAAAAGAAGAGGAGCAACTAACAAAACAGTCGGACTAGACGCGGGGTACCTTAAGTGACAAACGACGCCTGCGGTTGTTCAAGGTAGAACTGAATTGGTAACTGTTTTTAGGTGGGGGAAAATAGGAAAAGGAGGGACGATAGATGAACAGGATCGAATAAAAAAAAAAAGGGGATGTAAGAATCTCGTTCGTTTGCAAGGAATTGAAGAGCCCTTGGGTGCACAAAGAAGAACAGGAACATCGCGGAAACAAAAAATTATAGGTGAACACCGGGGTCCTTCCCGTTTGTTTTGGGGAAGGAGCTAAGTGACTTGGGAAACCCCGGGCGAGTGCTCGCTTGGCGTCGCAAAGAGGGGTATTTGACCTAAGGTTTAATGGAAACTTGCATGTCTTGGTCTCGGGAGGGGAAAGGGGAGGGAAGTTACTTTAGGAAACAAATGAGTGAAGAAGAAACAATCAGACTTGATATTTCCCAGAGGGCAAATCTTAGGAGTCTTTCCGAACCATGTTGGAAGAGAGCGGAGGAAACGGGGGGGGGAAAGGATGGAGATACCGTTTTGCAACTCGGGAAGAATGGAGGGGGGGGTATCGTACGCGGCTGATCCTGCTTCCATGGGACAAAAAAAGAGGACTTCAAGCACGTGAGCTGAGGCGTATGCCTCTGACAAGAGGACTATTCGCCGACGATGCGCGACATAAAGGAGTAGGGTCCATGGGGAGGGGAGATGGGTCCCGAAAGGCAGAGATAAGAAAGAAAAAAGAGTTTCACTTGTCCTATAACTAACGGGTCCAAAGAGAGAAGGATGGATAGAGATAATTCTCCCAGAAGGACAGAGAAGCTTGGGCACTACTTAACACTCAGGGAAAAGAGATAAACCAGTTCAAGTTAGGGGGGGGGGTATCGCTAATCACTAAAAAGAAAAAATAAAAAGAAGATCATCCAATAGTCGCGAAAAGTGTAAACGGGGGAAGAAAGAGATGACGGGGCGCTGGTGGTAGCGGAAAAGAAACGGTTCAGTTCATCAAAAGAAAAAGCGAGAGGAAGTAATAGTTCACGTGTTTTGGCACGGAAAGAGGGAGAAGATATCAATAAACGCGCGACTTCACTGCAGTGGAGTTAGAGCAAGGGTGTCGCTTGGGAAAGTAATCAAAGGGAGATGAACATAAAAGGAAGAACACTTCGAACAGAACATGTTGAAAAGGGAGGGGGATGGATCTATTAGTTGCTGCGGGATGGCTAAAAGACCAATATGGGAGGAAGGGGGGAGAGAACTAAGAGAAAACTCAGATGGGGGAGGAAAGGGAAATGACTGTTCGAGGAAACGGGAAATAAAAAAAAAATTGCATGGTCGGCACGAATGGAAAGAAAAAACAAGGCTCAAAAAAAAACTCCATTTCAGAAAGTCAGGGGGATGACTCTCTTTAAAAAAACACCACTAAGGGATGGGAATGGGAGGGCCTGAAGATGCGGGAGTTCATATAGGGGGGGGGAGGAAAAGGGGGGCGCATCGGTGTACTTCACACCGGAGATGGCCGGGGTAAGACTTGTACAAAGGATCATGTAATTTCTATCACGGGGCAGGTAAGGAGAAGAACGGAGGGCGGGTGTGGGGGGGGAAAAAAAACAATGACTTGAAAAAAAAAAGTAGCGTGAGTCCGATCAAGTCAAAAAAGAGGCCGGAAAGAAAGAACATTACATAATCGAGAACGAAGAGTAAGGGAGGAGGGAAAACAGGCCTAAAGAAAGAACCAAGCGAAGGGTGCTCTGCAGGAGAGAAACGCTCGTAAGGCGCATTCAGCAAAGAAAAGAGGCTCGACAAAGAAAGGGACCACAATAGACATAAAGTCATCTGGGAAAGCAGAAGGAAAAGCGACTCCAGATTACTTGATCACAAGGGTGAAAAAAAGGGAGGCTCCTCTATGATTCAACGAAAGAGTTACCGCTTTCAAAATTTATATAAATGGGGGGAGAAAGAACTAAGTCCAGCAAAAATTTTGAATTAGAGTAGAGAGCGCGGGAGTAGGGGATTTCGAAGTGGGAGGGGACGTTCACCAGCCTCTAGAGAGATCAAACTGGAAGAAGGAAGGGGGAACTTAATCTGCAAACTCATCAGAAGAAAAAGAGGGTCGGGTTGCAAGGTTTGGAAGGGACTAATGCTCAGAAAGTCTCCTCATAATTCTAATCAAGAAAAGAAATCCGGGGGGATTAGATAACTTCTTTCCGAAGGTTCACTGGTGAAGGGGAGGAAGAAAGGGACTCTGGGAGCAAAGAGTTTTCCCTTCAGGGCTAAAAAATTAGGAAAAGGAAGGGCGACTAAACCCCCAAAAACGCGCTGGGGCAGGAAGAAAAGAGAACAGGAGATTTGTCTCGTGAAAAGGAGCAAAGTACACGGAAGAAAGGGGAGTTATCAACAGATTGAGGGTGCAAGGGAGGGACCGCGAAAAAGGTCCTTTAAAAAAAAAAAGTGATTAAATGATAGGGTGGGAGGTAAATGGAAATACCTTTCTCGTCGGGCCCGGAAACACAAACGTTTGATTGTCTCAACAACTATCATCGAATTTGGGGAGAAAAAAAAGGTACTGATAAAAGCAAGTCTAAAGAGGAACTTAACGAAACTTGGTTGGGAAAAAGGAGGGGAAGAAAGGATGAAGCGAACTTCTCCGGGGCCATGTAAAGAGAAGGTTATCACCCTTGAATAATACTGCTGCCGGGGAAGGAAGAGGAGGTGGGGTAGTACTCGAAACCGCGGGGGAAAAAAGATTGAACAAGACCCCAGCCGTCATTGCGTAGGGGGGAGAAGTTTACTTTACTCCAGATAGTACCTGCCCTCGGAGCGAGGCTATGAAAAGTGGGGTGAAAGGGAAACGAATTTCTCGTAAAGGTCGTACGACAAATGGAAAATTCTTCGTCAAGGGAAAAAGAAAAGGATGATCTGTCTCATATGATGGAATAGCGATTGGAGAGGTTCAGGGAAGAAGAAATTTACTTGGTGTGAGAAAGAAAAGAGAAGGGGGAAACGGGACGATTCAAGGGCTCTCATAGAGATAAAAAGGGCTAGCGAAGAGGAATTAAAAGAGAAGATAAAATTGAGTATCGGGAGAAAAAAAGGGGGAAAAAGGGATGGTCTAGTAAGCCATACCGCTTCAGACCTGAGAGGAGAAGAGGACTCAACAGTCATGAGGAAAACAACCGGGTAAAACGCTAGAAGAAGTGAGAAGGGAAAGAAGTAATTTCTAAAAGGGAGAGAAAACATATTCAACTTGAGTCAGAACGAGGAGAAGGGGGAATGTGAGAGGAATATCGTCAGCTTGGATTGACTCTCAAAGGGAGAAGGAGAGGGTTTTGACAAAACACTCGCTGTGGTTGACCGGGGAAAGTCCGGCGACTCGAAAGAGGGGGGGAAGCTCAGTTAAATACCATTCAAGATGTAATCAAAAAATGTAGGGGGGGAAAGGAAAAGGAGGGGCAGGACAACCCGCAACAAATAGAGACGAAGAGGATTGAGACACATTCTGTTTGTGCAGAGGGAGAAAGAAAGGTCAGCGGCACAATTAGAGGGGCGAGGTTCGTCCTAAAAAAGAACGTGTTGGGGGGGGAAGAAAAGCTCTAACGTTATGTAGCAAACGCCAGCCGGAACCCAAGAAAATCATCGGGAAGAGAGAAACTAAGGGCGGGTCGACACAAAAAAAACATGTTATGGGGGGAGAAAAGGTATCTAAAAGAATCTTGCCGCTGAGGGAGAAAGTAATTAAGGACTGGGGAGCGTGTCAAGTTAAAAATAACAGGTTAAAGGAAAACTCTCTTACGGCAATGCATGGAAAGGAAAAAGAGGAGGGCAGCGTGTGAGGGTCTTCAAGCTGGAGGAGGGAAGAGAGATATAAGAAAAATGAACGGAAAACTAATCGAAAAAAGGAGAAAAAGAATCATCTCGCCAGAGGCATTTTTTGGGGGAGGATTAAAGGAGGACTTCGGTAGGGAAGGGGAGTCAACTGACCGAGTGTAGGGAGGCAGGTGAAGCGGTTCCCATTGGAATAAGGGCAAGAAGGAGGTCTAACGCCGGGTTACTTCCCCTGATAGTAAAGAAAAAAGGTCGGGGGGGGAAGCACTCTTTCCAGGATTGGGTTTGAGTGGAAGAAGAATGTCGAGTGGATTTTTCGTAGGCCTCCGCGTTTGGGCCTGGGAAGGAAGAAGCTCTTGGCTGGAATCTCAGAAAAGGCAAATATTCGAGGGGGAAGGAGAGGGGGAAGGAGAAGCGTTGGGTGGGAAAGCCGTCAGGGAGATAGAGTGGGAAATTGTTAAAACAAGAAGAAGGGAAAAAAAAGGGTGGCAATGGTCAAACAAAAAAGGGGGGGAGAAAATGGGATTATAGAACCAGAATGGAAGGGGAGCTAAAGACGGAAGGAGGAGGAAAGCGGTGAAAATTTTTACCATTTTACGACAAGGAAAACTGATAATCACGGAAACCTCGAAACCAGGCAAAAAAAATTCACCAGGTATAGGACAGTGTCGCCGCAGAAGAATCGGCCGGAAGGAAAACCATTCTGGGAATTTAAGCCTGAGGGAATAGATCCAGGGATCTAAACGCTGCGGGTTGTTTGAGAAGAAGGGGGAAGGTCTGCCACGAATGGAAGGGTTTGTTTTGAATTTCAAACAAACGTTTCCAAAAAGAGGCAGGGCGAGCAAAGCAATCGCGAAGGAGAGTACTCTCCACGCCGATCGATATCATGGAAGAAAAGAAGAAAGCCAACATCATCACTGAACCTCAAATGTGGAGAAAAGGGGGGAGAGAAAAATTTTGGTCAAAGTCCCAAGGGGGAGGGGGAGAAAAAAACAGGAAAATTGAAAACAGCCAAGTTAAGGAAATTGAGAGGAAGGGCATCAAGGTGGCACCAGATCCAGGAGGGGAAGATTTGCTAAAAACGTAAGGGGGAAGAGGAAATCAGCGCCAGCGATTTTGCGTTGGTAATGAAAAGAAAAGACGTGAAGCTACCATCGCAAACATAGGGAGAAAGAGGAGAGGTCAACGGTGCACAGATCAGCGAGGAGCGAGGTGGATGAAGAATTGGGAAATCCGCGAGAAAGAGGGAAAGAAAGTAAGCAGCAGCTATTGCAATGGGGAGGACACTAAATCATCCTTCCAGAGAGGGTAAGGGGGTGAATAGTCCATATCTAAGTCAGAGATGGGACGCGACTACTCGACATACATATTGAACCGGGAAAAGGGAAAAAGGTCTCTTGCGAAAATTTTTTCGCTCGGGAAGAATAAAAAGAAAATCAGGCTTAGAAAAGGTCTTAACTACCGAGGTGAAGGGAGAAATCGCCGGGACGAATCTCCCACGACCGGGGGGAAAAACTCTTCAAGCACACCCCGTCAGCTTCAAAACCAAGAAAGGGCAGAGACATTTTGGTTTAAAACCAGGAAGGGCAGAAACAGAGGGAACGAGCCAAAAGGAGCGTCTCGCGGGGGGGAAACAAAAGTCGACAAACACATCGGGTGGCGCGCTCGTGACAACACGGGAGGGAAAAGGGGGGAAAAACTGTCAGATTCCTCTGAAAATATCAAAGAGAGGGAAGATAGCCCCAACAAAGGGTGGAATACCACTCAAACAGCCAGCGAAAAAAAACGAAACCAATCATACACGGGGGGGGAAAAGGAGGACAAATCCGATTCCGACCGAGACATCAGGGAAGGCGAGAAGATTTTTTACACTACGGAACTATTTAAAAGAGAAGGGGAAGGGGCGGTTTTTCAATGAGTGAGAAAAGGAATGTTGATGTGTCGATTGGTAAAAAGGGGAGAGGACATGCAATAGCGCAAACCGGGATTAGAGCGAAAAAAAAACTGATTAGAAGAGAGAGATCCCCGGGGGGAAAGAGAGAGGAAAAAGGTAAACGACCGGGGGGTCACAATCATAAAAAGGACGGCTACTCGGGACCTTGCAACCTCATAACTGACTTGGGGGGGTAAAGAGACCGGCTCAAACCGCGCGGGTTAAGGTGGGAGAAGGGGGGGAGGGGACTGTCCGGAGAATAAAGGGTAACGGTGAAAAAGGAGGGGTAATGTCTCGTTGTGAAGAGGGGTCGGAAAATGAGGAATTGGCTATCTTCAGAAGTTCACAGGAAAACCAAAGTGGATATTTGCCAATTTGCTTCTTTACAGGGGAAAAGGGGTTCACAGCGCGTCTGCACCGATTGGGGAAAAAAGGAAAGGGGAGGAGCCGCGTGAGTTTTCAAACAATTGAGAGAAAAAGGGGGGATCGTCCGATCCTGCCTTAAAATGAGAACAAACTTAATGCGGCTTCGAAAAGGGTCAGGAAGGAACTAGAAGAGGGGCTGCCTTGTCTATTCGGGCGAGATCGACCTAACGGAGTAGGGACGCGGAGGGAAAGAGGGGGGGGGAGGGGGGGCATGATGTCTCAAAGTCTAAAGGAAAAGGAGAAAAAAAATCGCCATGAAAAGTCTTATTTTGGGGATGAAGTCGATCCATCGCAATATTGAGATGAGATGAAGCAAGAGCTCATAAGACTACGGAGTGTCAGCGAAAAGGCACTAAGGAGGGAAAAGCGAAATGTAGTAACGCCAAGTTCAAAAGGTGAGAGTATCGGAAATTCCAAAATAAAAGGAAGGAATCACAAAAATTATGTCGGACGAAAGGAGATTAAAGGGTGGACGTCGAGCGAGTATGGGATTGGGGAGAGGGGTTCGGTCACTACCGGGGAAGAAAAAAAAATCTCTTGAAAAGCGAGTAAGGGATTTCAACGAAGGGGGGGGGGAAACACAGTCAGCGGGGCTGCTGTAAGGAAAGGAGAGAAAAAGAACGACCTGGTTGGGGAATGTTGTAACTGTGGGAGAGAAAAAACGAAGAAGCCACTTCACCCATTCTCGCCCTTTTATGGGGAGAGGGGGGGAGTAGCTGCGTGAAAGAAAGGGAAAAAGTGCGCGCGTGATAAGAAGAAAAGAGGGGGGGAGAGAGAACTGGCTATGAGGGGGGTCTAGAAAAAAGGACAGGACAAGAAAAAGTCCAAATGATTCATCCTTGACGGACACGAGGAATAAACCGCAGCGGTAGAAGAAGAAACGCCGTCCGAAAATGAATGGCTTGCATGGCGGGGAGGGGAGAATAAAGGGAGACATAAACTGTATTCTGTCCTCCGCTCAAGGAGACTGGAGAAGGAAAAAGGATTCGAATATTAACTGTTACAAAGGGAAGAGTAAAATCCTTCAGGAGGAAGAAAGAGAAGGGATTCTGAACCATTATAAGAGGGATACAGCCCGGGAGGCTTGAAGAGGGGAGGAGACAAAAAAGGAAAAGGAAAGAAGGGCGTTTTACCATGGAATCGAGCGACGCCTATGGGGGGGCCAAAAAAAAAAATTACGTGCTACGAACCACGAATATGTTGAAGATTGGAAGGAGAGATTAAATACGCCTTCTCGTAGCATTCAGAAAAAAACACCCGAGCTCGACAAAACGAAATCCACGTAGACCTCGCAAAAGGGGGAAAAACGATAGGAGCAGGAGAACGCCTGAGGCTGAAATTTATCATTTAGGGGGAACCCTGGTGTCGTAGAAGAGGTGAATTCAAACCTGGGGAGGAACAGGGAAAACTATGTAATCATATCTGGAAGGTGATTCAGAGAAAAGCCGGCTTAAGACAGGGAATAAGAAACGAGCTCACATCTCTCGGATGGGACGTGGAAGGGCAACGCTTCGGATCGATCAACGAATAAAGAAGGACAGGGGGAGCGGAAAACTCTCCCAGCAAATGGTCCTGTCATACATGCAAGAGAGTGGAGGATTGACATGCAAGGAAACACAAATCCCTACGCTACAGGCGCCGGACCACACAAGGGAAAGAAAAAGCTTGTCAAAGGCTAATAAAGTATATTGACAAAAGTTCATGGGGAAGGGAGAAAAAAAGCGCTGGCAGCTACCTTCATGGCGGAAAAGAAAGGTGGTCATGTCCGAGGTATCGAAACAAAAAAAAACGAGGAGGGGAAGAAAGACGCACATACAGTTTTACGGAAAAGGAATGGCATGCAAACTACTGATATGCCAGAAGGGAAAGACTCACGATGGCTTTAAAAGCGGGGAGAAGAAGGGTAGAGGTCTCGACTTGGTGGAAAAGGAAAGGATCTCCGGTGAGTTAACCCAGGAAACGAAAAAGGAGGAAAGCCGAAAAAGCAAACAAAAAGGGAGGGATCACACTCCGCAAAGTGTAGAAGTAGGAAGAGGGGGAGGAAAAATAGCACATGCGCCCTCTGGTTAGAAGGGAGGAACGGGTGGGGAAAGAGGGTGGAAAGCCGCGTCGAAATGTGGCGTCGCATATAGAAAGACTAGAGGAGGAGGGGGAAGGAGAGGTTGTTGAACATAACAGCTAAAGGCGAAGAAGAAAGAGATTTGTATGCTTTTGAATTGTAAGAGAAAGCGGGGGAAAAAGAGTGTCCCACCATCTACAAAACCGCCAGCCGGGAGGGGAGGGGGGGGAAAAGGGAAAAGGGAAACTGTAAGCAGGGGACTCGACTCTTGAGCGAGAGAAAATTTTGATTGTCAAGTGTTCTCATATTGAGGAAGAAGGGAGGAGTCACAAATCAATCGCTTAATCTCTCGAAAAAAAAAGGGGGAAGAGAGGACATGTTCATGGGACAATGGAAAAAAGGGAAAATGGGTCTCATCTACGAGAAAAGACTTTACTACAAGACAACAAGGAGCAGAGCTCGACCGAGGCGTAGAGACTATACATCAATTCGGCAGAAACTTACGCAATGACGTGGTATCTGGAGGCCAAAGGGGAAAGGAGAGGTCCAAAGGAAGCCATCCGCTTCCAATCCTTCTTCATTGAGAAGAAAAAGCTGGGGAAAAGGGAACAGTAGAGTTTTAAAGGATCAACAACCGATAATAAAGGGAGAAAGGGATGGGGAAATTCGCCTCACTCCGGGGAGGAAAAAATCTCAAACGGTCAGAAGAGAAAAAAACAAGAGGCCAAAGGGGAGGGGGAGCTTTTCATTTACTTATCAAGAAAGAAGGAAAGAAAAGAGGGTGGATGCTCAAACTTCTCTGTTTTTCCAAAGAGAAAAAAGCGGGACGAAACGCTGTCCTTCGAAAGGGGAATGAACACAAAGGAGGAGGTAATCAAGGTTCTGACCGCTTCCAATACTGGATGGGAAGGGAAGAGGGAAACGCCCTCCGATCAAAAGGAGGGGGATACACACATTCGGGGGGGCTTAATAGTTATAGAAGTAAAGAAACACAATGCGGGAAGGGAGATCAGGCTAACGGGGGGGGTTCCTACTCGAAAATAAGGGGGGGGTACAAAAAGAGGAAAAAAGACGCTAAAAATCAACGCACACATCAAGGAGGTAAACCACAGGAACTTTTCTGGAATTTCTTCACAGAAGAGGGGGGGATGAAGGATTAAGCAGAACCGGGGAGGCAGGAAAAGGGACGTGTCCCGTTCAAAGTGGGGAAAGGTAAGAAAAAAACTCTAAAACTTGAGAAGGAAGAGCTCTTTGGGAGCGTAAAAAAAATCAGTCGGGAGGGCTGATCATCTAGCGCGTGAAGGAAACGAATGGGGCAAAAGAAAGAGAAAGACTCGCGTCTATCAACTTTGGGAGAAAAGAGAGAGGGTGGGGGGAAAAGATGAGTGCAATGCGATCTCCTTACCGAGGGGAAGAACATGCGGGAAAAAAAAAGACCTGTAAAAAAACGCACGGCTTACTCCCTCGAAGGAAAAGAGAGAAAAAAAAAAGACGGCGACGGCGCGGGCCCATTTTGATTGGGAAAAGAGGCTAAGGGAGGGGAGGTCGCACTAGCGGTGGGGGGGTGCTACTTAACGCTAAAAGGAAAGGGGTAGGTCATCAATGCGGCGATGTTCGGTCTCGGGAGCAAAACGGTTGTTGTAAAGAGAACGGAAACAGAGGCAGACTCCGAACAATTGTGGAAAAAACCTGGACCGGGACTTAGGAGGGAAGATCAAGGTGGGCAGCCGACAATTGGGTGGGGAAAAACAGGGAGGTTCCTGCCCCTACGACAAGGGGAAGGTCGCGACGACGGACTGATTAACCGTCAAAAATTTGAACATGGGGACAGTGTAAAAGCACAATTCTCAACTTGGGAAAGAAACAGATCCCGGCAGGCGTCCAAAGGCAGGGGATGAATAAAATCCAGAGAGAGATTAAGGAAAAAGGAAGAAGGCAGTGGATAGGAAGCAATATCATAAGACAGTGAAGTAGACCGAAGGGTTGATCATATGGGGTTGGCGGGCAAGGAGGGCCGAATATTGGAAGGGTTTTAATGGGACAAGTTGAAGAAATTACATCGCCATGCAGTCAAGAGGAGGAGAAAGAAGTTACTTCACTCGCACAAGAAGAGAGAATCTCTGAAATGCCGAAAAAAAGAATAAGGCATCGCATCACCATGGGGGGGAAAAAGGTGAATATGTAAAGTTGCTGAATCCTAGAAAAAGCGGCTAGACCCCAGCTACAAGGAGACGGGGAAAAAACAAATGAGTGAAAGGCTCAAAGGCAGAGATCAACCTCAACGCTGAAAAAGAAACTAAAAGATGGTAGGAAGATGTTCACTCATGAAGAGATTGGCGGGGGTTGAAAACCGGAAAGAACTTGGAGGAAAATCCAAAGGCCGATCATCTCGCTCAATCAAAGGGTAAAAAACGTAAGCCTCCTATGTTTGGATGAAGAATTTCTAAGGGGGGAGAGAAAGAGAGAAGAAAACGTTGCCAAGACTTGAACTTTCAAAATTGGTAAGAGAGCTAGGGGAGAACTTGTCATTCCGGATTGAAGGGGAACCAAAGAAGGCGAAAGGAGGAAGGACGTTATCATTAATCACGAGAGGGAGTAAAGTCCTTTCGAAAGGAACAGGAAAAGAAGTCCCAGACCAAACATGGGGAGACAAGCGCTTAGCGACTGAAAGTTCGCTCTATTAAGAGCCGAAGGAAACCCTAAAAGCAAGAGGGGATTGTGACTAAATCGCGGAAGGAGACGAAAAAGACTAAACAAAGAATAAAGAAGAAAACAGCATTCAAAGAAACCCGCGCGAAGGGTCCCGCGGGGGGGGGAAAAGAACCATCGGATCGCCTTCTGGAATGGAAAAAGCAAAAGCTACTACTTCAAGTTGGGGAAACCAAGGATCTTTAGGGGGAAGGAAGAGGAAAAAGGTAACGGAAAGATCAACGGCGAAAGATGTGGAAAGAGAAAAGAAAAGCTCAAAGTTATCCTCGGGGCGGACCAGAAGGAGAAAGAACCAGGCCGACTTAAAAAAAAGCCCAGAACAACGATACCACGTAAAGGCCGTATAAAAATCCCGAGGAGAAAAGAAAAGAGAGCACGCGTCTAACTCCCGCGGGGTTGTACGAACGAAGAGAAAGGGAAAAAAAAAAAACGGCCTCGGTTGGGGAAAAGATACGGAAAAAGGGATGTTGTGATCAAAGTGAAAAAGTCGTAAAGAGGGAAGGGGAGCAAAACCTGA
>Ga0179593_1627357_pt1 | contig 17028 bp, 17 predicted proteins | sample CZODoug2_1_08_16_FD_185931 | JGI IMG/M metagenome (GOLD analysis project Ga0179593, IMG submission 185931) | Vadose zone soil fungal communities from Angelo Coast Range Reserve, California, USA - CZODoug2_1_08_16fungal (PacBio error correction) | ecosystem: Environmental > Terrestrial > Soil >...
CAACCAAAAGGTTGGGAAAGAAAAGGAAAAATGAACTTGTACCTCAGGAAGTGCTGGGGGGACACGGCCTGATTAGTCAGCGACGATATACCTTGAAAAGAAACCGGCTAAAATTTCGGGTAGTCAAGAGATCAGAGCAAAAGGGGTGACGATCAAACTTGCAACTGGGGCAACTGGGGGAAAATGGGAACATTCAAAAAAAAGGAGGACAGCAGAAAAGTAGTTCAATAGGTCAGTCAGGAGGGGGGGGGGGGGGGCTGACCGGGCGCGACTAAAACAATGAAGACGGAAACTCAGTGCCAGATGCAGCAGACAACGCGTGCCGAAGACCTCGAAAAAGAAAGACTAGGGAGGAGGAAACAAATAAAAAAGAAGGTGGCCGTCGACAGCTTCGCCCTGGAGTGCCTTAAGAGACAGGGGGAGAAGCTTCCCATTGGGGACAACAGATGAGAAGGACATTCTTTTGAGGAAAAGAAACAAAACACCGGTTTCGAGCGTATATCAGCAAGGGGCAAGAACGGGAAGCAAATACGACAGATTTGGGAACACAAAAAAAAAGATTGGGAAACTATGGCACAGAGGATGGGCAGAGAAGAGCAACTGGGGCCTCCTTAAGCTGCATCGAGGGAAAGGTGGGGAAGGAAGAAGGAAAGTAGAACAAAAGGCTTTCATCAGAAAATGCGAGGAACGGAAATCCTACCTAACACAAAATCACTGATTTTCCTTCCCAAAGGAATACGGTGAAAGGGGGCGAAAAAGTAAAGGGTTGAATTGGTACTATCAAGACACGTCTCAGTTGTGAGAAATGTTAGTGGCGTGCAGCTTTTGTAGCCTCTAGAAAAGTCTTTATTTAAAAATTAATTAAAGGATAGGGGAAAAGTAGCTAGGAAAAACGGAAACCTCCTACTGCGTAACTGGTTGTTTAAAGGCCAAAGGTTCTGCTACCATGTATTAGATCAAATGTATAACGACACGAAAATTCGGGGAAACCCTTCTTTCCCTCTATAAGATGAGAATGCCGTTGCGTGACAAAAAAGGGAAGAGGTAAAGATCCAGAAAAGTCATCGAATTGACAAAGGAAAAAAAAAGAATGAGGGTTGGAAGGTTGGGTAACAAGCACCCAAGGAGTAGAAGGAATTTCAGATTAAAACAAAGTCGTGTATCTACTCAAAAGGCGTTAAAACAGAGACTTTTACTGGTGCACAACAGGGATCTTTAGTGGAGATGTCTACCACGACACGCGTGGTCTGAAAAGGGGAGGAAATTTGAACTTTTTACTGTAGTAATAACTAAGAGGCAGAAATAAGACAACGAGGGGATGAGAAACAGGAAGAAGAGAAAAAAATTCGTGGGCTGGCCCCTTGTGGGAAAGGACAAATCTTTTTCCTCATGAAAAAGGGATAATAAGGCACAACCAAGGAACCTCTAGGACGGGGGTCAAGAAAATTTCCACTGTACACTGAGAGAAAGCATCGATCGCAGGTACCAAAAGGAGAAGAAACGCCTTCCGGGGTGTGAGGGAAAACAAAAAAGCTGAGGGCAAGGATTGAGGACTCGACGTTATTAGGGGATTCATGCAACTTGCTTCGGTTCGCGAGAAAAGCACATAGAATCAGAAGACGAAGGAAACAAGGTACAAGAAACATTTCGACTACGGGGCGATTATTCAGAGGGGGGGTGGGGAACTAGACCCCAAACAAGAAAAAAAAAAAGAAACAAAACCCAAAATGGAACCGCGTTCAAAACCTAAAGCGTCGGACACAGGCCGCAACGAATTGAGGGTAAATCTCTCGAAGTTTACCAATTTTAGGGGGACTGTGTAGACAAGACGAAAAAGGAAGGAGCACCTACGTCCAAGGAAAGAAGGGTGCAATCACGGTCACTAGACTGGGTCACCTGAAAGCAATAGCCTGCAGAGGGAAAGCGGGGCGGCAAGAAAAAATCTCTTCCAAATGCCGCCATGGACTCAGGGCGAAACGGAGGTGGCTTACATGGAGAAAAAGGGTTCAAAATCAATTACAAGTGAAAGCCGAGTCACCTTGGAATAGGAGGTTCAGATCTGAAAAGGCGAAGAATAACACCGATGAAATAAGTTCCACAACGAAGAGGCAGAATATCATAACCAAGAACCTGAAGGTCAACCGTGCACTTGAATATTCAAGATCTTTAACCCCAAAGAACCGGAATTTGGACTGGCGTGTTGACCGAAGGTATACTTCGCTGCACGGGTACTAAAGAAACAGAAAGCAGACCATGGTCTGGGAAGATTAGGACATGGGGAGACCACACAAAAACACTTACTTCAAGCAAGAAATCTATACTAACAGATGGAAAGAGAATTTGGAGTAATGAAAGGGTTTGTGCCGCAGGCGAAAAAAAAGACCGGGGGGGGGGAATTTTGGTGTAGTATCCACGTGCAGGCGAAAAAACTTAGGACAAAAGGGACGCCTGGACTTGTTAGCGTATAAAGGGGGGGCAAAGATCTTTAGGAAGAGGGAATGGCTCGAGGGGGAAGAAGATGCTTCCTTCTTTTACTATACTACTAGGCTTGAGGAATCTATCTTGGAAGAGAACAGGAGTAGGCAAGGGCAAAAAAGCTTAACGCTCAACTGTTAAGAACGTCGAGGGGAGAAGGAGTACGTAGGACGGAGGGGTACATAACGTAGGATTTTAGGAGACTCATTCTAAGTAAAGGCCCCTCGGAAAAAGCAGGATTAATCCTTGAAAAGGGGCCGGGAGGAGTTCTTACGTGAGAAAGTTTCAGGCTATGGCCTGAAGGAAGGCCGTCACTTGACGCGGCGAAAAGGTAAGGGGGAGCAAGGAGTCGCGCTCAGAAAACTGGGAAAATGTGCGGCGGTCAGGAAGAGATGCCTAGGGGAGAAATTACACTTGGCTGGGGGGGGAAAAGAAAAAATCCCCTGAGTCAAAAGAAAAAAAGAAGTAGTAGACGTCCGGTCCAGCGTGAGGGAACGACCGGTGATGCTGTTACGGCAGCGACCTGAAGAAAGATAACTTTGGTAATGAAGAAAAGACAGAGCGAGTGTACAAAGGGCCTTGGCGGAAAGAAAAGCGCTCATTGTGCCGTCAGGAAAGACGGGTTAGGAAAGAATCGTCCCTCTAAGGGAAATTGGGGTGGCAAAAGGGGGGAAAGATAAACGCTTAAAGGTTAATTCCATAGACGCGAACGAGACACAATCTTTAACAACACCTGGGGGGGGGCTGACAAGCACGATAGGAATCGATCACGGTGAAATGTTCTAGGAACAAAAAGAGCTGTATGATGGAGGAGAAAGTTGGTACTTTCAAATGACAAAGGGAAAAAAAGGGTCAGACATCAAAAATCTGGTAAAAAACGTAGGCGCCCTTGTTTGGTGGACAAGGGAAAAAGGATAGCCTAGGCTAACCGAGAAAGAGCACAATTAACGGGTCCAAGGGAAAAATGATTAGAGTTACATAAGGGGGGGGGTAAGTCTTGGTTTACCCGTACAGGAAAAGAAGAGTCCAAGACTTAAGCAAGACCAAATGCCTCCCTTCTAAACCCACCAAACGGATGAATTGGGGGGAGAAGGAGGGGAAAGGGGTTCAGGCTACGTAATTAAAAGAGGAAACTGAAAGGTATATTTAACTGCGTCATAGCCTTAATCTAGCGGCCGGCAAAAAGCCCCACAGGGATATGGAAAAACATTACATAGTCAACATCCATCTGGGGAAAAGACTAGAATCTTCCGTTCAGCATGACAGTTCCTTACAAAGTTAATGTGGCCCTAGAGTCGGAGTGGTTACTTAGAGGAAGAAAAATCAAGTTCCAATGGAGGAACTTAATTCACGGGGTGGTCACAAGCAAAGTAAGACGAGCGGAAAAGGGGCGAGATGGACTAGAAAGGCAGAACTGCAGGAAGGGGGAAGTCATATTTAACTTAATGTAGGAAAAAAGGTATTCCACTCCGCCGAGGGGAACGTTCTACACCCCAAAAAAAGCTGACAGAGTAGGGGCGAGAACCGATTGCAGGTGAGGACTGGATGGATGACTCGCCCAGGCTGTGATCTAGACCAGTTGAAAAAACGATCTGCAAAAAAAAAAGGCTGAACACCCCCTGCAGATCTGCCCGAGAATCCCTCATGGACAAGAAGGAGTTTCAGTGGGCATGGGAACGTCTATCGTTCAGTTCGGGGAGTGGATGCGCATTGAGCCCTTACCCGTGGGGTAGAGCGCGTGGGGAAATTCAGGATTAGCCTTAGAGGGGGGAGCACATAAACACAACTTCATAGGCCTGGCCGTCAGAGGGAACTACCGTAGGAAATGGGTCGTCTACAATAGTTCGAGAAGAGCCAGTGCGAAAACTGAGCTGGAATACCTTCTCACGGCGGTGAAGAAGTTAAGTCCCTTAGTGTGGACGGAAGTCTAGTTCTTGGAAATCGATGCGATGAGGACCGGAAACCACTATGGGGTAGGAAAAAGGGTCCAAGGGGGAATCGTACACTTCTAAAAAGTTAACAAACAACATCATACACATGTAGCGCTGAATGACGTGACTCTTGGTCAAAAGAGGAGAGATGGGGGACCATTTCAAAAAAACCATGGTGACCGGTGGTACCAGGTGAAAGAGGAATGTCCCAAAGGTGCTCGCAAAAAATGGGGAAGAGGGGGTAAAAAAGGTCTATCGGTCGTGCTGAAAGTGTGGGAAGGACAAAACAAGGGAAGGGAGAAGGCGGGGAAGGGAAGGATGCGTTTGATAGTCGGAAAAAAAAACAAAGAGGAAGCTATATTCCCCACTCGTGCCGAAGGGAAAGACCAACGGGAGAAGGCCTGGAACAACGATTAAAGGGTAAAAGAATGACCGGAAAACTTCTTCTGGAGGCGGACCTTGGGGTTCGGATTCAGGGCTTCGGAGCACTGGAAATGGGGCAAAGGGGAACTGTCGGAAATCTCTCCAGAGAAAAAAAAAAAAAGAGGACGAATATAATTGTACCGAGGGTAAATGGGGGGTTTGAAGGAAAAGTAATACGGCCGAGAAGCGGTTGAAGAAGAGAACTCTAATTTTTAAGGCATGAGACAAAAGAGCACTCTGAAATACCTCTAAAGAACACGAAAAGGAGTGAGGGGCGGGGGACGCATATGCGAAAAGCTGGGAGAAAAGCCCAAATCAATTAAAAGGGCCTGAGAAAAACCTATTTTTTCCTAGAAAGCCACGGATTGAACGATGTTCAGTTAAAGGTGAACGAAAGACCCCCAAAAACGGAGGCAAAAAATTGGAGGATAGCATCACCTAACTTCCTGTCAAAGAAATGGGAGGGCTTCATCTCAATGCGAAAGAGGTAGGAAGGTTCGGAGGAGCGGGGGTATGGATGGTGATCGCTAGGGGGAAGGGGGCCATCAAATAGGGACACTCTTTAAATCGGTCGTCAGGAGATCCTCTGCTGGGTGGCCAGGTAACAGAGGCAGCTGGTCAGGGGGGAGGAATGGATAAAAGGGGCAGTAAACACTCCTGGAGAAAAGAAAACATACGGCGCAAGGGGGACCTCCAGAACAAGAAGGGGCCTTAAAAAAGAGACACCAGAGCTAACTAAAAAGGTGAAAATTACAGGAAGGCAATACTTGTACTAATCAAGCCGTCAACGGCAAGAAGTGGACGGAAGTGAGGCAAGAAGAACCTCGAACTAGAGGAGGGGCGGAGAAAAAATTCCGGAATCGAGGAAAAAAGAGAATTGCCGTCTAGCAAGACCGGTGCCCGGGGAAATGAAGTGAAAATGACCTTTAAAAAGAGGGGAAATGGAAAACGTTGAAACTAACAGGAAAAAAAAATCAAAATTGATAATGAAGGAGAAACGTCATGAGAAGTTTTCAAATACGACTAAACCGAGTTGCAGCTGGGGCATAAAAAGAAGGGGGCATGCCCACATAGCGCGGGGGGCGGTATCCAAAAGTAGGTGGGGTCTCCGGGGTGTCGGACAAGTCAGAAATGGCGAAGGGTGTTAGAAAACGCGAAAGTTGGCAATGGGGATAGACGGGCCATGTTGGGTGAGGGGTGGTGACGTACGAGTAAAAAGGGGGTCAGAGTGCAAGGGGATCAGGACACAAAGGTCAGAGGGGGAAAACGATTAGGCCCATAATGGACCGGTCAACTGTGAAGGAGTGAAGAAGCGAAACTCAGAAGTGCAATGGTTAAGTGTATTAAAGCTACCGTCATTTTCGGCATGTAGCGCCAAAGGGTTGGTTGTGAAATCAATCTTGAGGGGGTAGCAATAAGAATAGCAATGTACGAGCCAAGAATGCGCAAAGAAAGATGATCCGGGACCACTTGATGGGGGGGGGAAAAGGGCACGAGCATGTCTCACGATCAAGAGAAAGGAAAAGAGCAACGCGCGCAAGAAGGTACCAAGACATGAGGAAAACGTATCTTGTGTGGTCTCGACTAAATTGCGGGCAGGAGGGAAAGGGGACAAAAAAAGAAAAGAAGGGAGTAAAAAGGAAAGAAGGGGAAAGAGAAAAAGGGTGCTACTTCACTCTACTACAGACAGTCAGGGAATAGAAAAAAAGAAAGGGCTAGCACCGAGAAAAAAAGCCAAAACAAGTAACCCGCATAAGGGACGCCGCAAGGGGGGGAAAGGGGGGGCCGGACTTTGGCTGTCTACAATACTGCGCCACGGGGAGAAGAAGAACTACTTTAATCATAACGCAAGACGGAGCAAGAAGAGACAAGAAGGACTGTTGCAAGGAGGGAATCCGAAGGGGGGTCAAACGACAGCGTCATTTTCCTAATCTCCCGACATAAAATCAAAGCTGGCGACAGGAAGGAAAGCAGCGAAGAAAAATTAGGACCATTTGAAGAAGAAAGGAAAAGTCGCCAATCCTATCGTACTTCAAAGCAAAAAGTTAGAGGAGAACATTAGACTCGAGAAAAACCGGCCTTAAAAAGAAATCAGCCGCGGAACCTGGAACCCCGAAAATCAGGTGAAACTGTGGGGAGCGCCGAGTAAACAACAAAGGATTGTGTCGGAGGCAGGGGGGGTGGACGAGACCGAGAGCTTCAAAACAAAAGAAGAGCATAAAAGCGGGACGAATGCGTACAGGGAAAAAAAAAAAGGACCATCCACACGTATTTTAAAAAAGTAGAAAAGAGAGTAACACAGGAGAATATTAGGGGAAAATTGCGTCTTACTTTTTGTATGGGGGGGGGCTCTTACTACCCCAGTTTTTTACAGGATTTTGGTGAGGAAGAACGAAAGTTTCCGTAACCACGGAAACCCGAGATAAAAAACTTCCGAGTGCGTGGGGGGGTTCCATAAAGAGGAATCAGTTGAAAGAATCAGGGGGGGACCAGGTCCTTAAAACTAGGCGAGAGAAGGAACGAAGAAAAAAGAGGGAAAGAAAATAAAGGGGTTAGGCGAACCTTCATCGACAAGGGGGTAAAGATAGATTTGAGTGAGCACGCGTAAATTAAAAAAAACTGGGGCGATCAATTCGTCAAGGCGGACGCGGGGGGAAAAAAGGGACAAAAGGGGATGTCAGAAGAGGTAAATGCGAGGAAATGAAGAGGACGAAGAAGAAAGACAGCTTCCTTGGTTGGGAAAGCGGATAAAGGACCGGGGGGGGGGGAAAACAGGATGGGTAAGGAAAAGGTAGGAGGGGTACCAGGAATAAGGGCAAAAGCTTTATCCGTAAAATTAAATCGTTCGCAAACGATTAAGAAACTAGGGGAAAGGGAGGGGACTCGGTGCAAAACGGACCCTTTTACTGGGCTTAAAGATTCTTCACTCGGGGAAGACAGCATAGAAGAAGCGGGCAGTGTGTCACCGTAAGACAAGGGGGGAAGAGGTAGGTGGCAAGGGAAAAGGCGCCTGAAAAGGAGGAGTGGTCTCTCAGCACAGAGAAGAGACTGGAAAAAGGGGGCAACAAGGAGGGGGCTTGAAGGGGAATAGGCTTATAGAGGTTTTGGAGGACGAATCATAGAGAAAAGGACAAGAACAATGTCACTTTCCACGGATACGTCAACGATGCTCAGGTGGCTCCGGTAGACAAGGTTTGAAACGTTAAAGATTGACTTGGAAAACAAGGGCAGAAAGAAGAACCCGACGAGAGACATCTTTTCCGGAAAGGCAATCAATCCTGTGGTCGAAAGAGGGAGCCTCTTGTCTTCATCCCGAAAAGATGCAATTGGTAAAAGGCGCTCCCAGGAGGAGAGGGGGACTCCTTGGTGGGATCCTCACAACAGACCCGTAATCACACTTTTGAAAGTAAAGAAATCCTCAAAGCAATAGAGAGTTCACCATTGAAAGTGGCCTTGGGGTCGTTATTATTAAAGAGAAAAGTTGTCCTCGAGCGAGGGAAGTCAGGCCACCAAAGGGGGGGGGGGAACTCGCACACCAAACCTCACCGAAACCTCAGCGAATCAGGTTGAAAATAGGATTAAAAAGGGGGAAGAAGGTAGTCAATATTAAACTATCTATCAATTCGAAAGTGAGGCCAAGGGACTTGACGGGAAATATCGGGAGGAGGCCAGGTTTCATCAAAAGAAGCGTCAAGAAGAAAAGAAAAGACAGTTCTAGGCAGGACATTCATGTGAAATAGGAAAGGAGGCTTTTGGAACGGATGGGGGGAAAAAATAATTTTTACTTAAAATCAAGGCACGGGAAACCTCCGATTCTAGGGGAGTAACCTGTAGCAGCTGGAGCGACACTGGAGAAGGTGCCTTACTGCAGGGAATAATGACACAGGTCAGGGGATACTTGTTGATGGTCGCCGCAACGTGGAAGGGAGGTGGGAAGGGGGGAAACAAACAATTCTGAGGATTGGCTTGCGGAGAGCTTTCATTGACCTTTCGAAAAAAGTCTCCAAGGGATGTTTAAAAGTCCAGAAAATGAACAGTCGGAGGACGAGTTTACTTTGAAAACACACCCCATGCACACTGGAGGGCCCCGAACTAATAAAAAAGATGGAAACATGCCTTCGGGGGGTTATGTGTCATAAGTTCAAAGGGGATGATGAAGTTCTAGTGCTGGGGTAAAAGGGAGAAGGGGGCCTTTTTAGAGCAACGAGAAACACTTTACGAAGAATTGCGGGGCAAGGTGACGTGGGGACCAAAGGGTAAGGAGGAACCTTTGCAAGGGGAACGGACATCGAAAAGAGACGAAAGTTGTCTGATTCCCCGGCGAGGAGGAACGGCATCAAAAGAAAGAAAAATGGCTCACATCGCAAGGATATTATTACCCGTGCATCCGCGAGGGGGCAAGCACGTCGGGGTGGAGCTATTGGGGGAAATGCAAGGGAAAAGAGTCGCTTAATAGAGGAACGCTTGGGGAAAAGTGGGCGTAAGCGACCGGCAGAAAGGATAAAGGTTAAAAGCAGGAAAATTTAAAGGGAAAGGGAGAGACCTTGCGAGTATCGTATTCGCTGACTGCCAAACCGGTTGACCCACTGAGTTACGATATAAGGGAAAGTTCTAAAAATGTGAAAAGCCGCGCCGTTAGCCCGGGGTAAAAAAGGTCGATAAAACGGATAAGGAGGCACGTGAAAAACGTTCGAACGGCGAACTGCAATGGAAGGCGGAAAGCAGGCTTTGTGAAGAGAATCGAGAACACAAAAGGGGAGGAAGATCCACAAAGTGGAGCAGGGACCCAAAAAAGAGTCGAGACCGTAAAATGCTGTGTCACGGAATTCAGCACTCTTGTGCGGGAGAAACGTGTAACAACGAGTCACGGGAGAGGAAGCTTTACAATTCGAGCACAAAGGGAAAGCACGAAAATGGCAACTTGTAAAAGGGGCACTGTACCGAACATCTAATCAGCGACGGAAGAAAGAGAAGAGACGAAAAATAAGGGTCATGGGAAGAGAAAGGTTTTTAGTGAAGGCTGTGAGAAATTGGAGGCAAACCTATGGACCACTCGGTTTACTCCATGACGAATGGCCGGCCAGGGGGAGGAAAAAGAGGAACGGGGGGAGGGAGACTACTACTCGAAGAGGACAGAGATGAGGAAGGAAGGGAAACGAAGCCTTATACTTCAAGGAGTCGCCCTTACAGGGACAACCTGCATGAGAGGCTACAGAGAACCCGAAGATAACTTAGTGCAGTTGAAACGGAAAAGAGAGACCGCGGTGGCCGAAACAAAAAAAAAGATACAAGGAGGAATTTCGCAAGAAGATAGGACCACGTTCAACATAAGGGGGAGGAACGCTCGGCATAAACAATGAAAGAAACTTTAATGGATGGCACGAACAATAAATCGATTCTGAGGGAAGACTATCCGAGGACGGGTGGGTGGGGAAAAGACTACACGCGGCTGGGGGGTTAGGGGGATTACAGGATGAAAGGAAGTATAAACCAGCCATTCTAAATCATCAAACGTCCCAAATGCGCAAGAGGAAACCGCAAAGATGACCCAGAAGGGGAACTAACAGCTGAAGGTGGAAGGGGCAGGGTTTACCTACCATTAGACGCAGTACGCAAGAGTTCAGGGGAGAGGGACGACCGAGTGATTCCAGCATCAGGTTCCTCGGGGAAAATCTAAGTCCGGTGCCCTGAAGAGTAAGGACATAAAGAGGCGGGGGCTAGGACAAAATCCGGAAAGGAAAAGAATATGCTAATTGGCAAATAAAGAAGGGGTTCACCTGCCGAGAAGGTCTGGAGTGAAAGGGAGTCTGGGGAAAAAAGGGTCCGCGAGGGGGGAACCTAACTATTAGGGACGCAAAGGGAGGCATATTCAGTTAGAGGGAAGAAAAAAGGGGATGAAAAGGATTCATCAACCCTGCTTCTCCTCCAAAGAAGTTACTAGGGGGAGATTGGGGGGGGGAAAGAATGCTGGGAAAGGGGGACCTTATCATGTAATGAAATGATAGAAAGAAGAGGTTTAGAACTCCTGACCCGGTCAGGAAAATAGAGTCTTGTCTTGAAAGATGTGGGAAGGAAAACAATTACTTCTTTTAGAGGGACGGTGAGAGAGGGGAAAAAAAAAAAGTCTCTTGAAAGAGTGAAAAAGAGAGAGGGGGGGAAAGAAAGAGAGTTTTGTACTGTAGTTAGAACGATGCTCAAAAAGCAGAAAGGAAGGATGGGGGGGGAAGTGTCAAGAAAAAGTACTTTCGATGAGGGAGGGGGAGGCTGTCAAAAGAAACCTGGTACCGCTCAACGTTGAAGTAGACTCAAAACAGGATTATGGCTGATGAAACGAAGGGGGAAGAAAAGGAATGTTGAGCATGTCCCAAACACACGCCCTGTCAACTCCAAGAAACACGAGGGGAGGGACGAATCTGACAACGTGGAGTAAAAAAAAAGTCGGGGATGGGGGGGAACAACTAATTATGCGTCAGTAAATCCGAGGGAGGAAGAAAATCTCGTGTTGTAACTGCACGGAAGAAAACTGGAGAATCTTATATAGGGGAGAGGGACGGGGGAAAAAGAAGGTGGTCCTCTGCACCAAAGAAAGGGCCAAAGTCGGTGAGGACCGGAAGCGGGTCCGACCCCGCCGTACAACGGGATTGGACAGAAAAGTGAGTAAAAGAAGGAAAAGGGGAAACTGCCCGTCGAAAAGGGCCCCTTACTTCTTTCACAAAATAAGGTCCAAGTGAACGCAAGGGAAAAAGAGTCACGAAAGAATCACTGGCCAAAAAGTCCTTAGTAAGAGACAAAAAGATTCCGAGAAAAAGCACCGAGAGAACTCAAATGCGAGAGCCGCCCGGATCCTTGCTACCCATGAGAGCAACCATGGTTAAGACGAAGGAAAGGAGGCGCTAGGAAACAAATGTGATCGTGTACCAGTTTCGATCCTGTTAGGGACTAAAAAATGAAAAAAGAGGGACAGACCTGCCGAAAGATTATTCGCGGAAAGAACACCTCTAATGGCTAGGCACACAGGATCAGGGGAAGAAGGGATCTCGAAAAAAGACAATAAAGGGGTTTTTCGTGACAGAGTGGGGGAATTGTTACCCGAGGCCTTGACTACAAAAACTCAAGCAATAATGTAGGGAGGAGGAAAGGGGAAAACAGAAACTTAGACTGAAGTCGTAAGAGATCTCAACAACAACAAAGAGGAGAGATCTCTGGGGCCGCACTTTGGACGTGTTGGGGATTTTACTCGTGACAAGAAACACTCAAGGGGGGTTAGTTGTCCAAGGAAAAAAAAAAAACACTTAAGGAAAACGCGGTAATAAAAGGGAACGGGGCGTGGGTTTTCACGCGATAGAAGGGAGCGGGGAGCCCTAGGAGACTTAGCAAAGCTAAGATGAAACGTGCCTGGCTGAATCAGGATAACCGGGGGAAAGGGGATGAGAAAAACGGGGGGAACAGATAAAAAATGGGATAAAGCGAAAAAAAGGGGAGTCCACTTGAATCGTCCGACGTGGGGCGGAAAAGTACAGATTGGATGGAAGGAGAATTTGGAAAGAATAACGCGGAAGAACGAACTCTGCAGGAGGAACAAGGGAAGGATGAAACCCTTGACGTTTGATTCCCGGGTTAGGAAAGGGTGAACGAAGGAAGAAGGTGGGGGGAAAGAGACTAGGCGTACAATTACGTGGGGGCCCTCGTGCGCTCTTTTGGGCCGCCGGGGGTAAGGGGAAGTGGGGGAGGGAAAGCTTAGGTGCGAAAGGTGACGAGGGGAATGCTTCCTAGAAAAAAAACTTTAAACCTTAAGGATGGAAATATTGACGGAAAAAGAGGGGGAAAACCTTTTTCAAAAAGTAAACACGGGAATCTCTGCTCGAAATTAACTTACAAGGAGTTGGAAATTACTACTAAATCATCTGGAGGAGGAAGGGCAAGGCTTTCACGAGATGGAGGGTAAAAAAAAAAGGCTGCTGGAGGAAGGGGAGGTTCGGCTTATATACTTTGAGGTAACATTAAATGAGGAAAAGGGCTACCGATGAAAATTCGCAACAGTAGAGATAGGGGGGGGGGGTCTGCGACTCAAGATTCGACAAAAAAAAACTGGTGTCCAACTGGGTCGAACACAGAACAGAAAGAAGAGAACCAGGAGCCTTGTAGTGAAAAAAAGCCAAGGGGAAAAACTTAGACAGAGTTAAGTTATATGAAACAGGAACTAAAAAAAAAAAACTTCCAATTTCCATCTCATCCGTGCAAGAATTGAACAGAAAACGTTGTAGGAACTCTGCATATCCCAAACCAGGGGTCGTCACCGTCGTCAGGAATCAACAGGGAGTCTAGGACAAGGTAATGCCGTATGTAGGTCTTCAAAAAAATGCCAGATTAGGCCAGAGGGGAAAATGACAAACCGGGCCAGCTTACAAACCAAAACGAAAGAACTCGCAACTTAGGAATAGCAAATGAAGGGGGGCGGGGGGCGAAAAACTTCGTGAAGGAAAGAAAAGAAAAATCTTCGAATCCTTAACCTGTCAGAAACGATCTCCCTTGAATCAGTAGAAGCGCTACTCATTCAAAATGGGGAAGAGAATGAAGAGAAAAGTTCGAGGAAGAAACAGTCACATGGCCCTGAGCAGCGGATTGGGAAGAAGAAGCCGCATCATCCCTCGGCTTACTGATGGAGAGAAGGGGAATTCCTATCTCAGATGACCGGACTCTCCTAACGGGGATAAGTGGACCATGTCAAGGCAAAAACCTGAGACTTACACAAAGCTGGAGGTAATATGGAAAAAATAGGGGGACCGGTTCTACATGTACTTGTTCCAGAGCGGAAGGGGAACGGTATCACAGCAAAGAAATCCAGAAGGGGAGGTCGAACTTGCCCGAGGGTGCAGGGGGAGACTTGATGCTAACAGGGAGAAAGTATGGGGGGGGGAGAAGTGACTGAACACCTTGCAAGAGAAAGTCCAGGGTTCTCTGAGTTCCCCACAAAAGGAGAGGGATGGCCCCCAGACGAAGAAAAGTAAAGGGAGGTGTTTTGGAAAAGGCAAAGGGGCATCTCGAGGTAAAAGGGGTGCTAAGAGAAAGGGTCTGAGGAAGGGGGAGTAGGACAAAACTTATGAAGAATTTTCTTTCAGCAGTGGTAAGAAACAAGATTGAAGAAATGTGTAACATCGGCACGAAAAGAAGTAGGTTTTTCTTCTGACCAGCTGCAAGCAGCAGGGCGAAGCACCGGCGACGGAAGGGGGGAGACCTGTGTGGGTACGAGGAATGTCCTGACATCGCGGGATGGATGCACGAGCTGCAGAGGGTAAATGCAAGGGAAGAAAGCTAGTAAAAAAGAAGGAGTAAACAGGAGTTGCAGATGTGGTACGAAAAAAGGCTCTCAAAAAAACAGTTACAAAAAGCCTGACATGCATGGGACGAATAGATTTTTAAGAGAGTCAAAAACCCGGGGGGGGGGGGGGAAAAAAAAAAAAAAAAACAAAAAATCCAACCGTGAATGTCAAAAGGTGGCCAAAAGGCACACCGAGAAAAAAAGTGGAGACGAGGGAAGGGAACCTTTGTTTCAAGGGTAACTTGGGGGAAACGCCATAAATGGGAGACCCTGTACGGTCTATCACACTGTGATAATCGTCTCAACCTCCAGAATTAATGGGGGCCGGGAAAACAAGAAGTCTGGGGAGAGGGTATGGCTCTGACAACAAGGGGAAGGAGGAGATATCTCACCACTACTGATATAATAAAAAACAGCAGATCGACGGGGGGAGACTTCAGGAGAAGAAATCCCTTGGAGAGGATAGTAAGGGGTAAAAACCCGTTATTTCTTTCAAACATTCTACAAAATTTTGAAGAGGCAAAAAGGGAAAACTGTTCGGGGGGGGGGGAAAAACATTCACGAAGCCGCGACGCGGAATAACAATTATATTCGCGAATCAACATTCATAAAGAGCACTTGGTTGGGGTCGGGGCCCGTCAAAATTGGAACTAAAAGGAGAAAATCTTAAGATGCCGGTACGCGAGTGCGTCCAGTCTTAGACAGGCATTCTGATTAAGCAAAGAAAAGAGGGACGGCAACCGAGAGAAGGAGGACCGAATTATAAACTGGAAGCAGACTTTGGGAGAGAAACGCCTTCGCATGGGTGGGAAAAACAACCGGACGAAGCATTTTGCTATGTTCCGGAAGGATGACCTGAGTGGAAAGACAACTAAAAAGCATTCGAAAAAAAGGGCCGAGGGAAGAAACGTTCAATAAACCTAGGGCGAAAAGAAAAAGAAAAGAACTTCATCTCCTACGTTTTGGGAGGATGCACATCAACGAAGGGGGTAAATAGGCTGTAAATAAAACCTTCCCGTGGGAAAACGGGAAGCGCAGCAAAGAGGGGGGGTGGTCTGTACCTGGTAGACAGGAAAAAAAACTAATAACGGCGCTACTTGACTAAAAGGGAATCACCTGAAAACGACCTTAACAAACGCGACTCGGGGGGGGGGAGGGGGGGGGATCGATAAGCTGGGCGGCGAGGGGGGGGGTGGGGGGGGGGGGATAACAAAGAAGACAAGAAGGTGAAAGAAAAGCTTCCCAACGTCAATTAATGAAGGCAGCCTAACGGAGGACTCCCAACGCAAGTGTAAATCAAAAACTAGAATATGAAGGTGTACACTGGAAGAGAGGACAATGAATGAAAACTCGCAAGAACAGAGAATTTAAAAAGAAACGGAAAGGCGAGGAAAGACAGACTTTACCGTCCTGTCTTGAGACGGAAAAGGGGCAGGGATGCCAATGAGCCAAGAGGGAGGGAAAAAGACACTGACAGGAGGATTTCGCCAACTATAAATGAATTCTAGAGGGGGGAAGAGACGCTCCGCTTCCCTATGAGGCAGGTACTTCAGATTAGGAAAGAGCAGGAAGGAGTTGAATAACTCCAAAAAAAGAAAAAGGGGGGGGGGGGGGTAAAAAGATAGGAGACAAGGAAGGGGGCTGTTGGTCCGGACAAGGTTCCGTCCAGATGCGAGGAGAAAAGGCGATGGGGAGGTCAACAACCAGAGGGGGAAGAAAGGGTCTGAGAAGGAGGCTTGTACGACAAGGAAGGGAAAACGGGGGAGATGCAGGGCGCGGACGCACCGTGCGCGTTTACTCTTCGGCCAGGGAGAGATTCAACTTTTTGGCAGGGAATAACGAGAGAGAAGCCAGAAACAGAACGATAAGGATGGGATTTCATAGAAAGGCGAATGGAAGGAGTGGGCTTCTCGCAGTCCCCCAGTGGGGGCCGCTCAAAGAAGGTGGGGATCAAAGGGTGACAAAAAAACGGAAAAACTAGAAACTAACGGTGGCAGGGGTAGAATGGCAATTCCCTGGAATTCGAGGGGATCGATGTACCTCAACGTAGGAAAACGACGGCCAACGGCAAGGCCGAGGGGGGAGGGGGGTTAAAGGAAGGAAAAGAAAAAAAAAAATTGTCGGACCTAGGAGATGAGTTGATGACCAAAGAATCATTGAATTGAGAGAGGAAAAGGTGCGAACATCAAGCATAATCCGGTCGTTTAAATTCAGGGAAGCAAAGGAAAGTCGATATTTCTGCATTGAAAAAAAAAGGGAACAGAAAAAGGGGGATGGGTACACAAAGCCAGAAAGTAAAACAGAAATTGGTCGCAAAGATAGCGGGGACCCAGGCAAATACCCTTTATTGCAAAGCGAAGGAACAAGGTGAAACGGGAGGGGAAAAGACTTAAGAAGAAGAAATACGCCACTTCTTATGGAGTACAGCACCTACTTTCAAGGGTTGAGGTCAAAGAAATCGTACAGCGGCAAAAAAAGAATTCAGGGGGGAATCGAATCGGCAACTTGCGCTGAACCAAGAAAGATCGTAAGAATCTGCGAAGACAGGACGAAAACGGAGCGGCAGATGGGCTACAAGGGGAACAGACACATTGCACCATCCTTAAGAAGACTTCGCCAACCGAGAAGGGGACAAAAGTGTCGACTGCAACCTATTCGCAGGCCGAGGGGAACACAACCAAGAACAAAAGAAAAGGAGGGCGGAAGAGAAGAAAAGAACTAGTCCGCCAGATCTTAAATTATCGTAGAGCGCGAGTGAACCAACTCAGCCAGGTTAGAAAGGAGGTTCGGGGAAAGAGGCGCAAGGGGACTACAAAAGAAATAAAGTCAGAAGAATGGGCGGACCGAACATCACACCAAGTCAACTGAGTAGAAAGGGAG
>Ga0179593_1302521_pt1 | contig 17027 bp, 15 predicted proteins | sample CZODoug2_1_08_16_FD_185931 | JGI IMG/M metagenome (GOLD analysis project Ga0179593, IMG submission 185931) | Vadose zone soil fungal communities from Angelo Coast Range Reserve, California, USA - CZODoug2_1_08_16fungal (PacBio error correction) | ecosystem: Environmental > Terrestrial > Soil >...
CCACCAGCCGGCTAGGGGGAGGGAGTGAAACTCATCCCAGCATGAAGAAAAACTGGGTTCACGTCCGGAGGTCGAAGAATCGACTATAAAGGGTTCTAAACCGCTAACCCGCGGTCAAGAAAATGGCTGAGCTGAAATCGCTGACAATCAAGGTTGACACCGAGAAAACGGGAAAGGAGGGTAAAAGCGGAGCTTTTCCGGACTCTTTAAAATGACGACCCGGACGAAAACGTACATACCCTTCACGACCTAAGGGAGACGGCCGCCGGGGGAAAGGAACCAACACGCCCTGAAAGAATGCGCTCATTCAATTACGCCGCGGGAGCAACCGTTGCGAAAGGCTGGAGTATGCACGCCGTAACACGGGGTTACACAGGGCAAAGAGGGGTCAGGGCCTGAATGCAAAGAAAACCAGGTGCCCATGCGCAAATCAAGCTTACGCCAAACCGGTCCGGACATGAGCGGCCGCTAAACGTGAGTCTTCCTTCAGCCAACGCCAGAAACTTGGAGGCCCACACAGTAATCACGGAACCGGGAGAAGGGAACTTTAACATGGGGACCACAAGGGTCAAATAAAACGTGGACAGGAAAAGACGCGAAGTAAAAAAGCTTCTTGTCGTCGTGGGGGGGAAAGAGTTCGAAAGAAGGGAAGAAAATGGACGCAACGTCTGCAACGTCCTCAGGGCTGATCCGTGCTGACTGAGAAGTCGGCTGTAGGCTAGAAACTGTCATAGGCAGAGCTTGGCAACGGCTAGCCCGAAAGGATGCATCGAACGGAATCCGCGGGAGGACGGCATATTGATAAAGACTCCGTGAAAGGGAAATATGTCGCTGGGACTAAACGCTGCCGGCGGGGTACAGACCGGGGGGGCTTCTTGATTAAGCTTCTCGATGAAAGGGGCGTAGGTCGTCCGTTTTAATCAGCATGAGGCTGTACAACGTAGAAAAAAGGCGCACCGGAGGTGATCTCCCTTGCCTCTGACGATATTGCGAGAGGAGGGGGATCAGCGCGAGGATAAAAAGGGAGGACTGACTGTCCTGAGAGGAGCCAGCGCGCTGGCGAGGCAGCTCGGCAAACGGGGGCAGGTCACGGTCCTCCGGGAGGGAGATGTTACTTCGCGGCACAGAACCATGATCCGAAAGCCGCAGACGGGGAAGCGTGACGAACGGCGTGAGAAGGGATAGTTGCCAGTGCTGGTAAGAAAAAGGCTGAGTAATTTTTATCAGACGTTGTCGCTGCAAACTAGAGACAATGTGGCTTCTCAACAGCTGAGAGGCAGCGGCGGAGGTCCCTGGGGACGGATGACTCTAGGGAGGTGAAAAAACGGGCGGAGCTCAGGGGAGGTTGGGGGGAGGTCGGTTCGCGAAGTGGGACATCCGGGTGAGAACTTTGGACCTTGTCGGCAGGAAAGAGGAAAGGAACTTTGGGAGGCGTAGAATTGGAGAACAGGATAGTGCGGGGGAAGAGTGTCGGAAAATAGGTCGATCATGTGTCTTCGTAAGGCAAGAATGGCGGCCGTCCCGGCCGAGGAATCATGGAAAGCTCTCAGGCGGGGGGGGGAGGGCAAAAAACGGAAGGCTACCCATGTCATTTAAAAATGGGGGGGGGGGGAAAAGACGTTACGACCGTGTAAAAGAAAGCGTTGGAGAGTAGGGGGAGTGGTGTGGCGGCGGACGGAGTAGGACAGCTCGTGCCCGGAAATCAAAAAGACTTAATGAACGAAAGGTCCAGGTGAGAGTGACGGCCCAGGCAGTCCTGCGGTTTTCCCTGCCATCTTTGGGGGAAGAAAAACGTCTCGACCGCCAAGAGCCCATTGGCTAGCTTAAAAGGGAATGATGCTCGAGGATGACTGAATCGTCTAAAAAAAAAAGGATGGGTCTCAGGGAACGGAGTCTGGGGCAAAGGGATGGGTGGAGCTCAGGCAGGGGATGGGGCATCCCGCCCTCTTGGAAAAAAAAGTCTATCCCCATGAAGGGGAGAGATGGATGGGGGTCTCATCAGAATCAGCCAAGGGTCTGAAGGGATAAGCCATGCCCCGCATAAAAAAAGGAGTGCAAAGGAATGCATGAGCGGAGACAAACCGCGGACGTCGGTGTAATCTCTAAAAAAAAACCAGAAGGAAAAGTAGCGAGAGCACCCGAACGGCGAGGAGACCGAGATGACTGAATGGCAAAGAAACCGCGGTGTTCAGGAAGATGGGGGAAAGCCAGTCACTACCGGCCAAGAAACGCCGAGGTCCTGATTAGTGGCAGAAAAGCCTAAACTGCCGGAAAGAGGAAAAAGAAAACGGGTCCCAGGTGATACAGCAAAAACGCTACCATCAAGGAAAAAAGCGAACTCGCAACGGAAGAACATCTGGCGCGAAGGTGGAAAAGAAATAACGGCACAGCATGGGGGGTTACTTCGAAAAGGAGATGGGCACTGGCTAAAGAAAAGGTCCGGACCGGACCCAAGAGGCCGGAACCGAAGGGAAAAAGGGGCAGTGGGAGACCAGCTACTAAGACTGCAAGTTCCAGAAGCTAAAGCCGTACTCCAGAACTGTCCTCTCAACAAAAAACGCCGTGACGCCCAAAAAAAAAAAACCTCCTCACAGTCCGGGGCGAACGTCAAAGTATCCAGCGCGGTTACACCGTGATGTACACCAAGAGGGAGAGAGACAAGGGAAAGACCCCATCCGAACGCGATTGCCTCAAGATCAAAGGAGAATGGGAGAAAGGAATCCAGGCCGGCATGACGGCCGAAATTAGAGAAAGACTCCAGAAGACAGGCCTCCCCCAGGTACCGCATTAAAAACACAACAGAGAACTAATCTTACCCCCCTGTCAAATTCGAAAAAAGGAAGCAGGCAAAGGAATGCGAGAAAAAAGGAGAATAGACTGGAAGCCACGCCAAAGATCATCCGCCGCTCACCGACACAAAAAGACGCGCAGGAACAGAAACTCCGCCAAATCTGAAAGGAGAGAAGCCAACAGAGGGGGGGAAGTCTAAAAGGGGGGAAAAAATGAAGCTGAGCCGAAGAGAAAAAAAGAAGTGGAAAGCCTAGCCTAGAGACAGAGAATTCCGGCTGGAACAAAAAAAAAAAGGGCAGGCCCTAGAACCTTACGAGCCCAAGATCAAATCAATCGCAAGATCCACCCAAAAAGCAGAAAGAGCAAAACTCAGGGGAAAAGATAAATATTCCAGATACCATCTAAAGGACCGCCGTCAGAAGACGGACCAGAGACGCACTTCGTAAAAATGGTCAAGCAGTGAATCAACTACTAAATGTACAAGGAATGACGGACCTAAGAAAGAAACGAAATACCTCCGAAGGGGCGCAAGAAGGAGAAAAAAGCTCCGACCAGCAAAAAAACAGCCTTTCCAACGGCCCGCATCGATCACTCGGACGCACGGACATCAGTAAACACGGTAAAAAGACGGAACAGAGAACACGAAAAAAATAAAGCAGGAGACCCTATAAAAAATAGAAAGAGAAAAGCCACGCTAGCTAATACCTCCTCAAAAAAAAAGACAAGCCGCAAACTGCATCCAAAGGACTATAAACGTTGGTAAGTCGGAGAGCAAATAACTGAGAAAAATAGGGGAAAAAAAGTAGGTTCAACAAAACTCCAGATCTATGAAGGAGGCCTATGAGAAAGGGAGGTACAGGGTGCTGTTCAACAGGGAAAAAACAGGGTGACAGTCGTCGTGGGCCTAAAACGGAGTGCGGAACAGCCAACTTTAGGGGGAACGTTTGTGGCATGAAAGGCGAATCCCGGCGAGGAAAGTACATCTGGTCAGAAGCCGGCGACGGGCCTATGAGAACACAAATCCTCTGTTTCGAAGTTGAAGGGCATTCACAGGTACCGCCGAGGCAAATGGGGGGAACACAACCGAGTAATAACCCATAATAGCCGGGGGGGCGAAACAAAGCTGCAGGAAAAAGTCTAGCGGCGCCGTCACGGATGACTGAATAAGCAGGCTACGGGGTAATATGGGCTGGAGGGGGAAACTTTATACTTAGGGTACGACCGAAAAGGGGGGAATGGACGTTTGAGGCCCGGACCTAAGTCGGTTTTAGGGCGGAAAAAGAGTGGAGCTACAAGTCCATCCAGCCCTTGAACATTTCCTACCCTTCTCGGGCCTTAGGGTCAACAGACTCCCAACCAGAGTTCCGAGGGGGGGTAGCCCTTGCGCGGTAAGAACTGGCCGGCGAAAGGGAAATCCATCATGAGCAAAACGTAAGAAGAAGTGACCAGGGAGGGGACGGCAAGGCGTAGTTTTCAAGCAACCAGCAAAAAAATGTGGAACAGGAGGAGAGATATAAACCAAAACGGGGGTATTAAAGGATATATATCCCGTGAAGGAAGTGTAGGGCTTGACTCATCCAGCAAAAGACGACAATGGAGGCCGAACGAAGAAACTAGTCGAAGGAGGCCGTCCATTAAAGAAAAAAGTTCCCTCTGTAAGAAGCCCTGTGAAACTGAAGAAGGAAAGCGGGGATTTAAATTGAGAGACGTTCAGGGAGGAAGAGTAAGTTCCCGGAAGCAGAAAAAAGAAATCAACTCGCACAAAAGCAAACGTGTTGACCACCACCCTCAAACAAGACCTTAGGGCTCCGGGCACAAAGCCAATTCAAAGGTAGAGAGAATCATCCAGTGTTACCTTAAGGGAGCATACCTGGGGGGAGGACCTGCGTTCTTCTTAGGCGGAAGGTCAAAGGGTTGTGCACATGTTACAAGATCCGACGCGCCCGCGAAAAGACCTGGAAAAATCGGGAAGAAAGGCCCGGACCCTGAATGAAAAGGGAGAGCCAGGGAGAGCCCTGGAAAAAGTACAACCGAAAACGGTGGCGGCCTAATAAAACATGCCAGATCTCACCTCCATGGACCAAACTCAAGGACACAAAACCAGGTCCGCATCTCATCTAATTGATGGGCTTCGGACGATTGGCCGAGTTGAGGGGGATTAAGAAAGTCATACCCGTCTGCAACAATCAACGGAGCAGACATGTGGGAGGGAGGCGGGGATTCAGGGGGGGAGGAGAGAACTGGGCGGCGGCAATCTTCCTGTCTAAGGCCGACTGCGGCTCGCAGGGGAGCGATCGCGCGTTAGTTGTCTCCGAGAGGTCAAGTGTCGCGGCAGTCCGAGTGTCTCGCAAACGAAAAGTGGGAAAGGGAAGGGTCTATGGAGACGAGAGTCAAGGAGGATGCCGCCTGCGGAAGCTGCGTTGAAAAAAGAATTCGAGGTCTTGAACGGCAGCAGTGCGGCCTCGGGAGAAGTCTACCTATAGTGACGTGCGGATCGAGGTCATCAAGGGTCTAAAAAGTGAAGGGGAGAGGGGGGAAGCGCGCCTGCCGCAGAACTGGAGCAAGGAGCGAGGTTTCGGTTAAAGGGGGGCCAAAGTCTTAGTAGAGTATAAAAAGGTCAGCGGTACTGTAGCCGGGCACGGAAGAAGGAAGACAATGGTAGATCGGACTACTTCGGAGCGTCGGCGAGGGGAAATGGGATTCGCACAAGCATCTGAAAAAGACGTGGACGGGTAAGGCTTAAGCCATATTCGTCGGCGCTAGAGGAAAGCCAGGCGAAACGTGCCTGGGGAAGGCCGGGCAATGTGAGGCTCGGTTGATTTAAGTGAGTGGATCATGTATTTGGCTCGGTCGAAGAAAAAAGTGGGAGCATACGTGGCATTCGTGGAAAGGGCAGGATCAGGAAAGGGGGCAAGGCATAGCCGGTTTGCAAAAACTTCGGTAAGCGGCGAAATGGACTTTCGAGTAGAAAAGGCTGTCCAACCTTAATGGCGCCGGCCAGGCCGATATGATAAGGGGAGAATACGCTCGGTCATAGAGTGAGGGCCAGGGTCGCGGTAAAAAAAGAAAGTCCTGTCAGGTGAAAACTGGTTGCCAACAAAAAAGTGGGGGGACCGGGGCGCCGGATTTAGGGAGGTGGCGTGCCGGGGTTTGAGAAGGGCGGTGGAGGGGCTTGAAACGTGCAAAAGTAGTCACAGGGGGAAATAGGGTCGGAAAAATTGAGAAGCGGTCAAAAAAGAGGTGGAGGCACAGGACGGTGGACAAGGAGTGTTCCCGGAAAGAGTGGAACAGGTTAGCACAATAAAAAAAAAAACGGTAAAAAGACAGTATCTCCCCCTGCATGTGCAAAAAATGATTCTGAAAACGTCGGCGCCGGGAAACAGATGGGGGGAGAACTGCGACTAGAGAGGGGACTGCTGGAGCGAAAAAGGCGTTCAATAAAGGACCGATTGGAAAAACGGTGGTGTTTGATATACCGGGGAAAGGGAGGGGAGTCAATTGACCATCAAAAGCATACGGACCCTGAACTAGGTTAATTTTAGCCTCCCGCAGAACAGTCTGGGGGTAGCCCTCCTGCCATAGAGGAATCAAAAAAGATCAACTGGTAGCGGGGAGATCTAAAAAACAAAACAACTTATTGATAGGGGGGGGGAAGAAGAATAACAGAGACGTCTATGAGACCTAGAAGTTCAGAACCCCGGTGATGCAAAGTGATGAGACACATGAGCCCAAGGAAGACCTGGAAGCCGGGAGGACAGAGGAGGTACTTCAGCCAAAAAACTCAGCGCCCTTTCAAAAAAAGGTTACCCCACTTTACCAACGGAGGGCAAAAAGGGATTACCTACCGCCTGAAGCGACCAGGCACACAAGAAGGAGGGGCAGCAGGGGGGGGGGTAGAATCCTTGGAGCACAAGGGACGGACGTTGTAAGAGAAGAAAGAGAAAAAGTAAGAAAGACGCGAAGCACGATATGGCCTCGGCGAGAGGGTCCATCTACCTTTTGAAAAAACAGGGGCAAGGGAAAAGAAAAGAAAACTGCCTGGGGAGACCAGCTACGACGAAAAAAGCTGCGACAGACTCAGAGGGAACTCCTTGACTCCGACGGTAACGAGTCTGAAAACTACTCCACATCAAAAAAACCGCAGCGCCAACAAAAAAAAAAAAGAAACGCCCTCCTAAAAAAAAACCGCCGGCGCCCCAGTCACCACGTCGTAACCGCAATACCTGGAACACCGGAAGAACAAGGAGGGAGGAAAAGAAAAAAAGGGCCAGCAACCGCCGAACGCGATTTGACACCTCACTCCCAGGAAGCAGAAGAAAAACGGGGTCCAGCCAGGCCAGGCTGGAAAAAGAGTAAATGCACGACATCATAACAGCGAGGAAAAACGAAAAAAAAACACCTAAAAAAAGGGACCAAAGGAGCTATGCCTCACCGTTCAAGACTAGACAAGGTAAAAAAGAGAAAGGGAGCACTTCGCGAAAGAAGGCAAAACAAAAAAGACAAAGAGAATAACAAAAAAAATCTCAAACAAAACGAGCCGAAGAAAAAGAAAAAGAAAAAAAGGCCGCACAGCGAGCCAAAGGAAAAAAGACACCAAATCTTGATAGAAGCCGATCTACGATAATCAGAAGAATCGACTGGGAAAAAACACTTAACTCGCCGAAGAACCGTCCGTCTTCCCGCACCCTTAGTCAGGAACCTTCCCTCTAACAACGCCGGCAAGAGAGAATCAACCGGCAAATAAAGAAGAAAAGACCGCTCAGAAGAGACGAGCCACGCTTCTAAGTAAAGAAACAACTACGGCCAAGATGCAACCCTCTGATACAGGTCTTCCCCTCGTGGCATCAATATAAAATGAAGGCGTCGCCACCACGGACCAAACCAAAGACTTGAAGATAAGGAAAAAAGAAAAAAGAAGAGAAAAGTCATGAGAGCCGATAAACAGAAAAACAGGGCCTGTCCAGAGCACGGGAAGAGCACCTTATAGCATCTGGGAAAAGACTCAAAACGCAAGCGAACGCAATACAAAAAAGCCTCAAGGAACGCCAGCTAGAAGAGCACTAGCAAAAAAAAAGGAGAGCGAATCCGCAAGCCTCAAGTCCAGAAAAAAGGCAGAACAGCAACAGCCTGAGGGACGTTGGCATAAAGCTCAGGAAAAAAAAAAATACGCGAAAACACGGCCAAATTAGTTCACGAATTACACGAGCTGAGGAAAGGGAAAACGGTGGGGGAAAAAGGGAACGGTGGAAAAAGGGGGGGGAAGGCGCGGCCTGCCTGCCGACAGGGAGGGGAAAACTCCAGGTTGCAGTGGCTTAAGCGCGGCAAAAGATCATCTAACAACCAGGTCCGCGCGGAATGAGGGCGCCAGGGGGCCGTGGAACAAGTCGCAGTAAAGGGAACAGCTGGCACTGGCCAAAAAGTGGGTCGGATAATCAGAAGACAAGAGAACACCGCCTTCCTCTCCTTCCGAAAAATGGGTACAGTCCGAAAGGCGACGGAAAAGATCGGGGCGACTTTATGCCTGAAAAGTCCCGCCGGACTGGGTAAGTTAAAGGAAACGATTCTGGGGAAAAATGGTTGAGGTAAACACAGAAACTCAAAAATAAGGACCGCTCGACGGGAACACCAGGAGATGGAAGATCACCTCGTCAAGAAAGTCTCAACGTTAAAATGTGTCAGAGGGAGACCTAACACCGTGTCCCCCAAAAAAAACATCAGTCGAAGAGCATGGAGAGGCATAGTATGTGAAAAGGAGTACAGCGGGATAGTTCAAACCTACCGGGCTTCACTTAGGGGTGTTCAAAATCTCAACAACAACCCACATTAGAAAGAGAGATCCCTCGTTTCAACCGCCGGCAGCTGAGTACTTGGAAAAGCATACAGCACCTTATCAAGGGGAACGGGCCGCGGCATAATAGGCAAAAATCCTTGAACGGCGGCAAGCGCCGGGACCGCTAAACCCCCAACGGTGAGGGCGGCTGACGGCGCAGTCTGAAACTGGGGTCCTCTACTCCGTGCCCGTATGTGACTGAGGAGCGTGCCCGGGGAAGGCTCAGAACAAAAAAAAAAAAAAGAGCTCCCTTCTGAACACTTCCGGACAAAACGTAGGCCTGAAGAAAAATTCATAAGCCGCTTCCCCGTCACGAGGGATTCAGTCCCCCTTAGCAGGGATAAACGCGGTGGCGTCAAGCGGTCCTGCGCGAGGAAGGAAAAAGTTCACACAGGTTTCAAAGGAAGAACTGGGACAGGGCTCAAGGCGCCCATGCCCCCTTCAACTCCAAAAGTCCCTGCAGATTATTGAGCGCATGTATAGAAGTCAGCCACGATAAAACAGCTGAAGACCGGTCCGTAAACACCCGAAAAGTGAAGGGGGGGACAGTGTTGACAAGGAACGGCCCGAGGTTCAAACGGAAAGGGAAGATACAGGGAGGCGTTCGAACGCTTTGAATGGTGAGCTTGAAGCTCATGACGAAGTATGAAATCATAAGGCTGTCTATGCTTGCTTTCTAGGGAGGAGAGGAGCTATGAAAAAGAAAAATTTCGAACAAAGGCGAGGTCAAAAGAAGACTGCGTACTCCGATCAGAATATTTGGGCTAAATCCGTGAGAGGGGAACGATGAGTCGGAGGAAGAGTTACTGTCCAAGAGAGAAATGAAGTGTCTGCTGGCGACGGGGTAGAAGGCGACTGGGATCGTGTTCCAGGAATCGGATTGCCCCAAGGACGGCGAAGACGTTGTTAAGACTGCTTGACCTGGACGTGAGGAGCGAATGCGAACAGCGCTGCGGAGAGGGAATGTCGGCTTTGTCCTGAAAGACCTTCACAGCGCTAAATGGCGCTGCACGCTCGGGACGGCGAGGGTCCGTTCCAAAAAAAGATCAGTGGGTAGGCTCGCGGGTCCTGAGGATGGTTAAAGGGACGCCGCAGACGCAGGGAACAGAAGAAAAAACAAATGAGGCCGGGTGGGCATTGCTGAGCAAACATTCTCATTCTGCTTATAAGTGCTCTGGGGAAAAATCCAGATGGGGCGTAGAGAATAGGCAAGCAAAAATCGTATCTTTCCGGCGTGTCTGTTCCAGTACCGTTGGGACGTTATAGCTCTCTGGGCGGGGACTTCGGATCTCGGTAGGGCAACGGAACATGCGCGTGTCAAGACGTGCAGGAGTGGAAGGTTAAGAAGGAAGCTGAAGTAGTGCATAAAAGGGGGGGAAGATGCGGTCAGGTGAGAGGGAGGGGGAGTTGATGCAATGCGGAGGAGGTGCCCTGCCAAAAGGCGGGACAGGAACCCGACTTGATTTATCGAAAAGGTCGAGGGAGGCAAGGGTCAGAGGGCATAACATCATGGTCATTCCTGTGAAATTGTAGACTGACACCTTGAAAGAAATGATGAAAGGTAGTGGCAGTGGTCGCAGTCGGTTTGAGGAGGGTAGGAAAAAGAGTGAAAGTAAGGGAAGCACGGATTACCATATGACATGCTACCGCAGCGGAAGTCGGGGTCTTCAAAACCCGGTGAAAACTGGGATGTGACCGCCGGGAAAGAGCAATCATCGCACGGAAAAGATAAAGAGAGATAAACACATGCAGGCGGGCGAGGGGAAGGAGAGGGAACAAAACGAACGCCAAGACCAAATGGTCCTAAAAACGGTTCAAAAAATAATATCTTGGTCTGCGGGGGTAGCGCAGTCGGTCGGTCAAAATCACGCAATCGGGGAAAGGGGGGAGGGGGTCATCCCGGGAACAGAGATGGCTGAAAGTCCATAAATCCCGAGGACCGCGAGTGGATTGACCTGGGGGATAGCCATCAGAGAAGAAAAAGAGTGGGATAAAAAAGAAAAAAGGGAAAGGGACATCTCGTTGCAAAAATATCCGCGAGGGTGATCTCGATACACCAAAATGAGTGATGAAAAAGATCCCAACGACGGCGAGGAAAAACCGGAGAAGGGCAACGCTAAAAAAGGGGGAAAAATTAGGAAGGGCTTAGGACCAGGCACTCAAAGGCCACGAAAGGTCCTTAGGATGGTGAAAAGAAAATCACCCTCGTGTCACGGGATGACCCACGCCAATCACAAGGAGGGAGGGAATGAAAAGCCCGATCTAAAAAAAGAAAAAGAGCGAAGCGACACCAGAGAAAAAGAAGGTGGCGGGGACCGAATTTGTCATCATAAGCCAAGCGAGGGGTACTAGAGCACTGGTGCAAGTCAAAAGGAGCCTCACAGGTTAACAAAAGCGGGAAGGGAAAAAGAATTAAACAGGGAAGGGGGGCGACAAGCTAAGAAAAAAAAAGGAGAGAAAAAGGAAAAAGAAAAAAAATTACTCAACTGGGAAGAAAGGCCCCTTCTACACCCAATTCACCTCGCCAAACCAAGGCAAAAAACCTCAAAAAGGAACAAAAGGGTCACTGTCGCCAGAAGGAGAAAAATGGAACCGTCCAGTAAATGAAAGGCTTTATAACCGGAGACACCTGGCCAAAAAGAAGAACGAGAGGACTCGCATGAAAAGAAGATCGGGCACGGAAGGGAAGGGCAAGGAAGGGACCCTGCCTCTACATGCAGGAATAAGACAGTCTCGACCACGCACCTACCAAAGCCCACGCGAATGGCATCAAGGACCCCAGGGAAGATAACGGCAAAGGCCAACTCATTCACGGGAGAAAAGTAGCGAAAGACAAAGAAAAAGAAACGATAGACCGGAAACAGCTCAACCTCCAAAAAAGAACAAACGTGAATCCGCAAAGACGACTCTACGGCGAAAATTCCGCAACATAACTGGCTCGAGTCAGAAAACGCCGAGTAAAACATCAGACTTCCTGTAAAAACGCACTGGAAGGGAAAAACGACAGAGAAATCCGTCGTCCGCAAGGCAAAAGGGGCTGAGGAAAAGTAAACACTCATAAACTAGCAAGACACTAGCTAAAAGAAAGGGGATTGCAACGTTACAAAAACGAAGCCGGCCCGACCCAAAGAAGCTATTCATGCAAAAGCGAAAGCAATACGACAAGACGTGATCCGCTCTTAGACCGAGAGACAGGAAAGAACTCTGAATAGAAAAGAGTGTCAACGGAAAAACATTTAAGAGCCCGGCAGCCGTTTTCAGCCTATTCCATAACAGAAGGGAAAAGGACAAATAAGCAGACGAGAGAAGCGAAGAAAAAAAAACCCAGAAACACCCGGCAAACCGAAACCGCTAATGAAGCGCATATGCAAAACATCCTCAAGGAAAATAAGAGACAAGAGATCCGGGCGAACCTCGGAGGGAAAATAGAAGAGCAAGAGGAAGGGGAAGAACACTAAGAACAAAAACTAAACGCCTACTCAAAAGAAAAAAAAAACACAAAAGGCAACCAAATTGACGTTCAGACGGCGTAAGGAAAAAACCCTACAGGAGAAAAATAGGCAAAATTCTTGAAAGAGAGTCGATGGAAGAGGGAAAGGGGAGTACCGGGAACACGTGACGACATCGCAACATGGAAAACGGTGTGAGTCCGCGCTAGCCGGACCGGGAGAAGACACATGCAGGGTTGGGGGCTGGCAAGGAAAGTAACCGGAAAAAAAATTAGGAAGCAGTTGGACCAAGGAAACGTCGCTTACCTTTATGCTTGAAGTGCACCGGGAGAGGAAGGTGGGACTCCAAAAGAGGAACCGTGGCACAAAAAGGAATACTCTCAAACGATACAAGGGCCTTGGACTACGTCTCCAACTTCGAAGGACCAAAGGTAAAGGGACATGAAATCCGCATGCTAAGGTAAAGGCTGCGGTCGCCCTTAAAAAGGGCAAAGAACTGTCCTAAAGTGTTTGCAGGGGTCTCCTGTTGACGGCAAAGTGTACGCTACGCGGACAGAAGGGCCACGAATCGAGGACAATCGCTTTCAACTGTCAGAAACGAAAACCGGGCTGGGAAACAATCCGTTCAGCGGTTCGCCACTGCAGGCAGCGGCGACTAGCTGACTCTCCGAACGTGACCAGGGAGGAAAGGGAGTAGGGAGATCCCTACCTATGAATTCGTTGAAACGAGGGCGATAGAAACAAGAAAAAAGGAGGAGGAGAGATAATAGACCTGTTGACCAAAAATATTCCTTGAGACTCATCAAAGGGAAAGGAAAATGCGATCGCTCGTCGAAACCGGCCCGGGAACCGCATGCAACAGGTCCACGCTTGACCAAAAGCAAACTGAAAATCGGGAGGGAAAAAGAACGGGAAGTCTAGAATTACGAAAAGTAGCGTTCCGTTCCAAGAAAAACAAAGAGCAACAGCAAGTCCCAGGAACCAGTCACTGGAACTCCGTATCAACGGAACCGCTTCCCCTTCGCCGGAGGAGTAAGCCCGACCGAAAATATCAGGCAGCCGAGGGACGCCCAGGCTCCAGACGGGTAGCCAGGTGCAAAAAAAGAAGATGTCGGCAGAGAAAGCCGGCAAAAACGTGGAGCCAAAGTACTAGCAAGGCCAACGTCCCTTGGGCAATGATTGAGGAGAAGGGAAAGAGCAGGAAACGCGCGCACGGTGGCGGCCGCAAGGAACGGGAACAGGACAAGAGGAAGGGAAAGTGACCAATAAGCAACGTCCCGTACCGGCCTTTCCGAAAGCGGGCAGAACGACTTATCTTGGGGGAACTAAGGTTCCGAGTTTGAGAAGGAGGAGAGCAGAAGCATTCAACTTGAATAACAGCGCCTGAATGACCGTGCTAGGGAGGACCGGATGAGGCGAGACACGTTGGGTCTTCTTAAGGCTGGACTCTGATAAAACTGGAATTATTCGAAAAAAGTCGCTTTAGCGCGGAGTTTTCTAAAAAAAGTTATTATTACGAGTGTCGCTGCCGTCGCAGCGCTCGCCAGGGGAGAGGGGGAAGACAATTGATGAGATACCAGCTTGACTCGTGCGAATGCTTAGTCCGGAAAATTGAAAAAAAAGTAAAATAGGAAAAAAAACCACAGCTGGGCCGTACCGATTGAATCCGGCTTGCAACTGGACGAGACGTGGGCGGGAGAGGGGGCTGGGCGCAAGCGCGGAAGCGGAGATCCTGTAACCTGGGGACCAGGAAGACTGCAAAAAAAACTGAGCATGCTCAGCCTCTTCAGCGGGTGTCTGGGCACGGGTGTCCGTTAGGGGGAGAGGAAAGGTGATGCCAAAATTTGGGCCGGAATCATATTCAATGACATCAGAGAAAAAGGGAGGAGCCGGTGCAGGTCAATCCGAGATTCCGTGCTTAGGCAAGGGGGGAGCATGATGCGGATCTAGTAGTTCGAGGCTCGAGAACTTTGGGAGTCGCGAAAGGAGCGACTGGAGTCTGTGTCACTGCCGTAAGAGGCTCTCGGGGTGAGCTTCAGCGTAGTTATTGGAGGAGGGAAGGTCGGAAGGGGGTCGGAAGACGGGAAGCGTTGACTTGTCGAAGATCTGAAAGGGGAGAACAGGAGCCGTTTGGAAAAGAGGCTGAGGGACTTACTGTCCGGGCGAGATGTGCCCGTCGCCGAGTGAAATTCCTGTAGCCTGTTGGGAGAAGAAACGGCCGGATCTTGATCACTATTAAAAGGCGTTCGGTCCGGTGAGGGGGAAAGAGAGTGAATAACAATGTCATTTGAACCTGGGGGTGAAACTGAAAACGGAGCAACGGGACCGGGGCAATCGTGAGTAGTACGTGCATTGGGTGTGGCGCATAGGTGCTTGCAGGGGGTATTAACAGAGAGGGAAAAGAAGGGGAAAGACACGGATGGAAAAACATTCCGCTGAACTAACCGACGCTGATCCTAGAGAGACGAAGGACGGTTGGTCAAATAGCGGTGACCGTCCAATTGGGGTAACCATTAGGACCGTCTCGAAAGGCACAGAAAGAAAGGAGAGCGTACCCAGTCTTCTTACTGTGATCTGTAAAAGCAAAAATGCCCGGTGCGACAGGAGGGAAGATTGGTCGGAGGGGTAGAGCATCTTACGTGGTCATAAAGAAATATGTGACCGAGGTGGAGGAGAAAGGGCAAGTTATTATTTCTGCTCCATCATCAGGACAACCAAGCGGCCGTTTGAGATGGATAAAAAGCCATACCGCGGGGGGGTAGAAAGTCTGTCCAGCTAGGATCCAACTAGAGGCGCAAGGTGATCGAACGAAAAGAAAAAAGGAAGGGAGTGAGTGAAAAAGAGAGAGAACACTAGAACGAGAGACAAAGGACTGGGGCACACGGAAAGAAAGGCTTATAAATGACAAAAAACCGGCCGCCGGCCGCCGAGGTCCGGGTGGTGACTTAAGACACCATCCATACCGGGAAGGAAAACGCCACGTCAAAAATGTGACCGCAAAAAAACGCCAATAAAGAACCAAAAATCAGAACTGGTCCACCTGGGGGAGACGGGGAAAGGTGTACAATCACAAAAAACGCAGATCAAAGAAAGAAAAGCAAAGGTAGAGGGGTACCAAGAAAGTCACCTGGGAACCTGGTTTCCCAAGCTGGAGACCTGATAAACCTTTGTAAGAACAGCTACTACGAGGAACGACGGCGGAAGTTGAACTGTAAAGAACTAAACTCGACGAAATCTGTCCAAAACCAAGAACCAACGGGACCTGAAAACAAAAAAGAAAAAAAACCCATAAGAAAATCGTACCCGGTCCAAACGGAGGAACAGCGCTAAACCTTTAAAATCACAGGGGGAAAAAGAGTAGAGTTGAGACTACACTTGAAAGCACCGAAAAAAAAAGAGTAGACGCAAAATGAGAAAACCTTACGGAAGAAAAGAAACAGGGAAACCCGAAGAGACAAGCGCGCATCAAACTCCAGCAGTACCTCACGGGAATCATCATGCCCTAACGGAGCTCCCTAAGAACAGTACAGAGAAGAGAAAAAAAGGGCACACAATGCACAGTATAGAAAAAAAACTTACGAACCGGACGGTCAAAAAAAAAAGAGAAGAACCAAAAAGATCACCCTCCAAAAAGAACATCCAAAGCAGAAAAAAACAGCCCCCTAGAAGCCATGCGAAGAAAAAATCTGGGGGAGAGAAAGAGAAACGCCTATAGACAAGCCTTATATCACAGCACGAAAACCTCCAGCCGACCGCCGTCTAAAAAAAAAAGAGGCTGGAGGAGCCCTTGCTACCAGACGCAGGCCCCTCTAGAATAAAAATAAACGGCCCAGAACGGAGGGGGGAAAATTGAAGAAAGAACGAAAAAAAAGAGTGAAAAAAACCAGCGGCTCGGCGCCGCCGCGACATACAATCGTACGTAAGCCGGAAACTAAGAGACAAGAGATCAAGGAACTCGGAAAGGGCAAGCAGGCCTACAGTCACACGGGTCAAAAAAAAACAGGAAGATGTGGGCAGCCGAGAACAGTAGAGGTCCTCTACGAAACGAAAGGGGGAAATCCGCAGGAAGGACGAGAAGAATTCCAGCAGAAAACAAGGCCTTTCACAACAAATCCGCTTTCAAGCACCAAAGGGGCAAGAGAATACGGGAACAAATCAAAAGAAACCTCAAATAAGGAGGCTAAGAGAGCCGAAGTAGGGAAATCCTGAAGAGCAGCTCTCAGCCGAAAAAGAAAAGACCAACCAAGCCGACAGAATAAAGAAGGCACGGCATCAGAAACGCATGATGGTCATACGTATGCATATCTCACCACGGGAAAACTCGAAAAAGAGGGAGAAACGCAAAAGATAGTCGAAGGACGTCGCAGGCTTAAAGCACGTTTTATACCGTGCGGGGGAAAAGGGGGAAACCGGGGAACAGCGTTTCCGAATGGCGAGGACGCCAAAGAGTTGGATGCTTGGCTGAGCTACATCACGCAAAAAGGCTAGAGGGAAAAGGGCGGAAGAGGCCGAGGGAGGACTTACAGGGACGGGGACCGGGGGGGGAGCATGAAGAAAACTCGTCACAAAAACAGGGTACAAACTTGCGAATACCGAAACAGGGAAGGGAGAAAAAATCGGGGGAGTACTGCTCGCGACAAGTCCTTGACCCGCATGGAGGAAGGGGTAGAAAAAGCAACTTGATCCTTATAAAACAAAGGGTGCTTGGAACTTTTACGTACGGGGAATAAACGTTATGGTGTACGCGGACCTTTGTAAGGAGAAATCTTACAATCCTTCCATGCGAGACTAACCAAATATCTGTCCAGAGAAATCCAGAAGAAAACTTGCTTAGAGGAGCCTGAAGTTCTTGTTGCGACCCCTGTCCGGGGCATGCGCGTACTAGATAACGTCGAGGGCTACGAGGGAGGTCCAGAGTGGATTAGTGCAAAACTACTCTGCCACTTGTCAATGGGGGA